>JAESGU010000081.1_pt1 | contig 64294 bp, 58 predicted proteins | sample 9266271 | NCBI WGS metagenome assembly JAESGU01 (sample SAMN15740544, study PRJNA653495) | algae metagenome | isolation source: Scytonematopsis contorta HA4267-MV1 and co-occurring heterotrophs from mud... | place: USA: Palolo Valley Trail, Honolulu, Hawaii | collected 2009-07-25
TCCTCTTTTTTATGGGCGGGCAAGGATGCCCACCCCACAAGATAGTTTAAAAGATAAAAATGACCTGTAAGCTCCACTCTTTACCCTGACGTATAACTTCAATTTGACGGATAAATTCCCGGAAATAAAACCTCCGTTCTGCTTCCGATAAATCTAACCAAAATTGTGGTATTGAAACCGCTTGAGCAACTGATAGTAAATTTACTGGTGGAAGTGTCGCTAACTTTGCCAGCAAAGCAGAAATCTCTGTACGTAGTTTGTAGGCTCTTAACTTAGCTGTGTCCTTATCTAATACTCCCGTTTCTTCCAACTTCGGTAATTGTTGTAAAAGTGATTCCTTAAGTACGATAGCCTCTGTCAAATTATTTTTCGCCACATCCAACTGAGGAAAATTTATCCCAGCAACAGCCAAAGGTAAATCACGACAAATGATTGTAATTGTATGTTCTAATACCTCTTTATAAAGTATTGAGCGACATTTATGACTACGAGTACAGGTATTTGGACGTAAATAAAGATACTCTTTATCCTGTTTTCGTAACGTAACATGGGTTACTGTCATATGAGATTGGCACTCACCACAAACAACCAAACCTGCTAAAGAACGAGGTGCGCTAGCAGTACGGGGAGCTAAACGGCTATTACGACGCAAAAGCCTATCTACTTGAGCTGCTTCTTCTCTATTAATTATAGGTACATGGGTATTAGAAATGATTTGCCCATTTTGATAAGCAGTATCACCGCGATAAACTGGGTTTGTTAACCAACGGCGTCCAGTGGTGACAGAAATTTTCTTATTGTATTTATTTCCAAGATGACGAACGGCTCCCCGCAGCGAACCATAAAGTAAAAACCGTTCAAAAAAATCTTTGACGACTGGGGAAGTACTACGGTCAATCTGATATTTATCTTTACCACGACGATAACCGTAAGGAACTTTTCCAGGGGGAGGAATAGCTTCCAAACGATTGCGAGCATGTCCTTGACGAATACGACGACTGTGTTTTTGAGTTTTAATTTCGTGTAGTAACTTTAATAATTCAGCATGAGGATTGGAACTTGTACCAGAGGAATCATAATCTTGTTCAACAGCAACTAGCCTTATCCCCATTTTTTGGAGTCGAAAGAGACAATCACAAACCTGTTCAACAGTATCACCCAATTCTTCCAGACGACGGATAAGCAAATAAGCAGGAGAATCAATTTGACAGTCTTTCCATAACTGCTCTAGCTCAGTCCGCTGACCAAAATCTTGATAGACCCTATCAATTTCCCATCCCCAAATATTCTCTTCAGGGATGGGTTCTATCAAAGGGTCAGTGTAAGTGTAAGCGATTATGTTATTAATGACGGTTGACTGTTGACGGTTGACGGTTGACGGTTGACGGTTGACGGTTGACTGTTGACTGTTGACTTTTAATTGCGAATTAATTTTGGCTCAATTCAATAATATTCCCGTCTGGGTCTTGGGTGAAAATAGCAGGACGACCGGAAGCGCTAGGTTGTATGGGGCAATTATTCTGTAATAAATTTTGTTTGGCAACATCTAGGTCGGCAACACAAAAAGCAATGTGAGAATTGCGTCCCCATTTTTCGTGTAGTTCTTTATTTTGAGCAACAGGTGCGACTATTAAATGAACTTGGTATTCCCCAACTTGATACCACGTACCAGGAAACTTCATTGGCCGTTCTACTCTGGATAAGCCCAAAACTTTCTCATAAAAGTTTTCGGCCCGTTCCAAGTCTGTAACCAAAATCGCAGTATGCAGACAATTAATAATTTGCATTGCTTTTGATAGGCTCGCCACTCTATTTTTACCAAAAATCCACGACGAGCTTTACAAAAATTTGTAATAAAATATTTAAACTAATCACCAGTCACCAGTCAACAGTCACCAGTCAACAGTCACCAGTCAACCATTACCAGTCACCAAAATAAGAGTGACATTTTCTGGCTTTAAGTTCCATTAATGCTCCTCTACTAATGACCCTAACACCGTTTACTCGACTAGAACGGATTTGCCCTCGCTGCATTAAAAGATACAAATCACTTTGACTAATATTGAGAGTTCTTGCTGCTTCCATCGGTGACATTCCACTTCTGGACATAGCCTGCTTATTTCTAATTTTGTTGTTACCCCAAAGCTGTGACATATTAAAATCCACTAAATAATTTCAAGAACTTCAACGATTCATAATCTTCCAAAAAAGGATAAACAAAACTCCCAAGCGGTAATCAGGCAATATATTTACCCGCTTCAACTATAAAACTCAGATGTGATTAGATATCAATCTAATCTGATTCTAACAAAATCTGTAAAAATTGTAAAAATATTCTAAATAAAAGCCTAAACTCTTACCCAATATGCATTCACGAGTTGACTAATGCGAAAACCAGTATAAATGTACACTTATACTGGCTCTCGTTTCGGAAATTGATTTTCAGTTGATGGTTGTAAATTGTACTTCAATGGCGAATACGCTCCATATCATAGTAACTTTTTACATAGCTATACGTGCTCTAGCCAAATCGCGAATCAGAGGGACTCGCGAACCAAGGTAGGAACTTATAGTACTGACTTCCTCATGGCTAATCAGCCCTCTACTTTCTAACTGTCTTAATAATTGTTGTATTAATTCTGTATCGCTAAAACCCAGCAAAATATTTGTATGTGTTTCGTCAATCACCGTCCATAGTTGATGCAGCTTGGAAGAATTGATGGGAGAGACTCTTGTTGTAGGCATTTGTTCTTTAGTATTTAGCATAGGAGTACTTTAGTAATTCTAAAGAAAATCTTAAATCCTAAATCCTAAAGAAAACATTAAAAGTCACATAAGTTAACTATTTTGATGCGTGTCTAATATTCGTTACATGAAGCAACAATAAAGTAATATAAGTTCACAAAAGTATGTAATTTAAACGCTCACCCAAAACAACAGGGATTATCAGCAGGTGAGATATCATCACACCGCTACCAGCCCCGAAAATAATTGAAAATTTTTCTTATTTCCAACTCCCCACTCCCAACTCCCCACTCACCACTCCCCACTCCCAACTTCCCACTCCCCTAATGCAAAAGCCCAATCATATGCAACAAGCCTTGTCCAGTGATTAATTCAATTATTAAGGCAATAAAACCGAGCATAGCAATACGTCCATTCCAGACTTCTGCGCTAGTGGTCATACCCCATTCCCATCGCTCTGGAGGGTATATTTTTACCTTCTTCCGCATTTGATTTATTTGTGAAAGAGTAAGGCTAGGAGACTTTAATGCATCAAGAACCAAATCAGCTAATGCTTGAATAAATACAGGATGGGTATTGAGTGCAGGAACCCGACGGAAGTTATGAATCCCAGCTTCTTCTGCTAACTCACGGTATTCAATATCAATTTCTTGTAGAGTTTCAATGTGTTCGGAAACAAAACTAATAGGTACTACCACTAAATCTCTAACACCTTTTTTCCCAAGTTCTTCAATCGCATCCTCCGTGTAAGGCTGTAACCATTCAACTGGGCCAACACGACTTTGGTATGCTAATGTGTGAGAATTAGGGCGATTGAGGGCATTCATAATTAAACAAGTACATTCCTCAATCTCTTGTTGATAGGGGTCGCCAGCTTCTATCACATAACTTTTTGGTACTCCATGAGCGCTGAAAAATATATGTGCTTGCTCTGGGTTGGGTAATTGCTCTAACTCTTGCTCGATAAGTTGAGCCATTGCTTGTAAATAGCCCTGTTGCTTATACCAAGAGGGTATAACTGTATATTCAATATTTTGTAGCTGTGGATTTTCTCGCCAAATTGTTTCCAACAAACGGAAACTGGAACCACTGGTACTGATGGAAAATTGCGGATAAAGTGGTAAAATAACTACTCGTTCTATACCATCATGAGTGAGACGAGCTATGGCTTCTTCCGTAAAAGGATGCCAGTAACGCATTCCCACATATATTTTGACATCTTCTCCCATATCCTTTAACTGTTGTCGCAAAGCATCACCTTGTTCTTCAGTGATGCGTCGCAGTGGAGAAGAACCACCTATTTGCTTATAGTTATTTTGCGATTTCTTAGTACGACGTGACGCAATAAACCATGCTAGGGGTTTTTGCAACCAGGGAATGGGTAGGCGAATAATCTCTGGATCGGAAAAAAGATTGTACAAAAACGGCCCAACATCTTCTAATTTATCTGGACCACCGAGATTAAGTAGCAAAACGCCTGTACGACCCATAATACTTTCTTTACCCCAAATTTTCAGCTTTTTTACTAATGTTAACAATAATATCTTTAATTAAATATAGTTAACTAAGAGGAAAGAAATTCTAGCTACAATTATTCAATTCTATAATTATCATTATCAATGTTTGTACTGTGGAGTATAGCTTGTAGCCTTTGTGAGTTTTACTAGAAAGAGATGACTCCCACAAATTTATTTACAATCTTTAACAATTCCCTCATATAAAATCCCCGTAGGTTGGGTTGAGGGACGAAACCCAACATACCCAACAGACCCAACGAACCAACGACCCAACAGACCCAACAGACCCAACAGACCCAAAAATTAATTTAAGTTGTATACTCAGCGTTAATTTTCACGTAGTCGTAACTTAAATCGCAACCCCAAGCTTTACCTGAAGCATGACCGTTACCAATATTGACTGCAATTATCAGCGGATTATCTACACGTTGAGTCATGGTTGTGTTTCTATCTATTGACAAATCATTACTCATATTGGTTGCGACAGCGTTGGTAGGCAAAGAAGACCCTTGTGCTATATTTTTCAGATACGTACTTGCCGCAGCCCTGTCAAAAACTTGGGGTTGACCATTCTCCATCAGCAAGAAATCCCCTAGTTGAATGCGTAAATTCTCTTGCTCAAAATGTACTCCTGCTCGTCCTGCTGCTGCTGCTATTCTTCCCCAGTTAGGGTCACGTCCAAATATTGCCGATTTAACTAACGATGAACCTGCAATAGTTTTTGCTATTTGACGCGCTCCTTGTTCATTCGCTGCACCAGTTACTTGCACTTCTATCAAGCAAGTTGCACCTTCTCCGTCACGAGCAATCGCTTTCGCTAAATGTTGACAGACTTCAGTCAACATTGCTTCTAATTTATCAGCTTCATACCCACTTTCTGTAATTGCTGGGGTGCGTGATTGTCCATTTGCTAAAGCGATTAAACTATCATTAGTACTGGTGTCTCCATCTACTGTAATCGAATTAAAACTTCTGTCCCCAGCTCTACTTAACATTTGTTGCCACAATGAAGGAGACACTGCTGCATCGCAAGTCACAAAGGCTAGCATCGTTGCCATATTTGGATGAATCATTCCCGAACCTTTACCTATTCCCCCTATCCGTACAGGACGGTCACCAAAAGTTGTCTCTAAGGCTATCGATTTTTTAACTAAATCTGTGGTGATAATTGCTCCTGCTGCTTCATCCGACCCATTTTGTGATAGAGCGGCTACTAATTTGGGTATCCCATTGGACATAGCATCCATTTTTATTCGTTGTCCAATAACACCCGTGGAAGCTAAAAGTATTGATTCAGCTGGAATATTTAATTCCTTAGCTAATAATTCAGCACTTTTGAGAGCATCACGCATACCTTGCTCTCCCGTGGCTGCGTTCGCTTGTCCTGCGTTACAAAGAATTGCACGAGCGCTGTTTTTCGCTTGCAACCTTTGACGACAATAGTCCACACATGCTGCTCTCACTTGGCTAATCGTAAATACACCTGCAGCAATCGCTTCCACATCCGACACAATCAAAGCTAAATCTTTAGAACCAGAAGGCTTCAAACCCGCTGCAATACCTGCTGCTTGATATCCTCTAGGTGCTGTAATGCCACCTGCTACTACTTGCCAGTCTGCCATTTTGATTTTTCCCACAAAATTTTGGCTCGACTGGCGATTATATCAATTCATTGTCACCACAAGCGTGGTAATTTGTTATTGGTAACTTTATAAAAGATACTTTATCACTATAGTAAATATGCTCTAGTAAATATTGCTTAGAGAATAATTGCTAAAAAAAATAGAGAGCCACTTGGGTAGCTCTCCGGATCATCAGGGTGCATCTACTGAAATTAGTATAGCATTTTTAGACTGAGGGGCAATACCCCCTGCTATATTTTTTAAAAGTTTTTTCACCAGCCAAGAGAAAATACCCAAAAAAATAGAGAGTCACTTGGGTAACTCTCCGGATCATCAGGGTGCATCTACTGAAATTAGTATAGCATTTTTAGGCTGAGGGGCAATACCCCCTGCTATATTTTTTAAAAGTTTTTTCACCAGCCAAGAGAAAATACCCAAAAAAATAGAGAGTCACTTGGGTAACTCTCCGAATCATCAGGGTGCATCTACTGAAATTAGTATAGCATTTTTAGACTGAGGGGCAATACCCCCTGCTATATTTTTTAAAAGTTTTTTCACCAGCCAAGAGAAAATACCCAAAAAAATAGAGAGCCACTTGGGTAGCTCTCCGAATCATCAGGGTGCATCTACTGAAATTAGTATAGCATTTTTAGACTGAGGGGCAATACCCCCCACTAAGTTTTTTTTTAAATCTGAATGTGGGAAAAATACCCAAAAAAAAGGAGAGTCACTTGGGTAACTCTCCGGATCATCAGGGTGCATCTACTGAAATTAGTATATCATTTTTAGCTTGAGGGGCAATACCCCCTACTAAGTTTTTTTTTAAGTTATTGTTTCTTAAGTTATTTCTGAAAATTTTTGTGACTGGAGTAGAGGAAATACCCAAAAAAAATGGAGAGCCACTTGGGTAACTCTCCGGATCATCAGGGTGCATCTACTGGAATTAGTATATCATTTTTAGTTTGAGGGGCAATACCCCTCACCTATATTTTGAAAAATGTTTTAGCAAAATCTTTTTGTTTGTTTCAAAAAAAATAAGAATACATTTGCTCGCTCTTGTCATATAGGGTTTTGAAGCCTATTCCCAGTAAGTAATTGGTCAATATAAACAAAAAGGAGAGCCACTTACGTCGCTCTCCAGGTTATCAGGGTGCATCTACTAACCACATTATAACTGAATTTTTGTCTTGTGGGGTCATACCCCCTAAAGACATTTGAAATATGTAGCGACTTGGATATTCGTAGGTTGGGTTGTTCGCGCAGCGTGCCCATAAAGGCATGGCTTTAGGAAACCCAACCGAAACGTTGTATTTGTTGGGTTATTTTTTATCGGATGCTACGCGAAGCACAAAAAAAAGGAGAGCCACTTGGGCAGCTCTCCAGATCATCAGGGTGCATCTACTTAGCAGATTATAACATCTTTGTGATGGGGGTTCACACCCCTTTTTTTGTAACTTTTTATGAAATTTTTGTAAAGAAATTATAAGTTAAATATAAGGTATATATTTACTTTTTAATATCTTTACATGTTGGTCGCGTTTGTAGATTGACTCTGTGCAACTTCTCTACAAAACTTAACCATTGAGCTTCTTCTCGATTAATTGGTTAGTGAGTTTAGGCTCGGCACGTTTATTGGTCTTTTTCAGAACTTGTCCTACAAAGAAGCCTTTGAGATTAGTGTTACCTTTGCGAAATTTTTCTAGTTCTTTAGGGTTAGCAGCGATAACTTCGTCGATGATAGATTCCAATATTGCTGGGTCACTAATTAGCTCAGAACCAGCAAAGGCTTCTTCAGGGCTAACACCTTTAAGCAAATCGGGTAACTTTTCCTTTGCGATCGCGTTGCCAATTTTTCCGCTTTCGATGCGAGTAATAAGGTCAGCGAGATTGGTAGGGGTAAGACCGATATCAGTGATGCTAACCTTATTTTTGTTAAGATATGCGGCAATATCTTGAGTAATCCAGTTAGCAGCAGCTTTAGCAGAAGCACCCCTCTCAATTACAGTTTCAAAATATTTTGCCACCGAAGTTTCTTCAGTTAAAACTCGTGCATCGTAAGCAGAAAGTCCCAATTCATTTTCATAACGATAGCGTTTTTGTGCAGGAAGTTCAGGGATTTGAGAAAGCCAATTTTCCAGTTGTTTTTCAGAAACTTCAATAGGACTCAAATCGGGTTCAGGGAAGTAGCGATAATCGCTAGAGCCTTCCTTTTTCCGCATACTGACAGTACGTTGCGAACCTTCTTCCCAGAGACGAGTTTCTTGTACAATTTTCTCACCAGCTTCGATGGCTGCTATTTGACGTTCAATCTCGTGTTCAATCGCTCTTTGAATAGCGTTGAAAGAGTTCATATTTTTAATTTCAACTTTAACGCCAAATTCCTTTTGCCCAACCGGACGTACAGAAATATTGACATCACAACGAAGCGAACCTTCTTGCATATTTCCGTCGCTTACACCTAAATAGCGTACAATACGACGTAATTCTTCTGCATATTCAGCAGCTTCTTGGCCAGAACGTAAATCTGGTTCCGAAACAATTTCCACCAAAGGTATACCAGCACGATTGTAATCTACCAAAGAATAAGTAGACCCAGAAAGACGCTCGCTACCAGCGTGAACTAACTTACCTGCATCCTCTTCCATATGCAAACGAGTGATACCAATGCGTTTGCGCTTCGGATTACCATCTTTATCAATCAACTCTATTTCTAACCAGCCATGTTCAGCAATGGGCAAGTCGTACTGAGAAATTTGATAATTTTTAGGTAAGTCAGGATAAAAATATTGTTTGCGGTCAAATTTGCTATATTTTGCGATTTCGCAATTTAGTGCTAAACCAGCTTTAACTGCATATTCTAGGACTTTTTCGTTGAGTACAGGTAACACCCCAGGTAAACCCATACAAACAGGGTCAATATTAGTGTTAGGGTCAGCACCAAACTCAGTGGAGCTATTAGAGAAAATTTTGGTATTTGTACTTAGCTGACAGTGGGTCTCTAAACCGATAATAGCTTCGTACTCAGTTTTCACTCTCAGTGCGGAAGTCATAAATCAGAAAATTATAAATATATTCTTTCCCAAACTACCATTGTAAACCATCCATATTGCTGAACTGGCACAAAAAATGAGAAATTACTTAATTACTTCTTCCTTTGCGACTTTGCGGCTTTGGGTGAGTTAATAAAATTTTTAATATATTTAAAATTTAGCTGCCCAACTGACAAATCACAACAAAATAGCTGATTTTTGTCAACCGAACAGCCCAAATTTATATTGCAAAAGTCGCTATCTATTACATACGTGAGAGAGCAGCTACTTTACTAAGCTTACTGGTCTCCAATCCTTTTAATTCATCGAGCTTTAGCCAACCTTCTTGAACTAACCTTGCGAGAACAAAGATAAGCACAGAATATCTATAATCATACTTACCATCTATCTCGTGTCTCCTTGCACTTAAGAAATCGTGTAAACTCCACATATCCTCAAGCTTTACGATAGAAGTTGCGCTATCACGAACTTGGGTTATTAAGGCGTTTATTTCTCTTTCATAAGCTTTTTTGAAGGCTTCTTTTGCTACCAATTGTTCCGTTTCAGTCCACTCTGCTTCACTCACTTGCATCATTAAAACCTGAATTTTTAATGGTAATTTATTTTACCCAATTTTGCCACTGGTTCTAGGATAATTGAGCGCTCTGCACTTGCATAGCGCTCTAGTAATTTTTTACATTTTACTAAATTGAATCTAGCGAGCTAGGTTCAAAAGTTCTTTGGGAGATGCTAACAAGTCAATTGCCACAAAGAAAATTTTGTTATCAGGACCAATCAGGAATCTCCAAGCCATATTCATACCAACACTGGCACCGAACCAAGGAGTTTGTACTTTACCAGTAACTTTTATTTGGGTATAGCCATCATCAGCAGGTTCTTCGACACCTCGTTCTGGTATTAGCTTCAGATTTTGACAATCTTCTCTGAAGAATTTCAATACAGCTTCCTTACCAACAATAGGTCTTTGGAAAGGAGGTTGCAGAGCTCCATCAGGTGCGAATAGCTCAATTAGCGCATCAAAGTCATTCGCGTTCAAGTTATTCATATAACTTGTAACTGTCGCGTTTTGAAGTCCTTCGATGGTGACATTAGTACGTTTTGATACTTCTTGAGGAGGAACAAAAGGTTCAGCAATAGTCTTGGAACCACCTTTAGTATCAAATCCCATATCAACCACGGCATTGCGTAATACCGTAATTTGTTGACCTTGGTCTAAAGTTGTTATCGCGTTCAATACTGCTGTGGCATTTGCGGAAAGCTGGTATCCTTCTGGAATAGGAGCAACAGTTCCATCTTCCATCCATTCGCCTAACTGATACCAGAAACCTAACTTAATATTCGCAGACCAGGAACCATAGGTTCTGCAAATAGGTGTGTCAGCACGATTGGCTAAATCACACATAACTTGCATTTGTTCCTTAAAGTCCATCTTCTTAATCTGGTCCATTGTCGATTGGGCAAATTGCATACTAGCCGCTCCAGGAGCTGCAACTGTAATTGTTTTACCCATTTCCAGATAAGCAAACCAAATCAATGCAAGTTGGTCTTCCGCACTCAGTTGATTAAATCTCGCAATTGTAGCAGGTACGACATCAGCTGCTAGAGTGTTAGGGAAAATATTACGGGCTGAATCGATGGTAAACGGCATGGTAGATACCTACTTTAGATAGATTTGCAACAAAGTAAAATTTTAATCAAAAGCTTTTGGAGGCAGTGTTTTATCCTCTCTGTGATTAAAGTATCACAAAAGTTTACAATTTGTAAACTTTTTTTGCGCTACTCTCATTAATTTTTTGGCATTAACTCCCGTAATTACCGAAAAAGACTTCCCTGGGAAAATGCTTGTAAATCTCTCAAAATCTAGTGTTGAGCATTCAACTACCTATAATATGCTTTTATTTTCTATTTTTTATAGAATCTGCTTATGTTAAGCATAAAATACACTTCTTAACAAGGAAACCCTACCCCAACCCAATACTTGTCGCTTAAGCTCGACAGTACGAAAACTCGTAGGTTGGCTCGTTCCACGTTCACCGAAGGTGGAGCGGAGCGCTTAACCCAACAAGCAACCGAAAAGTTGGGTTTCCGTTATTCCTCAACCCAACCTACAAAATCTCTTAATCAAGCAGTATTGACAGTTAACTAGACTTGTGTATATAGGGTTTCTTATGGTGCTATTTAGAAAACCCTCTCAAAACCCCATTTAGTTTTTCTAATAACTGAATAGCAGTGTAAGGCTTAGGTAAAAAATAATTTAAACTAGATTTGGATTCTTGATAAAAAGGCACTTGCTCACTTGTAGTTAATCCGCTGACAGCAATTATTTTTAACAAAGGATTCATTTTTTGCAAAGTAGTAATAGTCACAGCGCCATCCATGTCAGGCATCATCATATCAATAATTGCGGCATGAATTTTATCTTTATTTTGAGCATATAGTGCTATTGCTTCAATACCATCACTAGCAGTTATGACTTGATAGTTGTAGCTTTCTAGAGTAGTTTTGCTAATTTCTAAAATAGAAGCTTCATCATCTACAACTAAAATACATTCCCCATTTCCGGGAAAAATTTCTTCGTTTTTAACTGCAAAAGTTACCGAGGTCTCTACCGTTGGTAAATATACTTTAAATGTTGTACCTTTCCCAATGCAACTAGAGACAGTAATAAAACCACCATGACCTTTAATAATGCCCATCACCGTAGATAAACCCAGTCCAGTACCTTTTCCAAATTCTTTAGTAGTAAAAAATGGCTCAAAAATTCTATCCACTATTTCTTGAGGAATTCCATTACCAGTATCTGAAACTGCCAAAACAATATAAGAACCAGCTTTTGCATCTAAATTCATGCGAGCATAGTTTTCATCAATCAAACAATTCTCAGCAGATATTGTTAAATTTCCTGACATTGACATCGCATCACGCGCATTTAAACACAAATTCATCAGCACCTGATGTATTTGAGTGCCATCACCACAAATAGGTAGTAAATCTGGCTGAATTACCGTATCAACTGTAATTGATTTAGGAAAAGTTTGTTCGACAATTTGCTTCATTTCGGCAATTAATTGTTTCACATTTAATACCGAACGTTCCCCTTCAATTCCCCTTACGTAGGACAGCACTTGCTTTACCAAATTTGCACCGCGTTTGGCATTATTTTCTACTATTGATAACATTTGCTGACTGCGCTCATCAGTGGTTTTAGCCTGCAACACTTGTACTGACATTAAAATTGGTGAAAGTACATTATTTAAATCATGGGCTATACCACTAGCAAGAGTACCTATACTCTCTGTACGTTGGGTGCGTAAAACTTGTTGCTCTAGACGTTTTTTCTCACTTATATCACTATCCACAACTAAAATGGATTTGGGATGTTTGTATTCGTCCCTGACTAAAGTCCAACAGCTTTCAACAATAATTTCTTTACCTAATTTATTAACTTTTTGTAATTCTCCTTGCCAATAGCCATGTTTCAAAACATGTCTATAAATCTCTAAATTTTTGGGAATAAATTTCTTATACAAAAGCTTATTAGCATTATTGCCAATAGCCTCTTCCGATTTCCAACCATAAAGTTTTTCTGCACTTTTATTCCACAAAACAATATTATTATGTAAATCGCGAACAATAATAGCGTCCGTTGTCACATCCAGTAATGCCGCTTGTTCTCTTAATTGATGCTCTGATTTTTTGCGAACTGTAATATCTTCAAAAATATACAAACGTCCAAAATATTTATCATTTTCGTCACGCACTTGTGTGGAAAATCTTCTAATAATTCTACCATCATTAAATATTACTTCGTCTTCAATAACCGCACGATTTTCCGGATGATGTAAAGGTTGAGACGATTCTAAAAAAGTTGGTATATCTTCTACTTCTAGGAGGCATTCAGAAAGAACATCTTGATGTTTTAATTCTCCATTTTCCATACCTTCTTTTAGGTGTTCGATACCCCAAATTTTACAAAAACTCTCATTAAAATATAAAATATCATTAGTACAGTTATCTACTACATAAAATGCCAGGGGTGACACACTGGTCATCGAACGTAACAGTGCTTCTTTCCAATGTAATTGCTTTTCTGCTTCCTTCCGTTCAGTAATATCTTCTACCACATAAGCAAATCGTCCAGCACCTTCAAAGCAGCATGTGCTGATTGAGGAAACTGTAGCCCTCAACCATCGCTTATCTTCTAAAGTTTCGTGGAGATATTCAAAACTTACGGGTAATTTAGTTCGTTGCGCTTGATGATAGTAAGGCATCCAATCGCGTACATATGTTTGTGGTAAAAAGGTACTATATCCAAAACGATTTTGTCCTATTTCTGGAATATTGCTTAAAAATTTCCCTTTAGCTGCATTGTCTGATATGTGAGAGATGCCTTCAGAATGTAATTCCACAACACCCATCATCATCGGCACGTTATCAAAAAAGCTGCGAAGAGTACATTCGCTCTCCTGTAAGGCTTGTTGTGACTGCTTATATTCATTCTGAATAATTGCCAGTTCAGCTAAATTCCTTCTAATTTCCAACTGTCTAGTTACCTGACGACTTATGCTTTGTAAGGCTTCTACTTGCTGCGGAGTAATTTGACGCGGTACTTTATCCACAACGCATATAGTTCCCACAATCTGTCCCGATGGCACTTTTAATGGTACACCTGCATAAAAACGAACATACGGTTCAGATGTAACTATAGGAGAAAGTGCGTAGCGTTCATCAGCCAAAGTATCTGGAATAATCAAAACTTCCCCACTTTCCATACAAATAGGGCAAAATCCAATACTTGTGGATGCTTCTTCTAAATTTAAGCCAACCTTTGCCTTAAACCACTGACGATTAGCAGTAATAAAATTAATTAGAGCGATGGGGGTGTTACAAACTTGTGCCGCTAAACTTGCTAAATCGTCAAATGCTTCTTCTGGTGAAGTGTCCAGAATTTGATACTGTTGCAATGCTTCAAGCCTTGCTGCTTCATCATAAAAAAATAAAGATTTCATTAAGTTTTTCCTAATATTACTTAACTAGTAATTTTTGTGCTACGCCACAATCCCAATTTATTTGTGTGAAGCAAATCTGTAATCCTAGGTAAGAAGCTTTTCATAATTTGTAAGGCATACCCGACAAGGCTTTTACGGAACTTTATCAGGTATTAAGGTATGCTTGGTTTTCTTTCGATAATTCCCAAAAAAAAATTTTAGCTAGCAACATACTGAATTTCCCTGCGTGGTAGACAAGAGGGTCTTTAAATTTAATTAAGCCGTCACTTCACTTCAGCCGTTAAATAGTTACTTGGAGCCACAAGCAAGGAGAGTAGATACTTTTACTACTTTAAATATAGTAATATGTCTTAGGATGGATGACAAAGTAGATTTATACATTACGTAATTGTACGCAAATTATATCAGATTTGCGTAATTCTTGGTAAAGGCTATCAAATTATTTTAATTATCATTTCCATAGATGGAATATAGGGCAATAGTCCCTAGGTTCTGGATAAAAGTAGTGCGATGTATTCGCGAACTGCTGACTGATAGCGGGCAAGATGCCCACACTACAGTAAATCATTTAAGATTGCTGTAGGTATTTATATTTAAACTAAACAGATGGATTCGCTTATTTCGGACATTAAGCCAAAGCTTGAAGATAGTTTTACTATTACTTTTGTACCGCTATCAGTTGAAGATGTTTACGCAAAAGCTGATGACTCTGCTAATGGTGCTGTGGTTATTATGAGTGGTATGGTTCGTAATAAAACTGATGGTAAGGCTGTGGAGTTTTTAGAGTATCAAGCTTACGAACCAATGGCTTTACAAGTGTTTTATCAAATTGCTGCTTTTATTCGTCAACAATGGACTGATGTGACTCGTGTTGTTATTCATCATCGTATTGGAAATTTACGAGTCGGTGAAATTAGTGTTTTAATCGCTGTGGGTTGTCCCCATCGCTCTGAAGCGTTTGAAGCTTGTCGTTATGCTATTGACACTCTTAAAAAAAACGCTCCTATTTGGAAAAAAGAAATTTGGCAAGATGGTTCTAAGACTTGGGTTTGCTAAATATTTCTCAACAATCAATCTTATGAAACCCGCTTAAAACACAAATAATTTATCAATAAGTTATATATGTTTACAAAATTCACATAAATCTATTTCAGTTTGTAACTATTTAACTATTACTCGCGACTATTCCTTTAGACTGAGATGCAATAGAAAAAGGTCTAGGATAAATAAACAAATGGAAACAACAGATTCTCTTTGTCACGAGTTTTTCGTGCTTATTTCCTTCATCGCTTCAATTGCAGGATTGGTTCTACTCTGGGAGAAAAAACCAAAGGAAGATGATGCCGAAGAAACTGAACGAATTTTATTTAGAATGAGCTTTTCTTACTGGCTTGTTTACTGTTTCGCTTTTACAACTCAGAAGGTGATTATACCGGATTGGGAAACTGTACTGTTGAGTTTGAAAATCACAGCAGCCCTTTCATACCTTTTAACTTTTTCTTGTATCCTCAGCTTGCCTCTACATAAGTTTGCTGTACATAGTGTCGAAGAGTAATTTGTGATTTGTAATTTGTGATTCGTAATTTGTAATTCGTAATTCGTTCTGGGTTCAAACTTTTTCCCGAACTATTACGAATTATTTATTTTTGGAGTAATAATGACCAATTACCAAATTACGAATTATTTTTGCATAACGACTGCAATGGCTGTTTCAAGTTTATCCTGACTTAAAGTAGTCAAAATAAATACTTCTTGCACCGTTTTTCCATGCCTTGCTATTACCTTAAATCCTCCACGAATGGGGACAGAAATACGCAATTGCATTTTGGGGCTATGACCTTTAACACGACCAATAACCCCTGGTGTAATTGTTTGAACGCCGTCGAGTTGACATAGACGCTCTAAAATTGGTATCAAACCTGGAATATGAGTAGAGTGATTCCACACCAACCTGCCATCGCCCTTATTGCTCATTATATTTAAGCCGCTTCCAGGGGAGCCATTGTTAAACCAGCACGACGCAATTGCTGGTGATACAGTTCCGCTGGCTCTTGTGGGCCTGTCCAAACAATGGCTTGACCTTCGTCATGTACTTGGTTGGTAAGTTCCCAAGCACGGTCGCTACTCATTCCTGGAATGTATTTCATCAAACACTGGGCTACGTGTTGAAACGTATTAAAATCGTCATTCAAAACAATCACTTTGTAATTAGGATAGAGCTTGCGGGTAACTTGACTTTTACCTTCAGGCGTAACAGTTGGTGCTGTTGCCATCCCGTAAACAGCTGCTGAAAGTCGTGTAGTCATAAGACACTTGGCTAACGGTTAAATAACAACTCAACTACAAATAACTAGTTTAATCCATTAGAAAGAACACGGGAGGATGAGAACTGTTGACTGCTGACTGTTGACTGTTGACTGATAATTTCTTAAAAAGAACACGAGAGGATGAAAACCCCTTATTTTACATATAATAAGGCTATTAAATCCTGTGCTACACTCCCTAGCGAATTACGAATTGCGTTCGCGAAGCGTGCCGCCTCGGCTTATTGCGAATTGCGTAAGCGCTCCGCTCCACTGCGTGAACGCGCAGCGTGCCCATAAAGGCATATTGCGAATTGTTTATCGCCAATCATCCCAGTTTTCGTTAAAAATCGATGTATCCGGAAATGCAGTGGGATTACCGTTTTTTTCTAGGATGTTTTTCAAAATCTCCAACTGTGGTTCCTGTTTTGGTAAGTCGTCCACTAGTTCATAAGGTGCGATATCGTTTTTTAGGGAAAATGCCGCTACTGTTCCTACTGCTGCACCTGCAGACCACTCAAAGGAGTGTACTCTATAGGCTGCTGCTGCTATATGACTGGTCGCAATATTTTTACCCCCTACTATTAAATTATCTATTTTTTGTGGAATTAAAGCCCGCAAAGCAATTTGAAAGGGATAAGCTTGTCCAGCACCCTGTCTTTCTCCTGGACGTTCTCGGTTCCCAGGTGCTTCTGGTGGACTTTTTTCCATGCAGGGATGAAAATCTATAGCGTAGTGACCGATACCTATGGAATCAGGGAAAATAGTGGAACGAGTTCGCCGCAGTGGGTTTGTTGGAGGATTTATACCAGAAATTACTGATGTACCTCTGATTTTTGCCAGTGTCGCTTTTAACCTAGTGTACATGTCTGGTGGTAATGTGTTGCGGTAAAAAGGGTCACTAAAATCACGTCTGGAAATATCTGTTTCCCAAATCCCAAAGCCTTCAGCTTGTCCCCAACTGGGACGACCGATAACACGTCTTCCTTCGCGCATGTAAGGATATTTCGATAAGCCGTTTGCTGTTCCCATTGGTGAATCAAGTCCTTTGAGATAGCGGTTATTTGGTTGTGGCTTTTTCACTCCTTCTCCTAGTTGGGAATCAGTAGTTCCCGCTACTAGCCAATGGAAGTATGCTAGTGCTTTTTCTTCCCCTTTACGCAAGCTTTCTGTTCGCAATCCTCCCTTCCAACCACCTGTTTGTAGTTGTCCAGTCGCGTTTAATTGTTCGCGGGTATAAACTAAATTATCTTGGGAAGTGCCTGGACGATAGTCGTTTCCCCAAGTCCAGTTTTGCATGGAAATATCTCCTGGTGTTGGGGCTGTAAATTTCACACCCCCAAAGGTCATTGGCTTCCCAGGTTGCGGACTCCATATTCTACGGTAGGTAAAAACTAATTCAAAGCTAGCTAAGCGTTGCAATTCATAACTAAAATACGGGGAGTATTGTTGGTAAAATGCTGGTTCCGGATGAGCCTGCGGTTCTTTGGTAGCTTCCATCGCAAACGTATAAGTAAAACCTTGAGTACAGTAAGGGTCGTTTGTTGCGCTAGAAGAAGATGGTTCTAAGTGGCTACGAGCATCGATACCAAGACGGTAGGGAACGTCAGCTAAGGCAATAATTTCTCCTGTTTCACTCGCGTCTACTACATACCATTGAGGGGACTTACTTTGCTGATTAGTTTTTTTGGGGATAAAGCTGATAATACTTTTATTAAAGCGTGGAGAGTTTTCGTAACTGTAAGCATCTTCAATCACAGACGACAAACTAAAGCTATTTAACGGTGGTGCATCCTTTAAGGGTTGATGCTGAATTGCGATCGCACTATTAATAAGTTTCCCGTCAGCGCTTTTTTGTAAATCTTTGATAACCGTGTTCGGGAACGAGTATAACTTCCCTCCCCCCTTCTTCTCGGCATCTTTGAGCATGTCTGTCAGAATAACATGCCCATCTTTCGGAAGAAAACAGGAATCACTAACCCAACACTTACCTGGGTTGATATCCCCTTTGTAATAACGCTGAATCCGGTTTCGTAATTCTAAATAACCGCGAGAATAGAACATCTGCTTACGCTGAGTAGGACGCTCATCTAAAGCAGAAGTCCCCTGAGAAGAAATTTGTCCCCCCAACCAATCAGTAATTTCCGTTAAACAAACTGTTCTTCCTGCTAGTAACCCTTCGTAAGCACTAGCAACCCCAGAAAGTCCACCACCCACAACTAAAACATCACAATTTACAGTTGTGTCTGGACTTCTTGAGGGTGCAGCATAAGCTAAGTAGGGAGCAAAAAAGGTAAAAATCAAGCTAAAACCAACAAACGAACGCTTCATAATTTCAAAAAAACCTTGCAACTCCTTTATTTACATGATTAAGCGGCCATTATGCAAATACTTTATTTTTCTCTGTATAAAGCAAAAATAGCTATTTGTATCAATTTTTTATTTGCCTAAAAAATAAACGGCTTTGAAGTTGTTGGTGATGTATCAACTATATATAAGGCTATATTCGGAGTGGGTAGTCTACCCATTGTTTCTAAACTATTGAAAAGTACTATAGAACTCTTGCTAACCCAAGATTTCACTATTGGCATCAATAAAATTACTGGTTTTATTTTTCCATAAGAATTGGAAGCAAGCTAAGGCTAAGGTATATTTCTTAAATTTAATTACATCCTGGTTTATGTTAGAAAAATACTCTTTGGGTATAATTACCATTGGCAACTTTTGTGGGTGCAGTTATCTTATTAGTAAATATATTCTATTCTTAAATATAGCTAATTATTAAAAGTGGCTATATATGATGGATTGCATTTGAGTAAAATATAAAAACATAGACATACTGATTCTACTGTAAATGTAGTTTTTAAAACAGTTACCTTTTGTTAAAGTTATATAGTGAATAAATATAACGCTTTAAATCAAAAGGTTTTGTAGTCGTAACGAGGGATATAAAGCAAAAATCTTAGTATAAAATTTATCACTTAAATCATAAAAATTCATGAACACGTAAAAAACAACAAGTATAATGTAATAGTTAGTTGGGATTGCAAGTAAAATTATAATAATTAGTTGTTTAAAAAACTTATTAAAAAAGTAAAGCATAATATTTCTCATATTTTTCATAGGTGAAGATAAAATACTTGGACAAACATTTATGATTTTTTTAGCAGTTACAGTTTATGCTATTATGGGTTCTATCTTTTTCATCGAGTGGCTAGATTATTTTTTAGCTGACGAAGATATGAGCCAAGAAATGCGACGATTTTCAAGTTTTGTTTTGATAATAGCTACTGCTTTATGGCCAATCGTAGTACCATTGGCTTATTTGGAAGTATTAAGATTCCAAAAGAAGCATAAAACAGTAATTGAATTACTTAGAAAAACCAAAAAAACAATTTATAATAATGATTGATGGTAATGCTTAATAATTATTGGTTCAAACTTTTATGAGTACAAGTGCGTAAGATATTAATTGCTTTGAGTCGGTGAAGGCAAAACGCTTGGCTCTAACTTTGGTAAAGGAGTTGATTTTGGCAAATCTTTACCAGGTTGACCTTCTTGATTTTGGGGTACGGGTAAAGTTGTAGGCAAAGGAGTTGATTGAGGAGAATTCGTGCTAGGTTTGACATTATTATTTTCCGGAAGTTGTTTCCATTCAGAAATTTGTCTATTTACTGCATTTCCAAAATCTGTTGAGACCAACAGCACATCAACACTACCATCGGGTTTAGTAGCTGGGTCAATTTGAGCATACAAAAAGCGACGATTAAAATCGGGTTTACCTAAAATTAGTTTATGAGATTTTTGGTTTTTTAATTTAATTTCAATAGTCGCTTGTGGTTGATTTAAACCGTATTCAGGAATTTGATTGCGAGGAACAGATAAAGTCCGGTTAGCTTTACCATCGACCAGCAAATCCATCAAATAAGAGACACTAGCATTGTTTGCGGGAGATTCTTCTGGAGACTTTAACAACCAACGGATGGGGTCAGAACTATTGCTATTATTATTGCGTTCTAAAATTATTGTTGTATTTTGACTATTAACAGTTAAAGCTTGTACCTCATCCGCAGTAAAAGAGAAAATTTGTTGTTCTTTCTCCTTCATTTCTTTTCGCACAGTCGCACCACGAATTTCGTAGAAGTAAACGAAGCCACCTAAACCCAATGCGAGCAATAACAAAATTAAAGTTGTTCGTTGTAATTTCATATTGACCAAAGTAGACTGTCATTGCGTTCAAAGAGTGATAAATGTGTCCCCACTCCCCACTCCCCACTCCCCACTCCCTTTTTAACGTCTTTGCCACCAAATAAGACCAGCTCCAGAAAAACCAAGTAAAGGTAAAATTAACATTGAAGATAATATCAAAATATTTGCTTGGGCTGCAGAGAGATTAATGCGGCGATTTTGGGGTTCTTTGGGACGAACCGAAAGAATTTGTGCATCCTGTTTACCTAACCAAGAAACGGAGTTCAGAAATACATCTCCATTTAACATCTGTTCAAACGCACCATCAGTTACGAAATCAGAATTTCCTAAAACTACTAAACGAGATTCTTTCGTTGGTTGACTGGCTACTACTGGGGGTTTAGGACTAGGAGAAGGAGTAGCTAAAACTTTAGGACTAGGACTGCTTTTAGCTTGAGGTGTTGGTGAAGCTTTGGTTTTAGGAGCGGCTTTAGTCTGAGGTGCGGGTGACGCAGTAGTTGTAGGTGTTGGTTTGGGACTAGTTGCTCCTTGGGGTGTTGCTTGTGGTGTGCTTGCTGGGGTCACACTTGGAGTTGGGTTAGCAGATGGTTGTCTGGTTAAAGCAACACCTAAAGTTAAAGGGCCTTTTAAATCTTGACCTTCATTAAACTTTAAATCTTCGCTCGATAGGTCGCTCTCTGCCCAACTTTCGGGATAAGGTTTGGTTTTTAATAAAGGAGTCGCTGTAATCCCATTTACAGCAACAGTTTGTATCGGTCGTGCTAAACGATAAAAAGAAATACCTTGACCAAAATCTTTTGTAATTGGATGCTGACCGTAATCTCTAACTATAGGAACTGCTGGACCTAGTGCAACATTACCTTTTAAATCAACTGCTAAACGATTATCTAATTTCACACCCCATTCTGACAATAAACTGTCAAGCTTCGGGTCTGTATTGGGGTCAATCATCAACAGTAAATTACCACCTCGGTTGAGGTAATCTCGCAAAGCTTGGACTTCAGTGTCAAATAAAGCTCGCTTTGGTCCAGCAGCTATTACTACTGCAGCATCTTCCGACACCTGAGATTTTTCTGCTAGATTTAAAGGTTCAATGCTAAAACTTTTATTTTCTAATGCTGTTACAGCTTGAGACATAGCACCTTCTCCTTGTTTCAAAGGTCGCTCACCATGACCTTGGAGAAAGTAAGCTTTTGCTACAACACCAGTCGTAATTTGCTGAATCCGGTTAGTTAATTTTGATTCGTTTAAACGTTCATTATCACTTACCACCTGTACAAGTTGGCGTTTATCTCCAGACTCTATATAAACTTCCCCAACATCTTTGACTCCAAATTTTTGCGCTAGTCCAGGTTGTGTTTGTGGGTCTACATACTCATAACTAAAATTAAGACCTTTACGTCGGTAATTGTCTAACAATTCCCGGTCTAAGGGATTTTGGTTAACGGCAAACAACCAAACTTTAACAGGTTGTGTCAAACTTCTTACCACTTGTTGTGATTGGGGTGCAAGGGTAAAAAACTGAGCTTCTGTCAAATCTGTTCTCAGGTAGTAACGAGAACTCAAGAAGTTAATTAACCCTAAAATAGCTAAAACAGCAATAGTAGCAACAAGTGCATTAGTACCTGCTTGAGTGGAACGTCTTCCCCACCAATTATTTTTCTGGGTTTGCCAAATTAGCCACCCGACAATAACAATAGCCCCTAAAACCAGGAAAGTTAAAGGAATTACTCCCCAACTACCAGACACTAAACCATTGGTTAAACCAGCAACAATTAGAAACGGGCCAAACCATATTAGATAATTCCAAATTTTCTTTTTGGCGATAATTTTCATGCGCTATTTAGCCAATGATATACAGTAAACACTCAATACTGACCAATTACCAATTACCGATTACCAATTAACCTATTGTCGTTGGAAACGCAGTGCATCAATTGATTGGGCTGTAAGAAAGATACCTAAAAAAATGTAACTAGCAAATAATATTAAACTACTACTATCTAAAACACCTTGTATTAAATTATTGTAATGCTTCAGTAGTGATAAATGACCGATAGCTTCACCAACTCCACCACCAATATTTCTTGCAATTAAATCGACGAAAAGTAGTAACAAAATAACTGCAAAGGTAAGTACAGCAGATAATATTGTACTATCTGTCAATGAGGAAATAAACATTCCTAAAGATAAAATAGACGCAGCAAGTAAAATCAATCCTAAAAAACCTAAAAGAGGTATCATAGGTGGCATCGGTGGACTTGAAGCACTTAAAATAATGCCGATAAATACCAGCATCGGTAGCATTAGTGTTGTAAAAAAAGTTAAAACTCCTAATAATTTTCCTACAGCAACAGCCCAATTTGTAATGGGTGAAGTAGCTAGAAGTTCTAAAGTACCGCGCTTACGTTCTTCTGCATACAAACCCATCGATAAAATTGGTAAGACAAATAATAATAACCACCCCATCCTATCCAAAAATGCTTGTACAAATTCATAGGCAACATCAACTGGTGGTACAGGTACTCCCATTTGTTGACCTTGTGCATCTAATTGGGCTATTGCTGATAAAATTCCTTGCGGTCCCATTAAAATTAAAATCAAAAATAATCCCGATAACAGCCAAAAAACTCCCGCAACTACATAAGCTAAAGGCGATATAAAATAACTTTGTAATTCTCGGCGATAAATAGCCATAATATTTGCTAGCATTACACCCATTTATCTTTTATCCCCCTTATTTGGCAAAACTAATTTTAAATAAAAACTAATAATTTTTTCACCCATTACCCATTACCCATTACCCATTACCCATTACCCATTACCGATTAACTGTTGCGAAAATTCCACATTTTTTTCTTCGGTAGTTAATTCTAAAAATACATCTTCCAAAGTAGCGTTAACACGACGCATTTCACATAAACCAAATCCGGAACGTACTAGCGCGGTTGCTATATCTTTTCCTGGTTCAATACCCGGTTGCGATATTACCCGTAGACTAGACCTGCTCTCTGAGCGATTGCTATCAATTTGTCCCCCCGGTGTAATCGATTCAACCAAACTGACTCCTGCGACATTTTGTAAGACTTGTTTGGCTAAAGAAAGTTCTCCTTCAATTTCTAGCTCATACCCTGCGCCACTTGTCAATTGAGTCATCAGGCTCTCCGGAGTATTTGTGGCAACAACTTTTCCTTTGTTGATAATTGCCACCCGGTTACAAGTCATGCTTACTTCAGGTAAAATATGCGTGGAAAGAATAATTGTATGGGAACCCGCTAAACTTTTGATTAAGTTTCTCACATCAATAATTTGACGAGGGTCTAGTCCAACAGTAGGTTCATCCAGAATAATTGCTGGTGGGTCATGGACTATTGCCTGAGCAATACCGACTCTCTGTTTGTATCCTTTTGAAAGCTTACGAATAATTACATGACGTCTATCGGTTAAATTGCAGCGATTCATTGCTGCTTTCACCTTATTTTCTATTTCTCCCGCAGGAACTCCCTTAATTCGTGCGACAAAATACAAATATCCCTCAATCGTCATTTCCGGGTATAACGGTGGTGTTTCTGGTAAATAACCTATTCTTTGCCTTACAGAGAGGGAATTTTCGTGAACATCAAAGCCTGCTACTTTTGCATTACCACTTGTAGCTGGTAAATAACCCGCTAGAATTCTCATGGTGGTGGTTTTACCCGCACCATTTGGACCTAAAAAACCTAATATTTCCCCCGGCTCGACGTTAAAAGTAACATCGCTAATAGCTGGGGTGGAGCCATATATTTTACTTAGGTGTTCAACTTCTATCATCAAAAAGTCTATTCTTAAAGGTTATTATACCAACAGTACAGCATAGCATAGGAGTACCAGTAATGAGTGAATGCGATGCTATTCTTTACTACGTTTAACTTCACCTTTTATTCTTAAATATTGTCATAATTGAAACATTTCCATATCAACACCAATGGTGAATTCCAGCCCTGTTGTTACACTTTATGTCAACCCAGCGACAGGAAATGATACTGCAACTGGGAGTCGCTTAGCACCTTTGAAAACCCTAAAGCGTGCATTAAAGCTAATTAAAGCTCCGAAAACGATTATCCAGCTAGCACCTGGTTATTATAATGCTGCAAGTGGTGAGTCATTTCCGCTATTAATTCCTAATGGAGTTATGGTTTTGGGAAACGAGGCTACCAAAGGTCAAGGAGTTGTGATTTCCGGTAATGGGGAGTATCGCAGCGAAAGTTTTGGCGTGCAAAATATTACGATTTTACTGCTTGGCGATGCTCAAATAATGGGGGTAAGCGTCAGCAATAATTCCACTGCTAAAGGTACAGGTGTTTGGGTTGAATCAGGTGCTTCAACTTTAGCAAACAACACTTTTATTAGTTGTAGTCGTGAAGGGCTATTTATTAGTGGTAACGCGAAACCAGCAATAACCGATAATTTATTTATCCAAAATGCTGCTGGTGGATTAGTTATGGCACGCAACAGCAAAGGTGAAGTATTGCGAAATATATTTCAAAAAAATTCTATTGGTATTGCTATCAGCGATTTTTCTGCTCCATTAGTAGTGAGTAATCAAATCAAGCAAAATACTATAGGTATTGCTTTATCGCGAGAAACACGTCCTGTGTTGCGAAATAATTTGCTAGAGAAAAATTCTCAAGGTGGCTTACTAGTGAATGGTAAGGCAATGCCAGACTTAGGCAGCAGTCAAGACCCCGCTGGTAATATTTTCCGCGAGAATGAGGACTACGACGTACAAAATTTAACGCAAGAAAAGCTAGTTGCTGTTGGGAACCAGTTGAATCCTGCTTCTTCTGTGGGGTTAATAGATTTTATTGCTGCGACCGAAGACCTACAAAGACAAGTAGCTAATAATAGTAATATGTTTCCCGACCTTGGGGGACATTGGGCAATTACATTTGTGGAAGCTTTGGTAAGCAAAGGTTTAATCAGTGGTTTTCCTGATGGTACTTTTAAACCCGATGCTCCAATGACTCGCGCTCAGTATGCAGCAGTGATTGCTAAAACTTTCCAATTAAGTGAGACAAATAATCGTAATTTTACAGACGTAAAATCAGACTTCTGGGCTGCTCCTGCAATCAATCGAGCTGCAACTGCTGGCTTTATTAGTGGCTTCCCCGATGGTTCTTTCCGACCTTCACAAAATTTAACTAAAATTCAAGCAATTGTATCAATCGTTAACGGTTTAAAACTAGCTGGTGCTAATCCTAATGTTTTGTCCGTATATATTGACCGCGCTCAAATTCCTAGTTTTGCCACTGACGCTGTAGCTGTAGCAACACAAAAATTATTGGTATTAAATTACCCCCAAGTTGAGCTACTGGAACCATTAAAAGATATTACCCGTGCTGAAGTAGCTACTTTGCTTTACCAAGCATTAGTCAACAATGGAAAAGAAAAAGCAATTGCTTCTCCGTATATTGTGAATCCGGATGCTGATATACCTTCCTATCTTGACCTCACAGGACATTGGGCTGAACCTTTCATTCGAGCCTTAGTCAGCATGAATCTAAGCAAGGGATTTGAAGATGGCACTTATCAACCAGACAAACCTATGACACGCGCCCAATATGCTGTGTTAGTCACTAATGCCTTTAATCCTACCCCAAAACGTCCAAGTCCCAAATTTAGTGATGTCAAAAGTGATTTTTGGGCTTATAGTTCCATTCAACAAGCTGCGAGTGCTGGATTTGTTGGCGGGTTTAACGATGGTACTTTTCGACCCCAACAAAACGTACAGCGCTTACAAGTAATCGTTTCTCTTGTCAATGGGCTAGCACTACCAACTGCTCACAACAGTGCCATAAACTGTTACAGTGACCGTAATACTATTCCCGATTATGCTCGGACAGCAGTTGCCACAGCAACGAACCAAAGCATAATTGTAAACTATCCAGACCCCAAGCAAATTCAGCCTTCTCGCTCAGCTACGCGGGGAGAAGTTGCCGCAATGGTTTACCAAGCGTTAGTGGCAACAAAACGAACATCAGCGATTAATTCGCCATATGTTGTTTCCTTACCGATAACTTACCAGTAGAATAAAGAACAAACTCTATAATAGTAAATTCAATTGCTTGGTACAACAAACTGTAGTTAAAAGTACAATAGGTGACCCAACATGGGTACAAACTGCCAGCCTATTGCAAGAGGCCGATAGCCCCATGTATACAACATCTCTGGAAAACACTGCCGATTTAGCAGTTGCTTTATTAACTCATTACAGTTTTGACCTCAGTGGGTATACTGCCAGTGAGTTAGTAGACCATTGGAAAAAAATATACCCAAATCATTGGTTACACCTGGCAGTCATAGAAGCGCTATACCAAGGTCGTTATAAAGCTGTTTCGGCACAGCAAATTTTAACCCTGTGGCAGCGACGAGGGCATACGACTTATCATTTCAATATGGAATTTGAACGTCTAATTTGCAGCAAATTTCCCCAAAGTTTAACTGCAATGCCCAAACCAGCTTTACCTTCTGCACCACAGCAAATTCAGCCGCAAGAATCAAAAAATTTTAAGTCCATAGAGAAGGTCAATAACGCTTCTACCACAGCCAAGCCTGAAGTCAGTAATAATAGTCAATACAAAGATACTACAGCGTTATCGAAAAATAATCAAGTCTCTTTTGTCAAGACGGAGACCTATGAGCAAAAACAAGCTTTAGTTCCCGTAGCGAAACAAACCGAAGAAGAAGAGGAAGAGAGTTTGTATTTTGGTGCATCACAATCTCTACCAATTTCTCCATCTTCTACACTAACTTTAGAGCGTTTAGAGAGGTTAGAATCTTTTTCGTCGTCATCGCTTTCCGATAAACAGGCTAAATTACTCTCAGCATCTGTCAATCGTCCCCCTATTGGCCAATTTTCTCCTGATAAAAGCGAACGCTCTGAAAGTTTTACAAACAAACTCAAGGTATTGGTTAACGGTTGACAGTTGACGGTTGACGGTTGACGGTTGACACTCAGGAATTAACAGTTATTAGTTATACAGTCATCAGTTAACAGTCATCAGTCATCAGTTAACAGTCATCAGTTAACAGTTAACAGTCATCAGTTAACAATCAAAACAACTATCATTTAAAGGTTTAGTTTTTGGTGACACATTTAATGTGGTTCCTTCAACTGCTTCTACTAAAGCCTTAGCTACACGGTCTGTGTATGGACGAGAAAACGACCATACTAAAGGTGATAGCCAACCCCGTAGAGTTACAGAGTAAGATAAGCAAGTTCCGCAAACGGTTGACTCAACTTTGTAAATAACTCGTTCCTCAACCCCAGGAATTGCTAATATTCTGATGCTCAAAAGTTCTTGAGGATTAACGCGCTCAACGAAAATTCTGATAGGGATGGGTGATAAGCGTGTCACTGCTTGATAAATTAATCCTGGTTTAAGTACTAATCCATAGGGCACATTAGTACTTTTAAGCATTGGATGCCAAGAAACATCCGTTAAATCTACTAGCTTTTGCCAAAGTTCATCTGGTGTCGCCGAGCTAATTTCTCTGTAAGTACGTACTAAAGATACGCAAACCTTACGACGCTTACGCTGAATAAATTTGGATGACCAAGCTCGCATTTTTTATCTTCCTCCTAGCTCGTCTCTTTTAAGTGACTTTAGTATAGCTGGCTACTATCATTACTATCACGATAGTAGGGCATCCAACTTATCCTTCAGATTGCCTTGAATTCCCCGTTATTGGCGACCAGTACAGATACCTATTGTTAACTTTTTTTAACGCTTGGTTCAGTTGTCGCACCCAGTGGGCGACAATTATCATTCCCAGTTTAGCCATTGTCAACGGTGTTTGTACTTTGTTTTTCTCAAAATAATGCTTAAGTGTTTCATAAAATAGAAAAAATATACATTCTTAATACGCATTTAAGGGAAAATAACTTAAGTCATGTCTAATGAAATCCAAAGTGCTTGACTACTAGCAAAAAGAAAGCAAATAAGGCATTATAGCCTTGATTTCCCTGCGTATTCCACACTACTTTCTGCGTAAACTTTTGTTGCTTTCTGTAATTTAAATTTAGGTTTGTAAAATTATGTTGACAAATTCCCAAACGACAACTTTACCAACGCAATCCCAGCCTCTACCACCTGTGGATGCTAAAGCAAGAGTTAGCGAGTTCATGAAAGGACTACAGGATAATATTTCCCAAAGATTGGAAAAGTTGGATGGTGTTGGGAAGTTTCAAGAAGATAGTTGGGAACGTCCTGAAGGTGGTGGTGGACGCTCACGGGTTCTGCGGGATGGCGAAATTTTTGAGCAAGCTGGTGTGGGTTTTTCTGAAGTGTGGGGTTCTCACTTGCCGCCTTCAATTTTAGCTCAACGTCCTGAAGCTGAAGGGCATCGTTGGTATGCTACAGGTACTTCAATGGTACTACACCCACGTAATCCTTATGTGCCCACAGTTCATTTGAATTATCGCTACTTTGAAGCAGGTCCAGTATGGTGGTTTGGTGGTGGTGCTGATTTAACACCTTTTTACCCCTTTGCGGAAGATGCTGCACATTTTCACAAAACTTTAAAACAGGCTTGTGATAAGCACCATAGTGAGTATTACCAAGTATTTAAACGCTGGTGTGATGAGTATTTTTACCTAAAACATCGTGGAGAAACGCGGGGTGTAGGTGGAATATTCTTTGATTATCAAGATGGCCAGGGTCATTTGTATCGAGGCCCGCATACCGATACTGCGGCAGTAGATTACAGCAACAAGCTGGGAGCAATAGAACCACGAAACTGGGAGCAGTTATTTGCACTTTCCCAAGAATGTGGAAATGCTTTTCTACCATCTTATGTTCCGATTGTTGAGCGACGACATAAAACAGAGTATGGTGAACGTCAACGGAACTTCCAGTTATATCGTCGGGGAAGGTATGTAGAATTTAACTTGGTTTACGACCGAGGAACGATTTTTGGGCTACAAACAAACGGACGCACAGAATCAATTTTGATGTCGCTACCACCATTGGTACGCTGGGAATACGCCTACAAGCCAGAAGCGAATACTCCGGAAGCTGAGTTATACGAAACTTTCCTTAAGCCTCAAGACTGGGTAAACTGGACTCCGACCCACTCCTAAAACGTGTCAAGCTCAACTATAAAGGAAAGTACTTAGCAAAAAAAGGTGACATTTTTGCTTGTGGCTTGTTAACCTCAAGCAAGAGCATCTACTCTTTTTGACTGGTGAGTCGAAATCTAAGCATTTTGGTTTGTGGATTTTGGATTTTGGATTTGACAAATCCAAAAAATTTGTGATTAATATTTTGGATTTGTCCCGTAGTTATAACTAGGAGCTTGTACAAAGTAGAGAAATCTAAAGTCTAAAATCCAAATTTAAAGTACCTTAGTAATTTACTGAGTTATTAGGTTATACCAGTAGAGTTGTGATGGTTTCTACTATCATGATTAATATTTTTGACTTACCATTCTTGTGCTTAAAAACTCACAGTAAATTGTGAAAGGATTTTCCAGGGGAGGCTCAGTGATACAGATAGAGCAAAAAACTTATACAACACAAGACGGCAGTACTGTTATTGTTTTAACACCTTCTGGCCGTCTGGATATTACCACAGCTTGGCAATTTCGCCTGAAATTACAAGAGTGTATTTCCAAACTTAGCCGCCATGTAGTGGTGAACCTAGGCCAGGTCAATTTTATAGATAGTTCTGGCTTGACTTCGTTAGTAGCTGGTATGCGAGATGCTGATAAAGTCGAAGGTAGTTTCCGGATTTGTAATGTTCACCCAGAGGCTAAATTGGTGTTTGAAGTTACAATGATGGATACCGTATTTGAGATTTTTGATACTGAGGAGGATGCTTTAGAAGGTGTACCCCGCAGTATGGCAAGTTGAACAAGCCAGGAGTTATTATCTAATTCAAAATTGAAAACTCAAAAAAACTTGCGGTAATCGTAAGAGCATACAAAACTCAAAACTGAAAATCTTGGTACTGTTGTCGCTTGGTGTAGCAATACGGTCCCATCATTGCTCCCCAAATCGCATTCCCTGTCGTGGGGTCTATTCCTTTGTCGAAGCTCTTAAATTCATTGGGAGCGGCTTCAAAGCCCAAGGAAACTTGTATAGTGTTCCCGCGATAGCTAAAGCAACACTTTTGCTCAGGAAGGGGGGTGGCTGTAAACAGATAGCTATTAAAAGCTGTCTGTTGGTTAGTCACGTTGAGGACGCAACCCGGTAGTAACTCTAATTGGTCAGTTTTTAGAGCATTGAGTAAATCTGGGTTGCTACCAGCACCACCAAAGGCACTAGGGTCTTTAAACATATAATATTGGACTTGCAGCGTTGCCTGTTTGTCCTGCGTCTGCATTACCCGCATAATTCGCTGACGGTAAGGTTTATCTAAATCGAGAATATTTGATTGCTCAGCAAATAAAGTTAAGCTGTCAGACCATAGAAGAGATACAGGTCTTTGCCATAAACGTAGATGAACATACCAAACTGGCTCCTTATAAGCTTGCTCTCGGTTATCAAATTCACCCGCTAGGTAATTGGCAAGAGCAACTAACTCTTTAGAAAAGTTCATCTACAAAGCCTCCTGAAGACCAATATTTTTCCCTCTTCCCTGTTCCCATGTTGCTTTGTGGTTTAGAAGTAGGTTGTTCACAAAATTTTTGTATAATTAACACATATTCTAATTTTTGACAGTCATTTTAGGAAAGGGGTATAAAATACTTTATTTCCTCGGTAACGAACAGGATTTTTTAATGTATCAGCAAAATTTGCTGTAAAACCTGTAACCATAATGTGTTACTCGTAGATATTAAGTTACCTGAGTAATACTGAAGTCAGAACTTGGCAAAGTGTCATCAATTCATAGAAAATAAGCAAACGTCGCCCAGAATAATTAATTTGTGAATAACCTCCGTACTGTTTCTGATACCAAGCAAACTTTCTACACACTCCACACCCGTCCAATTAATACAATTTATCGTCGGGTAGTGGAAGAGTTAATGGTGGAAATGCACCTGCTGACAGTGAATGTGGATTTTAGCTACAACCCAGTTTACGCTTTAGGTGTCGTAACTGCTTTCGACCGATTTATGGATGGTTACCAGCCAGAACGGGACAAAGAGTCAATTTATAATGCTTTGATGAGGTCTGTTGAGTCAGACCCAGCGCGTTACAGACAAGATGCAGAACGCTTGCGAGCTTTGGCTTCAGATTTAAAACCAAAAGAATTAGTCGCTTGGTTAAGTCAAACAATTCCTTTAGACAGGGATGCTCAGTTGCAACTAGCCCTGCAAGAAATTGCCAACAATTCTAAATTTAAATATAGTCGTCTGTTCGCGATAGGTATTTATTCTTTATTAGAACAGGCTGATTCCGAATTTGTCAGAGATGAGAAGCAACGTAATGAAGGATTAAAGAGCATTGCTGCTGGGCTGAAATTGTCCGAAGATAAACTTGTCAAAGATTTAGAATTGTACCGTTCTAACCTTGACAAAATGGCTCAAGCAATAGTCGTAATGGCTGATATGCTTCTGGCGGAACGTAAAAGAAGGGAACAGCGAGCCAAACAATCGAGTGCAACAACAGCTCCCCCAAACGAATAACTAAATTAATGTAGAGACGTTATATATAACGTCTCCATATATATAACGTCTCCATATACAACATCTTTACGTAATTAAGCTCCCATTAATTTGTAAATAATGTTGTTAATGAACGTCAGAGCCAGCGCACCAAGAGCCGCACTAGCAAAACCGTTACGAAGACGAAATCCTTGAACTAACCAGGCTGCAAGAGAAAAACAAATTACGCCAACAATAAAAGTAAACACCCACGATAATAGGTTAAAAGTCAATACATTCGGAACAAAAAATACCGCTCTTAAAATTGGTCTGACAACTGCGGTGACAATTCCAAGAATTGCTGCGGAAAATACAGCTTTTTCTGGAGAATCGATATCTACTCCTAAAAAAGGTATTTTGCTAATGATAAACAAACTGATAGCTGTTACTGCCCAAGCAATCACAATATGCCAAATATTCACTGCAATAACCCCCTAAATTCCAATCACGATTATCGATGAATCTGGAAGAATCTATTTGTCTTCTTATAGACAATTTGAGACTTAAAACTCTAAATTTCAAAGGAAATATCAATAAACTACCAGAAATTAGAGAAGGATTAGGATTTAGCTTCAAATATCTTCATGATTGGGAATTGGGCATTAATGTGTAAATTTATATTTAAATGATGCCCAATCTACGTATTATTTACTGGTACTTAACGATTCCCAGAAGCAGGTGCTTTAGGAGCTACAGGTGGAGCTACAGGTGTTGTATTTGAACTATTAGGATTTACATTAACCCCGCTTGGATTGCCAGGAATTATACCACCACCTGTTGTAGGCTGTCCGGGAATTGGGGTTGTTGGTGCTGGGATAAGAAGATTCGGATTATTAATTTGAGGACTGGAAGCACCTGGTACAACTGGTACAGTATTTGGGACAGGTGCTACTGGAGGAAGCATTTCCGGATTAACTGGCTCACTTGTATTCATCGGTAAGTTGGGAACAGATTGTGCTGGTGCGTTTGTACCTGCCGATGATTCCCCTGGTTGAGTTACAAATGCTACGCTCTTCCCACCTAATTGCCGCCACAAATCCATAATTTGTATGATTTCATTGTAAGTAGCTTTATTGTTGGCTTTTAATGCCAAAACAGCATTGGGATTTTTTTCGATATAGCTCTTAAAAGCTTCTGGAATTTGTTCACGTTGAATAGGACGTGCTTCTTCTTCACCTATGTAAGTTTGACCGATAGCATCAATTACAAAGGTTAAGATTTTTCGGTCAGAGGAAGCATTTACGCCAACTGGATTATTATTTTTTTTAGTATTGTCCGTTGTACCTGTTTCTGCCTTTGGTAAATCAACATTAATTGCTTCTTGACGTGTAAATTGTAAAGAAGCAAGCAAAAAGAACGTCAGGATACAAAAAATAACATCAATTAGGGGAATGATGTTGATTTGAACATCGTCTGAGGAAGATGGTAAATTAATTTTCATTTATGTCTAAAGAGGGTTGAATTTTCCACCATTATTACTACTTGGCTTCTATGAGTCAGCTTCTATTACTCAGCTTCTTTAGGAGGAACTGAGGAATCATTGTCTGGTGGTATTACAGGTTCGGAAAACCTGTTTTTATTTCTTTTACGAGGAGGAGCCGAATTGTCTTGGCTAGATTCTCGACTTGCAGGAAGTAGCGCTCTTTCTCGGAGAATATTCCTTGCTTCTGGGGGAGACTGACGGAACAAAAGCTCTAAATCGTTACCTGCTTTTCTAAAGATTTTTACTTGGCTGAATAAAAAAGCTTGAAACAGACGATAAAATGCCAAACTAGTAATAGCAACAACTAACCCTGCTGCCGTAGTAATTAGAGACTCCGCAATCCCCAGATTGACGCTCGCGGTGGCTGCTGTGCCTAAATCACCAATCTTTAATCCTCCGAGAGAGGTTATCAAGCCTAAAACTGTACCCAACAATCCTAAGAGTGGTGCAAGAGCAATAACAGATTCCAAAACTTTATCGCCTCGTCGCATTCCGGATAATTCGTCTTCGGCAGATGCTTCTAATGCTAGCTTAAAGGTTTCTGCATCTGGGGAAGCTACTCTCAGTGGGGCATAAAGGAACCTTCCGATAGGTTGGTCTGTCGCTTGACGAGCAATTTCCATCGCATTTCCCCAATTATCTTGGGCTGCATCCAAAACACGGTCTACAATTTGCCTCTCTTGACTTAAAATTCTTAACCAGAACCACAAGCGCTCAAAAATTACACTCAAAGACAAAACCGACAAAACAGCTAGCGGATACATTGCTGGTCCGCCTTTAGTAAATAAATTTAGGATATCCATTGCTTTAGTTTTCCTCCCTCAATTCCTTTCACAACAAACCTTATTGATTTTCAGTCTAGAGTATGGACACACAACTTCAGACTTTGTGCTGATTACCAGTTGGTAAACATCGACGACAATTTGGAAGTAGTAGATTCCAAACTCGTGAGGGCGGTTATTCCCACAGGAAGTTTAGGGCATATTCTGACAAAATTAAAGGTAATTGGAGGTTAAACATATGAAATTCTCGATTCAAGCAATTTACAACTGGTATCGTGGTCTACTACGTAATCCTAAATACCGTTGGTGGGTAATTTTAGGAACAATGTTATATTTCATCAGTCCATTTGATATTGCCCCTGACTTTCTGCCCATTGTAGGGGAAATTGACGACGTTTTTCTGTTAACGTTGCTAGTTACAGAAGTGTCTGGTTTAGTTATTGAAGGTTTTAAAGCACGTAGTAATAGTAGTAATATTAACGATGAGAGCGTAAATGTGGATGCCAGCAATCCTAGTTCCCCAGAAAACGCGAACCCATCTTCTACCACCGTTGACGTTGATGCCGTTCCTATTAAGTAATTTTTAATAAAATTTCTAGCTATCTTAAATATTAAGAACCCTCGTGATTCTCGTCTGTTTCCAACACCAGTGATTTGCGAGGGATATTTTTTGGTGATATATTTTACACTAACGGTTATGTAGAGACGCGATTTATCGCGTCTTTCTATATATCGCGTCTTTCTATTATATATCGCGTCTTTCTATATATCGCGTCTCTATTGCCAAGGATATTTTTCAGTTTTACACACATGTAATAATGATATATTTTACACTGACGGTTATGTAGAGACGCGATTAATCGCGTCTCTACTATATATCGCGTCTTTACTATATATCGCGTCTCTATTGCCAGGGATATTTTTCAGTTTTACACATATGTAATAATGATATATTTTACACTGGCGGTTATGTAGAGACGCGATTAATCGCGTCTCTACGTATGTTGTTATGCGGTTCAATATATTTTAATTTTTATATGATTAATAATCTAGAAAAAAATAAGCGTCCAATTATAGGACTGCTTCCAGCAGGTGGACGAGCAACAAGAATTTCTCCTTTACCTTTAAGTAAAGAATTGTATCCTATCGGACTTGATGTATGGGGTAATGAATCTAACTTGCGACCAAAGGTAGTTTCCCACTATTTACTAGAAAAAATGCAGTTAGTGGGGATTGAAACAGCTTATTTTATACTTCGTCCTGGTAAATGGGATATTCCAGCATATTTTGGTGATGGCACAATGCTATCTATGAATTTAGGGTATTTGATAATGGGTTTACCCTATGGTGTTCCTTTTACTTTAGACCAAGCTTATCCTTTTGTTCGGGATGCGATTATTGCATTGGGTTTTCCAGATATTTTGTTTCAACCTGAAGATGCTTTTGGTCGAATATTGACAAGACTTGATAGTAGTAACGCTGATGTAGTTTTAGGATTATTTCCTTGTGACCATCCTGAAAAAGCGGGAATGGTGGATTTTGATACTACGGGACGAGTCCACACAATTATTGAAAAAGTGAAAGAATGTAATTTAAGTTACATGTGGGGTATGGCAGTTTGGACACCTGCTTTTACAGAGTTTTTGCACAAAAAAATTGAATGCTTCAAAACTAAAGATAATTTGCCAGAATTGCCAGAGTTGAAATTAAGTGATGTTTTTCAAGATGGGATTGATAACGGTTTACATATAGAAGCCGAAATACTTCCTGATGCTAGCTATATTGATATTGGGACTCCAGAAGATTTAGTACATGCGGTGCGAAAGTTTTTTATTTAGGGAGTGGGGAGTAAACAATTCAAAATTTACAATTCAAAATTCAAAATTGCGAATTTCTAATAGGGAGTGGGAAACTATAAGCTTTAAACAGAGAAAATTATTAAGAAAGTATAATTAATTTCATATTTGGCAATCATTGTTGAACTTTTTACTCTAACTTCATGCATATTTGATATTAGTGAAGTCTCAGTGATTTATTATCATGGGTATCGAACAATCTACTTTTCAATTAATGCGAGATTACGGTAAGGAGTACCTTTTAACAGGAATTTTGGCAGGAATTCCTACTCCTATCGGGAAGATGATAAGAAACTTTTTATACCGCTTTATTTTTGCGCGTGTTGGAAAATCTGTTTATATTCAACCGAATGTCAGGTTTATTGGTACATCCAAAATCGAAATTGGTAACTATGTGCGCGTTTACAGCGGTAGTTATATTAGTAATCGAGGTGATGAAATTCGCTTTGCTGATAATGTATCAATTGACCACGGTGTAGATATCAGAGCTTGTGGAAATAACGGGGGTGATATAACTATTGGCGAACACAGTTATATAGGCCCTTATGTATGTATGGCTGGCCCTGGTTTTATTAGAATTGGTCGAGATTGTATGATTGCCTCCCACTCTTCACTCTACGCGAACAATCATATTTTTACAGACCCACATCGACCCTTTAGAGAACAAGGTGTTACTACTAAAGGAATAGTTGTAGAAGACGATTGTTGGTTAGGAAGTGGAGTCAGAGTATTAGACGGAGTGACGATTGGACGCGGTAGTATTATTGGTGCGGGAGCAGTTGTAACTCGTAATATTCCACCTTACTCAGTTGCTGTTGGGGTTCCAGCAAAAGTAATTGGTGCGCGAGGATTAACAAACGAATCAAAACTTGATGCATTAACCATCGCACAATCAAATTAAATTAACTTAACTCTTGTGGGGTTTGGAACTCCCCACTCCCCACTCCCTAATTAGCTGATAGCAGTAGCAAATTCTGTTAAGTAGCGGAAGGCTTTAACTACATAGCCAGCACAATCTTTAGGTGAAGTATTGTAAAATGCTCGCCAAGCTAAAGCTTTTTGTTCATCATAGTAATCCCCCGTTTGAGGGTGTTGTTCTAACCATGCTAACCTCACGGCATGACCAATTAATACATCTAAGACGATATATTCTTCAACTTGTAATTCCGGATTACTAGAAACTATTGTTCCTAATTCCATTAAGGTTTCAATATTTACTTGCCGATATTCTGGAGCCTCAATTTTATTTAATAAGTGTTCGATTCTTAAGGCAAAATTTCTTTCACCTGCAGTCATTTCTGATATCATCAATTCGCTATCTAAACGATTACGACGTTCGAGTTTATCGCCAATAACTAAGCCTTTACAATGGTGCATTAACAGCCAAACTTGCTTGAAAAAGTCTTTCGGTACTCTTCCTGTAGCACCTTCAGCTTTGCGGAAACGTCGCCATCCTCCTGTTGGTACTTCTATATCCTCAATAATTTTAGGATTAACAACCCAGAATATTTTGCTGTCTCTTTGTTTAATATGAAGTGACTCTTGTTGTTTTAATAAACTACTCATACCAGAATATTCAACCAATACCTGACGTAAGCGTGTTTTGACTTCAAATGGTGAAATTTGCATCAAATGTTCGTAAGCTTCGTCTTGAGTGGCATGAAGTTCCCGCGCTATTTCGCTAGTAATTAACAAAATCAAATAACCGACTCGTAATGTTAGGAGTCCTTTAAACAACTCACGTTCCGATTTAATTAATATACTTAAATAAATCAGAATTTCTTGAGTTAAAACTCTGTCGCGTATATCCTCGCGACAAAATTGGTTAATTTTATCAATGATTTCCGTGTGTGAGAGAGGTACTGTAATAAGTGATGCTTCTGTATAAGCTTTCCCTACAGAAATTTGCTTACCTCTGACCAAAATACTCGTAACTACATCTGACATACTAATGTCTGCCATTTGTAGTAATCCTGCCGCACGACGTACCACTCCCCAAATAGCCGAATCCCCTGCTTTGGTATATACTTCGTCGAGTAAATCTGCTACTGTGACTGGACATCCTGGCCCACCAAAGCCTGTATCAAATTCTAGCCCTTGCAAGCGAGTTAAAGTTTGCAGCAGCTCAATTTGTTCGTAAAGATTTTCTGAGGCTTGTAGGTAAGATAATAATGCTCCCAGGTTGGTTTCGCATTCCATTTGAAACTCTTGGGTGTGTTCCAACGGCCAGCTTTTACCTGGATGATATCCTAGGTAACAGCAATGCAGTGTCGCATTTTTCACCGACATCTCAAAAAATTCTTCTTTGGCAACAGTGTCAACTCGCTCAATAGCCGCAGTCAACATTAACTGATTAATTTTTCCTAATTTTACCCGCACACCATTACAGATACCATCTTTGAGTTCTTGCATTAAGTCTAGTAATGCCGAGCTACCCGTCTCTAACATTGTGTGGGTCAACATTAAAGTTAATGTGGGTCGTCCTAGTTCGCTCCAGTATTTATGAATATAAGCAAGTTCGCTTCTAACTTGGTCTACCAAAAAATGGTAGTCAAGGGTTAAGTAAAATTGCTGTGAATCTAGAAATGCAGGTAAAAATACTACAGTTTCATCCCCAACGCGATAAACTCTGGATGTGGTTAAACTACGAGGACGCCGTGATGGACGACCAGTTAAACCCAATTTATCATTACGTCCAATTTCTGAATAAAGCGTGATTAAATCATCTGCTTGACGAATTTTTATTGGCTCAATTTGCTGAGGTGTTTGAGTCGCAATACCGTAAACATCTAGTTTTGCTTGTAAATTTTCGTCTTCAGCCAGCAATGCTATTTGTACCAAGTTTTCTCGCTGTCGGCACATACTTAGGTGTCTTCCTAGAGGGTCTATATCTCCTACAGCTAATAACCCCTCACTGAGCATTTCTCCCAAAAAATACAGGCTTTGTGCCCATACCAAAGGTATATTTTCGTTCGGTAAGCGTTTTTGGGTATGGGGTGCTAATTTCTCAGCTTCGATGCTTTCTTCTGGTACATAATAAACTTCAGGTAATAAGAGTATTCCATCTTGTTCTATTAACAAGGACTCTAAAAGCTCTTTGTATTCCTTTGTTTGTTGGGAATCGCCACGAAATAAGCCATCCAGCAGTAAATAAGTGAAAAATAATGGCCATTCACACTCAATATTTTCAAATTGTTTCAGTTCCCAAGGTTCGTAGTGCAATCGCTTGGTGTCTTCTAGAACTGTTTGATGTCCGTCGCGCAAAAAGCGCTTACAACCGTATTTTCCTTGCAACTTGTTAATAATGTCGTTGCGAGTACGGTCGCGTAATTTTTGGTCTTCGACAGCGAAAGCTGGATAGCTAATTACACTTAGTAATGCAGCATCAATTTCTTTTGAGCCAGACTCTCTGGGTAGCAAAGACTCTAAGGTTATGCGAGTACGAGCAATTTCATCTGGTAGAGCGTGAATTACCGAAGCCTGACTTCCACCACGTACCCCAAATAAATCAAGTCCGTTAACCGCTTCCAACGCGGCTTTTGCCATACCAACGGAACTGGCGTTTAATTCTGGGTTTCCGTGATTAATTTTATTACCCCGCTCCCAAATCCCGTAATCGGGGGTACGGTAAGCGCGTCCAATATAGTAAACTAAGTTCTGGACGAAATTAACCTCGTCCAATGTAAAAATAATTTGTAATCCACTGGCGGTCATTTGCGCCAACATTAGTATATATATGGATGTGGCATCAAGTTGTAAATGCCCCCATTCATCGTCACCAACAACTACATCACCAGTTGTTGTGTTGTATTTTGCGTGTAAAGCATCTAATGGTGCTTGTGTTTCTTTAAAAGATTCAACTTTCGCAGCTTGTCGCATCATCGAGAACAATAATCCTCGCATCAACTTGACAACACTGTGTTCTAGTTCATAGGTGCGTCCGTTATCATCATCCAGCTTACGATAAGCTAACCCTAAGCCCCAAACAGCCAAAATACTATAAACGTTGTCCCGTACCCAAGCATCTGTATAATCACCGTGAGCATTTACTGCTGTACTAGCAGGGAGTAAACCAGTAATTGGATTTTGGCGTGTTAAAATAATTGTTTTTATTTGCTGGTAGTAATAATCAAGGCGATTTCGCATTTGGCTAGCCGTTTTCATGATATTATTTATAGTCTATTACTGGGTTTGTACTTAATAATCCTGTAACGCTGAAATTTAATTGTATTGACAGTAAATGCGCTGGCAATAATGTCAATTGTTATCTAGTTTTAATAATTCCGCGTTATTACGGATTAAAAAAAAGTCACTTGACATTTTAACTTATCTTCAACTACCAATTATAAAGTATGTTGGACTCATAATTTATTTTTAAGTATTTTCTCATACTTGTTATTTCTAAGTAAAATTCTGGATAATCAACACTAGGCTGATTAGTATTAATTACATTACAGGGTGTCAAAAATTAAAGCTTAGGAAAAATTAGATGCAATACTGAGGTTTACTTATGTCTATACAACTTAATAAGAATCATTCTCTATTGATTAACTATCCTATATCCTGGATACCAAAGCGAGTAATCCATACCCGGTAGTTTTTCCAAAAAAATATTCACATATTTGGATAAAGCTGCTATCCTTTTTATTTGAAGAGTCATTCACATGATTTTTCGTTGAACTTTAGTAAGTAACCCTTTGTCGCTTCGCCATTTGAAATTAAAGACGGTACAGAATCTATCTAGCTTCGTCCTTGGTTTATTCCTCAATGTAGAATCTTTTTCCAAAGGACATATCCATTCGATAAAACCCTTGCCGAATTTTTTAAGATTATAGTGAAGTGCTACCCTTAACAGCTTTGCAAAATGCTGGCTGAATCAATAGCTTGTGAATGCTAATCGTGAAAATAGCCTTAAAATTCCATTTTGTTTATCAATGTCCGGTTGAAATTCAAATAAATTGCTCAACCTTGGTGTAACTTGGAGCGTAAACTTCTTGCTTCAAATTTAAATCGCTTTATACCTAGGTAGTAGTTTTTTGATGTTATCAGCATGACAAGCTACTTGTGGAGCCAATTTACTGTGATAAAAGGTGTGAATAAGTTAGTTCTAGAAAGACAGGTGAGATTTATATTAAGCACAATATTGGGCACAAACAGTCCAAGTTAATTACATCTAGCTTAAGTATCATCACTTATGTATCCCTTTCATCAGATGTAAAAAGGTTATTTTGTAGCTAATAAACATATTGGGTGTGTAAATTTCACAAATGACTTTGGCAATTCGCTTGACATTCGTGATGTGAGTAGTAAAATCTACTCAAATACAAGTAATATCAGGAGCCTAAGTTAATCAGTAGTACGAAGTTTTCAGCAATTTCTCTACTGAGATAATACATCTGCCGGATAAGACAATTTCAGGTTAGTATTATGACTTAGCGATGCCTTGATTGGTAATCGATGTTCAATTTGTAAATTTTTTATGGACAAAAGTCCACAAGATGGCAGTACCAACCTCCTCTGAACTGGCGAGCTAGTCTCCCAGCGCGGGGGAGACAATAGGAGGTTTATTATGCTCATTCAGGATGTTCGCAATTCTGTTATCAACATTGCTGACTTTAATCAGTTCAAACTGAACCAACTCAAATTAGATTTGAGTCATGAATTACCAGTTGACGTTAGCGAATTTATAGAAGATTTGCCCCAGCAGCAACGGGCAATTGTCTTCCGTTTACTCAATAAAAGTCAGGCAATTGAGGTATTTGAATATCTACCCCCAGAAGTTCAAGAAGAATTAATAAATTCACTGCATGATGTGCAAATCGCACAAATTGTAGAAGCCATGAGTCCGGATGACCGGGCTGAATTGTTTGATGAATTGCCTCCTAAAGTTGTTAAACGGTTATTACAAGAACTAAGCCCCGAACAGCGACAAGCGACTTCAACTATTCTTGGTTATCCAGAAGGTACTGCTGGAAGGGTAATGACTACCGAGTATGTTCGTTTGCAGCAGGGTTTAACTGTCGAACAAGCTTTAGACAAAATTCGCCGTCAAGACAAAGATAAAGAGACTATTTATTACGCTTATATTACCGATGACAATCGCAAGCTATTGCGTGTCGTTTCACTACGGCAACTGATTTGTTCTCTCCCCGATGTTTTAGTCCGCGATATTGCTAGCGAAGTCGTCATTAAAGTAAATACTGAAACTCCTCAAGAAAGCGTTGCTCAAGCGATGAAACGCTATGACTTAATTGCTATTCCGGTTGTTGACCGAGAAGACCGATTAGTGGGGATTGTCACCATTGATGACGTTGTGGATATCTTAGAAGAAGAAGCCACAGAAGAAATCCAAAAGCTGGCTGGTGTTAGTGGTGATGAGGAAGCTTTATCTCCTCCAATGGTGACTCTCAGAAAGCGCTTACCTTGGTTACTAGCGATTATGGGGCTGTATATCGGAGCATCCAGTTCAATTGCCCCTTTTCAGTCTGTTATTTCACAGGTTCCTGTACTCGCGGTAATTATGCCTTTGTTTTCTAATACAGGGGGTACTGTGGGTGTTCAAGCTTTAACTGTTACAATTCGCGGACTTGGTGTGGGTGAGGTTACGCCAAAAGATACTCTGAAAATTTTGCGTAAGGAATTGACCGCAGGTGCTGGTACAGCTACAGCTTTATGTATAGCTATGATATGTCTTTCCATGATTTGGGCTGCTCCTCAAGAACGCTGGGTTGCTTTTGTTGCTGGAGCTGTTATGGCTATTAATACTATTGTCGCTGTTACTTTGGGAACGTTTCTGCCAATGGTTTTGAAACGGTTAAGACTTGACCCGGCACTTGTTTGTGGACCTTTGGTGACGACTACTTTGGATGCTGTTGGTTTTGTGATTTTCTTGACGATGGTTTCTACTGCTTTAAATGTTTTTCATTTGCCACATTAAGCGAAAATTAAGAAATCTGGTATTGTTGGAATTGCCAGATTTCTCAATTTTTTACGAACCGCCAAGATGCCAAGAGCGCCAAGAAAGGAAATTTATGCCTACCACCACTACTACTTGGAATCGGCACCACGTTCTTTCCCTTGCGGATTTTACTGCTACGGAATACGATACTGTTTTGCAAACGGCTGCTAGTTTTCGGGAAGTACTTTCACGTCGAACTAAGAAAGTGCCGACTTTACAAGGACAAGTGGTGGCAAATTTATTTTTTGAATCATCTACCCGTACCCGCAGTAGTTTTGAACTGGCAGCTAAACGCCTTTCTGCTGATACCCTTAATTTTACCTCTTCTACATCTTCTATTACTAAGGGTGAAACTATTCTCGATACAGCTAAAACCTATTTGGCTATGGGTACTGATATTATGGTGATTCGCCATAAGGAAGCTGGTGTTCCCAATGCGATCGCCCAAGAGATGGACCGCTTGGGAGTGCGTGTGAGCGTGCTAAATGCTGGTGATGGTCAACACGAGCATCCTTCCCAAGGTTTGTTAGATTTATTTACAATTTGTACGCTGATTGACCCAGAAAATCCGCGACTAGAACTTTTGAAGGATAAAAAAATAGCTATTGTCGGGGATATTCTCCATTCTCGTGTTGCAAGGTCGAATATATGGAGTTTAACTGCTAGCGGAGCGTCTGTTCATCTTGCTGCTCCTCCGACTTTGTTACCCAAGCTATTTGCCGAATACATCAGCGAAAACGAAGAAAGTTTATTTCCCCCTTCTCCTTCTTCCTCAACTCCCACCTCACCACTCCCCACTCCCCACTCCCCACTCCCCACCCCAATCAAACGCAATTTGTTTATCCACTGGGAACTGGAACCTGCTTTACGAGATGCCGATTTCGTTATGACTTTGCGTTTGCAAAAAGAACGCATGACCGCGCATTTATTACCTAGTTTGCGCGAATACCATCAAATGTTTGGAATTACTCGTGAACGCTTGGAAGTCTGTAAACCAGATGTTAAAGTTTTGCACCCTGGACCAGTTAATCGTGGTGTCGAAATCAGCTCGGATTTAATGGATGACCTTGAATTAAGCCTGATTCAAACTCAGGTAACTAGCGGTGTGGCTGTTCGTATGGCTTTACTTTATTTAATTGGTAGCGGAAAAGCTTCTTAGGGAGTGGGGAGTGGGGAATGGGGAATGGGTAGTGTGAGCATCTTGCTCACTAAATTAATTAGAAAAGCGAGCAAGATGCTCGCACTACGGTAAATACAATTAATTGTAAAAGCGAGCAAGATGCTCGCACTACGGTAAATATAATTAATTGTAAAAGCGAGCAAGATGCTCGCACTACGGTAAATACAATTAATTGTAAAAGCGAGCAAGATGCTCGCACTACGGTAAATACAATTAATTGTAAAAGCGAGCAAGATGCTCGCACTACGGTAAATACAATTAATTGTAAAAGCGAGCAAGATGCTCGCACTACGGTAAATACAATTAATTGTAAAAGCGAGCAAGATGCTCGCACTACATCATCTATTAAATTTTATTCTCCCACTCCCCACTCCCTATTCCCCATTCCCTACTCCCCACTCCCTACTCCCCAGTAATAGAAAGCTCGTCAACCCAAATTCGGGGACAAACACCGCTAGGAGTTAACTCTGGTTCTTTTTCTACGTAAGCAATTGACTTGAGAAGTTCTAGAAAATCTCCAGCAACGGTTGCTGATTCAATACTGGTTTTAACCCCTTTATTGACTAACCAACCATCAAATGGTAAAGAGAAAGAACCTTGTAAAGATTTAACTCCTGCATGGAGAGCTTGTAGGTCATCAATTAAAATGACATTTTCTGCGGTTTCCAAACTCAATTCTTGCTCAGCTTGTTTAGCTGCTGCAACGTGAAAAAAGTTGGGGCTAACGCTAACTTTTGCACCAATATTAGCATTGCCAGTAGGCTTGGCATTCATTCTTTTGGCTGTACCAGCACTATGAAGAAAGCCTTGTAACACACCATTTTCAATTAATGATATTTTACGGGTAGGAGTACCTTCACCATCAAAATGTCCCGCACTTACATTCGCAGGATGGAGTGCATCATCCCATAAAGAAAGTAAAGGTGAAGCAATTTCCTTACCGATATCATCCTGTTTAGACAAGCTTTGATTATCCAATATGCTTTGAGCATTGAATAAATTTGAGAAAGCACCCAACAGACTTAAAAAAGCATCAGGGGAAAAAACAACTTTATATTTGCCAGTTTTGATTTTTTCGTAATTCAAATGGCTAATAGTTTTATCAGCGGTTTCTTTGATACAACCACTAACATCTAAAGCGTCTAACTTTGTGCTAATTCTAAATGCACCAGCACTACGAGGCTTTCTATTTTCTTCTTCGGTCTTGCTGTAAAGGTAAACTGTAGCATAAGAACTAGACTCAGTTCTCATTGCGCCATCACTGTTAAGGTAAAATACATCAATGTCGCGTTGCGCCAAGTTATTGTAAGGTACTCCTTTAATAGCGGGATGCGCTGCTAATAATTCTTTTTCTGCACCAACCAAAGTTTCTATAAGTGTTGGTACAGGTACTTGAGGCTCTTTGGTAGTTGAGATATCACCAATAGGAACTGTAGCTTCTGGGCTAAAATCAGGAACATTTTCTTTTACACCAAAAAAGCTTGCTTCGTAAGCAGTTTTTAAAGCTAATTCCAAACCTTTAGCGTCAACATCTGTTGTGCTAGTAACACCCAATGTATTGCTTTCATTCCAGACACGTACAGTAACACCAGAAAAATTGGAAGCTTTGACTTGTTTTGGTTTTCCTTCATCTACTTGTACGCTGGTAGAATCTACAATTGAACCGTAGATGTCAAATTTTTTGATGCCTAGTTTGTTCGCACTTTCGCTTGCGTAATTTGAAATTTCTTTGATATTCGGCATAGCTTAACTTAACTTAACTCTAAGTTTTGACTAATTTTCTTGTAATGCGTTCGCGCAGCGTGCCGTTTCGGCTTGCATCTTGCTCGCTTATTGTCGTAGTGCGAGCAGTATTACTTAGCGTCCACCAACAGTAATAGAGTCAACTTTAATATGTGGTTGTCCAACAGTTGTGTAAATGCTTCCACTAACAGAGCCACAAAAACCAGGAGCCAAAGATAAATCTTGAGAACACATGGAAATTTTGTTCATAATTTCCTTAGCTTCTCCAATTAGGATTGCTCCTTTTAATGGCTTAGTAATTTTGCCATTTTCAATTAAATAAGCTTCGTCAACACTAAAGTTAAATTGTCCAGTGGCACCGACACTACCACCACCCATTTTCTTGCAGTAAATGCCTTTATCAATCGAAGCAAATACTTCATCGGTAGTGAAATCACCTGTGGCAATATAGGTATTTCGCATCCGACTAGCAGCAGCAAAGGAGTAGTTTTGACGACGTCCGCTTCCCGTTCTAGGGTGTCCAGTTCTCATGGAACCAGCTCTATCAGCTAAAAAGTTTTTAAGAACGCCTTTTTCTATCAATAATGTTCTTTGTGCTGGCATCCCTTCGTCGTCCATATCAATAGTACCGAAGGCATTTTCTGAGCGTCCTTCATCCCAAGCGGTTAAATTTTCGTGGGCAATTTTTTCACCTTTTTTGTCAATAAAAGGCGTGGTTTTTCTTTCTATTTGCGTAGTTTCCAGCAAGTGTCCGCAGGCTTCGTGAAAAATTACACCACCAAAGTGATTTGCCATAACAATGGGGTATGTGCCCGATTCTACATAGTCCGCATATAGCATTTTTCCAGCAGATTCAGAAATTTGCTCGGCAGAATCTGGAGCATCCCAAGTTCTGAGGAAGTTAGGGTCACTTGTATTACCAGCACGTTCAGCAATTGAAGTACGGTTTGTACCATCAGCGCACAATAAATTCAATCCAACTGACTGAGTGAGGCGAATATCACGAGCAAAAGTACCATCGCTAGCAGCGACTAAAACTTCTTGCCAATCGCGAAAATAGGAACCACGACGGGATTGTACGTATTTTGCTTTATGCCGTAATTGGTTAGTACCATTTAGTAGGACTTCTCCCATCTCTTGCATCGAACTACACAGAGCTAGCCAACCATCCTTACCACGTTTTGTAGCATAGTCTCTGAGGAGTTCCAGGTTAATTTCTGGAATAAAAGCGGTAGGTGCGGGTAAGTGTAAACCCATAATGCCAAGTGCTTTTTCTAAAGCTGCTTTCAAACCAGAGAATGAAATATCATTAGTGCTAACGTAACAGTCAGCATCACCACGAAATACTCTTACCCCCGCACCAGTAGTAAGCTTGGGGGTAATGCTGGTGATAGCGTCTTCTTCTGCAAGACAGGAAATATAATTACAACGTTCTAGAAAAAATTCAACAAAATCAGCACCAGCAGCGCGTCCTAGTCCTAAAAGAGTAGACAGGGGAGCTTCCCAGGTTTCATCAAACCTTTCTGCTGTGGAAGAATATTCTAAATTCGGAAGTTGTTTTGAAACGAGTAGGGTACTTGTTAACATTAGTAGTTTCGTCCGCTGGCTGGTTTGGATGTTTGACTGAAATAATTTAGATTTTAGATTTCAGATTTTATATTGTGCAGATAGCCCTTGCTGGGGTTTTAGATTTCACATTAATCGGTTAAATCCAAAATTTAAAATCCAAAATCCTCTATATCGCAATGTCATCAGTCTAACAAATCCCTAAAATTCCAGGGTAAACCCTTGTTGTACGGAAAACACCCTATAGTTCCCGCGTATCCCCAGTGTAGAGACGCGATTAATCGCGTCTCTACTTTTTTTTACCAATCGAGGTCAAGACCAGGAAGTCGGTTCTTCAGACTGTATGGTTCATCAATCACTGGGTCGGTAATATTTAATTCCTCGCGCCATTCCCGTACTGACTTGTCCCAACCTTTTTCCCAATTTTGGGCAATAAGTACTTTAGCCTGCGCTGCCATCCCCATACCTCTGGCTAGTTGCTGAGTGATAGGCTCTAGCTTTTCTGGTTGTTTCTTTAAAACCAGCCCCATACTGGCAGTTTGTAGAACCACACTCATGGGATAGCCAATTTGAACTGTTTGAAACGCTAATACTCCAAGTTCTCCACCCGTAGGACCAAAACCAGTAATCATATGTACCAGGTCATGGGTTTTACGTAAGCGCATTGTCACCCAATCATCGTCGGTTTTTATCTCACGACGACGATAGAAGTTAGGGTCATAACCTAAGGTTTTCATTACAGTAGCGTAAGTGTGACCCAAAGTTCCACGAGGAAGTTTAGAAAGAGCTTCCAGATTTATTTCTGGGCCTATATAGCGAGCTTCCATCATGGCACGAGCTTCTGGGATGGCTTTGACTCGCTCAACACAAACTTTCATCTGCTGGGTGCCTATAAAGTTATCTTCTATGTCAAAAATATTATCTGTATTTTCGCCCATTGATTTGAGCAAATCCTTGACAGAATTAATATTTTGAAAAGTCCGATTGATTTCTTCAAGTTGTTTTAACATGATTTGATTTATTCCCAAATTTTTAGGTTGAAAAAGTAAGTTCTTAAAACAAGAACAAATGAGAAATTCCTAATGTAAGTAACTAATTACTCATTTGATGGCTGTCTATTTAAACGAGGCAACTGACCATAAGACATTCGACTTATGACAATTGCAAAAAGTAAATTCATGGGAGCCAAAAGTTGACTAAATCCTGCGATTGCTAGCTCTGTGTCTTTACCAAATGATTCACCACTCGTAATTGCTTGGCAGATAGCCACGTTTCGCATACTGGTGCTGATTGCCAATACCTTACGATTCGAGGGTTCCGGTCCACCCAATTGCCAGCCAATACCCCACGAAATAGCAATGAAGCTTGCGATTGCTGCAAGTCCATTCCATCCCAGCGCTTGAATATTGGATGATTTGAGCGTTGATGTAAGAATTGTTAGCGCGATAAACAGGAGTATCGACAAAACATTTGTTGGCTTCCTGAGTTTTTGTGCGACCGGCTCCAGCCAATGTTGAATTGCCTGTCCAACCAACAGAGGAAAAGTAATAAGGAGTAAAAGTAAGAGAATGATTGGTAGGACAGGTAGATTTATACTGGCTATGTTAGGAGATATGAGATGAATGAGAATAGGTGTAAATACAACTGACAGGAGCGACAGCAGAAACACCAATCCTATGGCATAAGCAAGATTTCCCTTAGAAACACGAGTGAAATGTAATGCTAAAAGACTACCAGGAGCAGCTGCAACAAACAGAAATCCCAATGCTATTTCTGGTGGCAGTTTAAACAACCAAGGAAGAAGGATACCTACTAGCGGAACCAACACAAAATTTGCTAGCAATGAACGTCTTATAAGACCATAGTCGCTCATCGTAACTAAAATTTGCTTTCTTGGTTGCTCTAACGCAACCGAAAATAAAAACGTGAAGATAAACAGGAAGGAAATTATTTTTACGGAAGTTGGCAGAATATTCAGCATCATTAAATTGCCTTCTCTGTAGTTTTTCCACCCAAGTAGTTGAGAAAATTAATCACATACAAATCATTTACTAGGCAATAATTTATCCTAGTTTTCATATAATTAAATACTTGCTCACTACTGATGTGGACATTTGCTACTACTTAAACAAAGTAGTTTAAACTAGCTCTTCAATAAGCCAGTTTAAATCTACCCACTTACAAGGTGGTTCAGTATTTATACTACAAGTCTGTTAAATACCTTACTGTTTCATCTGTCCTATTCATCACCACAGTCATCAATAATGGCAAAATTACCGCCAGTTGTTATTGGCTTGTTCCAGAACGTAAGCAGCGACTTCTTGAATTTGCTCTTCGCTGAGACGGTCTTTGTAGGCTGACATATTATTTTTGCCATTAGTAACTATTTCCGCGATTGCTTCGGTAGAGTCGTAGCCATATTTTTTCAAGGCTTTGATTTTCAGGTTTTTACCACGCCTGATAATATTACTACCATTGATGTGACAACCAGCACAGTTAGACTCAAAGATTTTCGCACCATTATTCGCACCGTTATTCGCACCATTAACGCTTTCTATCGCATGTGCAGGTTGCATAAAATTGATTGTAAATATGGTCAAGATTAATACCAGTAAAGTTATTAGCTTTTTCAACGAGTTTCTCCTTGGTTGGTATGCCTTTAGATAGTTTATAACTCAGCCTAAAGGATGTATTTTATTATATTTTTTTGCATCACAATAGAAATTGTAAGAGCAGTTGTAAATAGATTCTCAATAATTTTTATCCAACTAGTTAAGGTTATATATCTAAAATGTCTAATAATATTAAAGAGCAAATTAAAGCTGATATAGCTCAAGTCAAAGAAACTGGGCAATTACGTACAGAACGAATTAGAGAAATTGTCAAAGCTGCTGTTTCTCAAGTTGTCGCTGAGTTTAAGGAAGGTTCTACTGAATTACGGTCGATAGTAAAAGAGGCTGTCTCCGCAGTAGTTGAAACTGTACAAGATAAAGGGGGAGAAGTTAAAGAAGAAGTAACTGCCTCGATTGAAGGAGCATTAGAAGCTGTAAATCGTAAAAGGCACGAAACGATTATCCAAACTCAAACCGAAGTGCAACAATTGCAAAACAGACTTGAGGAAGAAGAAGATAAAATTCAACAAGAAGTTGATATTATCTTAGCAGAAATTCAAGATACAGGTCGAGAAAAATCTACACAAGCTAAATATTTAATAGATGCTGCAGTTAATACTATTAAAGATAGCGAAGAAGTGGGATTATTGAAAAAACGCTACGCACAATTGCAAGCCCAAGTTGCTATTGTTCGTGCCAATCTAGCAGCACGTTATGGTGGACGTACAGAAGAAGTTCAAGGTTATTTAGAACAAGCTCAAACTTGGGTTAACCAAACTCGTCCTAAAGCAGAAGAAGTTGCTACACAAGTTAAAGAGAAAAATACTCAAGTTGAACTAAAACTTGGTGAAGCTGGTACGGCTGTTGCGAGAAAAGAGCGTCAAATACGTCAAGTTTTACGAGAACTATTGTTAGCTACTGCTGAGAGATTCAAAGAAAGAGATGCGGTAACTAGAGATAGAGAAACCATCAACAAATAAGAAAAATAAGAACCTAACCCCTAACCCCTTCCCTGCGCTAGGGTTGGGGAATAAGAAAATAAATACTTCAATATTTCAAAACTTTTCACCGAAACGGTGAAAAGTTTTAATTTCCCCCCTTCCCTACAAGGGAAGGGGGGTAGGGGGGTTAGGTCTGCAACTTACAAATCGGGAGGTAAAATCACCTTATCAATTGCGTGGATAACACCATTGCTACCTTTGATGTCAGGTTTTATTACTCTTGCATCGTTTACCATGACACCTTTTTTGCCATCAATTTTGACGTTGATTGGACCACCTTCAATGCTTTTTACTTCCCCAGCTTTTAAATCACTGGAAAGTACAGAACCATCTACTACGTGGTAGCGCAAAATCTTCAGCAGCACTTCTTTATTTTCTTTTTTGAACAAATCTCGTACTGCGTCTTGTGGTAATTCGGAGAATGCTTTATCAGTAGGAGCAAATACAGTAAAAGGTCCTTTGCCTTGTAAAATCTCCGTTAAACCTGCTGCTTTTAATGCTTTTGTCAGCACTGTAAAAGACCTGTTGGACTCTGCAATAGCCACCAAATTCTGCCCTTCAGTACCAGCCTCTGGTTTTTGACCTGGGGTCGGAGCTGGTGGTGTGCTTGGTGTTTCTGCTGGAGGTTGAGTTGGTGTAGGTTCCGGAGCATCAGGTCGAGGAACTGGTCTTGTTCTGGGGGTAGAAGGAGTGCCGCTACCACAAGCTGCTCGGTTATAAGGACACTCGTCAAGAATTCTAGGTCTTGGGTTTAACGAGCCTCCACCTTGCTTTTGAGAAAGATTATTATTTCTTGGTTTATCGCTCTTGGAAGCCGCTTCTGGTGCTGCGGGTGTATACTGGGCGTTTGTCAAAACTCTTTGGCTGCTGCTGTAAGGAGCCTCAGAGAAAATACTAGGGTTAGGATTTATTACTTCTTTGTTCGTGGCTCCCGAAGCTTGGGTTGGAAGACCGATAAGAAAACTAACACCTGTCACTCCTACTATGCCAGCCAACTTGGTCAGCCAATTGCTGTTATTCACCTTCATAAAATCTGTTTGGCTTTTTCCACACTCTACATAAAGACTTATAACATTTTGCTACGCACAAAATCTAACCTAATAAGTAATATCTCGTTTTGTGAACTTATGTAGTCTTATCATGTTTAATTTTTCCTTAGTGATGATACTGATAATTATATAGTGTCATCTAAAACATGATTAAACTTTACATTACTTATAAAAATTAAATTGCATCCTTCCTTGGATATAAATTGCAGCGATTTTAAGTTAATCCTAAAGACTAATTGCCTAATTTAAGGTTACTCGGCAAGATTAACTGCTATAACTGAAAAATCTATTTACGCTTATATAATTTAAATATAATTCAATAATCTAACCACATCAAAATCAATTATATGTGTTAATTATTTTTATTTTTGACTAAAATATAAATTTTCATAAGTGTTAGATTAAAACTTAACTATAATTTAACTTTTCAAGTTCATAGTTTTACAATTAAATATTTTTACTATAATTTGATGTGACTTTTTTTGAAAATAAGCTTGTAAAATCTATAAGCGAACTCTTAACTAGGAAAGTAAAATGCTAGAATTATACCAATTTGAACTATCCCAATACTCAGAAAAAGTTCGTTTTATCCTAGATTATAAAGGATTAGAATACCGTAAGATTGAAGTCACACCTGGAGTTGGGCAAATGGAACTTTTCCGTTTGACTGGTCAACGCCAAGTGCCTGTTTTGAGAGATGGAAATAGGTACATAGCGGATTCTACTGAGATAGCTAAGTATATAGAAGAACAATATCCAGAACGTCCACTGATTCCGAAGGATTCTAAACTTCGGGGTGTGTGCTTAATGATTGAAGAATGGGCTGATGAGTCTATAGGAGCTAAAAGTCGTAAAGCGTTTTTCTCTGCTGTCAGCCAAGACCAAAATTTTCGTAAATCCTTGCTACCAACATCAACACCGGATGTATTCAAAACTTTAGTAGAAGGTGTACCTAACGACATATTTAAAGTTTTAGGGTTTGGGGTAGGTTATAGCCCCGATGTGGTATCTTCAGCAATGCGAGATTTGCACCAGGATTTGGAAGCACTGACGCTTATATTGGCAGATAGTCGTTACTTATTAGGAAATGAGCCAAGTTTAGCTGATTTTGCTGTCGCAGGTTTGTCTATTTTGTTAAAATTTCCTGAGGGTCCATATTTGGAATTACCGGAAAGTGCTAAAGGCAAGGGTGTACCTGGTTTAGCTGATAACCCTATTTATGACACATTCTTCACTTGGCGCGACCGACTCTATCAAGATTTTCGTAAACCTCTTGTTGGCTCTACTATAAATACAGGAAGTGCGCCAACTTCTATTCAGATTGATTAGTTGAAAAATAAGTCCATCAGAAGCAAGGAAGAAGGAAATTATTAGAAATTCGTAAGTAAAAAAACATCTCTTCTTCCTTTTTTCCTATTGCTCTATCATAAAATTTGACTCTACAACGAAAATTTGGCGTAGGATAATTCTGTACTAAGTTGTAAGTCGTATATTTATCTAATGAATTTAGGACAACCGTTAGGTTCAATAATTCAAGGTTCTCTGACTGGTGGACTGGAAGTACGATTACACCCCTATGTTTCTGTGGAAGATATGCGGGTGGGTAAGTTTCTTGTGGTTCAAGGTTTGCGGTCGCGTTTCTTCTGTATGCTAACAGACGTAATGTTAGGTATTACGAACCAAAGAATTATTGCTAATCCTCCTGAGTGGGAAGATGATTTTTTACGCGAAGTTTTAGCGGGTGGGGGTACTTATGGTACTGTTACTCTTGCTCCAATGTTGATGTTTACGCCTGAGTCTGATGAATCTTACTCACCAACTAATGGAAAATCTGTAAATCCTTTTGTACCTTCGACTACTGGTTTGGCATCTTTTCAACCACAAACAAGCTCAACAATGGAATTGATGCCTGTTAAAACCATACCTTCTCATTTTAGTCAAGTTTACGATGCTTCGGAAGATGATTTTCGTCGCGTCTTTGGTTGGGAAGATGACCCGCAACGAAAGAATTTTTCCATTGGTAAGCCTTTGGATATGGATGTTCCTGTATGTCTTGATTTAAACCGATTTGTGGAACGTAGTAATGGGGTTTTTGGTAAGTCTGGGACGGGTAAATCTTTTTTAACCCGTTTACTTTTAGCTGGAACGATTAGAAAAAAGGCTGCTGTCAACTTAATTTTTGATATGCACTCCGAATACGGTTGGGAAGCTGTATCGGAAGGTAAGCAATTTAGTACTGTTAAGGGCTTAAAGCAATTATTCCCTTCTCAAGTTGAAGTTTATACTCTAGACCCAGAATCTACTAGACGAAGGGGTGTTCCCCATGCACAAGATTTATACCTAAGTTATGAACAAATTGAAGTAGAAGATATTAAATTATGTTCTAGAGATTTAGGACTTTCTGACGCTAGTATCGATAATGCTAATATTCTCCATGCGGAGTTCGGCAAATCTTGGATTCTTCAGTTGTTAAATATGACAAATGAAGAAATTAAGCTTTTTTGCGAAGAAAAGCGTGGTCACCAAGGTTCGATTACTGCTTTGCAGCGTAAACTGCTGCGTCTCGATAACTTAAAGTATATGCGAGCTGTTTGTCCACATAACAACATTACTCAAATCTTAAAATCTATTGAAGCTGGTAGAAATGTTGTTGTTGAGTTTGGCTCTCAGTCGGATATGCTCTCTTATATGTTGGTGACCAATATGATTACTCGTCGTATCCACCAGCATTATGTCTCCAAGGCTGAAAGATATTTACAATCCAAAAATCCTAATGAAAAACCTCTACAGCTAATGATTACCATTGAGGAAGCACACCGTTTCCTTGACCCTGCTATCGTTCAAAGCACTATTTTTGGCACTATTGCCAGAGAAATGCGTAAATATTTTGTAACGCTTCTTGTAGTTGACCAACGCCCCTCTGGGATAGATAATGAGGTTATGTCCCAGATTGGAACTCGCGTCACAGCTTTATTAAACGACGAAAAAGACATTGACGCAATATTTACAGGTGTTTCTGGTGCTGGTGGTTTAAAATCGGTGTTAGCGAAATTAGACTCTAAACAACAAGCTCTTATTTTGGGTCACGCTGTCCCTATGCCTGTTGTAGTCCGTACTCGTCCATATGATGCAGCTTTCTATAGCGAAATTGGTGATGTTGCTTGGGAAGAGGTTCCTGATGAACAGTTATTTACAGCAGCTGAACTCGCTAAGGCTGACCTTGGTTTTTAGTTGGGTTGTTTTTACTGAAAAAAAAAACATATTAATACAAGCCGAAACTACCTAATTCCAGATTTCTGCTCATTAGTAACATCCCCCCACAAATAGACCCTAGTCAGTTCGGTTTTCTGGCTACCGAAAGAGTTTATATATTGGGGATTTGGCTTCACTATATATGTATAGCTAATTTGAAAGGAAATTTCTGGTAAAACTTTGGCAAAAAACTTCTTTTGTTTTATAATTGAAAGATTTAACTTAGATACTTTACTCTAAGGCGAACTTGCTCTAAAATTGAATTAAGTAGAAATCATACTGACTTCACATTTTTACCTCGCTGCCAGCGACAGAGAACGAAAAGAATTCTCTAATTAAAAAAAGCGTGAAAATCTAGTTGAATTTAAGGGATTAAAAAATATCAGGGATAGTAGGGGAACTTATAGGGGGGATTAACAGTCTTGACAACTTCGGTGTAAGTTGATTGTTTATAGTTGTTCCCAATTCTGCGTGATAGTACTACTTATCCCAGCCCGTCTTAGTATTAAATATTTCTGTAATTTTTTACGGAGTAGAGGACAACGCACCAATGCCTACTGTTAACACTCAAACCGAAAATGTCAACGCCAAATTCACGGCTGATATGGTGCGAACCTATCTGCGCGAGATTGGTCGTGTGCCACTGCTTTCCCGGGAACAAGAAATTATTTTTGGGAAGCAAGTGCAACAAATGATGTCACTGCTAGATGCTAAAGACGCTTTGGCTAAAAAACTGCGACGTGAACCAGAATTAGCTGAGTGGACAGAAAATGTTCGCTTGTCTGAAACTGAGTTAAAACAAGCTTTACATCATGGTAAGCGGGCTAAGCAAAAAATGATTGAGGCTAATTTACGCCTCGTTGTTGCTATTGCCAAAAAGTACCAAAAACGGAACATGGAGTTTTTGGATTTAATTCAGGAAGGTACTTTAGGTTTAGAACGTGGCGTAGAGAAATTTGACCCCACCCGTGGTTACAAGTTCTCAACCTACGCTTACTGGTGGATTCGCCAAGCTATCACTCGTGCGATCGCCCAACAAGGTCGTACAATTCGCTTACCGATTCACATTACCGAAAAACTGAATAAAATCAAGAAAGTGCAGCGGGAACTGGCTCAGCAATTTGGACGTTCACCAACTCCTGCGGAAATTGCTAAAGAACTGGAATTAGAACCTGGTCAAATTCGCGAGTATTTAAACATGGCGCGTCAACCAGTATCTTTAGATGTGCGAGTGGGTGATAACCAAGATACTGAGTTGCAAGAAATGCTTGAAGATGATGGTCCATCTCCAGAGTATTACATGACCCAGGAATTCTTGCGTCAAGACTTAAATAACTTGCTAGCAGAACTCACACCCCAACAACGACAAGTCTTAGCTTTACGCTTTGGGTTAGAGGATGGTAACGAAATGTCATTGGCGAAAGTTGGCGAACGCTTGAATTTAAGCCGCGAACGTGTTCGTCAGTTGGAGCATCAAGCTCTAGCTCACTTACGTCGTCGTCGTGCCAACGTCAAAGAATACATTGCTAGCTAGAATTAATTATTTTTTAATAATTTGCCCCCTTACTACAGGGGGCTATTTTTTTGTTTTATATAAAGCCATATCTTAGTAAACTTTATTACTTTTAAAAACTTGTTTTACGTATATCAAAATATTATTTAATTATTTCTTAATTGATTTAATTTTTTTATAAGACAATTTGCAATTTCAACCCAGGGGTCGAGGCGTTAACAATCGTAAAAGTGATAATTTTAATTTACTATTACAAAAATAAATCAAAACTTCACCTTTTGTACAGTTTCTTTCCTAGACAATTGATATGGAAAATGCACCTGATAAAATTCATAGCCAATTCTTATCCAAAAATAATTAGCTTTGATTGCAATAGGTTGCTGTTGAACAAGTGAAGTTTTATTACGATAGGAGATAATGGGTGCCTAAACAACATAATCAAAATTCCTTCTCCCCACGTAAATTAAGAATTCCCTTATTTGGGCTATTTTTGGTACTTAGTTACGTCGGCTACTTAGCAGCAAAACCTGTCAAGAGTAGTCAGATAGATATTATGCCGAACTACAGTGAATTCACTTCAGAAAATCAAGAGACTGTTAGATTATCAGATAGACTACCAGAACAAGAAACAGTCAAATTGCCAAAGGATTTTGATAAGCCTTTTGATAGAACTGACACGGCAACTACAGTATTAATTATTGAGCCAGAATTGTCGGGTAGGGTGGGGACAAAATTGAGGAAAAGAACAGTAATACCTCAATCTGACGGAGTTTATGTTTATGGACAATCACCACAACTGGACAAGATAGGTTATGGATATATAGTCATGGAAAAGCGCGAAGGTAACACTATTGGTGCTTTGTATATGCCGCACTCTGATTTAAGTTGTTTTAAAGGTTCTTTAGAAAAATCAGGGGAGTTGGCAATGACAGTAAAAGGTTATCCAGGGGAAAGTAGTTCTCCTCAAGTGGCTTCGAGAGGTGGACTTCCGAATTTACGGGACGATGAACCAGTAAGTTATGCTTACTCAGTTTCGTTAAAAGATTATTACCGTCTAAAATCTGTCACTCCTATGGCTCGTAATGCTTTAAAGATGTGTAAGCAAGTTGGTGGTTGACAGTTGACGGTTGACGGTTGACGGTTGACGGTTGACGGATTTACTTTCTACAACAATAAGATATTTTTTATTTAAACAGTCATCAGTCAACAGTCATCAGTCATCAGTCAACACTCAACACTCAACAGTCAAGAGTCAACCATTAAAATTCAATTCCTGCTTGTGCTTTAACGTTTTGGTCGCGGAATGGATGTTTAACCAATGTCATTTCTGTTACTAAATCTGCTCCTTCAATTAAGGCTGCTGGTGCTCCTCTACCTGTGAGGATAACGTGGTTAGTATCAGGCTTTTGCTCTAATCCGTCTAATATTTGCTCTACGTTTAAATAACCAAGCTTGAGTGCAACATTTATTTCATCCAACAGTACCAGTTTGTAATCTGGATTGCGAATATACTCTAAAGCTTTTTGCCAAGCTTCTTGAGCTTTTTCAATATCGCGGTCACGGTCTTGAGTTTCCCAAGTAAAGCCTTCACCCATTGCATAAAATTCTAATTGTTCTGGCCAAAGGCTAAAGACTTTTTTTTCTGCAGGTTCCCAGGAGCCTTTGATAAATTGAATTATTGCGACTTTATGTCCATGACCGAGTGAACGCAGCACCATTCCTAAAGCAGCAGTAGTTTTACCTTTACCATTGCCTGTGTGTACAATAATTAAACCTTTTTCTTGCACAGCCGAAGCCATGCGTTTGTCTTGAACCTCTTTGCGTCGCTCCATTTTCTTACGATATTGTTCGTCATTAAGAGAAGCAATCTCTTTCACTCCTGCATCGGTCGTTATTTCCCAAGATTCCTTTGTTGATGGTTGGTTGTTGACGGATGACTGTTGACTGTTGATGGTTGACATGGTGATTGCATCCTGTTGCTAATTATAATTTCTAGAATGTACTAAAATCGTTGATTTGCGACATATTAAATTACATATTTAAAATCAATCACGTTTATCTTCTGTTTAGAATTTATTTGGTATTAATTATGCTCAGTAAAATTGAGGCTATTAAAGGTGATATTACTACACTAAAAGTTGATGCAATCGTTAATGCTGCGAATAGTAGCCTTTTAGGTGGTGGTGGAGTTGATGGTGCTATTCATCGGGTAGCGGGTTCGGAACTTTTGGCTGAATGTCGTTTGTTAAATGGCTGTGAGACTGGGGATGCAAAAATCACCAAAGGTTATAAGTTACCAGCGAAGTGGGTTATTCATACTGTTGGTCCAGTTTGGTCTGGTGGTAGTAATAACGAAAATCAATTGTTAGCCAGTTGTTATCGTCGTTCTTTAGAAATTGCCGTAAAGAACCAAATCAGGAGTATTGCGTTTCCAGCTATCAGTACCGGTGTATATAAATTTCCGAAAGAAGCTGCTACACAAATTGCTGTAGCGGAAGTCGTAAAATTTTTACAGCATAATGATTCTATCGAAAAAGTAATTTTTGTTTGTTTTAGTCAAGATGTTCACGAGCTTTATTTACAGCAAATAAAAAATATCCTGTAGAGACGTTACATGTAACGTCTCTTGTGGGGTGGGCATCCTTGCCCGCCCTTGTATATTTAACCAAAATAGAAATCGCTATATTATTTCTTATAATACCGAATTCTTGTTCTCCCCTGCTTGGATAAATGTTTCAAACTGACCGTTAGGCGTCCATTGAATAGCACCATCTCTCCCTGTAAAGAATAATTTTGTTTGGCTTTTATTTAGCTCTGACAAAGTTTTTTCATCTAAGTTCGGATTATTTGTAATAGCGACCTGTGGTTGCAGATTACTCACTAATTCTTCTAATGATTCACTATCGCACCACAATACTTGAGGACGTAAAGATTTCGCAGTTTGACTAAATTTACGCAATTCTTCCGGGCTTCTATTACCGACAAGTACCCAATTCTGTCCTAATACTTGTAACTGTAATACTGGTAATTTATCGTTTATTAATTGTGTCGCGATTGAACCAATAGTTACAGTTTGATTAAGTGGTGTAGGTTGATAAACACCCTGACGTGTTTCTAATTGTTTTTGTATTTTCTGAGTGATAAGAGCATTTTCTGGACTGGGTGAATAATCGTAAAAAGTTTTCACCGATAATCTTTGTAATATGTCTAACCAGCCGCTGCTACCATCTCCTTGAAAATCACTCCCTATTGCCCAATCGATTTGATTAACACCTTGCTGTTTCAAAAATGGTATAATTGTATGACCTCCCATACCTTCATCACCACTATTAAGTAAAGTCACTTTTCCTTGCTCTTGAATTACTAAAATCGGTTCTTGGTTAGATGCTAATACTGTGATTCTAAATAAAGTATTTGCGGAATGCCAAGCAGGAATTAACACTAAACCAGTACATATTAAACCTGCTAAGACCCAGCGTTTTTGCCACCAAGCTACCATCCAAGATAAAATAAATAGTGCATAAATTATTATTAACTGTCCAGCAGAAATACTCCCAACAGCTACGGAATTTCCTGGTAGTTTATAGAAGTATTCAACAGACTGAACAAGCCAATCTGTAGGGTAATGCAACACACTCGCTATAGCACTACCCGCTTCTGGCAAAATTAATGCAGCTAATGCACTGATGAATCCTACCAGGCTGATGACTGATATTAGTGGTGTGCTAATAATGTTTAGTAGTACAGCGTAAGTAGGTACAGTTCCAAAAACATATAGCTGCAATGGTAATGTCCAAATTATTGCTGCAATAGGAACAGATATTAAAGATGCAATCGCAACTGGCATCCATTGCATATATTGGGTTATGGGGGTTGCAGTAACAATTAACCCTAAGGTGGCTAAAAAACTCAACTGAAATCCTAAATCCCAAATCCACAGAGGATTAAACAGTAATAACAATGTTGCGGCAAGTAATAAGGAGCCTAATTGCTTGACTTTTCTTTCCAGGAGTAGTGCTATTAAAGCTGCAAATCCCATTATTGTTGCTCTCAGGACAGCAGGTTGAAAGCCAGCTAAACTCAGGAAACTAATTAAAGCTATACTACCAAGTATAAATTTTGTTCGCGTTCCAGAACGTCTTGCTAACCCCAGCACTACAGCCAAAATTAATGCTGTTTGAAATCCTGAAGCTGCTAAAGCATGAGCTAATCCTACTTGTAGAAAAGCATCACGAATGTCGTAGGGTAAATCAACTACCTTGCTTCCCAATACCATCGCACTTACAAGGGGACCATTGGGAACACCCAACCATCTAACTTGCGACTGCACTATTTGCTCTCGCAGTTTCCACCATCCCCAAGGACGTTGCTTGTCTTTGCTGAGGAGATTTACCAAACGTCCACTCATTCCTGCAAATGAACCTTCTTTTTGGAGAAATTGTTGAAAATCAAATGCACCTGGGTTAGATGGGGGTTTTGGTTTATATAAAGTTCCGGTTACGTCAATTTGTTGACCGGGATATAAACCAGTTGATTGCAGAAGCGGTACAGTAACGTATATCTTACCTGTTACTGCTTTGCTAGTGGTTGTTGCGTTGTCATTTTTTTTGACTTGGTTGACATTTTTTACGTTTAGCCAAAATTGCCCTCGTAGATTGCGGTTTACACGAGGTATTTCTATCACTTCACCACGAACAATTACCAGTTGCTCTTGATTATTACCTTCCGGAATGAACTTGCTGATGTCGTTTTCTCCTGGTTGGGGAAAGCGCAGTTGGAAATAAAAGCTGGCTAGTAAACCAATTAATCCAGCGGCTAACCATATTTTGGGATGAGGGAAATTTTGCCGCAGTTGTGAAAGTGTTTTAGCTTTACCTGCAGATGTTTCCTGTTTTTGGAGCGATTTTCGTAAATTTTGTAAGCGTTTTTTGGCAAATACTGCTCCTACTATCCCTAAAATGAGCGCGACAAAGCCACCATAGGGAATTGCTGTCAGCAATAACCCTAAGATATACCCAAGACAAATAATTACACCACTGAACTGAACCATTATTACCAGCTGAAATAGAATTCGCGGTTATTTAAAGTCAATATTAAGCCCTATGGTGCGTGGTTCGATAACTTTAATTTGGGATGTTCATACTATATATATATGTCTTTAGAAACTTAAACCTAACTTTAGCCCCAGTGCTGCGTGTACAACCATTAATGCAAGTGCGACGCTTCCTAGATAAGCGTGGAAAGCTCTAAATCCAATTTTATTTCCGAAAAATCCTGAAAAAGAAATGGAAGCGTTTATTAGCAAGAATAAAAGTAATGTTGAGCCTGTCCAAAAGTGAGGGCTTTCTAATATTGGTTTATGTTGCATTACTAGCGATAGCACACCACCCGTATAGCCAAGTGCCATAAATATAAACATCCAGGGTGCAAGCTTTCTATGGTCGCTACGATTTTTCATTGCAACCTCTTTATCTTGTGCGAGTCTTCCTTGCCAACCAGCATATCCGACATAGCTTCCCAAAACAAAAATAACAATGCCCATCATAGCCGGGTGTCCCCAATGGATAATTGGTTCGGGAAGTCCTAAAGTACGGAACCATGCTGCAATGGGTTCTAATGTTTGAGTCAAACTATCAGCCATAAATTAAGTCCAGGTGAAAGCAATAATGTAACGATATGTAAATGTATCACAATATTAATCACACAAGCCCTGATAAGCTGGGTGAATAGGTTTTTAGTCTGCCATACAATCTTTGATAAATATATTTTCTTGTGGGATAGGCTTCCAGCCTGTCCTTTAATCTTGTGGGATAGGCTTCCAGCCTGTCCTTTAATCTTGTGGGATAGGCTTCCAGCCTGTCCTTTAATCTTGTGGGATAGGCTTCCAGCCTGTCCTTTAATCTTGTGGGATAGGCTTCCAGCCTGTCCTTTAATCTTGTGGGATGTCCTTTCATAACAATGGGCGGGCAGGGATGCCCACCCCACAAGAGGTTATTTATCTACCTATCAAAGATGGTGTGTAAAAGTATTACGCCACAACTGCTTCTGTTTGGTTGGGTGTCTTTTTAAGCAAGGGAAAACCCAGCTTTTCGCGTTGCTCTACGTACATCTGTGCTACTTTTCTAGCTAAATTGCGTATTCTGGTTATATATCGTGTTCTTTCTGTTACAGAAATTACTCCTCTTGCGTCTAACAAGTTGAAAGTATGGGAACATTTGATGACGTAATCTAAGGTTGGTACTACTAGTCCCCGTTCGGAAAGTTGCTGTGCTTCTTGTTCATACAAATTAAATAGTGTGAGCAGCATCTCTGGGTTGGATGCTTCAAAGTTATAAACGCACTGCTCAATTTCTCCTTGAAGGTGAACGTCTCCATATGTAATATCGTCAGTCCATTGGATTTTGGTGATTGCATCTACTTGTTGGAGATACATTACCAGTCGTTCTAGTCCATAGGTTATTTCTATCGAAACTGGACGGCAATCAATTCCTCCGCATTGTTGAAAGTAAGTAAATTGAGTTATTTCCATCCCATCCAACCAAACTTCCCAACCTGTACCCCAAGCTCCAACCGTTGCGTCTTCCCAGTTATCTTCTACAAACCGAACATCATGGTCTTCTGGTTGAATCCCTAAAGCTCTTAGTGAATCCAAATATATTTCTTGAATATTATTTGGCGAAGGTTTAATTAGAACTTGGAACTGATAATAATGTTGAAATCGGTTGGGGTTTTCGCCATAGCGTCCATCTGTTGGACGACGACAAGGTTCAACGTAAGCTACAGACCAAGGTTCTGGGCCCAAGGCTCTTAAAAAAGTATGGGGGTTCTTGGTTCCCGCTCCCTTTTCCATATCGTATGGCTGAGTAATTAAACAACCGCGATCGCCCCAGAATTTGTGCAATACCTGAATAACTGATTGAAAGTTCACGGCGCTTTCTCCTTAATGAGTGGTGTGGATTAACTCATTGTGTCTCAAAGCTGCCATTTAGCGTAGTTTTGGGGCGTCAAAAAAGTTTCGGAAATTTTTTTTCCGAAAAGTGTTGACACTTTCGGGGACGCCCGGTACTATAAAAAAGTGCCAAAGAGAGAAGAGCGCGAAACAAGCGCGACACCTTGATGGAGTCGAACCTTGAAAATTCTATAGTTTGAAAGCTAGTATACACTACTTATCGGGCGTAGTAAATAATAAAGCCTAGATTGAGGGCGAAAAATCAAT
>JAESGU010000082.1_pt1 | contig 63111 bp, 50 predicted proteins | sample 9266271 | NCBI WGS metagenome assembly JAESGU01 (sample SAMN15740544, study PRJNA653495) | algae metagenome | isolation source: Scytonematopsis contorta HA4267-MV1 and co-occurring heterotrophs from mud... | place: USA: Palolo Valley Trail, Honolulu, Hawaii | collected 2009-07-25
GGGCCGCCAATGGCGCCGACGCTCCACACCGGTGATGATCTCCACAACGCCAACCGCCTCCGTCCTCAACGGCGCTCCAAAGAACGCCCGTAGAAACACAAGGCAGCTTCAACGCCATCCCGCTAGGCGGCCGTCGCCAGACGGATACCATTGCTGCAAGGCCGACAGAGACATAGAGCCAACCGTGCCGGCAACGGTACGACCCAGGGCGGCACCCGCGTTCGGGCCAAGCAGCCGGATCGCACCGCCGGCGCTGCAACCCGCAGGCACCGGTTGCGTTGCCGGCAGGCAAGCGGGGGCTGGGGCAGCATGAGCGACATTACTGCATCACGCCGGCAGCCTGCCGCCGCAGCGCTCGGCTGGCCGTCCAGCGGCGCCGTGCTGACCTTTGCGGTGGTCGTGCTGGCGCTGCATTTCGGCCAGGCCATCTTCATTCCTCTGGCGCTTGCCATGGTCCTCAGCGTGGCGCTGATCCCGCTGGCCGCACGTGCCCAGCGCCTGGGGCTGGGCCGCGTGCCGGCTGTGCTGATTGTGGTTGCCATCGCGGTGGCGGCGATCGGCGGCTTCGCGCTGCTGCTGGCGAGCCAAGCCATGTCGCTGGCCGCCGCGCTGCCGGAATACGAAACCACGCTGCGCGCCAGGCTGCATACGATCAGCGACGGCTCCAGCGTGTTCACCCCCGCGCTGCGCACAATACAGCGCCTGACCGAGGAGATCGCGCCGCGCGATACAGGGACAGCGCAGGCCGTACTTGCGATGCCCGCGCCACAGGGGCCGCTGGCCACGCTGATGGAGGTTGCGCACTACATCGTGCCGCCCATCGCCTCCCTGGCGATCGGCCTGTTGTTCATGGCCTGGCTGATGCTGAGCCGCGAGGACGTGCGCGACCGCTTCCTGCACCTGGCCGGCGCGCATGACCTGAGCCGCACCACCCAGGCGCTGGCCGATGCCACCGATCGCATCGGCCGCTACCTGCTGATGCAGGTCGTGGTGAACACGCTGTTCGGCAGCGGCATGGCGCTGGGGCTGCTTGCCATCGGCGTGCCCAGCGCGCTGCTGTGGGGCCTGATCGGCTTCGTGCTGCGCTTCGTGCCCTATCTCGGCGCGCCGCTGTCCGTGCTGTTCCCGCTGCTTCTGGCCTTTGCCACCGCCGACAGCTTTGCCCAGCCGCTGCTGGTGCTGCTGCTGTTCGCGGTGGTGGACGGGCTTTGTTCATACGTGCTGGAACCGGCGCTGTATGGGCATTCCATCGGCATCTCGCCGCTGGCGCTGCTGGTCTCGTCGGGGCTCTGGACGGTGGTGTGGGGGCCGATCGGCCTGCTGCTGGCGCCGCCGATCACGGCCTGCCTGGTCACCATCGGCCGCCACGTTCCGCAGCTCGCCTTCCTGGACGTGCTGTTCGGCGATACCCAGCCGCTGCCGCCGGCCAGGCGCTTCCATCATCGCCTGCTGGCCGACGATCGCCTGGCCGCCGAGGCCGTGGCCGACGAGATGCTGGACGAACATGGCCAGGCCGGCCTGATCAACGACCTGGTGATGCCAACGCTGGCGACGCTGCGCGACGACATGGCGCGGGGCGCCCTGTCGCACACGACGGTGGAGCGGATCGGCGACGACCTGAGCACGATCCTTGATGAATACGCCGCGGCGGATCCGGCCGAGGCGTCGCAAAGCGATGCCGTGCGGCTGGTGCCGGTCGGCAATGTGCTGGACCGGCCGCTGGCACGTGCCGCCTGCCTGGCGCTGCGCGAGGCCGGTGTGCCGGCTGTGGTCGCGGCGGCGCCGGCGGCGGGCAGGATCACGGTGTGGTGCGCAACCGGCATCGCGTCCGCAGCGCGGCTGGCGCGACTGGCCGCGCGCAGTCGCGACAGCGGCGCCCAGTTGCGGCTGCTGCCCTGGGGGCGCGGCGTCACGGCGCCGGCGATCGGGCTGGTGCATGACCTGCAGGACCTGGCCGTGCACCTGAAGCAGCAGCGCTCGACGCTGGAAACGACAGGCCCGACGGCCAAGGCAGCTTAGCTCAAGCGGTTGATCGAGGCTCAGTCCACCGCCACATTGTCGGCCACATAGGCGCCGCGCTCGCCCATCGGCAGGCCCGGCCCTTCGGTGGTGTCGCGGGCCGTCTGCAGTTCAAGCTCGGCGTTGAGTTCCGCGCCCAGCAGGATCGCGAACACCGTGACGAAGAACCACATCAGCAGCGCCACCGGCGCGCCCAGCGCGCCATAGGTGCGATCATACGCCGCGAAGCCGCCGACATAGATCGAGAACAGAATCGACGCTGCGGCCCACAGGATGGTCGCCAGGATCGATCCGGGCGTGAGCCACGCGATGCGCGCCGGCCGACGCGACGGGCCGAAGCGATACAGCACCCCGATGCCCAGCAGCACCAGCAGCAGCAACACGCAAAGCGACACCGCGCGGATCAGCAGGCGCTGCTCCGGCGCCACGCCCATCACGAACAGCACCGTCGGCAGCCCGACCAGCGTGGCGATGCCGAACAGGGCGGCCACCGTGTTGAACAGGGTCAATGCCAGGGCGACCACCTGGAAGTGCAGGAAGCCGCGCGCCTCGTGCTCCTCGTAGGCCAGGTTGAGCGCGCCCAGCATGGCCTTGGTGCCGGCCGAGGCGCTCCACAGCGCCAGCGCGGCGCTCAGCGCCATGCCGGCGCCAAGCTCGGGCCGCGCGGTGCCCACCAGCTCGTGCAGCCGCGCACCGATCAGCGTGTACGCCGCCTCCGGCAACAGCCGCTCCAGCACCGCCAGCTGCGGCTCGATCGAGACCGGGTCGAACACCAGGCCATACAGCGAGATCAGCAGCGACATCGCCGGGAACAGCGACAGCATCGCGTAGAAGGCGCAGCCGGCAGCGACCAGCGAAATGCGGTCGGATGTGGCTTCGCGCAGCACGCGGCGCAGCACGGCAATCCAGCCACGGAACGGAATCGCGCCCGGCGAGTCGGCCGCACGGCCCGGGGCGTTGTCAGGCAGGTCGGCAGGACGTGCGGGTCCGCCCCAGGTCGGATGTCGGGACTTACGGCGCATCGCCCGGCACCAACCGCCGCCAGGGGCCTCAGGCCACCAGGAAGGCGACAACCAGGCCGATCACCACCATCGCAAGCGACGCGCTCAGCATCACGCGCACGATGCCAGGACTGACGCCCTGGCGCGCGTCCTCGGCCGAGATGCTGGGCGGGGATGTGGGCGGGGCTGGGGATTGCGTGTGGGCCATGGCGGTGCCTCCGGCTGATCCGGGGAGTTGCGTCAGGGGGGCAACGCGGCCGGTGCCGGGCGGTTGCGCGGCCGGCCCGGTCAGCGGCGAGAGCACGCCATGCGGCTCTGCTCGTTGGCGCGGCCGCGCCTTGGCGCCACGCTTGCGCTTGCAAGCGCGCCGGTGGTGGCGGTCCGTACGGAACGTCGAGTGCTGCGCATCGAAGCCTGCAGCCCTTGGTCATCGGTCGTCGTTGATCGCCACGTCGAGCCAGCCCAGCGCCGTTGCCCGCGCGTGGTCGTGCGGACGCAGCAGCACCGTGGTGGTGCCGGACTCCACGATCGCCGGCCCGGTCACCGCCTGGCCCTCGGCCAGGTCGTCGAAGCCGAACACCGGCACCTCGTGCCAGCCGGCGAGCCAGATGCGACGGTGCAGCCGGGGTGCGGCTTCTGTCCGCGGGCGCAGCGCCGGTTCGGTCGGCAGCGCCGGCAGTTCGCCGATCACGGCCACGCGCAGGTTCACCAGCACCGCCTCCTGGTCGCGCAGCGCATAGGTGTAAAGCGCCTCGTGCCGCGCGTGGAACGCATCCGCGACCTGGCGCAGCGGGTGGGCGCCGGCCCAGTCGACCGCATCCAGGTTGACCGCGATCTCGAAGATCTGCTCGCCGTAGCGCATGTCGGCGGAACGCCGCACGCGCACCGTGCCGTCGAACCGCGCCGCCGCCAGCCGTGCGCGCCCCTCGGCCTCCATGTCGGCCACGATGGCGCTGAGGTCGTTCGCCGCCAGCCCGCTCGCGTCGCCGATATGCGTGCGCGCCACTTCGTAGCGGAGGTCGGTCGCCAGCATGCCCCAGGCCGACAGCACCGCCGCCAGCCGCGGCACCACCACGCGACGGATATCGAGCTGGCGCGCGATGTCGGTGATGTGCAGCCCCGCCGCGCCGCCGAAGGACAGCAGCGCGAAGCGCCGCGGATCAACCCCGCGCCGCACGGACACCAGCCGCACGCCCTCGGCCATGCGCGTGTTGATGACGCGATGGATGCCCTCGGCCGCCGCCATCCGGTCCATGCCCAGCGACGCGGCGATGCGATCCACCGCGGCCTGGGCGGCTGGTGCGTCCAGCCGTGCGCGCCCGCCCAGGAAACTGCCGGCATCAAGGTAGCCCAGCACCAGGTTGGCATCGGTCACGGTGGCAAGCTGGCCGCCCCGCCCATAGCAGGCCGGACCCGGCTCGGCCCCGGCGCTTTGCGGCCCGACATGCAGCACGCCCCCTGCATCGACGCGCGCGATGGACCCGCCGCCGGCGCCGATGCTGGCGATATCCAGGCTTTGCAGCCCGACGCGCTGCCCGGCCAGCCGGCGGTCGGAGGCAATCGCCGCCTCACCGCCGACCACCAGCGAGATATCGGTGCTGGTGCCGCCCATGTCGAAGGGAATGAGGTCGCCATGCCCGATCAGCCGGGCCGCGTGCCGGCTGCCCGCCACGCCGCCGGCGGGACCCGACAGCACGGCGCCCGCTGCCAGCCGCACCGCATCGGCCACGGTCGCCACGCCGCCATGCGACTGGATGATCAGCACCGGCCCGGCATAGCCGGCTTCCTGAAGCCGCGTTTCCAGCCGGCTGAGATACAGGCTGAGCGCCGGGCCGACATAGGCGTTCACCACCGTGGTGCAGATCCGCTCGTATTCCTTGATCTGCGGCAGCACGTCGGACGACAGCGACACGTACGCATCCGGCATGGCGGCGCGCACCGCCGCGCCGGTCATGCGCTCATGCGTGGGGTCGCGGTAGCTGTGCAGGTAGCACACCGCCACCGACCGCACGTCCTGCCGCCTGAGCGCCGCGATCGCATGCGACAGCGATGCGGTGTCGAGTGCCGTTTCCACCCGCCCGTCTGGCCGGATGCGCTCCATGACGCCCAGCCTGCGGTCGCGCGGCACCAGCGGTTCGGGGGGCGGCTGGCGCAGATCGTAGCGGTCGTCCTTCAGGCCCTCGCGCATCTCCAGGATGTCGATATGACCGTCGGTGGTCAGCAGTCCCACCTTCGCGCCCTTGCGTTCCAGCAGCGCGTTGGTTGCAACCGTGGTGCCATGCACGATGCGCGCGGTCGCCGCCAGCAGGTCGGCGCGCCCCAGGCCGACTGCTTGCGCCAGCACGCGGAGCCCCTGCATCACCCCCAGCGACTGATCATCCGGCGTGGAGGATGCCTTGGCATGCACCACGCGACCGGACTCATCGACCGCGACCAGGTCGGTGAAGGTGCCGCCGACGTCGATGCCGATGCGGTACGTGGTCATGCGGCGCCGTCGGTGACGAAGCCCAGCACCCGATCGCGGGCATGCTCGTCCGCCGTGCGGAGCGCCGGATCGCCAAAACCGCCGCCGCCGCCGGATTTCGCCGCGATCACGTCGCCGGGCCTGATCGGGATGCCCACTTCCTTGGTCCTGAGCGGCCTTTCGGGCTGGCCGTTCGAGCGCAGCACGTAGCGGTGCGGCGCGCCGTCCTGGCCGCCCAGCATGCCGCAGGCGCCGTATTTCACGCCGTCGCCGGCGGTGTTGGCCACCGCCGGCTCGGCGACCTCGACGGCCAGCTCGAGGTCACCCCCCGGCCCGCCGCGATAGCGCCCCGCGCCGCCGCTGTCGGGGCGGAACTGGTGCTTCCTGAAGAACAGCGGGAAGCGCACCTCGGCCACTTCCAGGCTGCCGAACTTGATGCCGCCGGCGGCCTGCCATTCGCCCGCGCCGGGCCAGCCATCGCCGGCGGGCGACGCGCCACCCCCGGGCCGGGCGTGGAACAAGTGCCAGATGAAGGGCTTGCGGTTGCGCGGATCGACCCCCTGGATCGCGATGCGGAAGCGTCGCCCCCAGCCCGCCATGGCACGATCCGGGCAGGCCGGCGCCAGCGCCTTGATGATGGCCTCGATGATCTCCTGGCCGGCGCAATTGGTGGAAAGCGTCACCGGCTTGCCGGGGCGCGGATGCACGATGGTGCCTTCGCGCGTGATCACCTGCACCGGGCGGAAGGCGCCGTCGTTCTTGGGGGTCTCCGGGTCGATCAGGTAGGCCAGCGCCACCACCACCGCCGAGCGTGTGTTCGGGTAGGCCGAGTTGATGAACCCCACCACCTCCTGGTGGCTGTCGGACAGGTCGATGATCAGGTCGCTGCCCCGCTTGGTGACCTTGGCGCGGACATGGATGTCGTGGAATTTGTGCCCGTCATCATCGATCATCGCCTCGCCGTAGTACACGCCGTCGGGCCAGCCGCTGATCACCGCGCGCACCTGGCGTTCGGCGCCGTCCAGCACCGCCTCGATGGCGGCATGGGTGGTGGCCGAGCCGAATTCCGACAGCAGCGCCAGCATGCGCCGTTCGCCGACGCGGGCGGACCCGATCATCGCCGCCAGGTCACCCCGGAAGTCGCGCGGGTGGCGCACGTTCAGCACCAGCAGCTCGTTCACGTCGTCGCGCAGCTTGCCGCGATCGTACAGCTGCAGCGGCGGCACGCGGATGCCTTCCTGCCAGATCTCGGTCGCACCCGGATTATAGGCGCCGTGCGTGGCGCCGCCGATGTCGCTCTGGTGCGACCGGTTGATCGCCCAGAAGGCCAGGCGGTCGCCGTCGAACACCGGCACGAAGGCGGTCAGGTCCGGCAGGTGATTGCCGCCGCGATAGGGGTCGTTCAGCAGATACACGTCGCCCGGCTGCACCCGGCCGCGGAAGAAATCGTGCACCGACTTCACCGCCCAGGGCAGCGCGCCGACATGGATCGGCACATGCTCGGCCTGTGCGATCAGCCTGCCTTCCGGATCGCTCAGCGCGGTCGAGAAGTCGCGGCTGGAGTTGAGAATCTGCGAGTAGGACGTGCGCAGCATCGCCTCGCCCATCTCCTCGACGATGGCGTGCAGCCGGTGCTGCACGACCGAGACAGTGATGGGGTCGACAGTGATGGGGTCGACAGTGATGGGGTTGATCGCGCTCATCCCGGCCTTCCTGCTACGCCGGCGGCGGCACGGCGATGACCGGCTGGCGGAAGATTTCGGCCGCGATGGCGCCCCGCTTCATCGCGAACGCCCGGGCGCGCGGGGGCTTGCGCGACGCGAAGCCAGCGAAGAAGCAAGGCAGCGCTCCATATTCGGGCACGATGCTAGGGCGCGGCGATGAAGCGGGTCAATTGGCGCGCGGCATGGTTGCCCGCACCGCGACGTCGGATAATCGCCCATGCTCGCGGCAGCGTTGTGCGGATCATCATGGGCGCGCGTAATGTCGGGCCTTCGCCCGGCGAAAGCGCGTGCCGCACGCCAAGGCCCGCGACCGAACCGTGGCCAGCGCGGTCGGGAAAGCATGGCCAGACACACCTTCTTCTGCATCGATGCCCATACCTGCGGCAATCCGGTTCGCGTCGTGGTCGGGGGCGCCCCTGCCCTGCCGCATGCCGGCATGGCGGACCGCAGGGTCGCTTTCCTGCGCGACTTCGACTGGGTGCGACGCGCGCTGATGTTCGAACCCAGGGGCCACGACGCCATGTCGGGCAGTATCCTCTACCCGCCGTCCCGCGCGGACTGCGACCTGGGCGCATTGTTCATCGAAGTCAGCGGCTGCCTGCCGATGTGCGGGCACGGGCTGATCGGCACCGTCACGGTGGCGCTTGAGGCGGGGCTTGTGTACCCAAGCGATGCCGGGCGGCTCTCGGTCGAGACGCCCGCCGGGCGCATCACGGTCGAGTATCGGGAACAGGCCGGGCATGTCGAGGAGGTGCGGCTGTTCAATGTGGCGAGCTACCTGCACGCTGCCGACGTCGTCATCGACGTCCCCGGGCTGGGCGACCTCCGGATCGATCTTGCCTATGGCGGAAACTACTACGCCATCGTCGAGCCACAGGGGAACTGGCCAGGGCTGGATGGAATGACCGCCGACCGGCTTGTGCCGCTGAGCCGCGCGGTGCGCGCGGCGGCGCAGCACCGCCTGGCGCCAGTGCATCCGGTGGATCACCGCATCCATGGCGTCAGTCACGTCATGTGGTGCGACCTGCCGCGTGCGGCCGAGGCCACTGCGAGGAATGCCGTTTTCTACGGCGAGAAGGGGATCGACCGATCGCCGTGCGGCACGGGATCGTCCGCCCGGATGGCCCAGCTTGTTGCGCAGGGGCGCCTGCAACTGGGCGCGCCCTTCGTGCACGAAAGCATCATCGGCACGCTGTTCCATTGCCGCGCCGAAGCCGCGACCGAGGTCGCCGGCAGGCCCGCGATCCTGCCCAGTGTGGCGGGTTGGGCCAGGGTCGTTGGGCACAACACGATCTTCGTTGACGATCGCGATCCGCTGTCGCGCGGGTTCCAGCTGGCCTGAGGGACCGACCCTGAGCTCAGTCGTCACGAAGCACACCATGCAGGCGACCGACTTCCGCAGCCTGACCGATGCCGGGTCGGCGAAGGCGAAGCGCTTCGCGACCTGGTCCGGTTCCGCGGAAATCCAGTGGGTTTGCCGCGCAAAGCACGCTATGCCGCCCATCATGGCGTGGAGCTTGCGCGAATCCAGGACTTCGCCCGCGTGATCGCGATACACGAGGTGCATGCTTGGCAAGGCAAAGGCCGGCTGGAGCGAGGCCGGGCTCGCACGGCCTGCACGGGCAGACCTTGCCGCAATACGGAAAGACTGGGCCGCAGTTGACGTCGGGTCAGCCACGAACTCAGAAAAGACCTGACAGAATCGTGTGATTGGTGGGTGCCGCAGCCGATGCCTTCCCCCGTGATGCTGGTGATCCTGGATGGCTTCGGCTGGCGCGAGCCCGCACCCGACAACGCCGTCACGCTGGCCCAGAAACCCTGCTTCGAGGCGCTGTGGGCCGCCGGCCCCCGCGCCTTCCTGAAGACCTCGGGGCTGGATGTCGGGCTGCCGCGCGGGCAGATGGGCAACAGCGAGGTGGGGCACCTCAATCTCGGTGCCGGGCGCGTGGTGATGCAGGACCTGCCGCGCATCGACAGCGCCGTGGCGGATGGCTCGCTCGCCACGCTGCCGGCGCTGGCGGACCTGATCGCCACGCTGAAGCGCACCCAGGGCACCTGCCACCTGATGGGCCTGGTGTCGCCCGGCGGCGTGCACAGCCACCAGGACCACGCCGCCGCCCTGGCCCGCGTGCTGGCAGCCGCCGGCATCCCGGTCGCGCTGCATGCCTGGACCGATGGCCGCGACACCCCGCCCGAAAGTGCCGATGCCTACCTGGCGGACCTGGAGGACGCGCTGCCCCAGGGTGCCCGCATCGCCACTGTCTGCGGCCGCTACTTCGCGATGGATCGCGACCACCGCTGGGAGCGCGTGGCGGCAGCTTGGCGCGCCATGGCCTTGGCCGATGGAATTCGCGTGGACGACGCGATCGCCGCGATCGAACACGCGCGCACCGATGGCAGGACCGACGAGTTCCTGCCCCCCGCCGTGGTCGGCGACTATGCCGGGATGCGGGATGGCGACGGCCTGCTGTGCTTCAATTTCCGCGCCGACCGGGTGCGCCAGATCCTTGCCGCCTTGCTCGATCCCGGCTTCACCGGCTTCCCTCGCCCGCGCGTGGCGAAGCTCGCCGCCGCGGTCGGCATGACGCGCTATTCCGATGCGCTGGCGCCGCTGATGCGCGCGATGTTCGAACCCCAGCGCATGGACGAGCTGCTGGGCGAAACCGTAGCCCAGGCGGGCCTTGCCCAACTGCGCATCGCCGAGACCGAGAAATACCCCCACGTCACCTATTTCCTGAACGGCGGCGTCGAAACGCCCAACGCGCAGGAAGACCGCATCCTGGTGCCGTCGCCCAAGGTCGCCACCTACGACCTGATGCCGGAGATGAGCGCGCCCGAAGTCGCCGCGAAGGCCGAGGCAGCGATCCGTGAAGGCAGGTATGGCCTGATCGTGCTGAACTTCGCCAATGCCGACATGGTGGGCCATACCGGCGACCTCCAGGCCGCGATCCGCGCCGTGCAGGCGGTTGATGCGGGCCTTGCGCGCATCGTCGCCGCGATCCGCGACATGGGCGGCGCGCTGCTGGTCACCGCCGATCACGGCAACGCCGAGCAGATGCTGGACCCCGCCACCGGCGGCCCGTTCACCGCGCACACCACCAACGTGGTGCCCCTGGTGCTGATGGGCGGCCCGCCGGGCGCCACGCTGGCCGATGGGCGGCTCGCCGACGTGGCACCTACGCTGCTGGCGCTGCTGAGGCTGCCGCAACCGGCGGCGATGACGGGGCGGAGCCTGTTGCGGCCGTGACACGCTGGCCGGCACGGCGCGGCGCCCGGCGTCGGTCCGCCTGGCTTGCCCTGGCCCTGCTGTTGCTCGCCGCCCCCCTCTCCGCCCGCGCGCAATCGCCCGACGACACCCAGCGCCGGCTGCGCGAGGCGGAACGCACCCTGGAACGCGAGCGCGCCACCCAGGCCGAAACCGAAGCCCGCGCCCGCGCCGCCGGCGATGCGCTACGCCAGGCCGAGGCCGATCGCCTGGCCGCGATCGCCACGCTGCGCACCGCCGACGCCGCCGCGGCCGCCAGCGCCGGGCGCGCCGCCGAGGCGCAAGCCATGCAAGCCCGCGCCGAGGCGGCGCTCGACGCCCAGACACGCAAGCTTGGCCCATTATTGCCCGCGCTGACGCGGCTTGCGCTGCATGCCGAAGCGACGCTGCTGGTGCAGCCGGCGCCACCCGCGGAAACGCTTGCGGCGCTGGCGCTGCTGCGTGGCCACACCAGGCGCCTGGCCGACGAGGCGGTGGCGCTTGATGACGCGGCGCGCGCCGCGGCCGAGGCACGCCGACGGCTCGCCACCGAGCAGGCGGCACTGGCCGAGGCGCTGGCGCGCGCCCGCGACGCCGCGTCGGCACTCGACCAGGCGGTGGCAGCCGCCCGTGCCGCCCGCGGCGAGGCTGAGCGCGACGACGCCAGCCAGGCCCGCCGCGTGGCCGCCGCCGCGTCCCAGGCGCGCGACCTGCGCGGCCTGCTGGACCGGCTGGAGGACGCACCGGCGCCCCCGCCCCCACCGCGCACCGCCGCGCTGCCGCCTTCCACCCCGTCGCCCGCCAGACCGCGCGCGATCTCCGTCGGCACGCTGGGCTGGCCGGTGCAGGGGCGGCTGGCGCGCCGCTTCGGCGAAACCCATGACGGGGTGGCGGAAACCGGCCTTGCCATCGCCGCCGCCCCCGGCGCCCGGGTCCTGGCGCCCTGGGATGGCAAGGTTGTGTACGCCGGCCCGTTCCGCAGCCTGGGGCTGCTGTTGATCCTGGATTGCGGCGACGCGTATCATGTGGTGTTGGCTGGCATGGACCGCCTGGATGTTGCCGTGGGGTCCACGGTGCGCCTGGGCGACCCGGTCGGCACGATGGCGGCGCACGATGCGCGTGGCAGGACCTCGGCACTTGGCCTGGAACTGCGCCGCGCGGGCCGCCCCATCGACCCGGAGCCATGGCTTTCCCGTGCTGGAGGACGACCAGGTTGAAGCATCTCTCGGGCAGGATGGCCCTGCGCTACACGGCGATCGCGGCAGTGTCCGCGCTGGCCGGCGGCTATCTTGCGGGTCCGGGTCTGGAGTGGGCTCGCCCCCGCCTTGATGCGCTGGGGCTTGGCTTCATCGCCCCCGCCTTCGCGCAGGATACGCGGCAGGAAACCTACCGGCTGCTCAACCTGTTCGGCGACGTGTTCGAACGCGTGCGCGCCGAATACGTGGAACCCGTGAACGACCGCGACGTGATTGAAGCCGCGATCAACGGCATGCTGACCAGCCTTGATCCCCACAGCGGCTACATGAACCAGCGCACCTTCCGCGACATGCAGGTGCAGACGCGCGGCGAATTCGGCGGCCTGGGCATCGAGGTGACGCAGGAAGGCGGCTATATCCGCGTGATCAGCCCGATCGACGACACACCCGCCGCGCGCGCCGGCGTGAAGCCCGGCGACCTGATCACGCATATCGACGGCGCCAGCACCCAGGGCCTGACCCTGAACGAGGCGGTGGAGAAGATGCGGGGCGCGCCGCGCACCGACATCAGGCTGACCATCCGCCGCGCCGATGCGCCCGCTGCCATCGACGTGACGCTGACGCGCGACGTGATCCGCATCCAGTCGGTGCGCTACCGCATGGAAGGCGACGTGGGCTACATCCGCATCACCAGCTTCAGCGAACAGACCGATCGCGGCCTGCGCAACGCCGTGGAAACGCTGCGCCGCCAGGGCGGCACGCGGCTGCAGGGCTTTGTCATCGACATGCGCAACAATCCGGGCGGCCTGCTGGACCAGGCGGTCGCGGTATCGGACGATTTCCTGGAGCAGGGCGAGATCGTGTCCACCCGTGCCCGCCGGCAGGAAGACGCGCAGCGCTACAACGCGCGCGCCGGCGACATCACGCAGGGCGCACCCCTGGTGGTACTGATCAATGGCGGCAGCGCTTCGGCCAGCGAGATCGTCGCCGGCGCGCTGCAGGATCATCGCCGCGCGGTGATCCTGGGCACGAAGTCGTTCGGCAAGGGCAGCGTGCAGACCGTGATGCCGCTGCCGGGCAACGGCGCCATCCGGCTGACCACCGCGCGCTACTACACGCCATCGGGCCGCAGCATCCAGGCGGTCGGGATCGAACCCGACATCGTGGTGGAACCGGCGCAGATCACGGCGGCCGGCGAAGCCGCCGGGCGCGGGCGCGAAGCCGACCTGCGGGGCGCGCTGCGCAACGATGGCGGCATCCGTGGCGCACGGCCGGCCGCACCCAACGGCGCACCGCCTTCCGCGACGCCGCCCGACGGCACGGCGCCGGCCGCGCCGCAGGCCGCAGCGCCAGGCGCCGACCCGGCGCAGGACTACCAGCTGCAGCGGGCACTGGACCTGGTGCGGGGGCTGGCGCTGATGCGCCGCGCCGCGAACTGAGTTTTTCACGCGGCGGGTCGGCGTGACGGCATGAAGGGGCTGCCGCGTTCGCCCGGCGGGCGGGCGCTGCTGGCCTTCTGGGTCTTCCTGCTGGCGCTGTCGGTGGCGGTGGTGATCTGGCTGGAATCGCTGGGGCCGCTGCCGCCGCCCGAGGTCGCGCCGCCACCACCGCCGGCCGTGTCGCCCGATCCAGCGCCGCCGTCAGCCGCGACGCCATCGCCACCGCCACCGACCACGGTCGAGCCTGCCCTGCCCAGCGCGCCGCCGCCGCCGCCGCTGGCGCTGGGCACCCCGCGTGAGCCGCCGCCCGGGCGGCCCCGGCTCTCCATACTGATCCACACGCTGGGCCAGGCCGACGCCGCGACCGACGCCGCGATCCGGCTGCCCGGACCGCTGGGCCTGGCGTTCTCGCCCTATGACGACCGCAGCGGCCCCGCGGCCGGCCGCGCCCGCACCCGCGGCCACCAGGTGCTGGTCAGCCTGCCGATGGAACCCGCGATGTTCCCGGTGAACAATCCGGGCGACCGCGCGCTGATGGTGGCGCTGGCGCCGGCCGAGAACGCCACGCGCCTGGCCTGGGCCTTGGTGCAGGTGCCAGGCGCCGCCGGCGTCACCAACGCCATGGCGGCGATCCGCGGCGAGCGCCTGCTGGCCGCCGGCGAACAGGCCCGCGCGCTTGCCGAAATCCTGCGCGGACGCGGCCTGTTCTTTGTCGAGGCGCGGCCGGGCGAGCGCAGCATTCCTGGCGTGGCCGGCGTGACCGTGGACGTGCTGCTGGACGACACGCCCGGCGCGCTGGATGCCCGCCTGGCCGAGCTGGAGCGGCTTTCGCGCGAAAGGGGCGCGGCGCTTGGCCTGACCGCGCCCACGCCGGTGGTGCTGGACAAGCTCGCGTCCTGGCTGCCGGCGCTGGAGGCGCGGGGCGTGGCGCTGGTGCCGCCCAGCCTGGTACTGCGGGGCCCGCGATGACCGATCTGCCGTACCGGCCGAATGTCGGCGTGGTGTTGTTCGACCGCCGCGGAAAAGTCTTCGTGGCGCGCCGCGCCGGCACGCCCAACGCGGAAGGCCCCGCCGGCGGCTGGCAGTTGCCGCAGGGCGGCATCGACGACGGCGAGGACCCCGCCGTGGCGGTGTTCCGCGAAATGGCCGAGGAGATCGGCACCGCCAAGGCCGAGATCATCGCCGAGCACCCCGACTGGCTGACCTACGACCTGCCTGCGCATCTGATCGGCGTGGCGCTGAAGGGCAGGTATCGCGGGCAGCGGCAGAAATGGTTTGCGCTGCGCTTCACCGGCACGGACGCCGACATCAACCTCGATCTGGATCCCGATCCGGAATTCGATGCCTGGCGCTGGACGCAGCTTTCCGACCTGCCGGGCCTGGCGGTGCCGTTCAAGCGGCCGATCTACCAGGTGCTGGCGCGGGATTTCGCCAGGTTCGCGGGGTAGCGGGCGGGCAGGCGCATTGCGTGCGTACCCGCAACAATGCTGCACTGGCGTTTTCCAGGAGGCTCCCCGCCATGCACGCCATGCCGCTCGTCCGCCGCACTGCCCTGGGGCTGGGCCTGGCCCTGGGACTGGCCGCACCCACGATCGCCCGCGCGCAAGCGGCGCGCAGCGTGAAGGTGCTGCTGAACACCGGGCTTTCCGGCCCGCAGGGCTTCCTGTTCCTGGCCGCCGACGCGCTGGAAGCCCAGGGCATCCAGCTGGCCTTCACGCCCGGGTCGGGCGCCAACAACACCGCGCCCCGCATGCTGCCCGAGAATTTCGACATGGGGTTCGGCGACGTGAACGCGCTGGCCGACATGATCGCCAGGGGCACGCAGCCTGCGCCGCTGGCGGTGTTCTCGGTGTTCCCCTCCACCCCCAACGCAGTGGCCGTGCGCGCCGATGGCCCCGTGCAGGCGCCCGCGGACCTGGCCGGCAGGTCGCTGATCAGCCACGCCACCGACACCGCGCTGCACACCTTCCCGGCCTATGCCCGCGCCGCCGGCATCGATGCCGGGGCGGTGAAGGTCACGACCTCGGACGCGGCGATGAGCGCCTTCATCACCCAGGTCATGGCGCGCGACGTCGATGGCGCGTTCGGCTGGGTGAACACGCTGCGCTTCTCGGCCCGGCTGGCGCGGGTCGAGCCGGAGGGGCTGCGCTTCCTGCGTTTCCGCGACGTGCTGCCCGACCTGCATGGCGGCTTCATCATGGTGGCGCGGCCCTACGCGCAGGCGAACCCCGACGTGGTGCGCGCCATCCTGGCCGCCGCCCGCGCCGGCATCGCGCGCGCCAGGGCCGAGCCCGACGCGGCGATGGCCGCGCTGGCCAGACGCCTGCCCAACGCCGATCTCGCGGTGCACAGGGAACGCATGCTGGGCACGCTGCAGTTCGAGATGGACCACCCGGATGTGGCCCGGCTTGGCGTGGGCGTGCCGGATGGCGCGCGGCTGGGGCGCAGCTTCGCGCAGCTGGGCGCAGCACTGGCCTGGCCGAAGGTGCCGACGGCCGAGGAGGTGTTCAGCGCGGCCTATCTGCCGGGGTGAGGGGCGCTTCGGCCGCGACTACACCACCAGCGTGATGCCGGCGCGCGCGCCGATCGCGCGCAGCGCCGCCAGCGCGGGCGACGCCGTGAGTGCGGCGCGGCCGCGCACGGCCAGCGTGCCCGGTGCCACGCGGTCGCCGAACAGCACCAGCGCGAGATCGGGATCGCAGCGGCGCGAGGTCCAGACCAGGCCCTGCACCATCGGGTCGGCGGCATGGATCGTCGCGGCCCAGCGCGCGGTCTCGGCATAGGCGCCGGGCCGCGTGTCGATCAGTTCTACGCGCGCAACTCCGAGGCGTGCCAGGTCGGGCTGGAATAGCGGGCACAGGGTCAGCGGCGACGTGACGTCCAGCTCGGCGTGGTCGCGATCGCGCAGCTCGTCATACGGCACGGTCTTCACGGCGGCGTCGTGCGGCACCTCGTGGAACACGGTTTCATGCGCCGCGCAGTCCAGCGTGGTGGCGAAATAGGCGGTCGGGATCACGGTACCGGCGGCGCTGCGCAGCGGCGCAAAGCGGCTGGGACGACCCAGGCCGGGATTGAACGCGTTGGGGGCGAAGGCGCTGGCATGGATGCGGTGCAGCCGCGTGCCGGCCTGCAGTGGATAGGGCGTGATCGGCGGGAAGGGTGTGGGCGGCGCCGGTGTCGGCACCAGTGTCATACCAGCGCTCAAATTCTTTGACCGCTGGTATTGAGTCTTTGTTCGCCCTCAGGCGCCGGGCGCGGCCTCCGGCCGCTTGGCTCGCCGCACCAGCGGCGGGCCGCTTCGCGGCCTCGGCACGAATCAAGAATTCGTGCCGCCGGTGTCAGTACTCGTGTCAGTACTGGGCCTGGCTCAGCCGATCACCGGCTCAGCGCTGCGGCGCGCGGCTTCGATCACGCCGCCCGGCTGGTCGAGCAGGGCGGCGGGCGCCGCGCCATCCAGCCAGCCATTGCCGCTGGTGAACCAGAAGGCGATCGCCCAGGGCCCGCGGCCCGCCGGCAGCGCCGCCAGCACGGCCGCCACCGTGGGGTGCGGTGCGCCGTCGCGGAACTGGAAGGCGGGGAACAGGTCACGGCCCTGCGCCGGCACCGAGAAGATCCTGCCCTGCTGCTTCCAGCGCGATGCGGTGACCGAGGCATTGCGCGCGGTGTGGCCGGCGGCGGCGGCGACCTGGGCGCTGGTCAGGCAGGGGTTTTCGCGCAGGAAGCGTTCGCGGGCGACCGCGTTGTCCAGCGCGATGGCGCGGTGCGCCTCGGCCATCGGGTCGTCGGGCAGCAGCAGGCGCAGCAGGCTTTCGATGCGCGCTTCCATGCCGGCCCCGGCGCCGCCCCGCAACAGGTCGGGCAGCCGTTCCAGCGCGGCGCGCAGGGGGCCGGCAATGGCCCGGTCGTCGGCGCCCAGCCCGACCAGCAGGACCTGTTCGGGGGTGTCGGCGGTACCGCCGGCCAGCGCGCGGGTGACCGCGGGGCCGGCCTCGTGCGGTGCGATACTGACAACCTGCATGGGTGGCGTCTCCTTGCCCAGGAGATATAGGCTAGGTGAGGCGAGATATCAACAAAATAGCTTGCTGATCTTACGTTGCCCTACAGCCCAAGAACGTCCGCCATGCCGTAGAGCCCCGCCGGCTTGCCGGCGAGCCAGCGCGCCGCCCGGACCGCGCCCTTGGCATAGACGCCGCGGTCAAAGCTGCGGTGGCCCAGCGTGATGTGCTCGCTGCCGGCCAGGAAGCGCACTTCATGCTCGCCCACCACCTGGCCGCCGCGCAGCGTGGCGAAGCCGATGGCGCCGGTGGCGCGGGGGCCGTGATGGCCGTCGCGGCCGGACTGTTTTGCCGCCTCGAAATCGACGCCGCGGCCCCTGGCCGCCGCGCGGCCCAGCGCGATGGCGGTGCCGCTGGGGCTGTCGATCTTCTGGCGGTGGTGGGTTTCGACGATCTCGATGTCGTAGTCCTCGGGCCCGAACGCCTTGGCCATGCGCTCGACCAGGGCGAACAGCAGGTTCACACCGGGCGCGAAATTGGCGGCATAGACGATCGGCGCCTGCTGCGCCGCACGCGCCACGGCCGCTTCGTGCGCGGGCGACAGGCCGGAGGTGCCCAGCACCAGGCCCTTGCCGGTTTTCGCGGCCAGCGCGGCATGCGCCTCGGCGGCGGCGGCAGTGGTGAAGTCGATCACCACGTCGCTGGCGGCGAAAAGTTTCTCCGCGTCGTCGGTGGTGGCGGGGGCGGCGATCAAGGTGCCGGCGCGCACGCTGCCGGCGGCCAGGTCAGGCCCGGCCTCGGCCGCCAGCAGCCTGCCCATGCGCCCCGAAATGCCGGCAATGCCGATGCGCAGGCTCATCGCGACAGACCATCCCAGAATTCGCGGACCTTGGCGAAGAATCCCTCGCTTTCCGGGCTGGTGCCGTCGGAGCCGGGAGTCTCGCCGTCGAACTCGCGCAGCAGCTCCTGCTGGCGCTTGGACAGGTTGCGGGGGGTTTCGACCGCGACCTGGATGTAGAGATCGCCGCGATTGGCGCTGCGCAGCACCGAGAACCCCTTGCCGCGCAACCGGAACTGATCGCCGCTTTGCGTGCCGGCCGGAATGGTCACCTTGGCGCGGCCGCCGTCGATCACGGGAACTTCGATCGACCCGCCCAAGGCGGCTGTACTCATTCGCAAGGGAACACGGCAAAAAATGTTGGCGCCGTCGCGCTGGAAGATGGCGTGGCGCTTCAGCCCGACATGCACGTAGAGATCGCCGGGCGGGGCGCCGCGCAGCCCGGCCTCGCCCTCGCCGGAAACTCTTATGCGCGTGCCGTCTTCGACACCGGCGGGGATCTGCACCGCCAGCGTGCGTTCGCGCTGCACCCGGCCTGCGCCCTGGCACACCTTGCAGGGGTCGCGGATCGCCTTGCCGGACCCGCCGCAGGTCGGGCAGGTGCGCTCGATCAGGAAGAAGCCCTGCTGCGCCCGCACCCGGCCCAGGCCGTTGCAGGTGGGACACGTGGTGGGCGCCTTGCCCGCCTCGCTGCCGCTGCCCTTGCAGGCCTCGCACTGGATCGAGCTGGGCACGCGCAGGTTGACCTTCCTGCCGACGAAGGCCTCCTCCAGCGTCATCTCGACCTCGGTGCGGATATCGGCGCCGCGGCCGGGCTGCTGGCGGCCGCGGCCGCCGACGAAGTCGCCGAACATCTCGTCGAAGATGTCGCCCAGCGGACTGCCTTCGCCGAAGGGCGACCCGCCGCGGGGGCCGGCGCCGGCTGGCCCGCCATTCTCGAAGGCAGCGTGGCCATAGCGGTCATAGGCGGCGCGCTTCTCGGGGTCGCGCAGTGCCTCGTAGGCCTCGTTCACCTCCTTGAACTTGGCCTCGGATGCCTTGTCGCCCGGGTTGCGATCGGGATGGTGCTGCATGGCCTGCTTGCGGAAGGCCTTCTTCAGGTCCTCCGCGTCGGCGTCGCGCGCGACGCCCAGCACTTCGTAGTAGTCGGGCTTGGCCATGGGGCTACTCTAGGACAGGCACGTCCCGCCGCCCCCTCACCCTGTCGCTCTCCCGCAGCTTGCGGGGCGGGCGAAGGGCGGGCAGGGGCAGGCGGGACAACGCCGGTGTCGGCTCAGGCCGACTTCTTCTTCTTCGGGTCGGACACGTCCTCGAACTCGGCGTCGACCACCTTCTCGTTCGGGTTGGCACCGGAATTCCCGGTTCCAGATTGGGGCTGCTCGGGCTTCGCCTCGGCGGCGGCGTCGGCCTGGGGTGCCGCGGCCTGCACCTTGTACAGCGCCTCGCCCATCTTCATCGCCGCCTGCGACAGCGCCTCGGTCGCCTGCTTGATCGCATCCAGGTTCTCGGTCTCGCGGGCTTCCTTGAGCGACGCGATCGCGGCCACCACGGCGTCCTTCTCGGCCGGCACCTTCTCGCCGTTCTCGGCCACGGTCTTCTCGCTGGCATGGATCAGCGCGTCGGCGCCGTTGCGCGCCTCGACCAGTTCCTTCTGCGCGCGGTCGGCGGCGGCATTGGCTTCCGCCTCCTTCACCATGCGCTGGATGTCGGCTTCCGACAGGCCGGACTTGGCCTGGATGCGCACGTTCTGCTCCTTGCCGGTGGCCTTGTCCTTGGCCGAGACGGAAAGGATGCCGTTCGCGTCGATGTCGAACGCCACCTCCACCTGCGGCACGCCGCGCGGCGCCGGCGGGATGCCTTCCAGGTTGAACTCGCCCAGCAGCTTGTTGTGCAGCGCGATCTCGCGCTCGCCCTGGAACACCTTGATGGTGACCGCGGTCTGGTTGTCGTCGGCCGTGCTGAAGGTCTGCGACTTCTTGGTCGGGATCGTGGTGTTGCGCTCGATCAGGCGGGTGAACACGCCGCCGAGGGTTTCGATGCCGAGCGACAGGGGCGTCACGTCCAGCAGCAGCACGTCGGTCTTCTCGCCCTTCAGCACCGCGCCCTGCACGGCGGCGCCGATCGCGACCACCTCGTCGGGGTTCACGTTGCGCTCGGGCTCGCGGCCGAAGAAGGTCTTCACCGTCTCGATGACCTTGGGCATGCGGGTCATGCCGCCCACCAGGATCACCTCGTTGATCTCGCCCGCGGTGATGCCGGCATCGCGCAGCGCCGCACGGCAGGGTTCCAGCGTCTTCTGCACCAGGTCATCGACCAGGCTTTCCAGCTTGGCCCGCGTCAGCTTCATCACCAGGTGTTTTGGCCCCGACGCATCCGCCGTGATGAACGGCAGATTCACTTCCGTCTCCTTCGAGGACGACAGCTCGATCTTGGCCTTCTCGGCGGCTTCCTTCAGCCGCTGCAGGGCCAGCTTGTCGTTGCGCAGGTCGATGCCCTGCTCCTTGCGGAACTCGTCGGCCAGGTAGTCGATGACGCGCTTGTCGAAATCCTCGCCGCCCAGGAAGGTGTCGCCGCTGGTCGCCTTCACCTCGACGATGCCGTCGCCGATCTCCAGCACGGACACGTCGAAGGTGCCGCCGCCCAGGTCGTAGACAACGATGGTGCCGCTGCCCTTCTTGTCCACGCCATAGGCCAGCGCCGCGGCGGTGGGCTCGTTGATGATGCGCAGCACATCGAGGCCGGCGATGCGGCCGGCTTCCTTGGTGGCCTGGCGCTGGGAATCGTTGAAATAGGCGGGCACGGTGATGACCGCCTGCGTGACCTTCTCGCCCAGATAGGCTTCGGCGGTGGCCTTCATCTTGGTCAGCACGTCGGCGCTGATCTGGGCGGGCGCGTATTTCTGGCCCTTGGCTTCCACCCAGGCGTCGCCATTGTCGGCACGCACGATCTTGAACGGCACCAGCTCCATCTCGCGCTTCACCTCGGCATCCTCGAAGCGGCGGCCGATCAGGCGCTTCACGGCGTACAGCGTGTTCATGGGGTTGGTGACGCCCTGGCGCTTGGCGCTTTGCCCCACCAGGCGTTCGCCGTTGTCGGCGAACGCGACCATGCTGGGCGTGGTGCGCGCACCTTCGCTGTTCTCCAGCACCTTGACGTCCTTGTCTTCCAGGATCGCCACGCAGCTGTTCGTGGTACCCAGGTCGATGCCGATGACCTTGCTCATTCAAATCCTCCTGTGGCGGGCGGGTGCGGCCCAGACTTCACGTCAGCATTGGCGCCGCGGCGCCCCCGAATTGCGTAACCCCGAAACCCTGCCCCCGGATGGGCCGCAGCGCCTCGGCGTGCACTGCATGTATTTTGTGCACCCCCCTCAGACAAGGGCCGACGGGGTAGATGCATGCCGATCATGCCGCCGTATCAACCGTGCCGCCGGGCGGCGCGGGCGGCGGCGACTGCCCGGCCGCGCCCTTGCTGACAACCACCATGGCGGGCTTCAGCAGGCGCCCGTGCAGCAGCCAGGTGGGCGTGAAACCCTGCATCACGGTGCCGGCGGGATGCTCGGGGCTGGGCGCCTCGGCCATGGCCTGGTGCTTCTCGGGGTCGAACGGCCTGCCGGCGGCGTCTTCCATGGTCACGCCGTTGCGTTCCAGCGCTGCCAGAAGCGCGCGCTCGCTGGCCGAAAGCCCGTCGCGGAATTTCGTCACGATCTCCGGCTCGCCCGCCGCCGCCTGGGGCAGGGATGCCAGGGCGCGCGAAAAATTCTCGGCGGCGTCCACCATGTCGCGGGCGAATTTCTGCACCGCGTACTGCCGGGTGCTGTCCACCTCGGCCTTCATGCGGCGCACGATGTTCTGGCTTTCCGCCTCGGCGCGCAGCCACTTGTCCTTCATCGCCGCCGCCTCGGCTTCCAGCTCCTGGATGCGGCCGGCGGCGACACTCATCAGCTCGTCGGTCACGCCGGGGCCAAGCGGCGATGGCGTTGACGGCATGGGGGGTTCGGTCGGATCGCTCATGATGCGGGGACAGATATCGTTTTCCCCGCGCGAATCAACCTATCCCAGCAGCCGGCCGATCATGCGCGCGGTGTAATCGACCGCCGGGATGATGCGGCCATAGTTGATCCGGGTCGGCCCGATCACCCCGATCGCGCCCACCACGCGGTCCTGCGAATCCTTGGCGGGCGCCACGATCACCGAACAGCCGCTCATCTCGAACAGCCCTGATCCGCTGCCGATGAAGATCTGCACGCCCTCGGCCCGCTGCGCCAGTTCCAGCAGGCGCACCATGGTTTCCTTGGCCTCCAGCCGCTCGAACAGGCCGCGGATGGTGTTGAGTCGTTCCAGCGCGGTCACGTCGTCCAGCAGCCTGGCCTGGCCGCGCACGATCAGGTTGCCGCCCTTCACCGCGCCGGCGGCGCCGGGCGCGCCGGACCAGGTGGCAAGCCCGGCCTCCACCACCTTCTCGGTCAGCGCGTCCAGTTCGGTGCGGTGCGCGGCGATCTCGTCCTCGACCATGCGCCGGGCATCGCCCAGGGTGCGGCCCGACAGCCGGCTGTTGAGGTAGGTGCCGGCCTGGACCAGCGCCGAGGGCGGCAGGCCAGGGGGCGCCTCGACCACGCGGTTCTCGACCTGGCCGTCGGCGCCCACCAGCACCACCAGCACGCGGCCTGGCCCCAGCGCCACGAACTCGATGTGCCGGATCGCCACGTCCATCTTCGGCGCCAGCACCAGGCCGGCCGCCTGCGACAGGCCGGCCAGCATGGTGCTGGCCTCCTCCAGCACATCCTCGATCGACCGGCCAGAGGCGGCACAGCGCTCGGCGATGCGGGCGCGGTCCTCCTCGGTGAGACCGCCGTGCTCCAGCAGCCCATCGACGAACAGCCGCAGCCCCAGGTCGGTCGGCAGCCGGCCCGCGCTGGTGTGCGGCGCGAACAGCAGGCCGGCACCCTCCAGGTCGGCCATGACGTTGCGGATGGTGGCGGGCGACAGGGCCATCGGCAGGCGGCGCGACAGCGTGCGGCTGCCCACCGGCTCGCCGGTGGCGACGTATTCCTCGACGATCGAGCGCAGGATGGCGGAGCTGCGCAGGTCCAGCGCGATGCCGTGTTCCGCCCCGCCCACCGAGATTTTGGGCGGCGGCAGCCCGGGGGTCTCCGCGTCGTTCATCCTGGAAAAATCGGCATGGGCGGGGCTGAGGTCAATGCCGCGTGGCCAAGCCGCCGCTCTGCCCCTATATGCGGGCGCCATGAACAGCACCCCCACACTTGCCGGAAGCTTTGCCGGCCGGCCCTCCGGCCGCGCCCCCGACGCGCTGCGAAAAGTTGCCATCGAACCCGGCTTCTCGCGCCACGCCGAGGGCAGTTGCCTGATCCGCTTCGGCCAGACCGAGGTGCTGTGCGCCGCTTCCGTGGAAGGCCGCGTGCCGCCCTTCCTGCGCAATTCCGGGCAGGGCTGGGTGACCGGCGAATACGGCATGCTGCCCCGCGCCACCCACACCCGCGGCGACCGCGAGGCAGCGCGCGGAAAACAAAGCGGGCGCACCCAGGAAATCCAGCGCCTGATCGGGCGATCCTTGCGCAGCGTCGTCGATCGCGCCGCCCTGGGCGAAATGACCATCACGCTGGATTGCGACGTGCTGAATGCCGATGGCGGCACCCGCACCGCCGCCATCACCGGCGCCTGGGTGGCCATGGTGCTGGCGATCCGCAAGCTGGAGGCCAGCCGCGTGATCAAGGCCAACCCGGTGCGCGGCCAGGTCGCCGCGATCAGCGCCGGGCTGTTCAAGGGCGTGCCGGTGCTGGACCTGGACTATGCCGAGGATTCCGACGCCGAGGCGGATGCCAACTTCGTGCTGACCGGCGAAGGCGGCATCGTCGAGATCCAGGCCACCGCCGAGCAGCGCCCCTTCGCCCAGGCCGAGTTCGACGCGCTGCTGGGCCTGGCCCGCGCCGGCATCGCGCAGTTGGCGGCCGCACAGGTGAAGGCGCTGGGCTAGCGGTGCCGCGCTACCTGTCCGAACCTGCCCTGGTGGCCGCCACGCACAACCGCGGCAAGGTGGTGGAGATCACCGAACTGCTGGCGCCCTTCGGCTATCGCGTTGCCTCCGCCGCCGATCTGGGCCTGGCGGTGCCGGAGGAAACCGGCACGCATTTCGTGGAGAATGCCGCGATCAAGGCGCGCGCCGCCGCCGGCGCCACCGGCCTGCCGGCGCTGGCCGACGACAGCGGCTTCTGCGTCGCGGCCCTGGGCGGGCTGCCGGGCGTTGCCACCGCGCCCTGGGCCGAGCGGCCGGATGGCCGCCGCGACTATGCCTGGGGCATCGAGAAACTGGCCCAGGCGGTTGGCGCCAATCCGGATCGCGCGGCGTGGTTCATCTGCGCGCTGGCGCTGGCCTGGCCCGATGGCGCGGTCGAAACCTTCGAGGGCCGCGTTGACGGCCACCTGACCCTGCCGGCGCGCGGCACGCGCGGCTTCGGCTTCGACCCCGCCTTCACGCCCCAGGGCTACACGCAGACTTTTGGCGAGATGGACCCGGCGGCCAAGCACCTGATCAGCCATCGCGCGGTCGCGTTCCAGCAACTGGTGGCCGCGTGCCTCACACCGCCATAGATGGCACCGCCCTGGAGCCGCTCGCACTGTATGTGCACTGGCCGTTCTGCCTGCACAAATGCCCGTACTGCGACTTCAACAGCCATGTGCGCGCGCGCATCGACCAGCAGCGCTTCCGCGCGGCACTGCTGCGGGAGCTCGCATGGGAAGCCGCACGGCTGGGCCGCCGGCGGCTCGCCAGCATCTTCTTCGGCGGCGGCACGCCCAGCCTGATGGCGCCCGACACCGTGGCCGCCATCATCGACGCCGCGTGCCGCGCCTTCGCGCCTGCGCCCGACATCGAGATCACGCTGGAAGCCAACCCCACCAGCGTCGAGGCCGGGAAATTCCTGGGCTTCCGCGACGCCGGCGTGAACCGCATCAGCATCGGCGTGCAGGCGCTGGACGATAGGGCGCTGGCCGCCCTCGGCCGCCAGCACAGCGCGGAGGCCGGCCTGCGGGCGCTCGCGATCGCGCGCGAAAACTTCGCGCGCGTCAGCTTCGACATGATCTATGCGCGGCCCGCGCAATCCGTGCCCGATTGGCAGGCCGAACTTCTTCGCGCACTGGCCGAGCAACCTGACCACCTGTCGCTGTACCAGCTCACCATCGAGCCGGGCACGCAGTACGCCACGCGCCATGCGCGGGGCGAGATCGTGCTGCCGGATGCCGAGCAGGCGACGGCGCTGTACGACGCCACCACCGACGCCGCCGCGCGGCATGGCCTCGCGCCATACGAGGTCAGCAACTACGCGAAGCCGGGCGCGGAGAGCCGGCACAATCTGGCCTATTGGCGCTACCAGGACTATGCGGGCATCGGCCCCGGCGCGCATGGCCGCGTCAGCGTCGATGGCGCGCTGCTGGCCACGCGCCGGCATCGCGGGCCGGAGGAATGGGCGGCGCGGGTCGAGGCGGCCGGCCACGGCATCACCGAGGAGACCGCGATCGAGCCCTGCGATCGCGCGCGTGAGAATCTGCTGATGGGCCTGCGCCTGGCCGAGGGCATCGATGCCGCGCGCTTCCTTGCGCGCACCGGCATCGCGCTGGACGACGCGATCGACGCGCGCGCGATCGACGCGCTGGCCGAGGAAGGGTATGTCGCGCGCACCACGCACGGCATCGCGGCGACGGCAGCGGGGCGGCTGCGGCTGGATGCGCTGCTGCCCCTGCTGGTGCGGTAGCGCCCTCAGCTGTCCTTCAGCTTCAGCGCCGCCGCATAGACCGCCCGCCGCGGCAGGCCGGTGGCCGCGGCCACCGCGTCCACCGCGTCGCGCATCTTCATGCTGGCCAGCGCCGCCGCAAGCTTCGCCTCCATGCCTTCCGCGTCGGCCGCGCGCTCGGGTGCCGGGCCGACCAGCAGCACGATCTCGCCCCGCGCCGCGTGCGCGGTGTAGTGCGCGGCCAGGTCGCCCAGCGTGCCGCGCCGCACCTCCTCGAACAGCTTGGTCAGCTCGCGCACCACGGCCGCCGGCCGATCGCCGAACATCGACGCCAGCAAGGCCAGCGTGTCGGCCAGCCGGTGCGGCGCCTCGTAGAGGATCAGCGTCGCCGAAAGCCCCGCCGTCTCGGCCGCCACGACCCTCTCCAGCATTTTGCGCGCGGGCCCTGCCTTGGCCGGCAGGAAGCCCAGGAACAGGTGCGGCGCGGGCGGCAGGCCGGACACCACCAGCGCCGCCACGCTGGCCGCAGGCCCCGGTGCCACGGTCACGGCCAGGCCGGCCGCGATCGCCTCGGTCACCAGGCGATAGCCGGGGTCGGACAGCAGCGGCGTGCCGGCATCCGACACCAGCGCCAGCCTGGCACCGCCCAGCATCGCGGCGATGTGTTTTTCGCGCGCAACCGTGTCGGCGAAGTCGTCGAACGCCACCAGCCTGGCCGCAATGCCGTGGCGCGAAAGCAGCTTGCGCGTGGTGCGCGTGTCCTCGCACAGCACATAGGCGGCCCGGCCAAGCTCGGCGATGGCGCGGGTGGAGATGTCGGCCAGGTTGCCGATCGGCGTCGCCACGATGACAAGTCCGGCGGGTGATGGCGCTTCGGCGTCAGTCGCGGCATGCTGGGGTGATGGTTCAGACGGCATGCGTATGGCGTTCCTGGCGAAGACGTGTGGCCTGGCTGCGGGTTCTGGCACCCTTGGCGCTGATTCTGGCGGTCCTGCAAGCCTGCGGGCCGACCCGCACCAGCGGCCCGCCGGCCGGGGGGGCGCCGGCGGCGGTGGCGGGGGCGCCTGGGGTCACGCGCATCGGCCTCCTGCTGCCGCTGTCGGGCGGCCAGGCGGGGCTGGGCAGGCAGTTGTTCGCGGCCAGCCAGGCCGCCTTCTTCGCCGCCGGCGACGGTTCCGTGGTGCTGCTGCCGCGCGACACGGGCGGCACGGTGGCCGGCGCCGCCGCCGCCGCGCAGGGCCTGGCCAGCGAGGGTGTCTCGATCGTGGTGGGGCCGCTGCTGTCGGCCGAGACCCGCGCCGCGGCCCCGGCGCTGCGTGGCGCCGGCGTGCCGCTGCTGAGCTTCAGCAGCGACCGCAACGCCGCCGGCGACGGCGCCTTCGTGCTGGGCCTGCTGCCGGACGACCAGGTGCGCGCCGCGCTGCGCTTCGCGCGCGGCGCCGGGGCCACCCGCATCGCGGTGCTGGGGGCGGACACTGAATTCGGCCGCGCCGCCGCCGATGCCGCGCGCGCGCTGGCGGTGGATGCCGCGCTGGACCCGCCGCTGGTGGCGCTCTATCCGCCGCGGGGCGACGCCACGGCCGCGATCCGCCGCGTGCTGGTGCCGGCGCCCGCCGGGCGCGGCCAGCCGCCGGCGCAGCGGCCCGATACCGTGCTGCTGACCGACAGCGGCCAGCAGCTGCGGCAACTGATGGCACTGCTGGCCGCGCAACCCGAAGCCGACCTTGCCACCCTGCGCCTGGTCGGCACCGCGCCCTGGTCGGCCGACACCACGCTGTCGCTTGATCCGGCGCTGGCCAATGCGATCTACCCGGCGCCGGAAACCGCCCGCACGGATGCCTTCGCGCGCAACCACGCCAGCACCTTCGGCAGCCGCCCCGCCGCGGTCGCGATCGTCGCCTGGGATGCAACCTCCGTTGCCATCGAGGCGGCGCGCGGCGCCGCCGGGCGGCCCGTATCGCCGGCCGCGCTGACCGCTGCCGCCGGCTTCCAGGGTGCGGCCGGGCGGCTTCGCCTGCTGCCGGACGGGCGCAACCGGCGCCAGATGGTGATCTACCAACTGGCGCCCGATGGCGTGCGCGCCCTGGGCTTCGCGCCGTTCGACGACCAGGTCGCGCACGTGCAGTGAGACTGCGCGCCCAGGCCGCGCTGGCCGCGATCGCCGCCGTCACGCCGCTTGCCGCGATCGCGCTGGCCACCGGCTTCACCACGGTCGAGGCCTGGCTTGCGGTGGCCGCCGGCGTGGCAGGTGCCGGCGTGGTCGCCGCGCTGTGGTCGGCCGACATGCGCCGGCTGGACTCCGGCGAATCCGTGCTGCCCGCGCACAAGGCCCTGGGCCGCCGGCTGGCCCGCGCCGAGGGCGAGACCACCAGCCTGGCCGCGCGGCTGGCGGCGCGCGAAGGCGTGCCGGCGCAACTGCTGGAGGCACTGCCCGACCCCGTGCTAGGCCTGGATGCGGCACGCCAGGTGGCGCTGGCCAACGCCGCCGCCAACGCGCAGCTGGGCGGTGCCGACCTGCCCGCGCTGCTGCGCCACCCCGCACTGGTCGATGCGCTGCGCCGGGCCGAAGCCGACCAGGCGGTGCAGTCCGCCACCGTGGCGCTGAGCGTGCCGCTCAATCGCAGCTTCGAGGTGCAGGTGGTGCCGATCGCGCTGGCCGACAGCGCGATCCGTACCCTGGTGGTGGCGCGCGACCGCACGCGCGAATCGCGGCTGGATGCGATGCGCGCCGACTTCGTGGCCAATGCCAGCCACGAGCTGCGCACGCCGCTGGCCAGCCTGATCGGCTTCATCGAAACCCTGCGCGGCCCGGCCGAGGGCGACCAGGCCGCGCAGCGCCGGTTCCTGGCGATCATGCACGACCAGGCCGCGCGCATGCGCCGGCTGATCGACGACCTCTTGAGCCTGTCGCGCATCGAGCTGGTCGAGCATGCGCCGCCGACCGAGAGACTGGCGCCGGCGCCGCTGCTGGCCCGCATCGCCGACGGCTTCGAGCCGCGCATCCTGCCGCGCAACATCACGCTGGACCTGACGATCGAGCCCGACCTGCCGGAGATCCCGGGCGATGCCGACCAGCTTGCCCAGGTATTGGTGAACCTGCTGGACAACGCCGTGAAGTATGGCCGCGAGGGCGGCACCATCAGCCTGTCCGCCCGCCGCGTGGCGCCGGCCTCCGGCACGGCGAAGGGCGCGCGCCGGCCGGGCATCGCGATCACGGTGCAGGATGACGGGCCGGGCATCCCGCCGGAACACCTGCCGCGCCTGACCGAGCGATTCTATCGCGTCGATGCCGGCCGGTCGCGCGCGGTGGGCGGCACCGGGCTTGGGCTTGCCATCGTGAAGCACATCGTGAACCGCCACCGCGGCCGGCTGGAGATCACCTCGTCCCCGGGGCAGGGCAGCCGGTTCGAGGTCTGGCTGCCGGCCGGGCCTGTCGTGGGAGGGGAGTAGGGTTTTGTCGTTCTGGCCGCGGCGAAGCGCCCCGTGCCAGCAATCCCAGCTCAATCCTGGCTGGCCGGCAGCGCCAGCGCGGGATCAAGTGCTACGCCGGCCCAGAACAGGCCAAGATGCAGATGCGCGCCCGTGACGCGCCCGGTGGCGCCGACCGCGCCGATCACCGCGCCCCGCGCCACCATGTCGCCCGGCTTCACGTCCAGCCGCGACAGGTGGATGTAGAAGCTCATCACGGTGTGGCCGTGATCCAGCAGCACGCTGCCGCCGCTGAAATACAAGTCGGGCTCCGCCAGGCGCACCACGCCCGTGGCACCCGCCAGCACGGGCGTGCCGGTGGGGGCGGCGATATCCAGGCCCAGATGCGGCGCCCGCGGCTCGCCGTTCAGGATGCGCCGGCTGCCGAACACGCCGCTGATCGGGCCGCGGCAGGGCCAATCCAGCCCCTCCCACCAGTCGGTCGCGGCGCGGTCATGCGCGCGCGCGGCGTTCAACTGCGCCTGTTCGCGCCGGATGCGCTCCTGCGTGTCGGGCGGGGGCGTCACCATGGCGCCGGGCAGGCCGTTGATGCGCTGCTCGGCATAGGTGCGGGGCGTCACTTCCAGGCGGCGGGTTTCAGGCCGCGAGTTGCCGTGCAGGATGTCCAGCACGGCCACGGTGTTGGCGTCGCGCCCGAAGCCGAAGGCGAACCGCCCCTCGGGGCTGACGCGCAGCGGGCGGCCGTTGAAGCTGATGCGCGACAGCGGCAGCGCCTGGCCGCGCACCAGCCCGCCGGGGGTGACGGCGCCGGTGAGGTCGAAGCGCGGCGGATCGAGCGCGCGGGCGGGCGCGGCGCACAGCAGCGCGGGCGCGCCGAGCAGCGCCCGGCGGGTCGGCGCGAAGGCCGGGCATGCGGGCGGCGAGGATGGCAGGGCCGGGAAGGCGACCGGGTGGAAATTGTCGTCGCAGCAGGCGCAAAAGATCACAGCAGCCTGCCCTGGCGCGGTGCCGCGCCCTCGGTGGCCTGGAGCTCGCCATCGGCGAAGGTGAGTTTCAGCCGCGCCCCCGGCTGCACCGAGCGCGCGCTGGTGATCGCGGTGCCCGAAGCGTCGCTGACCAGCACGAAGCCGCGCGCCAGCGTGGCGGTGTAGCTCACGCCCTCCAGCCGGTCGGCGAGGTTGCGCAGCCGCTCGCCGGCGCGTTCCGTGGCTCGGCGCAGCGCGGCATCCAGCCGCTGGCCGGACAGCGCCACCTGGCCGCGCGCGCTGGCCACGCGCGCGCGGGGATCGCGCAGCCGGGCGGCAAGGCGGGCCAGCGCCGCGCGCCGCGCCGCCACCCAGGACGGCAGCGCGCGGGCCAGCCGCAGGCCGCGATCATCCAGCTGCTGGCGGCGCGCGGCCACCAGGGCCCGCGGGTCGGGCAGCTGTGCTGCGGCGCGCTCCAGCCGCAGCCGGCGCGTGTTCAGGCCTGCACGGAAGCGGCCCACCAGCAGCGCATCCTGGCTTTTCAGCGCCTGGATCAGCTCGGCCCGCACCGGCACCACCAGCTCGGCCGCGGCGGTGGGGGTGGGTGCCCGCAGGTCGGCGGCGAAGTCGATCAGCGTGGTATCGGTCTCGTGGCCTACGGCGCTGACCAGCGGGATGCGGCTGGCAGCGGCGGCGCGCACCACCACCTCCTCGTTGAAGGCCATCAGGTCCTCCAGGCTGCCGCCGCCGCGCGCCACGATGATCACGTCGGGCCGCGGCACCGCGCCGTGCTCGGGCAGCGCGTTGAACCCCTGGATCGCGGCGGCGATCGAGTCGGCTGCGCCCTGGCCCTGCACGGCGGTGGGCCACAGCAGCACCGGGCGCGGGAAGCGTTCGCGCACGCGGTGCAATATGTCGCGGATCACCGCCCCGGTGGGGCTGGTCACCACGCCGATCACGCCCGGCAGGCGGGGCAGGGCGCGCTTCCGCGCGGCATCGAACAGCCCTTCCTTCTCCAGCGCCGCCTTCAGCCTGGCGATGCGGGCCAGCAGCGCGCCTTCGCCCGCGTACTCGATGGCGCTTGCGGTCAGCTGGTATTCGCTGCGGTCGCCATAGGAACTGACACGCCCGGTGACGATGATCTCGTCGCCATCCTTGGGCAGCACGGCGAGCGCCTTCAGCGCGGACTTCCAGACCACGGTCTTGACCTTCTCGGTGCCGCCCGAGGAGTCCTTGAGGTCGAAATACACATGGCCCGAGGGGTAGCGGCGCACCCCCACCGCCTCGCCGCGCACGCGCACGCGGTCGAACGCGCCTTCCAGAACGCCCTTGACCGCGGCCGACAGGTCCTTGACGGAGAGGTCGGGGCGGTTGTGGCCGGACTCGGGCAGAGGCGCGTCGGACATGCAAGCCCAGTGTAGCGGCAACGAGGGACAGGCATGAAGGTGCTGGTGGTGGGCGGCGGCGGGCGCGAACACGCGCTGTGCTGGGCGATCGCGGCGTCGTCGCTGTGCGAAAAGCTGTTCTGCGCGCCCGGCAATGCCGGCACCGCAACCGAGGCCACCAGCGTGCCGATCGGCGCCGAGGACATTCCCGCCCTGGTCGCCTTCGCGGTGGCGGAGCGGATCGACCTGGTGGTGGTGGGGCCGGAGGCGCCGCTGGTGGCGGGCCTGGCGGATGCGCTGCGCCGGGTGGGCGTGGCCTGCTTCGGCCCGTCGGCCGCGGCGGCGCGGCTGGAAGGCAGCAAGGCCTTCATGAAGCAGATCGCGGATGAAGCCGGCATCCCGACCGCCGCCTGGGCGCGCTTCACCGACGCGGCCGCCGCCAAGGAGCATGTCCGGGCGCAGGGGGCGCCCATCGTGGTGAAGGCCGATGGCCTGGCCGCCGGCAAGGGCGTGGTGGTGGCCATGACCGAGGCCGAGGCGATCGCCGCCGTCGATGCCATGCTGCGGGACCAGGCTTTCGGCGCGGCCGGCGCCAGCATCGTCATCGAGGAATTCCTGGAGGGCGAGGAGATCAGCGCCTTCGCGCTGTCGGATGGCACGCATGTGCTGGGCTTCGGCGCGGCGCAGGACCACAAGCGGGTCGGCGATGGCGACACCGGGCCCAACACCGGCGGCATGGGCGCCTATGCGCCGCCGCCCGCCTTCACCCCGGCGCTGGAGGCGGAGGTGATGGACCGCGTGTTCCGCCCGGTCGTGGCGGAGCTGGCGCGCCGGGGCGAGGCATTCCAGGGCGTGCTGTTCGCCGGCCTGATGCTGACGCCGAAGGGGCTGCGGCTGCTGGAGTTCAACGTGCGCTTCGGCGACCCCGAATGCCAGGCGCTGCTGCTGCGCCTGCACGACGACCTGTTGCCGCTGCTGCTGGCCACCACCCAGGGGGGGCTTGCGCAAATGAGCGTGCGCTGGCGCGACGCCGTGTCGCTGGTGGTGGTGATGGCGGCCAGCGGCTACCCCGGCGCCTATGCCAGGGGGTCGGTCATCGGCGGCCTGGCGGCGGCCGATGCGGTGCCGTGGGCAAAGGTGTTCCACGCCGGCACCGCGCGGCGGGGCGCCGTGGTGGTGGCGGATGGCGGAAGGGTGCTGGGCGTGGGCGGCACCGGCCGCACGCTGGCCGATGCGCGCGACGCGGCCTATGCGGCGGTGGACCGGATCGACTGGCCGGAGGGGTTCTGCCGGCGGGACATTGGCTGGCGGGCGCTGTAGGAGGGCGCTTCCTTGCTGCAGCCGCCATACGCAGAAGGGGCGGCACCCGAAGGTGCCGCCCCTGTAAAGAAAGCCGACAGTCGCGTGCGATCAGGCGCGGCGGCGGCGGCGGGCCAGGCCCAGGCCCAGCAGGCCGGCGCCGAACAGCGCCAGCGTGGCGGGTTCCGGCACGACCGTGGAGATACGGATCACCATGTCGTCGTGGTTGTCGTCGTCCGAGCTGCCCGGGCCGCCCGTGTCGTCGAAGAACAGATACAGCACGTCGCCGCTGGTCGGGCCGCCGGCCACGTTGCCGCCCGCACCCGGCCCACGGAAGGTGGCGAAGAAGTTCACCACGTTGGTCACCGGGGTGCCGTTCGAACCGTTGGTCACGGTCGGGCTGCCGACCGTGCCGCTCTGCGACGTGGTGAAGTTGAAGTTCAGCAGGCCCGCGGTCAGTGTCCGGATGGGCTCCGCGCCGATGCCGTTGATGTTGAACGAGTTGGTGAACACGCCGGGCGTCGTCAGCGTGAAGTTCGCGCCGCCATTGCCGCCCAGGTAGTTGAAGGTGTTCGTGGCCGCACCCTCGGTGCCCAGGTACTCGAACAAGTAGGTGCCGGCGGTGATGTTCACCTGGGCGCCGTAGTACCCGCCCAGCGGGTTCGTGAAGCCCAGCGGAGCCAACGCCTCGTTCGAGGTGCTCGCACCCGGGATCGTGCCGGCGCTGCCACCGCTCAGCGACAGGGCAGCATGGGCAGCGCCGATCGCGCCAACCGACAGCGCCACCGCCGTCACAGTTCCAAGAAGCATCTTCTTCATAACCAAACTCCTGTTTCCGGTCGGGCGTCCCCAAGTCCGTGCCCTGCAGACACATTGAAGCAAGCACCGTGCCAGGACCTGAATGCGTTGATCTGCCTGGGGTCCGGAAAAGCCTGGCAGCGCGATGTAAAGTTTGGCGACTCTCGTATCCCGTGCGGTGCGCCTGGGCCGGTTACGGCTTCCCGGCATCGGCACAGGGCTTCGACGCGCCATGCAGGAGTACATGCCGGCGTACGGCATTGCGACACCCAGCCAGCGCGCACGCCGTCTGTTCAGCGGCCCGAGGATAGCCCCGCCGCGCGCCGCTCGATCCCCTGCGGCCCCTGTGCCGCCAGCACGTCCTGCAGCAGCGCCCGGTCGCGCACCGGATTGGCGGGTTGGCCGGCGTCGCGCCGCAGCACCACGGCGGCCAGCACCGGCACGTCCTCGCTGCCAACCAGGCTGTTCCAGGCCTGGCGCGTGCGGCTGGTCAGGCCATCGCCCACGGGCTGGCCGCCCAGCCAGGCCGCCACCGCCACCAGCTCGGGCCGCGCGCGCGACTGCCGCCCCTGCCAGGCGCCGCCGCCGGCGGCCAGCGGCACGCTGAAGGTCAGATCCTCGTCGGAAATGTCGCCCAGCAGGCGGAAACGGGCACCACTGACCGCGGCCCAGGTGACGCGCCCCGGGAACCGCACCAGGCGGGCGGAAACCTCGGCGCCGGCACACCGCAGCGACGCGCCATCGAGCGCCACCGCGCAGCCATCGGGCGCGGCCAGCGGCACCACGCTCTGCGTCGGCTGGCCGGCGGCGCGGGCCAGCACCACCGCGCCCACCGGGCCGGCGCCGGCCAGCGCCACGGCAAGCCCGGCGGCCAGCACCAGCACCGCGGCATGGCGTGGCCGACGCGCCGCCGGCGGCGGCACCGGGCCCATTGGCACCGGGCCGGCATCCTCGCGGAACGGCAGGCCGGCCAGCACCAGCAGCAGGATGACGATGGAAAAGAACACCCAGCCATAGGTCACGTGGTCGGCCGCGGCCGCCTCGGCGCTGCCCAGCCAGTGCCCGACCAGCACCAGGCCCAGGGCGCGCATGCCGTTGGCGATGATCGGCACCACCACGGCCAGCGCCATCACCGCCAGCCGACGCCAGGGCGAGCGGAACATCACCACGGCATAAAGTGCCCCGAAGGCCAGCGCGGCGATGCTGAAACGCAGGCCGGCGCAGGCCTCGGCCACGAAGAAGGTGCCGGCGGGGATCTCGATGATCAGCGCGTCGATGTAGTGCGGGATGTCGGTCAGGCCCAGGCCGAATTCGATCAGCGCGGCGGTGATCCGCTGCAGCACAGGCACGGCGAAGCCGCCGAACGGCACCATGAAGACCAGGTAGGCCAGCGGCACCGCCATGGCCCACACCACGCGCCAGCCCAGCGCGGCCAGCACCAGCGCATAGGCAAGCCCCAGGGCGGCCAACTGGCGGCCTTCCATCACGCCCAGGCGCTCGGCGGCGAACCACAACAGGGCGGGCGCCACGGCCAGCAGCGCCAGCCACGGCGATGCCCGCGGCGCCAGCACCGCCAGCCGGTGCCGGCGCTGCCAGGCCAGCCAGGCGGCGATCGGCGGCACCAGCCAGCAATGGTTGTAGGCGGTCGAGGTGTTCCAGGTGTGGATCGCGGCGGCGGCTTCCTCGCGGAACAGGCCGGCCAGCAGGGCCAGGCCCAGGCCCAGCAGCGCCAACGCGGCAGGCCAGCCTTCCGGGCGGGGGCCGCGCGCCAGGTCGTCGCCTGCCGGCGGCGCCACCCTGCTCATCATGTTCATGCCGGCCGGATCCTCAGGTATTCGCTTCCCCAACGCGGGCGATGCTACAGGCTGATCAGGCGTTTGTCTCGGGCAGCGCTACGCGGCGCAAGAAAAGGGCCGCCCTGGCGGACGGCCCTGCACGCGGCAGGCGAAGCGGCGCGGGTCAAGCCCGGCGCCGATTCCTGGCGCTGCGGCGGGCCAGGCCCAGCCCGGCCAGGCCCACCAGCAGCAGGCCGATGGCGGCCGGTTCCGGCACCGCGGTGAAGCCTTCCAGCACCTTGATCTGGAAGCCCAGGCGCGAGCCCTGCGGGATGCTGCCCGAGGCCCAGTTCAGCGCCACTTCGCCGCTGAGCGAGAAATCATTGTCGATGCCCTGGATCACGGCCAGGAACACGCCGCCGTTGCTGGCCGAGAAATTGCCCAGCGCCACGCCATCGACCACCAGGTTGCGGATGGCGGTGCTGCTGCCCTGGGTATCGGCGCGCAGCCGCAGCCCCAGGCCGTTCACGTCCAGCACGTCGCTGTCGGTGAACTGGCCGAAATAGGCGCCCTGGCCGGTGCCCATGGTGAAGGTAATGGTGCTGCCGGCGCCGGAGAGCGTGAACGGCACGTAGGCGTTGTTGCCGCCGGCGCTGCCCCAGCTTTGCTGGATGTTGCTGCCGACGGGGCCGGCATTGGTGAAGTTGGGCGGCGTGTGCAGCCCGCGCTCGTAGTCGCCGTTCGTGGCATTGTTGCCGCTGCGCGCCTGGGCCACCGCGATCTCGTCGGCCGGCAGGCTGACGCCCTGGCCGGACAGGTAGGCCAGGAAGCCAGCGTCGCTGTTGCCGGAGAAGGTGATGCTGGGCGCCGCCTGCGCGCCGGTGACGGCGAGCGTTAGCGTGGCGGCGAGGGCGAAGGCGCGAAGCGACGGCATGGACAGGCTCCCGAGCGCGGCGTTCCAGGGGGCGGAACTTGATTGCGGGAGCTTAATAACGGCTGAGCTGTCTCAAATCAATCTAACCGTTTCTAAAAATGCGAGATTTTGGTGCGGTGCAGCGCATGCCTGGGTTGTGTCCGCCCCAGTGATGTTCAAGGCCTCAACGATCCCCCACCGCCGCGCCGAACAGCGCATCCAGCCGCCGCAGCGTCGCCGCCCAGTCATGCCCCGCGATCACCGCCGCCCGGCCGGCCGCGCCCAGGCCGGGATGCGCGCCATCCAGCACCGCGGCGACGGCCGCGATGGTCGCCGCCGGCCCGTCCGCCACCAGCAGGTCGCGGCCCGGTTCGGCATGCACGCCTTCGAACGCGGCCGCGGTGGCCACCACCGGGCGCGCCATGGCCATCGCCTCCAGCACCTTGTTCTGGATGCCGCGCGCCAGCAGCAGCGGCGCCACCGCCACCGCGGCATGTGCCAGGAAGGGCTGCACCAGCGGCACCGCGCCGGTCACCTGCACGCCCGGCCGGGCGGCCAGCGCCTGCACGGCGGGCGCGGGGTTGGCGCCGACGATGCAGAACTCCGGCGCCGGATCGCGCTGGCGCAGCGCCGGCAGCACCTGGTCGGCGAACCAGACCACCGCCTCGATGTTGGGGCGATAGCCCATGGTGCCGGTGAACACGATGCGGGGCGCCGCGTCGGCAAACGGGTTGGGCCAGGCCTGCGCGGGGTCGAAGTGCCCGAAATCCACGCCATTCTCGACCCAGTCAAGCCGGCCCGCGACCTCGGGGGCGAGTTCGGCGAAGCGCTGTGCCTCGGCCGCGCTGACCAGCAGCGTGCGGTCGAAGTCGCGCGCGGCGCGGCGTTCCAGGGCCAGTAGGGTGCGTGCCTCGCGGGCATAGACCAGCCCCATGGGAAAGGCAGCGGTGCCGGCATAGGCGCGGAATTTCTCGGAATCGACATCGACCATGTCCAGCACGCGCCGCACGCCCGGCCGCGCGCCCATGGCGTACGGCGCCATCGCCGAGGAGAACACCAGCACCGCGGCGTAGCGCCCGGCATCCAGGCCCTGCCGCGCCCAGCGCGCCAGGCCGGCATCGTGGAACCAGCCCAGCGACAGCGGCGCGCCCGGGCGCAGCCGCAGCAGCGCCCGTGCCCCGGCGGCAAGCCGCCCGCCGGTCGCGCGATGTTCCACGTGCGCGCAGCGTGCGCGAAGTGCCGGCAGGTGCGCGAGGTCGGCCGGATCGTCCACCAGGCAGCCCAGTTCGACATCGAACGACTTCACCAGGTGGTCCAGCATGTGGAAGGCGCGGATCTTTTCGCCCTTGTCGGGCGGATAGGGAATGCGATGCGCCAGGAACAGCAGGCGCGGCCGGGCCATGGCGCGTCCCTTCAGCCCAGGCCGCGCACCAGCGGCGGGCCGATCAGGTTCGCCACCGGCACCGGCAGCCGCTTCCACAGCCGGATCATCGCCTGGTATTTCGGGTTGTTCGGGTTGTTGTCGGGGATGCGGGCCCCCTCGGCCAGGCGGTAGCAGTAGTGCAGCTCGGTCGGCTCGAAGCCGAAATTCTTCTTGAAGGCAAAGGCGCCGGTATCGAGCTTGCTGCGCCCGAAATCGAATTTCTCCGCGCCACGCTCGCGCCCGGCCCGGCGCATCACTTCCCAGTACATCACCTCGTTCGCGGAAAGCCCGCGGGCTTCGCGCGTGCCGCCGCCATAGTACGGCAGCACCTCGTTCCGGAAGTGGAAGTTCAGCACCGATGCCACCGCGCGGCCTTCGTGCAGCACGGTCGTTACGTCATGCGCGCCGGGGAAGGCGGCCGCCAGCGCCCGGAAATAGCGCCTGGGAAACACCGGCGAGCCCAGGTTGCGCACGCTCTCGGCATAGACCGCGTGCAGCGTGTCGATGTCGCTGTTCGAGACCGAGGTGAGCCCCTTCTTCAGCCCCTTGCGCACCTCCGCGCGCTGCTTGCGCGGGATGTTCTTCTCCTGGTCGCGCACGTCGTCGCCGGTGATCACGATGGGCTTGCGGAAGGTGTAGTACAGCGGCGCGCGGCCCTGGAAATCCGCATCGACCGCATCGATGCGGCGGAACTCCAGCACCGGGGCACCAAGCTTCTTCATCAGCGCGAAGGCGTGGTCGGCCAGCGCGGCGGTGACCTCGGGCGTCGCCCCCACCGGGCCGCCATAGACGCAGAACGGGGTGGAGGCGAGCACGTCGCCGAACAGCAAGGTCTTCATCCGTGCCAACGGCAGCACGCCCACGATCGCGCCATCCTGCTCGGCGTAGTGGTAGTGCGTGGCGTGGCCGAAACTGTCGCTGATCACGCGCGCCCAGGCCGACAGATGGAAGAAGGTCGCGTCGGGCTGCGCGATGACGAACGCATCCCACGCGGGCGCGGCCCGGATCGTCAGCTCGCGAATCTCGATCGGCATGAAGCCCTTCTACGCGGCCTCGCGTGAAGGCGCGATTGATGGCGCGGCTGAAGGTGGGGCGGGCATGCCGATCGCGTCGGCGAACACCTGGTCCACCCGGCCCCATTGGAAATCCCGCAGCAGCCGATCAACCCGCCCGGCCATGGCGTCGAGCCCGGTGTAGTGCCGGAAGCGCGACAGCCGCGTGGCATTGGCCACGCGCGGCTGCCCGGGGTCCACTTCCCAGGGGTGGAAATAGAACATGCCGGCGCGGCGTTCGACCTGGTTCACACGGCGCAGGCCCAGCCGGAACGCGGCATAGGGCACCAGGCGGAACCAGCCGCCGCCGGCGCAGGGCAGGTTGCGGCCCAGCACCTGTACCGTGGTCATGGGCAGTTCCACCACGCCATCCGGGTGCGGCCGATGCGCGCCGCGCGGCGCATCCGGCGCGCCATACAGGTCATGCCGCACCGGAAACACCGACGAGCTGTAGCGATAGCCGCATTCCGCCAGCACGGCGTGCGCCCAGGGCGTGCTGCGCGGCCCGATCGAGAAGGTGGGCGCGCGATAGCCGATCACCGGCACCCCGCCTGCATCCTGCAGCACCGCCCTGGCGCGCGCGATGTCGGCGCGGAACTTCTCACGCCCGATGGCGTGCACCAGCTCATGGCCGAAGCCGTGGCTGGCGAGCTCATGCCCGGCGGATACGATGCGCCGCACCAGCGCGGGGTGGCGCTCGGCGACCCAGCCCAGCGTGAAGAAGGTGGCCTTCACATCGGCTGCGGCGAACTGCGCCAGCACGCGATCGGTATTGGCTTCGACGCGGCGATCCAGCGTGTCCCAGTCGGCGCGGGGGATGGTGCTGGCGAAGGCCTGGACCTGGAACCAGTCCTCCACATCCACGCTCATGGCATTGGTGATCATGGTCAGAAGTGCTTGCCGCCGCCGCCGGCGAACAGGTCCATCAGCCGGTTGAACACGCGTTCGCGCCTGGCGGTCACGCCCTCCAGCGCCTCGATCCGCTGGGCCAGTTCCATCAATGCGCCGGGCGGCATGGCCTGGCCGTAGAAGCCTTGGCCAGGGAAGGGTTGGCCACCGAAAATCTGGCCGCCCAGGCTGTTGCTGTGCATGCCGTTGGCGTCGTGCCCGCCCAGCTCGTGCAGGCCCAGCCCGCTGCGGCCGGCGGCCAGCGGCGCGCGCGGCATGCCGGGGCCGCCGGTCAGGTCCTCCTCCAGCTCGCGCGCGGTACCTTCGACCATCGCGGCGGTCAGCTCGTTCGTCTGCTCCAGCGCGCCGCCCAGCAGCACGCGCGAGCATAGCCGGTTGATCCGGCGCGGGATGCCGCCGCTGTAGCGGTGCACGGTCTCCAGCGCGCCCGGCGCCCAGTGCGGCGTGCCGGTCCAGCCCACCGCGCGCATGCGGTGCTGCACATAGGCGGCGGTCTCCTCGGCCGAAAGCCCGCCAAGATGGTAGCTGGCCAGCACGCGCTGGCGCAGCTGATCGAGATCGGGGCTGGCGATGGTGCGGCGCAGCTGCGGCTGGCCCAGCAGGATAACCTGCAGCAGCGCGCGGCCGTTCTCGGTCACGTTGGACAGCATGCGCAGTTCTTCCAGCGCCGCCGGCGGCAGGCCCTGCGCTTCATCGACGATCAGCAGGTAGCGCCGGCCCTGCATCTCGCCGGAGCGCAGCGTTTCGATGATGCCGTTCAGGATCGCTGCCTTGTTGCCGTCCGACGCCACGCCGAAGCCGGCGGCCACCAGGCGCAGCAGATCGTCGCCCGAGACCTGGGTGGTCATGATCCGGGCGACCGCGAAGGTGGCAGGGTCAAGTTCCGCGCACAGGCGTTCCACCAGCGTGGTCTTGCCGGCGCCGACCTCGCCGGTGACGATGACGAAGCCTTCGCGCTGCGCCAGGCCATAAACCAGGTGCGCATGCGCCCGGCTGTGCACGGTGCTGGCAAAGAACAGCCTTGCATCCGGCGTCATCAGGAACGGGTGGTCGGTGAAGCCGTAGTACTCCGTGTACATGGTCCACCGTTTTAGAAGGTCTGTCTTAACCCCGCCAATATGACGTTCTGTATCACGCGGTTGTCAGCATTGCTGCCACTGCTGCTCAACCTGTAGCTGAGCGTGCCGGCCAAAGATTCTGTCAGTTGATGAACAAGTGTGGATCCAAAGGTGGTGAAGGTGCTGTCCCCTGCCACCGACGCCTCGGTGGTGCCGTACTGCACGAAGTTGATCGTACTGGTGCGTTCAGTCAGCTGATGGCCCCAGCTGAAAGTGCCGGACAGCAGCGTCTGCGACTGCGTGGTCACGCCCGGGGTGATCGCGACCGGGGTGCGGTCCTCGTAGGTGAAGGACAGGGTCAGCGTATCGCGGGGAAAGATCTGGCTGAGCGTCAGGTTGCCGGACTTCACGCGCAGCACGCCGCCCTGCACGCCCAGCGACGAGTTGCCGAAGGGCTGGCTGACCGGCGCCCCGGTATTGGCATCGATCGGGTTGCCCAGCGCATCCACCGTGGTGGTCGAAAGCAGGTCGGCGGCACGCTGCGCCGAGGTGGACAGCCGGTCCTGGTAGCTGGCGAATACCCGCGTGCGCACGCCGATCCCGAAATTCGCATCGAGCGAGGCGGAATTGAAGCCGTCGCGCCTGCCGTAGCGGGCGGTCAGCACGCTGTCTTCCTCGGGCGTCAGCCGCACGCCGACCGACCAGATCGGCTCGTTGATCTCGATGCGGGGCGTGCTGTTGTAACGCTGGTCCTGGTAGCCGACCGCCGCGAGTGCTGCGACGCGCGGCGTGATCGCGTAGCGCCCTTCCAGCTCGCCGATGTTGCGATAGGCGCCATCCAGCGCGCCCGTGCCGTCATAGGTCAGGGCCGATGCCTTGGCCAGGAAGGCGAAGCGGCCGAAATCCTCGCCGGTGCGGGCGGTGACATAGACCTCGTTCGAGATGAAGTCGTTCGAGGCGAAGGCCAGGTTCCGGTTGTTCACGGTCTGCTGCGTGCTGCCGACATCCTCGACCACCGACTGGAAGATGTAGCCGACCTGCACGGTGGCCGTGCCGCCGAAGCGCTGCACCAGGTAGGGCGAGGCGTAGAAGCTGGTGGTGGTCTGGCGGTTGTCGCGGGTCGAGGTGGCCTGCGGGTTGTCCGGGCCGAAGCCGCCGGTCAAAGTCTGCACCGCCGAGGATCCGCGCAGTTCCAGGAACAGCGTATCGGCCAGGATGGTGCCCAGCACCTGGCCGTTGAACAGCTGGTCCACCCGGTTTTCGCTGCTGTTGCGGGCATAGAGCTGGATGTTGGGCGCGTAGTTCACGGTGCCCTGCAGCCGCGGCGTATCCAGGTTCACCAGCAGGCCCGGCGAGATGCTGGTGATGTAGTCGAAGACGTGGTCGCGGGCCGTGTTGCGGATGTTGTCGTTGTAGCTTTGCTGCAGCGTCAGGCTGGGCGTGATGTTGAACCCCTGGCGGCCTTCGAAGGGTGCCGCGGTGGCGCCGAAGGGAAAGCCCAGCGTGCCGCGGCGCGTGGCCGCATCGGGCAACGGGGTTGAGCCGAAGCCAGGCTCGCCTGAACGTGGCCGCGGGGCGGCGGTTTCCGGACTGGGCAGCTCCAGTTGCGCCCAGGCGGGCAGCGCGGCCATCGCAGCGAACAGCGCCAGCGTGGCGCGGGTCAGGCGTCTGCCCGGCCCGATCACGCGCACGACCCCAGGCGCCGTGGCCACCAGCCTAGGCGGCTGCGCGCGGGCCGGAAGCAGCGCCAGCTTGGGCAGCCGCCTGGTCGGGACTCGGCGCGCCATAGGTATCATAGCCGCCATATGCGCCGAATGTGTCGTTCGACGTCAATGTCGCGCGGTTCAGCACCAGTTGCAGCGTCGGGCAGGCCTCGACCATGTCCAGCGCCGCTTCCACCTCGTTGCGCTGGGTTTTCTCGGCCTCCACCACCATCACCACCTGGCCGGCGATCGGCGCCAGCACGCTGGGCTCGCTGGTGGAAAGGCAGGGTGGTGTATCCAGCACGATCAGGTGGTCGGGCAGTGCGGCGGTCAGCCGCAGCAGGGCCGAGGTAAGCGCCTGGCCGGGCGGGATTGCCGGGCCATCGGCCAGCGCCGGGCCATAGGGCAGCAGCGACAGCCGCTTGATCTCGGTCGGGATCAGCAGCGATGCGGGAGACCGCCCAACCTCGCTGGCCAGCGCGCGCAGGCCGGGCGCATCGCCCACGCCCAGCAGGCGGCTGATCGAAAGCTGCTTGCCGTCGGCATCCACCAGCACCACGGGGCGGGCGCCGCTGACAACAAGGCTGGCGGCCAGGTTCAACGAGATGAAGGTCTTGCCTTCGCCGGGGCGCGCGCTGGTCACCATGATCAGGCGCCCCGACCGGCCATCAGCCGACCGCGTGGCCTTCACCGTGCGCAGCACGTTGTGCTGCACGATCGAGATTTCTTCCGACAGGCGCGATCGCGTGGTGCCGATCGGCGCGATCACCAGGCCGGCACGGGTCAGCGCGGCGCGGTCGATGATGTGCGGCGTGGCGATGTCGGGCCGCGGTGGTGGTGCCGCGCGCGAAGCTGCCTCGGCCGCGGCGGCACGGGCGATCACATGGGGCGGCGGCTCGGCGGTGCCGGTGGCGCTCTCCGGGGCCGGCGCCGGGTCCGGCGCGGCCGGCAACGCGGGCGGCGGCGGCACCGGCGAGGCGCGGCCTTCCAGCGCATCGCCGCCGCGCATCGCCTCGACCGCGCGCTCGATCAGGTGGGCGCGGGATTTCGGGGCGGCGTTCATGCCAGCAGCCGATTCACAAGCTGCGGCAGCTTGGCCAGCAGGATCGGCCCGCCGGCCAGCACCGTGCCATAGGCCACCAGCAGCAGCGCCGTGGCGCAGGCGAACACCATGGCGCCCGCAGTGGCACGCCGCCGCGGCACCGCCGACGAGATCGCGCCCAGCAGCGGCAGGCCCAGCTTGCGCAGGTCGTGCACCGTGTAGAAGCCGCGGTCGAACTGCACCAGCAGCACCATCAAGCCAAGGCCGGCGCCGATTCCCACCACCAGCACGGCCGAGGCGAACAGCAGCCGGTTCGGCCCGGTGGGGCGCTGCGGCACGGTCGGCGGTTCGACCACGTCCAGCCGCACGCGATCGGCATCGGTGCGCGCGGCGCCTGCGATCTGCAACGATTCGCGCCGCGCCAGCAGTTCCTCGTAGTTCTTGCGCACCACGTTGTAGTCGCGGTCGAGGTTCTGGAATTCCGCCTGCACGTGCGGCGCGGTGCGGGCAAGTTCCTCCAGCCGCTCGTTCTCGGCCTGCTCGTCGCGCACCTGGCGCTCGAGCGAGGCGATCTGGGTGTCGCTATCGACCTGGCGCAGCCGCAACTGTTCCAGCAGCGCGCCGGTGCGGGCGGGATCCTGGCGCGGCGCCGCGGGTTCGCCGCGCGCGCCGCCACCGCCACCGCCACCGCCGCCGCCGCCGGACGCGCGCAACTCGGCCACGATCGACCGCGCGGTCACCACGTCGGGGTGCTGGTCGGTGAAGCGCAGCCGCAGCTCGCGCAGGGACCGCTCGGCCTCGGCCAGGCGGCCGGCATTGACGCCACCCCCGCCCCCGCCGCCGCGTGCCGCGGCCTGCGCCGGCGGCGGCGCCGAGACCAGCTCGATCTGCTGGCGCAGCAACTCGCGCCGTGTCTGCGCGTCCTGCAGTTCGCCCTTCAGCTGGCCCAGCTTGGCCTGCGAGGCCGCCAGCCTGGTCGAGCCGCCCTGCTGTTCGGACGGCAACAGATCAAGGTAGCGGGCGCGGAATTCGGCGCGCCGGCGTTCCGATTCGCGAAGCTGCACTTCGTAGGCGGCGATCTGCTGGGCAATGAAGGTGCGCGCCTGCTGCATCTGCTGGCGGTCGGTGCCGGTGGCGCTTTCCATGAACAGGTTGATCAGCGTCTGCACCACCGAATAGGCCAGCCTTGGGTCGCGATCGACGTATTCGATCTTGAACAGCTGGCGGGTCTGCGGCGTCAGCTTGATGTCCTTGGCCAGCCGCTCCAGCAGCACCTCGCGCGAGACGGCGTCGGTGATGCGCAGGTCAAGGTCGGTGCGGGCCACCAGGCGTTCCAGGTTGGGCCGGCTGAGCAGCGTACGCTGCAGCGTATCGACCTGGCTGGCCTGCGAGCCATCGACCGCGATACCGCGCAGCACGTTGCCCAGGATGGCATCGGCATCGGCATAGATGCGGGCGCTGGCGGTGTAGCTGTCGGGGATGCTGTACACGCCGGCCCAGCCGGCCAGGCAGATCAGCCATGCCAGCACCAGCGCCTTCCAGCGATGCACCCAGCCCGCGGCGGCGTAGCGCCGCACCAGCACCAGCAGATTCATGGCACCAGACCTTGCACGACCAACCCTTGCACGCTCAGAACCAGCCCTGCGGGATGATCAGCGTGTCGCCGGGCTGCATGGCCAGGTTCTGGCTGATATCGCCGTCGCGCAGCAGGTCGGCCAGGCGGACGCGGATGTTGCGCTGCGTGCCGTCGGCGTCGCGGCGCACGATCTCGGCGCGGTTGCCGGCGGCGTAGCGGGTCAGGCCCTTGGAGGCGATCATCACGTCCAGCACGGTCATGCCCTCGACGTACGGAATGGCGATCGGCTGGGCGGCCTCGCCGATCACGCGCACCTGGCGATCGGGCTGGCCAACGAAGTTCTTGACCAGCACCGTGACATTGGGTTCGCGCACGAAGCGGCGCAGCTGGCCCTCGATCTCAGTGGCGAGCTGGCTGGGGGTCTTGCCCGCGGCCTGGATGTCCTGCACCAGCGGCACCGAAACCCGCCCGTCCGGGCGCACCGGCACGTCGGCGGAAAGGTCCCGGTTGCCATACACCACGACCGACAGCGTGTCGCCCGGGCCGATCACGTAGTCGGGCGCGCGCGACACCGGGGCGGGCGCGGCGGCGGGCGGCGGCGCGGGTGGGGCGCAGGCCAGCAGGCCAAGCGCCAGCACCCCCATGGCCAGGGCGCGGGACGCCAGGGGGCGGAGAACCAAGGAGGGGAGAGAACCGAGCGTCACTGAAGCCTCGCTTGCCGAACCGTTGCGAGTCACGCGATTGCAGGCCATCCGATGCCCCGGCCGGCAGCGTGTGCTTGAGGCGGGACCAGTCCAGACGCCCGATCTGACCCGTATGACGGTTCATATCGCTGACGTTGCATCGGCGACAATAGCGGAAAATGTGTCAACACAACACTTTCGAGACGAACCCAAGGTTGTGCGCGGGCTGCGACAGCGATTCATTATTTCGTGTGCCCCGGATTTGGCGGACTGACGGCCGGTCAAGCTGGCGACGGCGCCGGGCCCCATGCCCTGGTATGCGCTTGGCGCCGGAGCGCGCCCAACTGTCAATTGCGGCCAACCCGCCTCTGCAGACGCATACAATGCGTTTGGATAGCGTCGCGCGTGTGATGCCGCGCGCGGGGTATCGCGCCGAACTTGAGGAAAACGCTCGACTCATTCCGTTTTTGGGCGTGTTGCATGTTTTTGGGACGGCTTTTTACGAAAACTTAATTGAAACCTGCCGGCGGACAGGGTTAAGTGACGGCGGTGGCGGCATGCCCGTGGGGGGCCGGCTGTCGCGCTTGGGTTTGACTTCGGGGGATCCCGCCATGACGAAGCTGTTCGGTCACAGCGTCCGGTCGGAGTTGCTGTGCCTGTATCTTGCTGAATTTCTTGTTTGTTTTTCGACCATCTATATCGTGCTGACGTTCGGTGCCGGCTACGCTCAGCCGCTGCCGCACGTCACGGCGCTGACGGTCGCCGCCATCCTGGCGCTGTGCTCCGGCCTGGTCACCGGCGCCAGTGGTCTTTATCAGCCCAGCGCCTGGCGTCGTGCCGGCCGCTTCTTTGGCGCCACGCTGTTCGCCGCCCTGCTTCTGCTGCTGATCGCCCAGGCGTCGCTGCTGTTGCTGGCGCCCCTGCCCGACGCCCAGCCGCCCTTCAGCGAAGCCTCGCTGGTGCTGCTGGCGCTGCTGTCCGCCATCCTGCTCACGCATCTGGCCTTTGCCGCGATCGCGCGCAGCGGCGCGCTGAAGCGCCGCGTGGTGGTGCTGCGCGGCGCCGACGGAAGCCTGGCCGTGGAACGCGAGTTCAGCGCCCGCGCGCCGTCGTTCGACATTTTCGAGGTCGCACTGGTCGCTGGCCAGGATGATGCGCTGCACCCCGATCTCACGCCGGCGCAGCTGCGCGCCATGCGCGTCCGGGCGGTGATCGCCGCCGATCCCGCCCAGGTGCCCGCCACCACCCGCGCCGGCTTCGTCCGCGCCGGCGTGAAACTGGTGAGCGAGGCCGAATTCTGCGAACAGCGCCTGTCGCGCGTGGACCTGGCGCGCCTGCCGTCCAACTGGCTTGCCATGCTGCGCCCGCCCGGCCTGATCGATGCCGCGCTGCGTCGTGCGCTCGACATTGCCGGCAGCCTGGTGCTGCTGCTGGTCACGCTGCCGCTGCTGCTGGTGGTCGCCCTGGCCATCCGGCTGGATAGCCCAGGTCCGGCGTTGTACCGCCAAAGCCGGGTCGGCAAGGGGGGCCGCGTCTTCACGCTGTACAAGTTCCGCAGCATGGTCGTTGATGCAGAAGCCGGGTCAGGTCCGCGCTGGGCAAGCAAGCGCGACCCGCGCGTCACCCGCATCGGCTACCTGATCCGCCGCACCAGGATCGACGAGATCCCGCAGGCCTGGAACGTGCTGAAGGGCGACATGGCGCTGGTCGGTCCGCGGCCCGAACGCCCCGGCATCGTCGATGGCCTGGCGCGCGACATCCCGCACTACAACGACCGCGCCGTGGTGCGCCCCGGCATCACCGGCTGGGCGCAGGTGAACTTTCCCTACGGCGCCTCGGTCGAAGATTCGCGCATGAAACTCGCCTACGACCTATACTATGTGCAGCGGCGCAGCCTGTTCCTGGATCTGCTGATCCTGGTGGCGACCGTGCGCGTGGTGTTGTTTCAGGAGGGGTCGCGGTGAGGCTCAGGCTTCGGTTTCGCACCCGCATGATGTGACGCCAGGCACGCGCGGCCCCCACCCGCGCCGGTCCCATCCGCGGCAGCCTGAGTCGGCCATCGCCGGCGTCCCGGCCGACCCAGGATGCCAGGCATGACGCCCGGGCCGGCCGCGTCCGCCCTGTTGCATGGCGGGGCTGCCGCGGTCTGCCTGATCTGGACATTGCTGGTGCTGGCCACCGGCCGCGGCCGGGCTGCCTTCATGCTGGCCGCCGCGTCCGGTGCCGCGGCGCTGTGGGCGCTGGCGGTGGCCCTGGCCCCCGGCAATCCGTTGGATGGGCTGTCGGGGGTGCTGGAGGTGCTGCGCAGTGTCGCTTGGCTCGCAGCACTCCTGGTGCTGTATCGCCGCGCCAGCGGCCAGGAAGCGGCCCTGCCGGTGCGGCGCTTCGCGCTGGCCGGCGCCGCGGTCGGGCTGCTGGCGCTGCTCAGCACGCTGCCCGGCGTGGCCGGGCTGATCGCGCTGCCCACGCTGGGCTCGCCCGCGCTGCTGGGTCGGCTGGGCCTTGCCCTGACCATCGTGCTGCTGGCCGAGAACCTGTATCGCAACGCCGACGAGACCGCGCGCTGGCACGTCAACCTGCCCTGCATCGCGCTGGGCGGCCTGGGCGCCTTCGACCTGCTGCTGTATGCCGATGCCGCGCTGTCGCGTGCCTTTTCCTCCGCCATGCTGGATGCGCGCGCGGCGCTGACCGCGCTGGCCATGCCGCTGCTGGCGGTTGCCGCGGTGCGTGATCGGCGCTGGCGGCGCGACCCGCAGGTGTCGCGCGCGGTGGTGTTCCACGGCGCCACGCTGGTGCTGGGCGGCGCCTTCCTGCTGGGCGTGGGTGCGGCCGGCGAAGCGCTGCGGGCGCTTGGCGCCGCCCAGGGCGGCTGGGGCCGCGCCGCCCAGATCAGCCTGTTCGCGGGCGCGGCCATGGCGGCGGCTGTGGCGATCTCGTCGCAATCGGTGCGCTCGCGCCTGCATCGGCTGGTCGTCGATCATTTCTTTACCGCCCGCTACGATTATCGCCGCGAATGGCTGCGCTGCGTCGCCACGCTGTCGGCGCCGGATTCGGAGGCGATGGCGCCGGTGCGCGCGATCCGTGCCATCGCCGACGCGGCCGACAGCCCGGCCGGCGTGCTGCTGCTGCGGGCGTCACTGAAGGCGCTGTCCGAGAACGATGCCGCGACTGCGGAGAATTTCACCTGGGCGGAATCCTGGAACCTGTCGAAGCTGCCGATGACCCTGCCCGCTGACCATGCGCTGATCACGGGCCTGCGCGGCGGCGCCTGGGTGGCCGACCTGGGGCCGGCAACACCCCCCGATCTGGCCGCCACCTATGGCGCGCTGTGGCTGGGTGTGCCGCTGCTGCACGATCGCGAAGGTCTGATCGGCACCGTGCTGCTGGCGGCACCGCGGGCCGGCTTCACGCTCGACCGCGAGACCTACGATCTGCTACGCACATTGGGCCGCGAGGTGGCGATGTTCCTGGCCGAACGCCACGCCACGGAACGGCTGGCCGAACAGGGGCGGCTGCAGGAATACGCCAGGCGCTTCGCCTTCGTTGCCCACGATGTGAAGACCGTGTCGAGCCAACTGACGCTGCTGCTGGCGAATGCCGAGCAGAACATCCACGACCCGGAGTTCCAGCGCGACATGCTGCTGACCGTGCGCGCCTCGGCCGACCGCATCAACACGCTGATCGCGCGGCTTCGCCAGCCGGATCCGACGGCGCCGGTGGCCCAGGCCACGGGCCAGTCCGCGCCCGCCGGCCAGTCTTCGGTGCCCCGTCCGGCGCGCCGGACGCCCGCGCCCTCGGCGGTCGCGGCACTCGACCACCTGCGCCGTTTCGCAGCGGCCCGGCCCGGCCAGGTCAAGCTGGTGCTGGATGGTGACGATCCGGGCCTTGCGGCGATCGCGCCGGAACGCTTCGATGCGGCGGTCATGCACCTGCTCAACAATGCCGCCGATGCCTCCGGCCCCGATGACCCGATCCGCATCACGCTGGGCCGCGACGGCGCCACGCTGTGGATCGAGATCGCCGACCAGGGGCACGGCATGACCCCCGAATTCGTGCGCGACGAGCTGTTCCGCCCGCTCAGCACCTCGAAGGCGGACGGCAGCGGCATCGGCGCCTTCCAGGCGCGCGAACTGGTGCGCGAGGCGGGCGGCGACCTTGCCGTGCAAAGCCGCGTCGGCCACGGCACCACCATGCGCGTCACGCTTCCCCTGGCCGCCGAAACGCGCGGTGCCGCGGCCCGAGGGGTTCCGGCATGACCAAGCCGAAGCTGCTGATCGTCGAGGATGATCCGGGCCTGTGCGCACAGTACCGCTGGGCCTTCGGCGATTGGCGCGTGGTGATCGCCAATGACCGCGCCCAGGCCGAGGCGATGGCGCGCAAGGAACAGCCGCAGGTGGCGCTGCTCGATCTCGGCCTGCCGCCCGACCCCGAAGGCGTGAGCGAGGGCTTCGCCATCCTGGAACTGCTGCGCCGCATCCAGCACGGCCTGCCGGTGATCGTGTCCTCCGGCCAGGACCAGCGCGAGAATGCGCTGCGCGCCATCGCGCTCGGCGCCTATGATTTCTGCGAGAAGCCGGCCGACCTGGCCGTGCTGCGCACCGTGCTGGACAGGGCGCTTCGCCTGCGCGAGCTGGAACAGGAAAATGCCCGTCTGGCCGCGGCGCCAAGGCCCAGCCCGATCGACGGCATCATCACCGCCGATCCGTCGATGCTGGATGTGTGCCGCAAGATCGAACGCCTGGGTGCCGTTTCCGTGCCCGTGCTGCTGCTGGGCGAAAGCGGCACCGGCAAGGAAGCGCTGGCGCGCGCGCTGCACGAAACCGGCCCGCGCGCGCAGAAATCCTTCATCGCGATCAACTGCGCCGCGATCCCCGAGACGCTGCTGGAAAGCGAGCTGTTCGGGCACGAGCGCGGCGCCTTCACGGGTGCGGTGAAGCAGGTGATCGGCCGGATCGAGCAGGCCAATGGCGGCACGCTGTTCCTGGACGAGATCGGCGAGATGCCGATTTCGCTGCAGGCGAAGATGCTGCGCTTCCTGCAAGACCAGGTGATCGAACGGGTCGGCGGGCGCACGCCCATCCAGGTGGATGTGCGCGTGGTCTCCGCCACCAACCAGCCGCTGGAGGAACAGGCCACGGCGGGGCGCTTCCGCGGCGACCTGCTGTATCGGCTGAACGCCATCACCATCCGCATTCCGCCGCTGCGCGACCGGGGCACCGATGCGCTGCTGCTGGCGCGGTCCTTCCTGGCCGCCGACAACCGCGAATACAGCCGCAAGCTGCGTGGCTTCGATCCCGGCGCGATCGCCGCCATCACGGCGCACCAGTGGCCCGGCAATGTGCGCGAGCTGATGAACCGCGTGCGCCGCGCCACGCTGATGGCCGATGGCCAGCAGGTCAGCGCCGCCGACCTGGAACTGGCGCATGTCGTGGCCACCGCCGCCGCTGCCGCCGAGCCCGACCTTGACCTGCGCACCGCCCGCCTACGGGCCGAGCGCGACACCATCGAGCGCGCGCTGGCGCACAGCAACGGCGCACTGGCTGCCGCCGCGCGCCTGCTGGGGATAAGCCGGCCGACGCTGTATGGACTGCTGGAAACCCACGGCCTGTCGCCGCACCGCGCCGCCGCCGACGACGCCGCGGCCGAGGATGCCGGCACCGATGCAGGCGGCGCCGAGGATGGGCCGGACCCTTCGGCCGCGAAACTGAATGCCGTTTAGCGGAGTATGGCCACCATGAGCACCCGCATCATGTCGCGCGCGTTTGCCACCGCCCTGCTGGCCGGCTCGCTGCTGGCCGGCCTGCCCGCCCAGGCCTCGGTCGAACGGGCGCGCGCCGCCCAGGCGCGTGGCGACCTGCGCGCCGCCCAGATCGAATTGCGCAATGCCGTGCGCAACAATCCCAACGACGCCAATGCGCGCGCCCTGCTGGCGCAGGCCAGCCTCGACCTGGCCGATGGCGACACCGCCGAGAAGGAAGCGCGCGCGGCGATGGAGCGCGGCTTCGATCGCGCCGCCGGCACCTCGCTGCTGCTGCGCGCCTATCTGATGCAGGGCAAGCAGGACCAGCTGCTGCGCGACTTCCCGGCGCCCACCGCCACCGCGCCCGATCCGGTGGCCGGCCAGGTGGCGGCCGGACGGTCCTTCGCGCTGCAGGCGCTGAACCGGCGCGAGGACGCGAAGGAGATGGCCGAACTGGCGATGCGGCTGGCGCCCAACGCGGTCGAGCCGAATCTGGCAATGAGCGCGGTCGCGATCTTCGCGGGCGACCGCGCCGCTGCCGAAGCGGGTGTCGATCGCGCCTTGGCGGCCGACCCGAACCACGTGGAATCGTTGCTGCGCAAGGGCACCATGCAGTTCGAGCGCGGCGACGCCGTGGGGGCCACGGAAACCTTCACCAAGGTGCTGGCGCGCATGCCCGGCAACCTGTCCGCACGGCTCCGCCGCGGCGAGGCCCAGATGCGCCAGGACAAGGACGATGCGGCGCGCCAGGATGTCGCCGCGGCGCTCCGCCAATCGCCGAACTCGCCGCAGGCCAACTACCTGAACGCCATGCTGCTGGGCCGCGCGCGCGACTGGAAGGGCACCGACGAAGCGCTGCAGCGGGTCGGCGCGCAATTGCCCAACTTCCCGGACGGCCTGCTGCTGCTGGCCGCGACCAAGCAGGCGCTGGGCCAGGCCGAACAGGCCGAGGACGCGGCCCGCCGGCACTATGCGCGACGGCCCGATGACGCGCGCGGCGCCAAGCTGCTGGCCGCGATGGAACTGGGCTCGAACCGCCCGGATGCCGCTGCCGGCACGTTGTCGCGCCTGGCGCAGCGCGGTGCCGCCGATGCCGAGGCGCTCGACATGCTGGGCCGCGCGCTGCTGCTGACCGGGCGGCGGGCGGAAGGCATCCAGGCCTTTGCCCAGGCGGTCGAAAAGGCGCCCGACAATGCCGGCATGCAGGCGCGCCTGGCCGCCGCGCGCTTCTCCGGCGGCGACACGGTTGGGGCGTTGGAGGCCGGCAGGCGCGCCCTGGCGCTCGACGCGAACAGCCAGGGCGCGCGCGAGGTCGTTGCTGCCGCGCTGGTCGTCGAAGGCGACCTGCAGGCAGCCGCGCAGCAATTGGCGCAGCTGCCCGATCGCGGCCGCGAAACCGAGGTGGCCGGCATCCTGGACGCCACCATCAAGCTGCTGCGGCTTGACATGGATGGTGCCCGCGCGGCCTTCGACGATGTGATACGGCGCCATCCGAATTCCGTGCGCGCCCGCCTTGGGGCGGCACGCGTGGCGGCGCAGCAGGACCGCATCGAGGATGCCGAACGCCTGCTGACCGAGGTGCTGCAGCTGGAGCCGACCAACAGCGACGCGGCCAACCGGCTGGCCGCCACGGCGGTTTCGGGCGCGCCGCGCGCCGCGACCGCGCGGGCCATCCTGGACGCCGCCCAGGCCGCCAACCCGGCCGAACCCGCGCTGGCCTATGTCGTGGCCAATGTCGCGTTGCGCACCGGCAATGCCGCGCGGGCCGTGGCGCTGCTGGACGCGCCTGCCATCAAGGAGCGTCGCCGCAGCGTGCCGATACTGCTGCTGCTGGCCGAAGCCCACGCCGCGCAGAACCAGTGGGCCGAGGCCGAGGCCGCGCTGCGCCTGGCGGTGGCCGAGGACCCCGAGTCCGGCATGGCGCGGCGCCAGTTGTCGGCCGTGCTGACACGCACCGGCAACAACCAGGCAGCCGAGTCCGTCCTGACGGAAGGCCTGCGGGCCAGGCCCGGTGATGCGCTGCTGCAGATGAGCCTGATCGAGCAGGCTCGCGCCGCGCGTGGCCTTGATGCCGCGCTGGAGCTGGCCGATCGGCTGGGCCGCAGCGCGTCGTCGCGCCCGGCATCGCTGTCGCTGCGCGGCGACCTGCTGTTCTCGGCCAACCGGCCCGAGGAAGCTGCGCGCGCCTATGCGGCGGGCTACGCGGTGGCGCCTTCAAGCCTGCTGGCGATCCGCCAGGCGCTGGCCTGGCAGGCGGCGAACAAGCGCGACGAGGCCGCCACGGCCCTGGCCGCCTGGATCGAGCGGTCGCCGCAGGACGCAAACGCGCTGGCCCTGCTGGCGCAGCTCGATCTGGCGGCCGGCCGCAACGCCGAGGCCGAGCAGCGGCTGAACATCGTGACTGCCGCGGCGCCGCAGGATGGCGTGTCGCTGAACAACCTGGCCTGGCTGCTGGCAGCGCGCGGCGACCGCACCACGCCCGAGCGCACCGCGACCCTGACACGCGCGCGCGAACTGGCCGAACGCGCCTACTACCTGCAGCCCAGTGCCGAAACCGCCGACACGCTGGGCTGGATCCTGGTGAAGGCAGGCGAACCCGCGCGCGGCGTGCCCCTGCTGCGCCGGGCCATGGCAGCCCAGGCCGGCCAGCCGCAGCCCGATCCCGGCATGACGTACCGCCTGGCCAGCGCGCTGGCCGGCGCCGGGCAGCGCGACGAAGCGCGGGCACTGCTGCAGCCGCTGCTGGCCGCCAATCCGGCCTTCCCCGATCGCGACGCCGCCCGGCGCCTGCTGACCGAGCTGGGCGGCTAGCGCATGACCGCTTCAGGTGGCAGCAGCCGGGCGTCGCAGGACTTTGCATGGTCGTGTTGTCCGTGTCGTCAGGTGAGTCGGCCTGACCTGAGCACGCTTCGGCGCTGAGACTTCGCGTGCGCGACCTTGCCCTGCTGCTGACGATGCTGCCGCTGTGCGCGCTGGCCGTGGCGCGGCCGTTCGTGGGCGTGCTGCTGTGGTCGTGGATCTCATTCATGAACCCGCACCGCGCGGCCTGGGGCTTCGCCTCCGAGCTGCCATGGGCGGTCGCCATCTTCGGCGTCACGGTCGTCGGCTGCGTGGTGGCGCGCGAACCGAAGCGGTTCCGGCCGAACACCGCCATGGTCCTGATGGTGCTGCTGATTCTTGGCATCACCGCGACCTCGGCGGTGGCGCTGGCGCCGGCGGGCGTGGTCTGGGACAAGTGGGACCGCACCTTCAAGATCCTGCTGGGCGCGCTGCTGACCGCGGCACTGCTGACCGATCGCCGGCGGATCGACGCCCTGATCTGGGTGATGGTGATTTCCATCGGCTATTTCGGCGTGCGCGGCGGCGTGTTCACACTGGCCACTGGCGGCAGCTACATCGTGCTTGGCCCGCCGCAGACCTCGATCACCGATCGCAATGCACTGGCGGTGGCGCTGCTGGTCGTGGTCCCGCTGATGAACTATCTGCGGCTGCAGTCAGTGCACCGGATCGTACGCATCGGCCTGGCGGTCGCCATGGGATTTTCGCTGCTGGCCGCGATCGGCAGCCAGTCGCGTGGCGCCCTGGTCGGGCTGGTCGCCACGGCCGGCGTCATGTGGTTGCGCAGCAGCGGCAAGCTCGCCTCGGGCGTCGTTCTGGTGGCCGTCGTTGCCACCATCATCGCGTTCATGCCCGACAGCTGGGTGCAGCGCATGAACACGATACAGGAATATGGCGCAGACGAATCCGCGGTGGGCCGGCTGACCATCTGGGTCACATCGTACAAGCTGGCGGCGATGCGGCCGCTGGTCGGCGGCGGCTTCATCGCCCAACAGTTCCCCGAAGTGGTTGATCTTGTCACCCCCGGCACCTTCGCGCGCGCCGCCCACAGCATCTGGTTCGAGGTATTGGGCGAGCACGGCTTTCCCACCACCCTGGTGTGGCTGGGCATCATGGTATGCGGCGTGGCGTACTCCATCCGCATCGCACGCGTGGCAAAAGGCCAGCCTGCGCTGCGCTGGGCCTACGACCTGGCGCGCATGGCACAGGTGGCGCTGGTGGCCTTCGTAGTCGGCGGCAGTTTCCTGTCGATCGCGTATTGGGACTTCTACTTCACGCTGATCGTGCTGCTGGGGGCGGCCTGGCGGGTGGTGGCGGAAAGCGCGCCGCAGGCGGCGGCATCATCCTTTGCGCGCGCGGGCTGGGCGATGCGCGGCGTGGCACAGGCGGCCGGCCCGCCGGTGCCCGCGGCGCGGGGCGTCGCCAACCGTTGATGCAGGTCAGCGCGCACGGAGGCTCGGGATGGACACGCTCTATTACTTCTGCATGCTCGTTGGCATCTTCTGGCTCGCCGTCTGGGCCATCATCCCCGACCAGTATCGGGCCGGCTACTGGTGGCCCTTCGACCTTCGGGACGGTGACGTCAGCGGCGCCAGGCCCGCCGACGACGAGGCTGCCGCACCCCCCCGACCGCAGGCCCCCGGCGGCGGCTGGCGCCAACGTGCGGCTGCTGACCTTCAGCACCCTTTATCCCAACGCCGCGCAGCCGAGCCACGGCGTGTTCGTGGAAAACCGCCTGCGCCACCTGCTGGCAAGCGGTGAGGCGACGGGCAGCGTCATCGCGCCGGTGCCCTGGTTTCCGCTCCGCGCCGAACGCTTCGGCGACTGGGCGCGCCAGGCCGCCGCACCGGCGCGGGAACAGCGCCACGGCATCGATGTGCTGCACCCGCGCTACCTGGCGCTGCCGCGGCTTGGCATGCTGACCAACCCGTACGCGCTGTACCGCGCCAGCCTGGCCGCGGTGCGCGCACGGCGCGACGATTTCGACGTGCTGGACGCGCACTACCTTTATCCCGATGGCGTGGCCGCCTTGTGGCTTGCGCGCGCGCTGGGCAAGCCGGTGGTCATCACCGCGCGCGGCTCCGACACCAGCCAGCTCCCGCAGTTTCGCGTGCCGGGAAAGCTGATCCGCCAGGCCATCCGGGACTGCGACGCGCTGATCGCGGTCAGCGCCGATCTGCGCGATGGCCTGCTGGCCCTGGGCGCGCCGCCCGGCAAGGTCACGGTGCTGCGCAACGGCGTGGATCTTGCCGGCTTTGCACCGGTGCCGGGCCGCGATGCGCTGCGCGCCGCACTGGGCATTGCGGGCCCGACCTTGCTGTCGGTCGGGCACCTGATCGAACGCAAGCGCAACAGCCTGACCATCGGCGCGCTGCCGCAATTGCCCGGCCATACGCTGCTGCTGATCGGCGACGGGCCGGAGCAGGCCATGCTGGAGGCGCTCGCCGCGCAGCTGGGCGTGGCTGAGCGCGTGAAATTCCTGGGCCGCAAGGCGCATGGCGAGCTGGCGCGCTGGTACACCGCTGCCGATCTGCTGGTGCTGGCCTCCTCGCGCGAGGGCTGGGCGAACGTGCTGCTGGAAGCCATGGCGTGCGGCACACCGGCGCTGGCCACGCCCGCCTGGGGCATGCGCGAGGCGATCGCTGCCCCCGAAGCGGGCCTGGTGCTGGACGCCGCCACGCCCACGGCCATCGCCGATGGCGTGCGCCGGCTTCTGGCCGCTCCGCCCGACCGCGCCGCAACCCGTCGCTACGCGGAAGGCTACAGCTGGGACGCGACCACCCAGGGCCAGCTGGCGCTGTTCCGGCGGGTGCTGGGTCGCGCATGACCGCGCGCTTCATCGATCGCCGCGCCTTGGGCCTGCTGGCCGGTGCGGCAGCGCTTCTGCCGCGCGGCGCGCGCGCCCAACAGGTACCGTGCCCCAGCACGCCCGGCGACATCGTGGGCCTGGTGCTGGACGGCACCGGCGCGCCGGACGGCACCGTGCTGGTGTTCGGCCAGGCGTTCCGTGCCGGCGACCTGCCGCGCGAGGCCAGCCTGGCCGCGCGCACCACCGAAGGCCGCGCATTGCCGGTGCAGACCGATGTCAGCACCCGGCACCCGGATGGCTCGGCCCGCTTCGCGGTCGTCAGCCTCGCCACGCCCGCCTTGCGCAACGGATCGCTGCAGGGCGTGATGCTGGCCCGCGGCGCGCCGGCTGCCGGCGCGCCGATCGACGCGGCCGCCGGGCTCGCGGCGCGGCGCGCCATCGTCGAGGTCGCGCCGGAAACCGGTGGCGCGCCCTGGCGAGCCGACCTGGTGGCGCTGGCGCGCAGTGCCGCCGGCGCGCGGCCGTGGCAGGCGGGCCCGCTGGCAGCGCAGCTTCGCATCACCGCACCAGTACCCCAGGCCGCGTGCGGCACGCAGTCGATGCGGCTGGTCGCCGATCTTTCGCTGCGCGCCGATGGGTCGTTCTGGGTCGATGCATGGCTGCGCAATGACATCGCGATGCGCCCGGGCGGCGGCGCTGCCGCCTATACGCTGCGCATCGAACTCGACGGGCGCGAGGTGCTGCGCACCAGCGCGCCGGTGCGCCAGGTGCAATACACGGGCTGGGGCAGGTTGGTCGGCGTCGGCGCCGGCGGCGCGCAGCCCGCGCTGCCGCCGCTGCTGCGGCCCGACCCCAGCTACCTGAACGCCACCGGCGCGACCGCGCATTACGACCTGTCGATCGGCGTGGCGCCGGCGCTGCTGAACGAAGTGGCACGGCTTGTCGCGGCACCGGACTGGTCGGTACCGCTGTCGCCGCGCGGCATCGTGCAGTACATGCCGACCACCGGTGCGCGCCCCGATATCGGCCCGACCACGCTGTGGCAGGCGATCTGGCTGGTCACCGGTGATCGTCGCGCGGCGCTGCTTTCGGTCGGCCAGGCCGAGGCCTCCGGCGCGGTGCCCTGGCACTTCTGGGACAACGAGGGCGGTGCGCAGGGGCGCGGCGGCTGGATGGATGTGGCGCGCTGGCCGGGCCTGTGGACCGATCCGCGCGGCGGCGTGCCGCCCCGCATGCTGGCCAACCGGATTTCCGATGCCAGCGGCTGGCAGGCCGATACCGCACACCAGCCCGATCTCAGTTTCGTGCCGTACCTGCTGACCGGGCGGCGCGCGCTGCTGGACAACCTGCTGGCGCATGGCGCCGGCATCGTGGTGCGCATCTGGCCGGCGGCACGCGCCGAGGCGCGCGCCTATCCGGCGGTGCGCGACATGAACCTCGCCAATCTGGGCCAGGTGCGGGGCTACGCCTGGTCGCTGCGCACGGTCGATAACGCCGCCTGGGTCGCGCCCGATGACGATCCCAATGCCGCCTATCTGCGCCGCGTGATCGCTGCCAACTGGGGCTGGCTTGTCGCCCAGATCCCGCGCTGGACGCGCGAACAGGGCGAGGCGCACGGCTGGATCCCGGGCGAGGCGGGCGACGGCACGGCGATGGCCACCTGGAACCAGGACTACCTGGCCACCAGCGTGGCCGCGGCGGCCAGGCGTGGCAGCGCCGATGCGCGCACGCTGCTGGCCTGGATGGAGAATTTCCTGGTGGGCCGCTTCATGGCCGAGGATCGTGGCTTCGCGCCGATCGACGGCATCGCCTATGCGTTGGCAATCCGCGAGCGTCCGGGCGACGGCCCGCCGCTGACCACCTGGGCGCAGATCGGTGCCACGATGCGGCTGCGCAACATCTCGAACGAGGGCAACTGGGGCAAGATCGACCGCACCTATCGGCTGCTGGCCCTGGCGGCGCTGGCATCGCTGATCGACATCACCGGCACGGATGGCGCCAAACGCGCCTATGCGTGGCTCAGCGCCCAGGCCGTGCCGCCCAGCCTGCCGCAGGAGCTGCAGCGTGAATGCGCCTGGAACATCACGCCGCGCGGCGAGTACCGCAGTCCGGGGCAGGCGCCGCGCTGCCGATGACGCGGCCGGCCAGGGTCAGGGCACGCCGCCGTCGCGCAGCCGATACACCAGCGCGCCAGCCCATTCGCGCAGATAGTGCCAGCTTTCGCCCAACCGCGTCGGGCTGGGCACCAGGTCTGGCCAGCTGCCCTCGGGCATTGGATCGCGCCGCACCGGCGCTGCGTGCGCGACAAGGCCCGCGCGCCGGAACGCAGCCAGGGCGCGCGGCATGTGCCAGGCATGCGTCACCACATAGACGTCCCGGATGCCATCGCGCGCCACCAGGGCCGCGCTGAGCGTGGCGTTCTCGTGCGTGTCGCGGGCCTGCGGCTCGATCCAGCGCGTGGCGATGCCGAAATCGCGTGACAGGCTCAGTGCCATCAGCGTGCCAAGCGGCGTGTCGTGCGGATGGATCGCGCCGGCGCTGACCAGCAGCGGCAGGCCGGTCTCGCGCTGCAGCCGGGCCGCGGCGCGCAGGCGCTCCAGCGTGAGCGGCCCCACCTCGGTGCCGCCGGTCGTGCGCACCGCATCGCCGCCCAGCACGATGATGGCGGCCGGCGGCGGGCCGGGTTCGTCGCCCGGCACGGCGAACGATGCGCGAAGTGCCCCGGAGACCAGGGGCGTGGCCAGCACCAGCTGTGCCGCCGCCATCAGTGCGGCCAGCAACGCGAAGCCGCGCCGCCCGCGCCAGGCCAGCAGCGCGGCCACCAGCCCCACCAGCACGAACAGCAGGGGGGGCAGCAGCAGCGCGGTCAGGATGGCTTGCGGCGTCACGGCGACTCCGACAGATCGGGCCTGCGCATCCTGCCACGTGGCCTGAGGCGATGCCGACCACGATCACGATCGAGGTGGTGCGCGACGTCGCGGCCCTGGGCGACGAATGGCGCACACTGGAAGCCCGCGCCGCGCCGCACTCGTTCTTCCAGACCTGGAGCTGGGTCGGCTGCCTCGCCGCCGAGCGCTTCCCCGACCCCGTGCTGCTGCGCGCGCATGACGCTGGCCGCGTGGTGGGGCTGGCCCTTTGGAATCGGTATCGGGGCGCACTGTGCCTGCACGAAAGCGGCATCGCCGCGCTCGATGGACCGTTCATCGAGCACAACGCGCCGCTGCTGGCACAGGATGCGGGGCCCGAGGTGCTGCCGGCCATGCTGCGTGAAGCGTGGCGCGCGGGCGGTGTGCGCCGGCTGGTGCTGCGCGGCGTGGCGCCGGCGCTGGTGGCGCTGGCGGGCGGTGCCGTGCTGCGCCGACAGGACCGCGTGGCGCCGTTCGTCGATCTGGGGGGCGTGCGGGCGGCGGGTGGCGACCACGTCGCGACGCTCAGCGCCAATGCGCGCTACCAGGTGCGCCGGTCGCTGCGGCACTACCAGGCGCTGGGCGACGTTCGGGTGGAGCGGGCGGCGGATGGGGCCCAGGCCGCTTCGTGGTTCGAACCGATGCTGGCGCTGCACGGCGCCACCTGGCGCGCGCGCGGCAAGCCGGGCGCCTTCGCCGATCCGTTCATGCGCCGCTTCCACCAGGCGCTGATCGCCGAGGCGCTGCCGCGCGATGCGGTTGACCTGCTGCGCGCGCGCGCCGGCGACGCGACGATCGGCTACCTGTACAATTTCCGCCACCAGGGCCGCGTGTTCGCCTACCAGAGCGGCTTCAGCCCGGAAGGCGCCGGCGTACACGGCAAGCCCGGCATCACCTGCCATGTGCTGGCGATCGCGCGGGCGCTGGCGGCGGGCGATGCCGCCTACGACTTCCTGGGCGGCGCCGACCGCTACAAGACCAGCCTGGCCAACGCCCAGGTCACGCTGGCCTGGACCGAGCATGTGCGGCGCTGGTCGCTGCCGGGGATCGCGGCGCGGCTGTTGCGGCGGTAGCGCTAGAGCCGTTGCACCGCAAGCAAGTGCGATGAAACGGCTCTATGTCTTTGCCTGGTCGCGTTTGTCCCTGTCGTCAGGCGATTCCGCCTGACTTGAAAACGCTCTAATCGTTCCCGGGCGCCTGGAACCGATACGGGTGTGCGGTGTAGGTGCCCAGCACGCGGAACTCGCGCGAGAAGAACTTCAGTTCCTCGAAGGCCAGCTTCAGCATCGGCTGGTCGGGGTGGCCATCGACATCGCACAGGAACTGCGTGGCGGTGAAGGCCCCGCCCAGCATGTAGCTCTCCAGCTTGGTCATGTTCACGCCATTGGTGGCGAAGCCGCCCAGCGCCTTGTACAGCGCCGCCGGCACGTTGCGCACGCGGAACACGAAGCTGGTGACGGCATCGGCCGCATCGACTGCCGGCGCGCTGATCCAAGGTGGGGTCTGCTCGCGCGTGCAGACGTAGAAGCGTGTGGTGTTGTGCGCCGCGTCCTCGATGTTGCGGGCCAGGATGTCCAGGCCATAGATCTCGGCGGCCAGGCTGCTGGCGATCGCGGCGTCCTCGGTGCCGCCCTTGGCGGCGACCATCTCGGCGGCACCCGCGGTATCGGCCTCGACCATCGGCGTGAGCTTCCAGCGCGCCAGCGCGCCCCGCACCTGGCCCAGCGCCACCGGGTGGCTGTGCGCACGCTTCAGGCTTTCCAGCGTGGCCCCCTGGGGCGCCAGCAGGCAGTGCTCGACCCGCTCGAAATGCTCGCCGACCACGGCAAGCCCGCTTTCCGGCAGCAGGCGGTGGATATCCGGCACCCGGCCGGCCAGGGAATTCTCGCAGGGCAGCATGGCCATGTCGGCGCGGCCGTCGCGCACGGCGGCGATGGCGGCTTCGAAGGTCGGGCTGGGCAGCGTGGTCCAGCCCGGCCAGGCGGCGCGGCAGGCCAGGTCGGAATAGGCGCCGGGCACGCCCTGGAACGCGATCATGCGGGACATTGTTTGCCCTCATACCAACGGCACGAGGCTTTGACTCGTGCCGCGGCGCCGAAGGCGCCCGCCGCAGATGCGGCGAGCCAAGCCGCCGGAGGCGGCGCCCGGCGCTTGAGGGCAAAAAAAGACTCGATACCAGCGGTCAATTGCATTGACCGCTGGTATCGAGTCGCCGGGCGCGCGCTCCGCGCGCTTGGCTCGCCGCACCGGCGGCGGGCCGCGTTCGCGGCCTCGGCCCGGATGGCGGGCCGGAGATTCTTCGCTTGCATGTCCATCATCGCATTGCCCCAAGAATGCCGCGCGCGCGATCGAGGTCGGCCGGGGTGTCCACGCCAAACGGCGCTGCGGGAATGCGCGCGGCGCCGATCGCCATGCCGGCCTCCAGCGCCCGCAACTGCTCCAGCCGCTCGCGCCGTTCCAGCCCGGATGGCGGCAGCGCCACGTAGCGATCGAGCGCTGGGCGCCGGAACGCATAGACGCCCAGGTGATGCCACAGCCCGCGCCATGGCTCGGCCCCGTCGCTCCAGGGGATCGGCGCGCGCGAGAAGTAAAGGCAGCGCGCGGTCGCGGCATCGGCCGCGAAATCGCACACCGCCTTGACCACGGCGGTGCGGGTGGCTTCGTCCTCGTCCTCGATCGCGGCCACCAGCGTGCCGATGTCGATCGCCGGGTCATCGAGCGGCAGCAGGCAGGCGCGCAGCGACGCGGCCGGGATGGTCGGGAAGTCGCCCTGCACGTTCACCACCACGTCGTGGCGCCGGGCAGGGTCCAGCGTGGCGAGTGCGGCGTGCACGCGATCGGTGCCGCTGGGCAGGTTTTCGGGCGTGAGCACGGCGCGCGCGCCGGCGGCTTCGGCGGCGGCCGCGATCTCGGGCTCGGCGGCGGCCACGGCAACGGGGCCGATGCCGGCTTCGCGGGCACGGTCGATCACATGCGCGATCATCGGCCTGCCGGCAATGTCGGCCAGCGGCTTGCCGGGCAGGCGGGTGGCCGCCATGCGGGCGGGGATGACGACGATGGGGTTCATGTGGTTGAAGGGCGGACCTTAGGTGCACGATTCCGGCCCGACAAGCCGGCCAGGGCAGGGATGCGGCATGACCC
>JAESGU010000083.1_pt1 | contig 61799 bp, 55 predicted proteins | sample 9266271 | NCBI WGS metagenome assembly JAESGU01 (sample SAMN15740544, study PRJNA653495) | algae metagenome | isolation source: Scytonematopsis contorta HA4267-MV1 and co-occurring heterotrophs from mud... | place: USA: Palolo Valley Trail, Honolulu, Hawaii | collected 2009-07-25
ATCAGATTATATTTGACCCACATAACATCAGATTATATTTGACCCACATAACATCAGATTATATTTGACCCACATAACATCAGATTATATTTGACCCACATAACATCAGATTATATTTGACCCACATAACATCAGATTATATTTGACCCACATAACATCAGATTATATTTGACCCACATAACATCAGATTATATTTGACCCACATAACATCAGATTATATTTGACCCACATGAAATTTGCTGCACATGGTGTTCCTCAATTACCCCAGAAGTTTTATGATTAAGAAATGCAAAAATGGCTTTCAATTGTCGGTATTGGTGACGACGGGTTAGAAGGATTAAGCCCCACAGCGCGTTCATTAGTAGACCGTGCAGAAATTCTAGTAGGTGGAAAACGCCACTTAGGAATGCTACCAACAAACGACCCACGAGAAAAAATCATCTGGAGTTCCCCCATATCAACATCTATCGAAGAAATCCTTCAACATCGCGGTCGTTTAGTTTGCGTCTTAGCCAGTGGTGACCCAATGTGCTTCGGAATAGGAGTTACTCTCACTCGCAAAATACCAACTCCGGAAATGACCATAATCCCAGCACCCTCATCCTTTAGCCTAGCCTGTGCCAGAATGGGATGGTCATTAACAGAAGTCGAAATATTAAGTTTAAATAGTCGTCCACCAGCTCTCCTCCAAACTTATATCTATCCCAAAGCAAAATTATTAATTTTAAGCGAAGGCAAACAAACCCCAGGAATTGTAGCCGAAATATTAACAAAAAGAAACTTTGGTAATAGTAAAATAACAGTCTTAGAAAGAATGGGCGGTTCCCAAGAAAGGATAGTTACAGGTATTGCCGCTTCTTGGAAAGAAACAGAAATCGCAGAACTTAACACTATTGCCGTCGAATGCATTGCTGAGGCTGGAGTCGTTGCTTTACCTCGTTTAGCTGGACTACCAGACGAAGCCTATCACCACGACGGACAACTAACAAAACGTGAAATACGCGCAATAACCTTAGCTGCTTTAGCTCCCACACCAGGACAATTATTATGGGATGTCGGTGCTGGGTGTGGTTCTATCAGTATTGAATGGATGAGGACTCATCATCGTTGTCAGGCGATCGCAATTGAACAAAACCCAAATCGCCTTCAATACTTAGCTGATAATGCCGCATCCTTGGGCACACCTAATTTACAAATTATCTCAGGTAAAGCACCAATAGCACTCAAAGACTTACCTCAACCCGACGCTATTTTTATTGGTGGAGGTGCAACTGCAGAAGGTATTTTTGAAACCTGCTGGTCTGCACTACCCAACGGTGGACGCTTAGTAGCAAACGCCGTCACCATCGAAAGCGAACAAAAACTATTACAATGGCACAACCAAATCGGTGGAGAGTTAATTCGCGTAGCAGTCCAAAGAGCCTCACCCATAGGGGGTTTTATAGGTTGGAAAGCAATGGCACCAATAACTCAGTTAACACTCATAAAATAGCTTCCCTTCTTCATGAAATACCTTATCATCGCCTTTTGTTTTACAATCAACTTTCTTATAGCAAACCCAGCAGCCGCAGCCACCTGCCGAAATTTCCACGGTCATAAAATTTGTATTATTGATATTAACAGAAGTGCGAAAAACTACTATGAATATAGAGCGTCCGTCAGTGTAGACGGAATCAAACAACCCCTTCAAACATACAACTGTCGCCGCAAGATAAAAATTACACCAGACGGAACAATTTCGCGTTTTGAGCCAAATGACCCTGGTGATTTAATCTGTAGCATATTCAAGAAATAGATATTATTTTTATAGAAAGGATTAGATTTATTCATCATAAAAATAAATAATGATTTTGATAACGCATCAATTTAATTCTTGAGAAAATTAAAAAAATAGCTATATTGATGTTAATTCACTTGACTCTAGTATTTATCTCAAGTAGATTTGACATCTAAACATATATTTACAAACACCATGAATAAACTTAATCTTAATGTTAAAAATATAAGTAAACTTAAGACTTTGGCTGCTTTGACTGTTTCTGGTTTGCTGCTTGCGACAATTACTGCACAAGCTTCTTCTCCAGAGCAACAGAACAAGCACAATGCTGAAGTCAAATCCAGTTGTCTTAAAGTCAGTGCTTTACGTAATGCTAAAGCATCTGGAAATATTATCCAGTTTGGGGATGATATTGGTTACGACGCATTACTTGTGAGTGGGAACTATCCACAACCGCACATGAAAAACCGTCCTGGTAAGTTTTTGTGCTTATTCAATCGCAAAACCCGCAAAGCTGTTGCCACCGAAGCAAATTAAAGGATATTGTATTTTGGATTAGTTGGGTTACGCAAAGCCATGACAAAGCGTCACGCTACGCGAACAACCCAACCTACTCGTATTACTTGAAAATCTCAAATCTAAAATATATTGATTTGAAAAAGTTCTTAAATTTATTTATATAATTTAAAATAATTATTGATTGCTGAGCGATGCTCTATTAACCAATACCAATGACCAACCTTATTTTGGTTGTAGATGATGACGAATTGATGCGGATGCAACTGCGCGAGTTGCTAGAAGCCGCAGGGTATCAGGTTGCAGAAGCGAGAAATGGTGAAGAAGGTTTAACTTTATACAGAAGGTTACAGCCCAAAATGCTACTTTTAGACGCTATGATGCCTGGAATGGACGGCTTTACTTGTTGCTCCCAGTTACAAACTCTCCCTGGAGGAGCCGATACACCTGTGTTAATGGTGACAGGTCTTTATGACCAAGAATCAGTAGAGCGTGCTTTTGCTGTTGGGGCAACTGATTACATCACCAAACCCGTTCAATGGTCAGTGCTGCGTCAGCGGGTAAGTCGTATCCTTCAAGCTAGTCGGGCAATGAGAGACTTACGATTACAAACTCAGCAAGCTCAACTGCGAGAAGCACAATTGATGATGGCTTTGGAAGCCGCTCGCATGGGTATTTGGGATTGGGATATCATTAATGACTCAATTAGTTGGTCGGAAAATAAAGAATTACTGTTTGGTTTAGAGAAAGGTTCTTTTGATGGAAACTACGAAACTTTTTTGAGTCTTGTTCACCCTCAAGACCGCAATTTGGTTAACACAGCAGTAACCCAAGCAGTTCAAATAGGGACAGAATACGACATTGAATTTCGTGCTGTAACGGCTGATGGTCGCATTCGCTGGATAGCCAGCAAAGGTTTGGTATTTCGTAACCCTAAAGGGGAAGCCGTGCGGATGTCTGGGGTAGATATGGACATCACCAAACGCAAGCAAGCGGAAGAGGCTTCAGAAATTTATGCTAACCGTCAAGCGTTAGTCACACAACTTAGTCAAATGGCATTAGCTGGTTGCGATTTATCCACTTTAATGCAAGAGACTGTTAATTTTATTACCTTAGCTCTCAGAGTTGAGCATTCTCAGGCTTGGGAACTATTACCAAATAATAAATTATTACTGTGTGCAGGAATTGGTTGGGAAAGCGACTCTATAGGACTAACTACTAGTGCGGGTACAAATTCCCATGCAGGCTATACTTTACTGACTTTTGAACCTGTCGTTGTCCAAGATTTCCGTAAGGAGAGGCGATTTCAAAGTTCGCAACTTTTGCAAGATAATCAAATAGTTAGTGGTGTAAGTGTTTTAATCCACGGAAAATCACGTCCTTTTGGTGTTTTAGCAGCTCATTCGACTCAGGAACGCACTTTTGGACGGGATGATATTTACTTTTTACAGAGTGTTGCCAACGTTTTGGCTACCGCTATGGAACGCCAAAATATGGAAGATGCTCTTAAAGAGAGCGAAGAACGTTGGCAATTAGCAGTAGTTGGGACTAACGATGGTATTTGGGATTGGAATGTTAAAACCAATGATGTGTTCTTTTCTAATCGTTGGAAGGAAATGCTGGGTTACCAAGAATATGAAATTTCAAACCATTTTAGTGAGTGGATGAATAGCCTACATTCCGATGATGTTGCCAAAGTAATGCGAGTTATACAAGAGCACTTTAACAAAAAAGCCCCGTTTTATATTTGTGAGTATCGGTTACGCTGTAAAGATGGCTCCTACAAATGGATTTTAGCCCGGGGTCAAGCCCTGTGGGATGAAACAGGAAATGTAGTGAGGATGGCAGGTTCTCATACGGATATTACGGAACGCAAACTGGCAGAAGAACAATTACTTCAGAGCGAAGAACGCTTCCAGATAGTTGCTCGTGCTACTAATGATGCTGTTTGGGATTGGGATTTGGCGAGTAACAAAATTTGGTGGAATGAATCAGTATATACATTGTTTGGCTATACCCCAGAGGAAGTCCAAGGTGACGCTCGTTGGTGGAGCGAACATCTACACCCAGATGACAAGCAGGGAGTTATTAGTAACAATCGTGCTGTAATTGAAAGTGGTGAACAATTTTGGACTAATGAATATCGTTTTCGTCGCGCTGATGGCTCTTATGCCGATATTTTAGACCGTGGTTACATCGTCCACAATATTACGGGTAAAGCGATACGGATGATTGGAGCTATGATGGATATTACAGAGCGCAAACGAACTCAAGAGGAACTGAAACGGCAAAACTTGCGTTTTTCATTATTTGCAGATGTTACCGTCAAAATTCGCCAGTCTTTACAAATTGATGAAATTCTCCAAACCAGTGTGACTGAGGTTCAAAAGTTACTTGTTGCTGACCGTGTAGTTGTTTTTCGACTTTCACCGGATGGTTCGGGAAAAATTGTCAAAGAGTCGGTTCTTCCAGGAATAGAAGAACTTTTCGGACGAACTATTAATGACGGGTGTTTTGCTGAGGGTTATATACCAAAGTATCGCCAAGGCTATATTAGTACAATTTATGACATTGAAACTGCGGGTTTACAACAATGCCATGTTGAGTTTTTACGACAACTTGGAGTTAAAGCAAATTTAGTTGTACCAATCATCCGTAGCAATCAACTTTGGGGTTTGTTGATTGCTCATCATTGTACCAAGCCACGACAGTGGGACGATTGGGAAACAGAACTTTTGCGACAGTTAGCTGACCAAATTGGTATTGCTTTAGCACAGGCTAAATTATTGGAGCAAGAAACTCGTCAACGACAAGAATTAGCACGTTCCAATGAGGAGCTACAGCAATTTGCCTTTGTTGCTTCCCACGATTTACAAGAACCACTACGCAAGATTAAGGCTTTTGGAGACCGTTTACGAACATCTTATGGTGATATCTTGGACGAACAAGGACGAGATTATCTGCAAAGGATGCAAAATGCTGCTGGACGGATGCAGATATTAATTGAAGATTTGTTAACTCTTTCGCGAGTTACCACTAGGGGTCAACCATTTACAGTGGTAAATCTTTCTCAAGTAACGCAAGAGGTTCTGTCCGATTTGGAAATACGGATTGGTCAAACTGGTGCAAGAGTAGAGATTAGACAGTTACCTACAATTAATGGTGACCCGTTACAAATACGGCAACTATTACAAAATTTGATTAGTAATGCATTGAAATTCTACCGCAAAGATGAGTCACTTGTAATTAAAATATATTGCGAATTTGTAACGAACCAATCAGATAAACTTTTGGGTACGCTAGAACTTTGTCAAATCGTTGTAGAAGATAATGGTATTGGGTTTGATGAAAAGTACCTCGACCGTATTTTCAACGTTTTTCAACGGCTACATGGTCGTAATGAATACGAGGGTACTGGCATGGGGCTAGCAATTTGTCGCAAAATAGTTGAGCGCCATCAAGGTACTATCACCGCACAAAGCACTCTGGGACAAGGGTCAAAATTTATTGTTACGCTACCAGTAAATCCCCGCCTTTGATTAATTATTTTTGCAAAAGGTTTACGATAACTACATAATGAATTCATAGTTTTAAATCTATACGTTATATTTTGTTTCAATTTAATACTTTTTTTCAAGACTTGCTCGTTAGAAGGAGAGAATGCATAGTGAAGGGACGTCAAACAACCGTCACCATTTTAATGGCTGATGATGATGAGGACGACTACATGTTAGCCCGTGAAGCTTTGATGGAGAGCCGTTTGCCAAATCATCTTTACATCGTCAAAGATGGTGAAGAATTAATGGATTATCTACACCACCGTGGTGATTATACAGAAAGCAGCAGTGCTCCTCGTCCTGATTTAATTTTATTAGATTTAAATATGCCCAAAAAAGACGGTCGCGAGGCACTTCTAGAAATTAAGAATGACCCTAAACTTCGGTATATTCCAGTAATTATACTCACTACTTCCAAAGCCCAAGAAGATGTTTATCATACGTACGATTTAGGTGCTAATTCTTTCATTATTAAGCCAGTAACTTTTGCTGCCTTAGTTGAGGTGATGAAGACTATTGGAAAATACTGGTTTGAAATTGTCGAATTGCCACTGGAACCAGTTGGAGGAAAATATGAACAGCAGAACAATCAGAGTCCTTCTAGTTGATGACGATGAGGATGATTATATTTTAACTCGCGACTGGTTCCATGAATTTCAAGTCGCTAATTGCGAATTGGAATGGGTGTACAATTATCGACTGGGTAGGGATACTATTGCCGCTCATCGGCACGATGTTTATCTTTTGGACTTCCGTCTAGGGGAGCGCAACGGCTTGGAACTTTTAAAAGAAGCTATTGATAATGGCTGCTCTGCCCCCATTATTCTACTCACCGGAAAAGGCGACAAAGAAATTGATATCGAAGCGATGAAAGCGGGAGCAGCAGATTATCTAGAAAAAAGTCAGTTAACAGCACCATTACTAGAACGCTCGATTCGCTACGCTATTGAACGTAAACAAACTCAACAAAAAATTAGCGAGCAAGCTGCTTTGTTGGACGTTGCCACTGACGCTATTTTTGTACAAGACCTAAATAGCCAAATACTTTTTTGGAATAAATCCGCTGAACGTCTATATGGTTTTACATCCGAGGAAGCTCTAAATAGACAAGCTCAAGAACTTTGGCAAGAAAAAAGCCCATCTTCATTACAACAAGCCTTAAAAAGTTTAGTTAGAAATGGCGCTTGGGAAGGAGAATTACAGCAGAAAACTAAATTAGGTAAAGATATTACTGTTGAAAGTCGCTGGACTCTGGTACACCAATTCGATAAAAAGGCACAGACAATCCTAGTTGTAAACACTGATATAACTGAACGAAAGCAACTGGAATCACAATTTTTACGCGCTCAAAGGCTAGAGAGTATCGGCACCCTAGCAAGCGGTATAGCCCACGATTTGAACAATGTACTCGCACCAATATTAATGACCGCTCAGCTCTTAGAATCACAACTCAAAGACGAACGTTCTCAAAGGCTCTTACCAATATTAATATCTAACGCTAAACGTGGAGCGAATTTAGTCAAGCAAGTGCTATCGTTTACCCGTGGGGTTGAAGGAAATCGCACGCTGTTTCAGGTCAAACACTTGGTACTAGAAATTAAACAAATTATTAAAGAAACATTTCCTAAAAATATCGAACTAAACGTTAAAATACCGCAAAATCTGTGGACAATCTCTGGGGATGCGACTCAATTACATCAAGTACTAATGAATTTATGTGTAAACGCTCGCGATGCCATGCCGAATGGCGGTACTTTGAGTATTTTTACAGAAAACATGATGATTGACGAAAGCTACGCTAAAATGCATATTGATGCAAAAGCTGGTACTTATATAGTAGTTACCGTTAGCGATACAGGTGTAGGTATTTCAGAGGAAATATTAGACAGAATATATGAGCCATTTTTTACAACAAAAGAAATAGGAAAAGGTACAGGGCTAGGACTTTCAACCGTATTAGGAATTATCAAAAGCCACGGTGGTTTTATTAATGTTTACAGCGGACCAGGAAAAGGCAGTAAATTTCAAGTCTATTTACCAGCAACAGACGCAATAGAACCAGTAGAAAATTTAGAGGAAAATTTACCCCAAGGCAACGGAGAGTTAATATTAGTGGTAGATGATGAAGCTGGAATTAGAGACATTACCAAAACATCTTTGGAAAACCATAATTATCAAGCAATAACAGCCAGCGACGGGATTGAAGCTGTAGCTTTATACGCAGAATATCGCGATAAAATATCTGTAGTCTTAACTGATATGATTATGCCCTCAATGGATGGAATTACCACCATTAGAACTTTGCAAAAAATTAACCCACAAGTGAAAATTATTGCTGTCAGTGGACTTGCTATCAGTGAAAAAATAAATACAGCAATTGATACAGGTATAAAAGCTTTTTTAGCTAAACCCTACACCGCAAAGCAATTATTGGAAACTATTAGTAATGTGAAAAGCACAATACCATAAACCTACAACAGACCTAACCCCCCTTCCCCCCTTCCCTTGTAGGGAAGGGGGGTGAAAGCCCCTCCCCGTTAGCCGTATCCGTAAGCGGACGCTGGCGCGAACACGCAGTGTTCCCGTCCTTCGGGAATAGCGTCCGCTTACGGATACGGGGAGAGGTTTAGAGAGAGGTTCTTTTGTAAGCTTTGGTAGTTTCCAAACACCCTCTACCAACCAACCGTCAACAGTCAACCGTCAACAAAATAGCTAATCTCCAATTAACTCCACAGCGTCTTTCTGGTCCCAATCTTGGAGGTAAACTTTAACAATCTCTTCTTTTGCAGTAGGAAGTTGTTTACCAACAAAATCTGGCTGAATCGGAACTTCGCGATGTCCCCTATCTACTAATACTGCTAAACGAATTACCTCAGGTCTCCCATATTCATTCACTGCATTTAAAGCAGCACGAATTGTCCGACCTTTATAAATTACATCGTCCACAAGAACCACAGTCTTCCCCGTTAAATCAAAAGGGATATCAGTCCTCGCGGGTGTACGTAAACCAATTGTATCTAAGTCATCACGGTAAAAAGTTATATCTAATGCCCCCACTAGCACATCCACATTTTCTAATGCTTCAATTTGCCGTGCTAATAAATGGGCAAAGCTGACGCCTCTAGTATAAATACCAATCAGTACTATTTGTGACAAATCGCGACTTCTTTCTATAATCTGCGACGCCATACGGTTCACCGTACGGCGAATTTCTTCGGCAGAGAGAATTTCAACTACCTTGGTTGACATAAGCATAAACTACTACCCCTGAATTATTATTCATTAAGCGACGGAGTTTTGACAAATAACCAAAATCCCTACATCCATGATTACTTGTTTCCCACTATAAAGAGTTATTACCAGTAGGGCTATTGCAACCCCTAACCAAAGTAAAAAACTGTATCTAGTAATCTGTAAAGCTTTTTGAATCTGGGTTGGGGTTATAGGATTAACTGCGTCTCCTAACAATGGTTTGTGTTTCATTACCCCCCGATAGTAATTTATTCCCCCCATCTGCACCCCTAAAATTGCTGCATAAGCGCACTCACTCCATCCAGAATTGGGGCTAGGGTCTTTTTTTGCATCGCGATTACAAATTCTCAAAACATGCAGGGGTCTAGCTGAAATTAATCCTAAAGTTAATACTGTTAATCGACAAGGTACCCAAGTTAAATAATCTTCTGTCCTCGCACTAAACCAACCTAAATAAGTATAGGGAGCTTCTTTATAACCCACCATCGAATCTAATGTACTGCTCGCTTTATATGCTAATGCAAATGGAACACTACCAATGGTTGGTACAAAAGAACCAACAATTGCATAAAAAAGCGGAGCCATAACTGCATCAGTGGCATTTTCGGTGACAGTTTCTAAAATTGCTCTTAAAATTTCAGGTTCTGTAAGATTTTCTGTATCTCGACCGACATAATTACTTAAAATAGAGCGAGCTTCATCAAGTTCACCAGCAAAATATGGTTTTAAAACTGCAACTGAAGCTTCCCTTAAACTTTTGAATGCAAAACAACTGGCCAAGAGAATACTCTGGAATATTATCCCTAAAGCTGGATGCAGCATATAACTGAATTGAATAATTACCCAACCGACAATACCGCTACCAAATATTAAAACAATCCCCAGAATAACCCCGGCAAAACGTTGTGTCAGGGATTGATGACAATACTTTTGAATGAAATTGCTGAAGCGAGAAATGAAACATCCCATGACTCGTACCGGATGGGGCCAACCCCACGGGTCACCAATAAAAAAATCTAAAGTGGCAGCAAGGATTAACACATAGATATTAGTCATTAGGATTCGCAAGAAGAAAGAGGAAAAAAGGACTTCCTAAACTATAAAGTTTGCTTCGGAACCTTGAGAAGCCTGCCAACTGCGAGCGTCATAATAAAGGTCAGCGAGAGTTATACTATACAGAGCTTGTTTCAGTTTTTGATTCAATCTTCGCCAAAGACTAGATGTTACCCAATCTTCTGCTTGTACAGCAGACTCGTCATTATAAGGTAAGTTAGCTACACTTTCACCTACAGCTTCTAAAATTTCTCCAACAGAGATTTCCTTTGGTTCTCGCGCTAGTTGATACCCACCAACGCAGCCGCGAATTGATTTGACTAAGCCAACACGACGCATTTCTATTAATAATTTTTCTAGGTAAGGAGCAGGAATACCCTGACGTTTGGCGATAGCTTTAGTTGAAACAGGTCCCCATCCTGGTTGTAAACTTAAATCGAGTAACGCTTTTACACTATAATGACCTTTGGTTGTTAGTTTCATCTTCAGTTTGTTTTATCCTAAGTAAAGCTTATAGTCCAAAGTCAATAGTTCTAAGTGATGCTGTAGTCTGGATGTTGCAGTTACCAATAACTACTGATTGATGACCAGCGACCAATGACTAAGGATGAGTTTTACTTATCATTGTGCTTGTTCATTATCAATGATGGTAAGTTAACAACCTTTTTCACGATTATTTAGGAAAATTAGACAAACATCACATCCGAGTAATTCACAAATATATATATAGTTATTGTCATTCCCTATCAACGATTAAATATATTACATTTGTAAAAATTACGAATCATACAAAAAAATTGCTTAAGATTGTAATATACTTGGCAATGGCTGATATAAAAACTCAAGGTTTCCACTCCTAATAGCTTAAAGTCAGCTAAAATAAAATCGATTCAAACACTTCAACCATTCATTTCCGACTTAAGTTGATGGCTAAACAGAAAAAAATTGAACCCCTAGTTGGCGAAGACCTACTCAGAAAAGTTAAAGAGTTAGAGAACCTTAGCAAAGAAGAAAAAGCTAAACAGTGTGGCTACTATACCGTTACCAAAAATGGTGTAGAGCGCGTTAACATGATGAAGTTCTTAAATGCTCTCATTGATGCTGAAGGCATTCAGTTAGACAGCTCACCCAGCGCTAATGGTCGTGGCGGACGCAGTGCTAGCTACAGAATTAGCGTGCAATCTAACGGTAACTTGCTGATAGGTTCGGCTTACACAAAGCAGATGAATCTCAAGCCTGGAGATGAATTCCTCATTACTCTAGGCAAAAAACACATTCGTCTGAAGCAAATAGAAGGTGATGACAAGATTGATGGTGATGGCTTAGATGCTGAAGAATAAATAAAGGAAAAAACAAGAAGGAAAAAAAGGGTGCTTGTATAAGGGGACTTAGACTCCTCCTCTAAACAAGACACCCTGAAAACAGTGTGATATTAAACGGAGTTGTGGGAAAAGGTTTGCTATATTCCTTCAAACTTCTTCCTTTTTCCCTCTTGCTTCTTCCTTAACAATTACATCACTTTTTGAAGCTACTGGTAAAAAGTGGCTCAATGCTTTTCGTGTTACAGCCACGTTGCAAGTAAAATCAATTCGGTCGCGTTCTAGTAGACCGATAATTTGACTATGGTCGTTCCTTGCAACTACTGGTAACTGATGTAAACCTCTTACTGCCATCCGCTCTAAAGCCTCTGATACAGTTTCATCTGTGAAGGCGTAGAGTATTTCTGTTTTACAGATATCACGGATAGTTTGACTTAATAAATTAGTTGGTGGTTTATTTTGGGAATTAGCGTATTCTTGCCATACGGAAATAGTACGGTTAATATCTTCCAAAGAGATGATACCAACTAATTGTTTATTATCATCAATAACTAATGCACTGCGGCATCGCTCCCCAGTCATTTGCAAACCAGCTTCCAACACATTCATTGTTGCTTTTAGCTTTTTAGGAGATACTTCCATAGCATCTTCTACTTGAATTTGTTGTAAAATTTCAGCCTGTTGGTCTTTTAAGGAAGAAAGACCAATTTGCTGTAGGTTTGTATTCGGGTTGGGAGTTGGTTGGAAACGTTCCATTAACCAGAAACTAAAACCGACCGCAGCCATTAAAGGCAAAATTATACGGTAGTCGCGAGTTAATTCAAATAATAGTAAAATTGATGTTAATGGAGCTCTGACACTAGATGCAAGTACTGCTGCCATTCCTACCATTGCGTAAGCTGGTGCTGCTGCCATATGGCTGGCGATTGCAGGGGCAACAAGTGCTAAAATTTTGGCGTAGGCTGAACCGGATGAAGCACCTAAAAACATTGCAGGTGCGAACAAGCCACCAACAAAACCACTTCCGTAGCTGATGGCTGTCATAAACATCTTTAGTACTATCAGTATTACTAAAAGATACAAAGAAAAATCTGCATCTTGAAGCATTGCTTGTACTGTTTCATAACCAACCCCCAAAACTTGTGGGTAAGCTATGGCAACTGTACCTACTATTAAACCGCCTAAAATTGGATGGATTGGTCTAGGTATTTTAGAAAACCAATGGCAACCGGGAATTTTCCCTTGAAATAAGGCTTTGGCAAAACGATTTGTTTGGGTATAAGCAAGAGAAACTAAACTTGCTACTAGCCCTAAACCAAGATACAAGGGTAATTCTAAAGAACTACGAACTTGGTAAGCGGGTAAAGCAAAAGCAGGTTGTCCACCTAAAGTAATTTGAGCCACTAAAGCTGATACAACAGCGGCTAGCAGTACTACACTGACAGCAGAAGTAGCAAAAGATGTAGTTCCCAAAACTACTTCCAGCGCAAAGAAAACACCAGCGATAGGAGCATTAAATCCTGCTGCTAAACCAGCTGCTGCTCCAGCACCTAACAACATACGTTGCCGTTCTTGGGATACCTGTAGCACCTGAGACATTAATACCCCAAAATTAGCACCGATTTCCACACTTGGTGCTTCTGGACCCAGAGAAGCTCCACTACCTAAAGAAACCGATGCAGCAAACATTTTGGCTACTGGTCGTAGTGGTTGTTTAAATTCGCCTTTTTTAGAGGCAGCAATTAGAGATTGTAAGCCAGGACCAAAATCTTGGTTTTGCCAGCGCATTAACCCAACAATTAGTCCACCAAGGATGGGAACACAAGCTAATGTCCATGCTCCCCAACCTCCAATTATGCTCATCAAATCTTCCAGCATCAAATGATGAACTAGCTGGATTAAATAGTGGAATGTAACTATACCCATACCCGTACCACCACCGATTAGTACTGCTAAAAGTAGCACTATGGTTTCTGGGGATGGCTGTAAACGGTTAATCAGGTTATTTAAACGGGCGGAAGGGTCTGGGAAAGCAGGTTTTTCCGTCACCTTCCTCAATTCAACTGGAGGTGTGGCAGTCATTGAGAGGCGGGGTAAATGTAATAAAAAATTTAAAATTTTCAGACCTACTTCTTATTGTGAGCCATGATTTAGTCACAAGACAAGTACAGTTCGCAGTTCGCAATTGCCAATTGCCCTCTGCCTTCTGTTTACAAAGCTTTGGTAAAAAATTGCATTCTTACCCCAATGGACGTAAGGATAATGCTTAAATGGGAAAGAATTGATAGTCTGTACTTAATTGGGTAGACCAAAAAGCTATGCTCGCTCTAATTTTCGTCCAAAATACGGCAAATAGAGTGCCAAATTACCCAATTTTGGTAAATTTAGGAGAATTTGGGGCAATACTTATCGGTCGTCCTCTCTTAAATCTAGCTATACTCGTGTAGCAGGCAATTTACCATTGTTGGCAAGGATACAAATCTATGTGTAAACCAAGCTTTATCTTAGACTTTACTGGATAATACATGAGTTTGCTCATTGATAGTTGAATATAGCTCTTGTTGTCGAGGGAATTAGTTGATTAGGCAGAACAGATAGATGAATACGCACACTTTTGATAATCATTATGTTACATGTCCTATTTGTCAAAAAAATGCTACCTCAAAGCCTAAGTTAGCTACAGCAGGGCTGTTTACTTGTCCCTACTGTCAGGAAAAATTAGTAGTTATACAGAGCGGTAATTATGTTCGCGACCCTTTTACCCTTAAACAGGTAATTGTCTCGGAAACTATACGCCGTCAAAGCCGACCTCTTGCAAGAATTGTACGAGATTTTCTCCTCGTCAAGCGTCCCTGGGTGACTTTTGCACTCAGCGGTACTATTGTTCTGAGTTTAATTGCTTTACTTGGACAAAATACTAGTCGCAGTCCTCAGGATAATCCCCAAAGCCAACAAGTTAGTGATATTGACAAAAAAAATAAATGATTTATATGGATTTAAATAAAGTCAAAAAATATGATTAAGTACCATTATAACAAAAGGTACTTGTTTCTATATTCCTTATAAAAGGAAAATTACAGTTTAGTTTTACAATTAATACCAAATTAATTAGTATTTCTTGTCACTAAATTCCATCCATTTGCTTGGTCAATGAGTTCTGCTGACTGCAATTGCAAATCATTTAGAGCTTCATTATCCAGCAAGAAATATGGCTTTGGCTCACCGAACTGCCAATAGTATCGCAATTCACCAAATGATGCGGGAACTATAGTGCGGTCGCTATAAAAATCTAGCGATGGACGATGATAGGGAAAAGAAGTGTAAATTTTGGCAACACTTGGTTTCGCATTTTGAATCATAGCCGCAACTGGTTTAACAGAATAAGCTGTCTGTAATTCCCAAATCCAGTACTGAGATGATACCAGCAATAACAGCGAAATATAACTTCCCCAAAATAAAACCATCAGAAATTCTCTATCACCTCGTTCTAGCTTGGCAGCTACTAAAGCCATCGTCACAGCGACAGCAAAAAATATTAATTGTAAATCCGTCGCTGGGTTTTTTCCCCAAGTAAAATAAAGTAGCGCTGCGGATGCCATCATCGCCAAAATAGAGAAAGAAGCTGCCACTATTCGTGGGTAAGCCGATAATAAAGTAAAACTATCTGAATTTTCGCTAGTTGACCCATAGGCTAACTGAGCGCCAACTGCTAAAGCTAAACTAGGGTAAACAGGTAAAATATACCAAGGTGATTTCGTCGCCATTAAAGAAATTACTAGTAGATAAATACCACCCCAAACCAATATTAATTTAGCCCAACTTAGGTTTCGATTATGCCAAACATGGAGGAAACTCTGAGGTAAAAAAATCAACCAAGGCCAAGTCCATTTGAGTATTTCCCATAAATAATACCAGGGTGGTCCGGACTGATTATCGACAACTAACCAAATACGCCTTAAAGATTGATTGATTGTAACCAGAACAGCAAAAGTACTGCCAGAGTCCAAGTACTGGGCAGAATACCAAAATATTGGTGGCAATATACCAATTAAAATACCAGTCCACATTCTATAACTGAGCAATAATCGTGGTGTATCCCAGAGCAAAAACACCAACATAACCACAGTTGGTAGAATCGCAAAAATTCCTTGAGTTAAACTAATTAGCCCTAAACTAATCCCTACTCCCAGACAATAACGTAAATCTCGACGGGAACGCAGTAGACACCATAGCATCATCAGAAAAAAACATACTGAGCTTCCATCTAACATTGCTAAGCGTCCATAACGTACCACTGGTAACATCATTAGGTATACTAAAGCACTATAAATTGCAGCACGACGCTGGCAAAATATTTCTCGTGCGATACCGTATAGTAAAGGTACGGAAAATGCTGTTAGAATTGCCCCTGGTAAACGTGTTGTCCACTCACTTATACCACCCAAGGAGTAAGCCCAGGCAACTAACAAATGCATTAATGGAGGCTTTTTATCGTAAGTACCATTCCCAACCTTTTGATACAACCAATCCATCGAGCCTAAGGGTGTACGCCAAATATGACGCGCAACTTGAGCGATAGCACCTTCATCTCCATCTCGTAAGGGCAAGCTCCCAAGATTGATAGTTAGAAGTAACAAAGCAGCTAGTAAAAGCGCGATTATTAATAACCAATCAATTCGTTTTTGCCGACTGCGATATCCTTTTCGTAAAACATCCCTGATGAAACTTCCTTCTTGCATAACGAATTTACCGATTGTAGTGCGACGCATTAGCGAACTGTTGACAGAAGGCGAGTGTCTCGCTATTGACAGAAGGCGAGTGTCTCGCTATTGACAGAAGGCGAGTGTCTCGCTATTAACAGAAGGCGAGCGAGACGCTCGCACTACTTTTGTAAAATTGGGATGTTCCCGTTTTATTGAAGGAATAAGGAAGAACTGGCTAAGTTTTTTTCTTTAAAAGTTTAATATTTCCACGTAACTCAACTAATTTCAAAACACAAATGAACTTTTTAGTTTCTTTTATTCCTTCTTCCTTCTTCCCTCTCCCTTCTTCTTCAATAGTAATCTTGTTACCAGAATTAATAAATATTTTTTAAATTTATTTAACAACAGTTATCTATTATAGGTGATACAAATAATACCAAGAATATTTAGTGAGATTATAGGAGACAACAAAGATGAATTTATCTTTTATATTGGATGTCGCGTTAGGCTTAATTTTTATTTACTTAATCTTGAGCTTACTAGCATCAGAAATTCAGGAACTAATAGCTACAGTATTTCAATGGCGTGCCGAACACTTAAGAAAATCAATAGAGATTTTCCTCGCTGGAGATTTAGAAAATTCTGAATCCCCTAGTGTAATTCGGCTATCTAACTCAATTTATTCTAATCCTTTACTTAAAAATATTAACCAACAAGCCAAAGGATTTCTAGTAACTCTACCTCGTAAAGCTACTTGGGCTATAGGAAAATTCTATCGTTCTGTCGTTACACCGCGTTCTACAAATCCAAAAAGTGAAACTACATTTGGTTTAAGTAAACACAGCGGACCATCCTACATTCCAGCAGATATTTTTGCAACTACTCTTTTAGAAACTTTACAACTACCCGTATTGGTACATAAATTAACCGAATCTAGGTTGGTAAAATTTAAAGACGAAAGATTAGGAGAAATTCAAGAAATTTTAGATAAATTGCAACAACAAACAAATGTAGATGAAAATTTTGTGAAATTTATCAACAATGCTAAGGAAGAATTTAAAGAAACTCAAGCAGAATTCGAGGATATAATTCTCAACTTTAAGCAAGGTAAAGCTAATATGATAAGCTGCATTGTTCGCATGGGAGAGAGTATAGAGAGATACATAGAAACCTTTGCAACACAAGGTTATGACAACCCATTACATAACAAAGCTGTACGTCAAATCAAGTTTTTAAGAAAAGACGTTTTTGAAGATACCGAAAGAGCAATTACACTAGGGGGATTGCAACCAAATATTTATGAAGTCGTTCAATCAGTAAACAGAGGAAGTGCTATTTATCAAGAATTAGAAGAAGCATTTTACGATAAAGAAAGTGCGGCTTATCAAAATATGAAATCAATGATTGATGAATTACCACCTTCCGTGGTGGAAAATTTAGCCGTTTTAGCTAAACGTGCTCAGGGGAGAATTCAAAAAACACAGTCAGGTATTCACGCATTACGAGAAGAACTAAATTATGCATTTGATAGTTCTATGGAACGTGCTTCTGGAGTATATAAACGTAATGCTAAAGGAGTTGCCATATTAATCGGTTTTACTTTAGCTGTTATCTCTAATGCTGATGCATTTCACATGGCAAGCCGATTATCAAAAGATTCCGCGTTGCGAGAAACTATTGTATATAATTCAGGGGCAATATTAATGCAAAATCCAGATAAATCAGCTGTAGATATACAAACTCTAAGAAATCAAGCTAACCAAGTTTTAAACGATGTTTCTCTCCCATTAGGTTGGACAGACGTAAATTTAAATCAGCAAATTGGTAGTTCAACACAAAGCCAAGATATTATTCCTGGCTTTAGGTTTATTAATATAATTGCTGGTTGGTTTGTCAGTGGTATTGCGATTGCAATGGGTGCCCCCTTTTGGTTTGACCTACTAGGTAAGATTGTGAATGTCAGAAATGCAGGTAAACCTCCAGCTTCTTCTGCTCAAAATCAGGAGGAGAATTAGGGAATGGGGAGTGGGGAATAGGGAGTGGGGAGTGGGGAATGGGGAATAGGGAATGGGGAATAGGGAATAGGGAATGGTAGGTTGGGTTGAGGAATAACGGAAACCCAACATTTTCATTTATTTTTTTGTAAGTCCCTATTTTTTGACGGTAAAATTTAACCAAGGTTTAATGCTTTCTGGCAACTCAGTCACTAAGCGCAAAGGAATTTCAGGTGTGGAAAGCGATTGCGCGTAAGCTGGTGTCAGGAATGGTTTATAATTTTGGGCTTCGGGTGTAAGTTGTTTGATAAATGCTAAACTCACCCCCTGAGTCAGCAAACGCAAATTTTTTGTTTCTTGTCCCAGTTTTTCTTTAACTATGGTCGTTGCTGCACTTCCCAAATAAGCTGGGTCGCTAATACTCAAATGGGTTCCCCCAATAGCGGTTAGTAAATATTTATTACTCCGCAGTTCGTTAAAAGGTTGAATTTGATGTCTTAAAGCTGGTGTCAAACCATCTTCGGTTCCGCTAACTATTAATACAGGCTCTTGTATTTTACTCAAACCGTTTTTGCCAAAAAGCCTACCAACCAGGGGGTTAAGAGCAATAATACTTTTTACTCGTCGGTCTTGCAGTTGTAGTTTATCTTGTTTTAAAGATGCTGCTGAACATTGCAGCCAGTCTCCGGGTGATTGAGAAAAAGAAAGAGATGTTTTGCAAAATTGTCGCAAATTATCTAAATCTATTTCTCCTCCTGCTAATGCCAAACCAGTATAACCACCTAAAGAGTGACCAATAACAGTTACTTTGTCTGTATTTAATTTTCCTTGTAGTTGACCAGGTTGAGTATTCAGTTTTGCCAGTTCATTCAGTAAAAAGCTGACATCTTTTGGTCTATCAATAAATTCTGTAGCAGGTAAAATCGTATTTAAGTTACCCGCGTTAGCAGCTTGAGCTACTGCTGCATAATTGCTACCTGGATGTTCAATCGCAGCTACGCTAATACCGTAGGAAGCAAAATGACGAGCTAAATATTCTAAACTTCTGCGACTAGCACCAAAGCCATGAGAAATTACTACCAAAGGTTGTTGTGAAGCTTGTTGGCTGTCACCCCTACTCCAATATAAATCTACGGCTATTCTACGGTTACGTTCACCGTCTTGCAGAACAAATTGCTGCTGATTGACTGTTTCTTTTCCGGGAGATGCTGCGTCAAACGCGGCTTGAAATCTAGTGTTACTTTTTTCTTGTAACTCTCTTGCAAGTAAAACCCCAAAAGCTTGGCTTTGTAATTGATTTGGGTTGAATTTTACTGCCAAAGAGACAGCTTGAGTCGCATCAACTGTCACACTTTCCCCAGGGTAAGCTCGCAGAAAACTAAGTACACTTAAACCATTAACTTGCCTAAGTGATAAATTTAAGGCTGTTTGTAGTGTTTCTGTTGTACTACCCGGTATTGCGGCTTCCAAGGATGACATTAATTGTCTACCTACGGGGGTAGTTACTATTTCATTAAAAAATTTATCCGCAAATTTAGGGTCTACTTGTAGCTGCCGATTCAGTAGTTCTCTGGTTTCCGGTGTCAAAAACGATGCGTAAGTTTTTAGGGAATCAGGTAGAGTGCCAGTTTTAGCAAACTTTTCTAAATCAGAAATTGCTACCGACTGCTGAAACGGACCTAAACGAATTGTAACGCTCTCTGCTGCTTGTGTTTGAGGCATTGCCGCAACCCAACCCAAAGCCAGGGTGAAACTACACAGCAATCCTTTAGCGAAGGATGTTCGATGGGAAATAAGTCTACTCAGGTGAAATTGCATATAAAAATTATTTACCATTTATTGTAATCAGTAAATTTTCTGCACCGACTCTGGCTATTTGCTGCAATCCCACAATGAATAATTTTTGTTCGTGCTTATTTGTAGATGGTAAAAATCCTAAGATTGTTCCAAGAAATGGGGAATGGGGAGTGGGGAGTGGGGAGTGGGAAGTGGGGAATATTCCCAAAAAATAAAGATACACAGTCCACAACCGTGTATCCATCTTCCGCATTTTCCTTGAGATTAATCGTACGGAACCTGGAGGTTTTCCTTAAAAACCACCAAATATAAATCGAATAACGTTCAAAATAGTACCAAAAGGACCCGCTATCACGTTTATTGGGTCAGATACTTGAGCTATGCCGGAGCGACCAACTTGCACGATATCGTTATTGCGAAGTATGGGGTTGTTAGCTTCATTAATACCAGCAGCTAAATCCACTTTAACCTTACGTTTGGTGACTGTACCATTGGGGTTGAGGCGAATTAATTCGACTTCACTGCTTCTTGCTCTCGCATCGTTAAAACCACCTGCTGCAAGCAATGCCTGATTTAATGAGCTATTAGGTTGAAGTTCAACTTGTCCTGGTTTTTTGACTTCCCCTACCACACCAACTAACATGCGAGAAGGAGAAAATGTTGTTGTGGCTAATTGAACAGCTTCCGCTGCAGTTACTTCTGATGCTGTGGGGATAACAATTGTGTCTCCCTCTTGAACAATTAAGTCTAAATCTACGTTACCGCTTTGTAGTAATTCCCAGAAATTGATAGTAATTTCTTGCTTTTCTGCTGTTCTGGAAGGTCTACGGAGAGTGACGTTACGTAAATCAGCTTGTGGTGTAATACCCCCAGCTAGCTGAATTGCTCGCATCACTGTTGGTTGACCAGTTATAGAAGGAGCACCTGTGGGGTTATTACCTTGTTGCTCTGTAGCACCGGAAGTCACAAGATAAGAACCTGGACGGGTAACTTCACCAATTACTGCTACTGTACGCGGTCTGGTGGGGTCTGCTGCAAAACTAGTTGAAGCTAAATTTCGTTGCTCAGCAATATCAAAGTTAGTTACTCTGGGAACAAAAATTGTGTCTCCGTCCCTTAAGGTAATATCTTGGGGAATTCGACCTGTTCTGACAAGTTCTCTCAAATCTAGGGAGACTACTTGTTCTCCTCCCCGTCCTCCTTTACGTCTTAATTCCACCCTCGATATATCACCTGTAGGTAAATAACCTTGAGCGGTTGTGATGGCTGAAATTACCGTTGGGAATTGTACACCTGGGTCGTTACCTGCACCACCTTGCAAACCAACAGCATAAGAACCCGGACGTGTTACCTCTCCCGCTACGATAATATTAATGGGACGAGGGGACAACAAATTTACTGAGATAATAGGACGTTTCAGGAAGCGAGCATATCTTTGAGCTATCAAATCTGCTGCTTGTTCTGTTGTTAGTCCCAAAACGTTCACGCTACCAATCAAAGGTAAGTTGATTCCTCCCCCTGGTGGGATTTGGTAGTCTCCTGTATATTCTGGCACTTCAAAGACGTTAACTTTAATCCGGTCACCACCACCTAATGTATAATTTGTATCCAATTGCCCAGACGACAAGGGTCGTGTTGTGGAATTTTGCTGGAATGGTTGTGTTTGAAATGGTCTGGAAGGTGTTCCTGGATTTGGTCTTTGGGGTCGTCTTTGTTGAGCTGAACTAACGTTTGGGAAACTGACTATGAAAGCGCTTAACAACATCACTCCTACCAGTGGTTGGTTCAGAGTTTTCAACAAACCTGTATTATGCATATTTACTTGAGACTGAGATATATAAAGTATTGTCTGAACATTTCTAGCTTGACTATACGTAAAATTTCAAGTTCCCTTACACGATAATTTTCCTAAAATATTTCAATTATCCGCACAAATTAGAAATTTGTACTTGAATTTTCAATGAAGTTAATTTAAATTATTCTCCTCCCAAATTCAAGACATTTTGCCGTAAATTTTCTATATTTACACTTGAACGTCTCTTTAATCAAGTAGGAAGTATCGCATTTTACAACTTCATTTACAAATAGAATATGTAAATGAAACTTAAACTAAACACTGGAGAAGTAAGAAATAGTAGAACAATCACTTGATTATTCTTTTCTTAAAAAAATTAGTCAATTAATAAATTAAGTTATTGATAACTTATATTCTTTAGCAAGCTAATATTAACCTGATATATCAACACACCATGATTAGCTCAAGCTCTTGCTTAAGCTAGCCTTTAGAGATTTTGGCTACGGGTAAAAAATTGAGCTACGGTAATTTAAATACAGCTCTCTGATGATGCCAACAACTTAACTTCCTAATTTACTCCCAGCAATAGCACCCTGTAAAAAAGTGATAGACAGAATCTACTGTCTAATTGCTAGAAGTAACATAGATAACTTGGAAACAATATTTGCAAATGCAAGTGAACAATAATTTTACCAGATTACTGAAAAGATTTTTGTGTTTTTTCAACTTGTTGGATAAAAAATTCTTCTAAGGAGGGACGAGACAAGTTCATAGTCATAATTTGACCCCCCATCAAATGCAGGCTAGCAAGAAAATCATAGGGTTCACCATCTAATTTACCTTGCCAACAACCGTCAGGTGCAAATTGGATACTGGGTATCCATTTTTGCAGCACTTCCCAGTCTCCACCAGTACCCTTGACAAAATATGCATTGTTTTTCCCTAAAAGCTCATTAATCGAACCAGAGCAAACTAAATCACCTTTGGCTAATATCGCAACGCGATCGCAAATTTGTTCGACTTCGCTCAAAATATGGCTGTTGAAAAAAATGGTCTTACCTTGCTCTTTAAGAGAGAGAATAATTTCCCGCATTTGGAAGCGTCCCACAGGGTCTAAACCAGACATTGGTTCATCGAGGAATACGATATCTGGGTCATTAATTAAAGCCTGAGCCATAGCAACACGCTGTAACATCCCCTTAGAATAACGACGAAGAATTTTTTTGCGTGCATCTTGTGATGATAAACCGACCAGTTCTAACAGCTGAGGTATGCGTTGACGTTGTACACTCCTGGGTATTTCAAATAAACCAGCAGCAAACTGTAAAAATTCCCAACCAGTAAGATAATCGTACAAATAAGGATTTTCACTCAAATAACCAATGTGGTGTTTAACACTCCCATTTCCTAATGGCTTCCCCAATAACAACCCACGTCCGGAGGTAGGACGGATAATTCCCAGTAAAAGTTTTAACAGCGTGGTCTTACCTGCACCGTTTGGTCCAAGCAGTCCAAAAGTCTCTCCCCTGTAAACTCTTAAAGAGCAACTTTTGAGGGATACGACCTTTTGATTCAGCCAAAACCCAGTGCGGTAGACTTTCCGCAACTCAGAAGTAAGAATAACTGGCTGCGGTTCTTGAGAATTTAATTCCGTGCTAGGAGCGTCTGCAACAGACTTCATTTTGTTTTATTACGACGACACAAAATATACTATCTAATTACAAGTTACCCAATTTACCTTTAAGAATCATCACTCAGTAAAGGAAGAAGAAAGATTTTTTTAAAAAAAAGTATATATACTTTTCTATATCGAACAAAGTATCTTAAGTAATTTAAGATATTTCTTTATTCTATAGATAAATCACTATATCGATATTAATATATGTTTCGTTTATTACTATATGCATTTTAAAATCTACCAAAAGATAGTGATATTACTTATAATAGCCATGCGACATTAAACTAAAAATAACATTAAATTTTGAGTAACTATGGATTATGGTACATCGATATTTACGGAAACTTTATAAAAGTATGTATAACTAACATTTTTATGAAATTTTCATAAACTCAGTGTAAGAACACTTACAAATTACAAAATTTTGTAATTAAATTAAAATACAGTGTTTATTACTAATGGTTAGTTCCTAACTCGGCAAGTTTTATAGGTTAGATTTAGGCAAACGCGAAAGCATCGTAAGTTAAAGCTAGACGATAATTTTGTGTAATTTGTGCTTGAGAATCCTGGATTAAGTACTTTATTAATGATTGAATTGTTTATCCCGATATTTAGTGTAAATAGTTGGGTTTATATCTATGACTAGAGTACAAAAAAAGTATTACTTGTCTGTAAGCTTCATTTTCTAGTAAGCATAGACTTTTGAGAAAGTAAAAAACAAAAGAAAATATTTTTCAATTTATATTTACTTTTTGCATAGATTGTCTATAATTCAATTTACTTAACGAATTGATAGGGGTTGCAATTATGTCAAAAATAATTTGCGTCAGTACGGAGGTTAGATTAGGAGTTATCAATGAAAAAAGTAGATTTACTAAATATAGCTATCGATAATATCTCAACTGTTGAATTACTAAACAAGTTGAAAGAAGGAGGGATTGTTTTTACTCCCAATGTAGACCATTTAATTAAGTTACAAAAAGACGAGAACTTTTATCAGGTGTATAATTCTGCTACTTACAAAGTTTGTGATAGTCAAATACTGATGTATGCTTCCAACTTCTTAAATACACCTATAAAGGAGAAAATATCTGGCTCTGATTTGTTACCAGCATTCTACCAATATTACAAACATGACCAGCAGATGAAAATTTTTTTGTTGGGTGCAGCTCCTGGAGTTGCTCAAAAAGCCCAAGAAAAAATTAATCGTCAAGTTGGTAGAAACATGATAGTAAGTGTTTACTCCCCATCATTTGGCTTTGAAAATAACGAACAAGAGTGCGAAGAAATAATTGGTAAGATTAATGATTCAGGGGCTACTGTGTTAGCAATCGGAGTAGGAGCACCAAAACAGGAAAAGTGGATTTATAAATATAAAGATAAATTACCGCAAGTTAAAGTGTTTCTAGCAGTAGGTGCAAGTTTAGATTTTGAAGCTCAGCAGAAAAAAAGAGCACCTAAATGGATGAGTGAAGTAGGATTGGAGTGGTTCTATAGATTATCATCCGAACCTAAAAGACTTTGGAAGCGTTATCTATTAGATAGCATACCGTTTTTTTGGTTGATTTTGCTCCAAAAATTGCAAGCTTACAAAGAGCCTTTTGTTTTTCGGGACAGTAATACTGCGTTCAAATATACAAAGAAGAACAAAAATTTGGTATTGATAAATCCTGATGATATTTTTGCAGAAAAAATACCGATAGCGCAGGTTGAGGAAGATGAAATCCAAACAGCTATCGGTAATATAAGGCAAAAATAAATTAAGATTTAGATGCTTGTTATGTTTGCTGCAAATAATTTCGGATTTTGGATTAAAAAAATTGAGATAATTTCAAATTAAGAGCTAGAGAACCCCTTTAGAACTGGGTATTATTCCTCCTCGACGAGGGTCAATCTCAACAGCCATCCGCATTGACCTAGCAAAAGCTTTAAACGTAGCTTCAATTAAATGGTGTGAATTTATACCATCTAACTGTCGAATATGTAGAGTCATTTGGCTATGATTTACTAAAGCCACAAAAAACTCCCGTACGAGTTGCGTATCATAAGTACCGACTCGGTGAGTAGGAATTTGCAACCCGTAGCTTATATGAGGACGACCAGAAAAATCTAATACCACCTGAACCAAAGCTTCATCAAGAGGTGCAAGGAAATTACCAAAACGGACAATACCTTTTCTATCACCGAGAGCTTTATTTAAAGCCTGTCCGAGGGTAATACCAACATCTTCGTTCGTGTGGTGGTCATCAATTTCCCAATCACCTTGAGCTACAACTTCCAAATCAAATAGCCCATGACTCGCAATTTGATGAAGCATGTGGTCTAAAAAAGGAATACCAGTAGAAGCCTTACATTTTCCAGTTCCATCCAAATTGATACTTACCTTTACATCAGTTTCACCAGTTTTGCGGCTAACCGAAGCGATACGTTCTTGTTGATTCATGGGAGTGGGGAGTGGTAATTGGTAATTGGTAATTGGTAATTGGTAATTGGTAATTGGTAATTGGTAATTGGTAATTGGTAATTGGTAATTGGTAATTGGTAATTGGTAATTGGTAATTGGTAATTGCTTTTCTCCATTCCCCATTACCCATTACCCATTCCCCATTCCCCATTCCCCATTCCCCATTACCAATGTTTTACATACCCATAATCTCATAACCTGCATCGACGTACAGGACGTGACCAGTAATTCCACTTGCTAGGTCACTGCATAAAAAGGTTGTGGCATTACCTACTTCGAGCTGAGTAACGGTACGTCGTAGTGGTGCGACTTTTTCTACGTGGTGAATCATATCTAGGATTCCACCAACTGCGCTAGAGGCTAAAGTTCTAATGGGACCTGCGGAAATTGCGTTTACACGAATATTTTGGGGTCCTAACTCTGATGCAAGGTAACGCACGCTCGCTTCTAAGCCGGCTTTGGCTACTCCCATGACGTTGTAGTTGGGCATTGCTCTAACTGCACCTAAATAACTTAAAGTAACGATACTTCCACCTTCGGTCATTAAGGGTTTAACTGCACCAGCCAGTTGCACTAGTGAATAAGTACTAACCTCTAAGGCTGTCTGAAAGCCAGAACGAGAGGTTTGACTAAAATCTCCACTCAGGTCATCTTTGTTGGCAAAGGCAAGACAGTGGATGAGTATATCTACTTTACCCCATTTTTCTGCTACGGTTTCAAAGGTAGATTTGATTTCTTCATCATTTTGGACATTGCAGGGAAGAAATAAAGTAGGATTGAGCGGTTCCACCAGTTCCGCGACCTTTTTTTCCATTTTGCCTTTTTCATCACTAAGGTATGTAATGCCTAGGTTTGCTCCAGCTTTGTGCAGTTGTTGGGCAATTCCCCAAGCGATGGAACGGTTGTTGGCAATACCTGTGACGATGGCATTTTTTCCGGTGAGATTTAGCATGAAAATTGTTAATGTGATGGTTTACATAGGAGCATACTAGAATCTGAGACACACTTTGTCGAAGTCGGAGGGAAGAGAAAAGAGGTCTAAGGTTCGAGGGAGGAGTTAAAGAATATATTAAATTTTTTTTAAATAACAGTTTAATAGCTTGACCGTTTGCTTCTGGTCAGCTTTATCTGGTCAGCTTTATCTGGTCAGCTATAAGTGGGTGGGTTGATAATCCCCATACACAAACTACTTACTCTTTCAAGCTTTCTGTAAAGTTTGTTGTGACTAAGCGTCTAGTTGATACAAAATAGCCACTTATTACTTAAAATAATTTGAATATATCCTAAATTTTTCTTCATCAAACCTTTGAATATGCCCATTGTCTAACAAGAGTTAGTAAAACAAGGATAAAGGATGGGAGGGCAAATTGGTTGAGGATTTATACCTGAACTAATGAATAAAAAACCGATTTATCAATTTGGTATAACGGTCGCTAACCCTTTAGGAAAAAGAAAGAAGACTTCTTGCTTCTTCCCTCTTGCTTCTTCCTTAGTTAAAATCAAGGAGGCAGTCATCATTAAAAATTAGGTATCATCATAAACAAAGACCCCTGATTCTGCGGGTTTGAGTATAGGAAAGTACAAAAATGTTGACAATGTATTCTTGAAAAGTCGGGTGTATTCTTAGGTAATCTGTTTTGGATTGTCCGGCATCGGATAGGGAAAGGAAGATGATCGTGTCACAAGATAAAGCCCTAGCTAATGTTTTTCGTCAGATGGCTACCGGAGCGTTTCCACCCGTTGTGGAAAGCTTTGAACGTAATAAAACCATCTTTTTTCCTGGAGATCCAGCCGAACGGGTTTATTTTCTTTTGAAGGGGGCTGTTAAACTCTCTAGAGTTTACGAAGCTGGAGAAGAAATAACAGTCGCATTACTCCGAGAAAACAGTGTTTTTGGTGTGTTGTCATTGCTAACAGGAAATAAATCCGACCGATTTTACCATGCGGTTGCTTTTACTCCTGTGGAACTGCTTTCAGCACCAATTGAACAGGTGGAACAAGCGCTAAAGGAAAACCCCGAATTATCAATGTTAATGTTACGGGGTCTTTCCTCGCGAATTTTACAGACAGAGATGATGATTGAGACACTTGCTCACCGAGATATGGGTTCAAGATTGGTGAGTTTTTTGTTAATTCTTTGTCGAGATTTTGGCGTTCCTTGTGCTGATGGAATTACAATTGACCTTAAGCTCTCTCACCAAGCGATTGCTGAGGCAATTGGTTCGACTCGTGTTACAGTCACCAGGTTACTGGGAGATTTGCGCGAGAAAAAGATGATTTCCATACACAAGAAAAAGATTACAGTCCACAAACCTGTAACCCTAAGTAGGCAATTTACCTAATAGGTAATTTACCAGCGGGTAATTTACCCAGTAGGTAATTTATCCAAGATTGATTGGGGTAAGTGTAGAATGTGGCGCATATGATGTTTTTTGTTGAGAACACTGACAACCGGAGGTAATTTCTGAAGTTTTTTAGCATTATCAGAATCACAATCCAATTCACACAAGTCGCACGCCACTTCGCTCAAATATGGGGACTTTTGTCAGCGAGCGACTTCTCAACTTGGGAAAACTTCATCAAGCGCCAATTCGCGCTACTCCGTTCAAACAAGACTTTTTTGGGTAATTTAGCTGATTGCAGGCTCTCCAGTCCCCCACAAATAATTGTTGGAAGTAGTAGGCTGTATCTGGTAGCGGAACGGTAAAAGCAAATGGCAACCGGGTTCATCCTTATTGCTGCAATTTTAATTTTGGGGGGCGTTATAGCGACCCTTGGAGACCGCATTGGCACAAGAGTCGGCAAGGCAAGGCTCTCACTTTTTAAGCTGCGTCCTAAAAATACGGCGGTACTGGTAACTTATATTACGGGTACGTTGATTTCGGCATCTACCTTGGCAATTTTATTTACTGTTGATGACAAATTGAAACAGGGTGTATTTGAATTAGAAAAGATATTAACAGACTTAAGACTCAACAAGGAACAACTTAAAGTCGCTCAAGAGCAAAAAAATAAAGTTCAAAAAAATCTGGAACAGTCGCAGCAAGAGTTACAGCGAATTGACCGGAATTTACAGGAAGCTAACGAAAAGCAAAAGAAAACTCAACAGCAGCTGAACCAAACTAGAACTGACCTCCGACGTACTGTTACTCAACAAGTTCAAACCCAAAACCAATTGCAACTGACCCGAACTGAATTGGGAAGGGTAGCACAACAGTATCAACAAGTCGTGGTCGCACTGCGAGATATTTCAGAGCAGAGAAAAAGCCTTATTATTGAGCGAAAAGGTCTGGCTGAGGAAATAACCCGTTTGAAGGCTGAACGGCAAAACTTTTTAGACCGTGCCAAAAAAGCTATCGGAGAACGCGATAGAGAATTAGCAAATCGCCAAGAAACGATTGACAAAAGCGAACGTCGAATTACCGAACTCAATCGTTTGATTACTAAGCGCAACCAAGAAATAAAATCGCGAGAGCAAATAATTGGGGAACGCGAGCAAACAATTGCCCAAACTGAGTCTCGCTTAAAAGATTTGGAAACACAGCAAAATTATTTAGAAAAAGAAGTCGCAAAGCTAGAAAAATATTACCAATCATATCGCGACTTACGTCTTGGTAAACTGGCGTTAATTCGCGGTCAAGTGCTATCTTCAGGTGTCGTGCGTGTTGAAGACCTAACTAGGGCGCGTTCAGCGGTGATACAAATACTACAAGAAGCCAACCGCTATGCGACAACTGAATTATCAGAACCTGGTATAAATTCTCCAAATGGGCAGGTTTTGTACGTAACCCAAGAACAGGTAGAGCAGTTGAGCAGACAGATTAGCAAAGGTAAAGAATATGTAGTTAGAATCGTTTCTGCGGGTAATTACGTTAGAGGAGAAAAAAGGATAGAGTTTTTTGCCGATACAGCCCAAAATCAAAAAATGTTCACTGCAGGCGAAATATTAGCTGGCACTAGCGCTAACCCAAAAACAATGACTTCGTATCAATTAAAACAAAGGTTAGAACTATTAATTTCAGCTTCTCAATTTCGCGCCCGTAACGCAGGTATTTTAAATGACTTACAAATAGATGGTTCTTTAATTCGTTTTGTCGCTCAACTTCGTCAGTATGACCAACAAATAGAGATTAAAGCCATTGCAGCAGAAGATACCTATACAGCAGGACCATTAAGAGTCAGGTTAATCGGTATACAAAATGGGGAAATTATTTTTAGTACGTAGCAATTTTATGGTGTTTGAATATGACTGTCGGTGAATTTTCGCCAACGCAACCAGTGATTTTAGGATTCGACCCGGGTCGAGATAAATGTGGTGTCGCAGTGATGGGATTAGACAGGCGACTTTTTTATCATGAAGTTGTACCCTCACAAGAAGCAATAACAGTTATTTTGGGATTGCTACAAAAGTTTCCAATTTCCTTGTTGGTGATGGGAGACCAAACCACAGCCAAAAGTTGGAAAAAGAAATTACAAGAGGAAATGCCAGAGCGTTTTAGTATAGTTTTAGTCGATGAGCGTTACAGCACTTTAGAAGCAAGGGAACGCTACTGGCAAATGTTTCCTCCCAAAGGACTCACCAAAATTTTGCCAAAAGGAATGCGAAACCCACCACGACCGATAGATGACATTGTGGCAATTCTGTTAATCGAAAGATATTTAAATCGTCTTTCACAATGAATTTAGATTTGGAATTTTAGATTTGGAATTTTAGATTTGGGATTTTACTAAAGCTGTGCCCGAATAGTAAAGTCATAATCACCACCAGGTTCCAATTGGTAATCTTTTTGTTCTAAAAAGCGACTGAGGGGTTCTTTAATCAAAGCTCGTCCTTGGGAAGGTTTGACAGAAAGTATACCCTGACGGAAATGCCACTGAAATTGCCACTCAAAATCACCCGCTCTGACCTCCCCTTCAAGTAAGCCATGCTGCCAAGATTGACGGGTAATTCGGACTTGGGCAGTAGTTTCTGGTAGTCTTTTTGCGCTCACAATACTTTTTGTTAAGTTATGAGATGGATAACGAGACATTTCTTATTAGAATAGCGTTTTGAAACCTGGTTTAAAATCTTGACAAAATTAATTACTCGGTGTATGTAGAGACGCGAAATTTCGCGTCTCTACAAGTGTTGATCGCTATATTTAGGCGGGAAAATCCAAAATAATCCCAAATTCAAAACTGCTATTTACTATAAAAAAAAGCTTTTTCCCCAAACGCAGGTTCTAAATCGCTTAGCCAAGTAGCCTGTGGGTCAAAACGTGCGAAAAAAGGACGTTTACACCAATCAGAATTACGACCTTGTATAAAAGAAAGCACAAATACTTTTTCACCCAAAACTTCAGTAACACCATCTATGATAATTTTTCCCGGCAAAGCGGACATGACCGGACCACGTACAGTTCGAGCTAAACCAGATACTTTTTGTGTAGCCGCTTGAAAAATTTCCCAAGCACGAATTAAAGGAATTTCAAAGTAATGTTTTGCTCCCGTATCGCGCTCTACAAACATGTAATAAGGAACACAACCTAATTTGATTTGTGTTTGCCACATTCGCGCCCAAACTTCAGGTGTGTCATTTATTTGACGAATCAAAGGAGCTTGTGTACGTATTTGGGCACCTGTACAACGGACACGAGAAATAGCTTGCTGAGCAATTTTTGTTTCTATTTCTTGCCAATGGTCATAATGTGCCATGATAGCCAGATGTTTTCCACTAGCTACAACTCGTTCAAATAATCGCAAAATATCATCAGCATCCTCATCACTGACAAAACGATAAGGCCAGTAAGCTAGTGTTTTAGTACCAATACGAATAGTCTGAATATGTTCAAATTCCGGACTAAGCAAAGGTTCAATATATAAAGCAAGAAGCTTAGCTTTCATGACCATTGGGTCACCACCAGTAATTAATACGTCGGTTACTTCTTGGTGTTGTTTTAAATATTCCAGAAAATTACCAGACTCACGGGTGGCAAATTTGAAATTGTCACCACCGACGATAAACTGCGACCAGCGAAAACAAAAGTTACAGTAGGAATGACAAGTTTGACCAGCAGTTGGGAAAATAAGTACAGTTTGAGGATACTTATGTTGAATTCCTTGTACGGGTTCACCATTTAGCTTGGGGATATTATATTCAACTTGTCCTGAAGGATGAGGATTGAGACGGGAACGAATGCTATTAGCGATTTGTTGTATTTGCGCTTTGGGAGAATTATTTTCCAACAACCAAATTATTTTATCTAAATCCTCAGCAGCGAGCATTCCGGGTTGAGGAAAAGTCAGCCGAAAAATGGGGTCATTGGGTATATTGTGCCAATCAATCAAATTTTCGATAACATAATTGTTGGCACGAAAAGGAAAGACTTGCGCGACAGCTTTCATTGCTAAGCGCTCCATCGAAGAAAATGTTTGCAATTGAGGCAATTTTTCCAGGTCTTCGACGGAATAAAATCGTAGAATTTGATTTTTCACGTCCAAATTGCCCCTAATTGTTTGAGATTTTTAATTTGTTGTGCAGTTAGTCCTGTAGCACCTCGAATATCTGTACCTTCATAAAGTTTTGGAAGACGAATTGGTGTAGATTGATTAAATTCTAAGTCGCTATTTAAGTTTCTATCTAAGTTCCAAAGTTGAATCATCCCGTCTTGACTAGCACTTGCTAAGTTACCTTGAATATTAAATGCTAGAGAGCGAATCCAATCAGGTTGTTCCCTTGATTTACCAATAATTTCCCAAGTTTGAGTATTCCATAATAATAATGTTCTATCCAAGCCACCAGTCGCGAGTATTTTTCCGTCCCAACTAAAGCTAACTGTACGAACAGACTTTTTATGCTCCCTCAAAGTTTTAAAATTTTCCCAGTTCCCTTCATCATTCCGACACCAAATTTTGATGCTTCCATCACCAGCAGCACTGATTAAAATTTTGCCATCAGGTGCAAAAGCTACAGACCAGACCCAATCATCATGTCCTTGTAAAGTTTGAATGCATCTAACATTATATATATCTTCGGCATTCCAAATTTTTACTGTACCATCACCTCCTGCACTAGCCATAGTTTGACCATCAATATTAAAAGCAATTGACCGTACCCACCCTTGATGTCCTTCTAAAGTTTGAATACAGTTTCCAGTTTTAGTCTGCCAAATTTTTATTTTTCTATCATCACTACAACTTGCTAACAAAGAGTTATCGGGACTAAATCTAACCTGTCTTATCCAACTTTGATGTCCTGACAAAACTTGACTTTCTCGTGTTTCTAAATCCCAAAGTCTAACGGTTCTATCAGCACTGCTGCTAGCTAGAAATTTTCCACAGCGAGAAAAAGTAACTGACCTGACCCAATCGCTATGTCCCTTCAAGGTTAAATATTCCCAAGTATGAATATTCCATAACCTAATTGTTTTATCTTCATAACCGCTTGATACCCTTGTTCATAATTACCTGTACGACCTTCTTGCATAATTGATTCAACATTATCTAACACCAAAAGGCAACGTTGATTACGCAAATATTCAATAAATTGGGAAATTTTAGAATTTACATTATTTACCTTATCAATGGAAATGTCTAAAGTATTATCAAAACATCTTAACCAAGTATTCAAAAGCTCTGTTAACGATATCGGGACTCTGAGAGTTTTCCAAATAATATACTCAAACTCCTGTTGAACTTGTTTCAGCAAACTTGCTGTGAGAGTTGTTTTTCCAATTCCACCAAGACCTAGTAAAGTGACAAATTTACTTTTTTCATTAATAATCCATTGCTCTAATTGTTCCAGTTCGTTTGTACGTCCAAAAAAATCATAAACATTTGGAATATCACCAAAAACTTTAACTCTACTTGATGGTGGACTGATTAATTCTGGACGATGACGTGCAAACAAAGCCATTAAATCAGTACGATTAATACGCTTAGTTTCATTAGAAAAAGCTAAACAAGTGTCACTTAGATGTTTTCTCACTGTTGCTTCTCGGATATAAAGGTAACTACTAATGTAATTATCATTATGTCCAGCTATAAACAAATTTACAACTTCTCGTTGTCTTTGTGTTAACAACTGTGAATAAATATAGTTGAAATCACCAGGCTCCATTTTCACCCCGACTTATTTTTTATGCTTCTCTTCACAAATGTGAATTTTCTTCACAAATTATAAACGTTCAAAATTAACACTTGTGAATTTACAAGTTTTATTTGGTACGCCATAATTACTGTCAAGAAGCAAAATTAATTTCTGTACAGGGGCATTATATGGTAAGTTCCTATCATCTTCAACATCAAAAACCTTTAGCCCAAGGCAATACTAAAGTTTTTGCTCGTACATTGATAAATCAAATTATCACCGAGTTCAATGTGGCAAAAGCCAAACTCGAACATAGCAATGGACTGGTGAATACAAGCGAGATTATGCAATCACTCCAAGAAATTGAGTGTCAAATTGTAAATATTAATCGCCAAATGCAACCGCTACCTGCTGAGCGGGAGTCTTATCACCGTCATGATGACCAAGAATTGCACTCCTTTTTGGGCACTCTTTGGGGTAGCGATTGAACAAAGAAACACCACTAGACCCCCACGGAACCCCACCCCCAACCCCCTCCCCGCTCTTCGTGAGGGGGCTACGAAAAAAATTGAAACCTGTTGAAGTTATTAAATTCCTTATTCCTGGTTAAAGACTGGAAACAAAAAAGTCTTAGCCCCCTCTCCGCGCGCGGTTCGTGGTGTTGGGGGTGGGGTTCTGTGGGGTTATCAGCAGATTGGAGATAGAATTTCTTTTATAGTTAAGAATTACTAATTACGAATTACTAATTAATTTAGCCCGCCATCTGCGGGCTTGTTTATATAGCCTCCACCCGAAACCGGGTGTAGGATATCTACATGGAGAGGGGTATTAAAACCCAAATCTCAAATCTCAAAATCCATCCACGTTCCTAAGCATTAATTGCTGCTTGTTCCCTTGCAGCTGCAGCTTGGTCTGGATGAATACCTAAGCGGGTAAGATTAATCCTACCTTTGTTATCAATTTCGCGTACTTTGACGATTACCTCATCAGCGACAGCGACTTCATCTTCTACTTTACCCACACGGTAGTCTGCGAGTTGTGAGATGTGAATCATTCCTTCTTTACCGGGCAAAAACTCTACGAAAGCACCTATAGGTATAATCCGAGTCACGCGACCTAAGTAAACATCCCCTTCGTTCAGTTTACGAGTCATGCCTTGGATAATCCCTCTGGCTTTCTTCGCTTTGTTTTCATCCATAGCAGAAATCGTCACTGTACCATCATCTTCAATGTCGATTTTGGCACCAGTCTCTTCGGTGATTCCTTTAATGGTCTTGCCTCCGGGACCAATCACTAACCCTATCATATCTGGGTCAATCTTGACGGTCAGTAAGCGTGGAGCATAAGGCGACATCTCAGTACGCGGTTTGTCGATAGCTAAAAGCATTTTTTCCAAGATGTGTAATCTTGCTTCTTTAGCTTGGTCTACAGCTTGTTTAATAACCGCAATAGACAAACCTGATATTTTCATGTCCATTTGCAGGGCTGTAATTCCCGTGTCTGTCCCCGCAACTTTAAAGTCCATGTCTCCCAGGAAGTCTTCAATACCTTGAATATCCGTAAGAACTCTGACTTCATCGCCTTCTTTAATTAAACCCATTGCCGCACCGCTGACGGGTTTGGATATTGGTACACCTGCGTCCATTAAGGCAATGGTGGAACCACATACAGAACCCATCGAGGTGGAACCATTAGAAGATAATACTTCCGAAACTACGCGAATTACGTAGGGAAAATCTTTCTTTGATGGTAATACAGGCAACAGCGCTCTTTCCGCCAAAGCTCCGTGACCAATTTCCCGACGGCCTGCTGCACGTAAAGGTTTAGTTTCCCCAACAGAGAAGGGTGGGAAGTTGTAGTGGTGCATGTACCTTTTATGCTGGTCTTGCTGCAAATCATCTGGGAGGTTTTGCACATCACCCGGTGTACCAAGGGTACAAATCGATAGAACTTGAGTTAGTCCCCGATTAAATAAACCGCTACCGTGAACTCGTTGGGGTAACAAACCCACACTCGCTGATACCGGACGTACTTCATCTAGCTTACGACCGTCAACACGCACGTAATCTTCAACGATTTGACGCCGCATTAGCTTTTTAGTAATGTCCTTAAAGGTATTACTCAGGGCTTTACTATTTGCAGTCGCGGCAGCTCGAATCGAATCATCCTCTGCCAACAAGGCGATACTTGCAGCTATAGAGTCTTTTACAACATCTAAAGCATCATCCCGTTCCTTCTTGCCCAAATCAAATTGCGACAGGATTGCCTTAATTTCATTTGTTGCGCGATCGCGAATAAAGTTTTCCAGTGTAGCGTCAACGGATGCTGGTTGTTCTTGGACAAGTTCAATGCCCAATGCTGCCATAAAATCGCGTTGTGCCTGGATTAAATCGCGCACAGCCTCATAACCGAAGTCAATTGCCTCAACAATATCCCTCTCCGGTAACTGATTAGCACCAGCTTCCACCATAATTACACCGTCAGGTGAACCTGCGACAACTAAATCGAGGTCACCATCTTCGATTTCTTTATAAGTGGGGTTAATAATGAAATCATCTCCCACTAAACCGACCCTTACCGCTGCCATCGGACCAAGAAAAGGGATTTTAGCCAAAAGAGTGGCAATAGAAGCACCAGTTACAGCTAAAACATCAGGTGGTACCAGTTCATCCATTGAAAGGGTAGTTGCAACAATTTGTAAATCATCGCGTAACCACGACGGGAATAGCGGACGTATAGGACGGTCAATTAAACGACTAGTGAGAATTGCTCTTTCTGGAGGACGACCTTCGCGTCGCATTATACCACCGGGTATCCTACCGGCTGCATATAAACGTTCTTCGTAGTCTACGGTCAAAGGAAGAAAATCGATGCCTTCTCTGGCTTCGGAGCGAGTTGCTGTGACCAAAACAGCTGTATCCCCAGACTGTATTAACACAGACCCACCAGCCTGGGGAGCTAGTAGACCAACCTTCAGTCGAATATCCCGTCCGTCAAAGGATATTGACTTTTCAAATTCTCCCATTCAGTATATGTTCCTTCTTTTTTCGCTATTCTCTCTCTGTGGCAATCCTAACATTTATGCACTAGGGCTGACGGCAAGTAATCAATGGCAAATTCCCGGTAATTTACTGGGGAAAAGCAGAGGATAGAAAGTAGGAGTAAAAGAAGGTGCAGAATTAAAGGTAAAAAAAAACACCTTACTTAGTTCTGCAACAAGGGTTGAATACCCCACATCTTACAGATGCTCTTCGTTCATCCAGGTTCAGAATCGCTATTTAAAGACCTTCTGACCTCTACTTTTTGCCATAGTCCCTTATAAAGCGATATTTACAGGAAAAGCTACGCACAGGTATTGCATGTAACTATCTTTCCCATAAACTTAAGTGGATTTATACAAGAGGCAGCTATAACATGCTTTGACTTGCATAGCCGCTTTCAGTTTGTATTTCCACCACACCGACGCCCACAGAGCTATCAGAATCACTTTACTTGCCCTATGATACTGAGTATTGCCATATAACGAATATTAGACGCAAAAAAAAAATTCAACAACACTTATCACGAACAATTCCTCATTTCAGGTTACAAGTTAAAATACGAGCTAAAATACAAGTTAAGATATTTGGGGTTAATCTAAAACCACAAGATATTATTGCTAAAGTTGCCTGACCCAACCACAAGCGCAAAATATAGCTGGAAATAAGCGGTTAACTTTGCAGATATATTTATTGGAATAAATGTATTAGGATAAATGTGGAAATATTAAATAACTTTCTTATTAGGGCGTCGGAAGTTATATAATATAGCTGAGTTATGATGTGATGATATTCTTTTTTTAATTGGATTTTTTTTAAATAAGAAATTGTATGTTGCATCTAAGCATGAAAATATATTTCAAAAATATATTCTCGCCTTTGCAATAAATTTAGTTATGTAAAATCCAAATGTAAAAGAATCATTAAAAAATATATTAAAAAGCAACTTTTACCCATCCAAAAATAAAAGAATTGCATTTCTAAGTTGGTATACATTTGAGTGATTGACAAATGGCAATTTTACACGGAAGTTGGTTACAGCGTTCAAGTGATGGTGGTTGTTTATTTATTTGGGGAGAAACTTGGCGTTCTTTGCTCGATAGCTCCGAACAAAGTACGGTTACAGAAGTACAGCCTTATCCCCTAGCAATGACACTGACGGAGTTAAATGATTTCTTGCGTTCTCGGAACATTATAATTCCTAACTTGAAGCAATCGTTATCACCGGATGCATCAAGTACAACTCCTGCAAAAGGAAGGTCACGTAAAAACACAGCTAGCACAAACCCGAGTTTGCCAAGCCACACTCAAATAATTGCGCTACCAACAAATATTTCCATAACTACCCCAGGAACAGTATCGATTATACCTTCTTACACCGCCAATCTAGGAAAAAGAAAGAACTCTTCAGAAGTAAGCCTATATCCCTGGCAAATTGAAGGCTTTTGTCTTGAGCCAACCACAGCAATTAAATTTTTGACTTATTTACCCTTAAATGCCGTTAATGGTGAAGATGACTTTATCGGAGGGGATTTACGCTTTTGGTCACAGGTAGCTCGTTGGAGTTTAGATTTAATCTCGCGGTGTAAATATTTACCATTAATTGAAAGACAAACAGATGCTAGTTTTATTGCTAAGTGGCAAGTACTTTTAGATAGCGCTATAGACCAAACGCGCTTGGAAAAATTTTCCCACATGATGCCAACGGTATGTCGGATGCACCAAGGAGAAATAGAAAATAAAGAATTAAGTAAAGAATCTATAAGTTCCCACTCACTACTATATATAGACTTACCAGAAGAACCTCAAAATTTGTTAGGAGATTTTCTCAACAATACTGTAGATGCTCAAGTGCGGGATATGTTGGGTTCCCAAGTAATAATAGAACCCAGGATTATGACTTCTTTACCAATTGCGGTTAAACAGTGGTTGCAAGCTTTAACAAGTGCATCAAACACAATTACTGGTGATACAGTTAGCTTGGAAAAAATAGTATCAACTCTAAAAGCTTGGACTTTACCGCTACAATATCAAACTGCGCTAATTAACCAGTTTCGTACCTGTTTTGAATTGCTTCCACCATCTGAAGATGAAACAGAATGGACTTTAGCTTATTTTATCCAAGCTGTGGATGACCCGGAATTTTTAGTAGATGCGGAGACGATTTGGGATAATCCATTTGAGAGTTTTGTTTATCAAAATCGTACGATTACACAGCCCCAAGAAACTTTTTTGCGTGGTTTGGGGTTGGCTTCCAGGTTATATCCACCAATTGCACCGAGTTTGGAAACTCCCTCACCTACAGAAACTCGCCTAACTCCCTTACAAGCCTATGAATTTATCAAATCGATGGTATGGCGTTTTGAAGATAAGGGTTTGGGGGTAGTTTTACCTTACACCTTAACCAACCGTGACGGTTGGGCAAATCGTTTGGGTTTAAAAATTAGTGCTCAAACAGGTGATAAAAAACAAGGACGTTTAGGTTTAGAAAGTTTACTCAATTTTAAATGGGAATTGGCAATTGGGGGACAAACACTTACCAAACAAGAGTTTGATAAATTAGTAGCGTTGAACAGTCCTTTAGTAGAAATTAACGGTGAGTGGGTGGAGTTGCGTCCTCAGGATATTAAAACAGCCCAAACATTTTTTGCTTCTCGTAAAGACCAAATGGCACTTTCTTTAGAAGATGCTTTGCGACTAAGTAGTGGGGACACCCAGACAATTGAAAAATTACCCGTAGTTAGTTTTGAAGCATCGGGTGCGTTACAAGATTTAATTACCAACTTAACAAATAACAAAGCTATTGAGCCTTTACCCACACCAGCTAACTTCCGAGGTGAATTGCGACCGTATCAAGCACGTGGGGTAGCTTGGTTATCATTTTTAGAACGTTGGGGTTTGGGTGCATGTCTTGCGGATGACATGGGATTGGGGAAAACAGTCCAGTTTATTGCTTTAATGTTACATCTTAAAGAGGAAGAGGCAATAGAAAACCCAACTTTATTAGTTTGCCCAACTTCAGTATTAGGTAACTGGGAAAGGGAAGTTAATAAATTTGCTCCTAAGTTAAAAGTTTTGCAATATCACGGTGATAAACGTCCTAAAGGTAAAGCATTTTTGGAAATTATCAACAAGTATGATTTAGTTATCACTAGCTACTCGTTGGTTCACCGTGATTTGAAAATATTGCAGAGTACATGTTGGCAAAATATTGTTTTAGATGAAGCTCAAAATGTAAAAAATGCTGATGCCAAACAGTCGCAAGCCATAAGACAATTACAATCTAAATTTAGGATAGCTTTAACAGGAACACCAGTCGAAAATAGATTACAAGAATTGTGGTCTATTTTAGATTTTCTCAATCCGGGATATTTGGGAAACAAGCAGTTTTTCCAACGAAGGTTTGCTATTCCTATTGAAAAATATGGTGATGCTTCTTCATTAAATCAATTGCGGTCTTTAGTTCAACCTTTTATTTTACGTCGTCTCAAATCCGACCGAGATATTATTCAAGATTTACCAGAAAAACAGGAAATGACTGTATTTTGTGGTCTCAGTCCCGAACAAGCAACACTTTACCAACGAGTAGTAGAAGATTCTCTGGCTGAAATTGATGATGCTGAAGGTTTACAACGAAGAGGTATGATTTTGGGTTTACTCGTTAAGCTCAAACAAATATGTAATCATCCAGGACAATATTTAAAAGAAACTAATATTTTGCAGCCGCGTCTATCTGGTAAGCTTTTACGGTTACAAGAAATGTTAGATGAAGTGGTTTCTGCGGGAGACAGGGCTTTAATTTTTACTCAATTCGCTGAGTGGGGTAAGTTATTAAAACCATATTTAGAAAAACAATTAGCGCGAGAAACTTTGTTTTTGTATGGCAGTACATCCAAAAAACAACGCGAAGAAATGATAGACCGTTTTCAAAATGACCCACAAGCACCATCTGTGATGATTTTATCATTGAAGGCTGGTGGTGTTGGGTTAAATTTAACGCGAGCAAATCATGTCTTTCACTTTGACCGATGGTGGAATCCAGCTGTTGAAAATCAAGCCACAGACCGAGTATTTAGAATTGGTCAAACTCGCAATGTTCAAGTACATAAGTTTGTATGTACTGGTACTTTGGAGGAGAAAATTCACGACATGATTGAAAGCAAAAAACAATTGGCTGAACAAGTTGTTGGTGGAGGTGAAGATTGGTTAACGGAACTTGATACAGACCAACTTCGTAATTTGTTACTGCTTGACCGCAATGCTGTGATTGAAGAAGATGGTGAATAAAAGAATGTTGACGGTTGACTGTTGACTGTTGACTGTTGACTGTTGACGGTTATTGATTAGTTTTGTTCTTAATTCAAAATACAAATTATTATGACTGATTCTACATTACAAGCAAGTCGGGAATGGTGGTCGCAACGTTGGCTTGAATTACTGGATTCCTATCGGTTTAAAAAACGTTTGGAACGTGGTAGAAATTATGCTCGTCAAGGGAATGTTTTGACTATTGAGTTTAAAGGAGCGAAAGCTTTAGCTAAAGTCCAAGGTAGCGAACCTGAACCATATAAAGTTTCTCTTTCTCTTGACCATTTTCAGGATGAAGAATGGGGATATGTTGTAGAAACTATGTCCCAAAAGGCTATTTTTGCAGCTAAACTTCTAGCAGGAGAAATGCCGCAAAATATTGAAAATGTTTTTAGCGCAAATGGTCTTTCTTTATTTCCTTTTACTTTGTCTGATGTTCATAGCAAATGCACTTGTCCAGATAAAGCTAATCCCTGTAAGCATATTGCTGCTGTTTACTATCAGTTAGGCGATAAATTTAGTGAAGACCCTTTTGTCTTATTTCAATTACGTGGTCGCACCAAAGAACAAATTATCAGCGATTTACGTAAATTACGGGGTGTTGACAATGAGCAACCACAATCCACATCTTCTCAAGCAACAACCCATAACCAAATATCTGTAAAACTTGACTCTTTCTGGCAATATAATGAACCTTTGGAGTCTTCTTTAGTGGTTATTACACCTTCTACTAGCGAAACCGTTTTGGATGTACTTGGACCCATCCCTCTGGCAAAAGATGATGAGAAAGTTATTACTCTGACTCCTGCTGATGTGGCTATGAAATATTTAGACACCGTTTATAAAGATGTCAGTCAAAAGGCTGTAATCGCAGCAATGAATTTGGGAGGATGAATAAACAATTCGCAATAAGCGCTACGCTCCAAGAAGTGAATGCAATTCGCAATTCACAATTACGTTTTGTGTTCACGAAGTGTGCCGAAGGCATTGAAAATTTAGACCCCAACACAAAATAAACAACCGTGGGTGATGCGGTTTTAAATCCCTTTGTGATGACAAATAAAGTAATTTATATTTTTCAGATACTTCAACCCAAAACTGATGCTATAAATTACAGAGTCATCCAGTAGAACCAACATGGAACTCCAAAGTCGAATTATTTCGGTAGAACTAAGTGATGGTACTAATGTTCGAGTTGAGGCTACGCTGATAGGCGACCGCAAAATTAATTTTCAGACTCGGCCTTTTAATGAAGTGACCGTAGCGATTGAGTCGTTGACGAAAGAAATTGCAGAAACTTTACAAAAGGTGAAGCCAGATAAAGCTAGTGTGAAATTTGGGATAGAAATTGGTATGGAAGCAGGAAGGTTGACACCTTTGCTGGTGAAGGGGACTTCTACAGCAAATTTAGAGATTACTCTGGAGTGGAGTAACTAGTAGCATTCAAATTTATGCATCTTACCCATCTACCAACCAGCTATTAACCTGTTTGTAGCTCCAACATCTACCCCCCTGCTTAAAAATTATCCTAAATGGCTTTGGATAATGTCATCTATCATAGCTTCGACATCTGTTCCGTTTAAATCAGATTGTGTCAATTGAAAGCGCACACGACGCTCATCTATATCCAAGGCTTCACTCATCCATCCACCTAAACCACGTGCTCGTTTGTCAATTTCTAGTAAGACTTCTAGTTTACCTACAGATAAATTAAAAATTACTTCCAATTCATCTAAGTGAGTACTATATTTCCCTACAGGACGAAATTCTAACACTTGTACAAACGGATATTTTCTGCCTGAACGATTATTGTACTCACACTCCGCTTGATAAAATTTAAAGCCCAAGTTTTCCAAAGCCTCTATTACCCTCTGCATCATTGGATGTGGTAGTACTTTTAAAGTATCCGTATCACGTGGGTTAATAGCCGTTTTTATATCTAAACCAGTACGAACATATACAGAAGTTTTACCCAAGCTTACAGGTAGTTCATCAGGCAATTGCAACGAAAAAGGCACTACAACTTTCTCTTTTGCTTGAATAGTAAAGCGCTCTGACAAACGATAATTTACCATTACACATTCTTCGTAGTAAGTATTATCATCACTTTCCCGTTTATATTTAGTAGCAATCTTCAAGTAGATGTCATCAATATCTTGGGCTGTATCTCCGCCATTAATATACACTTCACCCTCTAGTAAATCACCGCAAGCCACGGAATCATAGAAAAGTTGTGTATCGACTGTAGCAGCGCCAATCCCAACAGAAGCAAGTAAATTTTTAAACATAGACAAAGTATAAATGGCGGTAATTACTTATTTAACCAACCATCTTAACTACTTATTTTGCGATAGTGCAATGTTGGTTTCCCAAAGCCATGCCTTTATGGGCACGCTAAGCCTAAGTTCTGCGGACGACCTTGCGGTACACAACTAGGGAGGAGCGCTAACAACCCAACCTACGAACTTTTTCCTTTTTGCCTAACCCACTCTCGGACTGCTCGTCGTAAAGCCAATCTTCCCCCAGTGCGATTTTTCTCTATTAATTGGGGTAATTCCTGGATTGGTAAATTAGGAAATACTAAGCTCTTATCAACCTCTATATATTTATTACCTTGCAGATTGTAAATTTTCAACACACCAGAATCGTAACACCATATTTCAGGTATTCCTATACGAGCATAAATGGGAAACCTATCCAAAGACTTATTTGTTACATCAATTTCCAAAGCCAAATCTGGGGGAGGGTCTTGATTCAAATCAAAATTGAGTCTACCTCGAATAGCAGCTTCATTTTGAAAATAAAAGCAGTTATCAGCTTCGACCCCTGCCATTTTGCTTTCACGTTTCCAGGTAGTTGAACCGTAGCTTTCGTAATTTACTTCCAATTCTTCAGCAATATCTTTTACGAAATCACCAATAACTTCTTTATAAAATTCGTGTTCAGGTAAAGGTGTCATAATTTCCAATGTTCCATTATCATAAGCCACCCGCGCACCTCGCTGCTCCCCTAAATTTTGGAGAATATTTTCAAACTGTTCCCAATCGAGGTTGTAAAGTATTACGCGGTCAGCACGTGTCGCAGTAGCCACTGTCATTTCTAAAACCTTTTTGTACTTGAACAATACTAAAATTCTATCTCTTTAAATCCTACTCCCCACTAGAAATTCGCAATTCGCAATTTTGAATTTGAAATTTTGTTCGCGAAGCGTCTGCCTTGCAGATATTTTGAATTGTTTACTCCCCACTCCCCAAAAAAAAACTCCTGCCAAAAAGACAGGAGAAAGCAAGCTAATGTAATATTCAGTGATGAAAGAAATCTAACAAGTTTGTCAATTTCCTTTTAGTCAAGTTCCTTCATTGCCATTACTGGTTCGTTTTCGCGGTCAATACCTTTCTCGAAACCACCAGCTGCTGCCCGCGCACGTCCAGCGTGCCACAGGTGACCAACAAGGAAGAAGAAGCCCAACACGAAGTGGGAAGTAGACAACCACGCACGAGGGGATACGTAGTTAAAAGAGTTAATTTCGGTAGCAACACCACCAACAGAGTTCAAAGAACCCAGAGGAGCGTGTGTCATATATTCAGCAGCACGACGAGCTTGCCAAGGCTGAATATCGTTTTTGATTTTGTCTAAGTCAAGACCGTTAGGTCCACGTAGAGGCTCTAACCAAGGGCCTTGGAAATCCCAGAAGCGCATGGTTTCACCACCGAAGATGATTTCACCAGAAGGAGAACGCATCAAATATTTACCTAGACCAGTAGGCCCTTGTGCGGAACCTACGTTAGCACCTAAGCGTTGGTCACGAACCAAGAAGGTTAAAGCTTGTGCTTGAGACGCTTCTGGACCAGTAGGACCGAAGAATTCGCTTGGGTAAGCAGTGTTGTTATACCAAACCATACAGGAAGCGATAAAGCCCATTAAGGACAAAGCGCCTAAGCTGTAGGATAAGTAAGCTTCACCAGACCAGATGAAAGCACGACGTGCCCAACCAAAAGGCTTGGTGAGAATGTGCCAAATACCGCCACCAATACAGATAAGAGCAACCCAAATGTGACCACCGATAAGGTCTTCCATGTTGTTAACGCTAACAATCCAACCTTCGCCACCGAAGGGAGATTTCAGCAAGTAACCAAAGATGACCGCAGGGTTCAGTGTGGGGTTAGTAATGACGCGAACATCACCACCACCTGGCGCCCATGTATCGTACACACCACCAAAGAACATCGCCTTCAGTACTAACAGGAGAGCACCACATCCTAAGATGATTAGGTGGAAACCGATGATGTTTGTCATCTTGTTCTTGTCTTTCCAGTCGTAACCAAAGAAGCTGGAATATTCTTCTAGGGTTTCTGGACCGCGAACTGCGTGGTAAATACCACCAAATCCGAGTACAGCAGATGAAATTAAGTGTAATACACCAACTACAAAGTAAGGGAAGGTATCAAAAACTTCACCACCAGCACCCACACCCCATCCAAGGGTAGCGAGGTGAGGTAGAAGAATGAAGCCTTGCTCGTACATTGGCTTTTCGGGAATGAAGTGAGCGACTTCAAACAAAGTCATCGCTCCAGCCCAAAATACTATCAAACCAGCGTGTGCAACGTGAGCACCAAGAAGTTTGCCGGAAAGATTTATGAGGCGTGCGTTACCAGACCACCAAGCAAAACCGGTGGATTCGATATCGCGACCGCCACCGACCATTTGACTATTAGAGAGCGTTACCACGTGGCAGTACCTCTTCGGGGAATACAAATTTTTCGTGAGGCTGGTCTTGAGGAGCCATCCAAGCGCGGATACCCTCGTTCAAAAGAATATTTTTGGTATAGAATGTTTCAAATTCTGGGTCTTCGGCTGCCCGTAATTCTTGGGAGACGAAGTCATATGCTCGCAGGTTGAGAGCCAATCCAACGATACCAACTGCACTCATCCACAAACCTGTTACTGGTACGAACAACATAAAGAAGTGTAACCAGCGTTTGTTAGAGAACGCAATACCGAAAATCTGAGACCAGAAACGGTTCGCGGTCACCATTGAATAAGTTTCTTCCGCTTGAGTTGGGTTGAATGCACGGAAGGTGTTGGATGCTTCACCATCTTCAAACAGTGTATTTTCCACTGTTGCACCGTGAATCGCACAGAGCAACGCTCCACCCAAGATACCAGCAACACCCATCATGTGGAAGGGGTTGAGTGTCCAGTTGTGGAAACCTTGTAAGAACAACAAGAAACGGAAAATTGCAGCTACTCCAAAGCTGGGTGCGAAGAACCAGCTAGATTGACCCAAGGGGTACATCAAGAATACGCTGACAAATACAGCAATCGGACCGGAGAAAGCAATCGCGTTGTAGGGGCGAATTCCTACGAGACGAGAGATTTCAAATTGACGTAGCATGAAGCCAATTAGTGAGAAAGCTCCGTGCAACGCCACGAATGGCCATAGACCACCCAATTGGAACCAACGGGTGAGGTCACCTTGAGCTTCTGGTCCCCACAACAGCAATAGGGAATGTCCCATACTGTCTGCAGGAGTGGATACTGCCACTGTTAAGAAGTTACAACCTTCCAAATAGGAAGAAGCCAAACCGTGTGTATACCAGGATGTGACGAATGTTGTACCAGTTAACCAACCGCCGATTGACAGGAAAGCACAGGGGAACAATAGAATCCCAGACCAACCTACAAATACGAAACGGTCGCGTTTTAACCAGTCATCAAGTACGTCAAACCACCCTCTAGTACTGGGGGCGCGTCCAACTGCGATGGTCATCGGACTTAAATCCTCTTTTTTACTAAAATTGCGACGTTTTGGAGGAATTCAACGTAATTTTGACATCTCTAATCACCGGACGGTGACCGAATTATGAGAGACTACTAATAAAATACTTAGCATTTCTCACTCTAAGTGTCAAAACTCGCACCACTAGTCGTTAGTTTAATTAGTGTGTGCTTAATAATTCTTAACTTACCACATTAGTCGTATTTTGTCTCTTGCGATTCAATTATTTTACAGGCCAATGGGATTAACCGACACAAAACTACTACATAACATCAATATCAGAAAATTAACAATCTGTCACAACTTCTCTCAGAAATCTTAATGATTTTAATATTTTGATGAGTCTGCGAACAAGTTTCAGATACTATAAACAGAGGAAAATGAAGCTTGCAATCGAAGCAGCTACAATGGCAAACTCTTAAAATAAGAGCAGATAATTGGAAAATTTGATTTGTCAACTTTTAGGCAAATCTAAATTGCCGGGTTCGGTTACCCGTCCGAAGTTCAGTTCGGTAGGATAAAACCCGTAGGTTAAGACCCGCAGGATAAAACCAAAATTGACAAGGCAATCAAATTGATATGACAGCATCAGAAACCGTTAACAAAAGCGAAAGCGTTTTAAATCAAAAGGTTCTAGGTTCTCGTCGCTTCAGCAACTACTTTTGGGCAACTGTAGTAACTATGGGTGCCACAGGGTTTTTCTTGGCTAGCATATCGAGTTACCTTAAGGTGAATTTTCTCCTTGTTACCGACCCAACTCAGCTAATATTTTTCCCTCAAGGCTTAGTTATGGGGTTGTACGGTGTAGCAGGTTTACTCTTAGCTTTATACCTGTGGCTGGTAATTTTATGGGATGTTGGGGGTGGATATAATGAATTTAATCGCCAAACAGGCAAGATTAAATTTTTCCGTTGGGGATTTCCTGGAAAAAACCGTCGAATTGAAATTGATTGCGATGTGAAAGACGTGCAATCTGTAATAGTAGATTTGAAAGAAGGATTAAATCCCCGTCGCGCTCTTTATCTTAAAGTTAAAGGACGTAGGGATATTCCTTTAACACGGGTAGGTCAACCATTATCCTTAACCGAGTTAGAAACTCAAGGTGCTGAATTAGCTCGTTATTTGGCTGTACCCCTTGAAGGACTTTAAATGGGAATGGGGAATGGGGAATGGGGAATTACCAATTACCAATTACCAATTACCAATTACCACTGACATCTGAAAAATTTAGTTAATATATCCTGGTTGAGTATATTAATTAGCAATGCGGTTGAAAATTCCCAAATTTATAGTTGCTTTTGTAATTGTTGGTATGTTGCTTATTAGTGGATGTACGGGACAGCCAGTTGCTTCTAATACTGCTTCCCCAAATTCCCCAGTAGCCGAAACGCCAGCCGAAACAACAGCTGCTCAGGCAACTAACGAGGCAACTTCTGTCTCTGAAACCACTACTAGTGAGGGTGTTTCTGGAATGAAAGATTTAGCACGACTCGAAGGTAAAGCTACTGTGGTGATGACTGTTAAAGGGTCACCTATTACTATCGAGCTTGATGGTACTAATGCTCCCATCACTGCTGGTAACTTCGTTGATTTAGTGCAGCAGGGTGTTTATGACGGTTTAGTTTTCCATAGAGTTATCCCCGAATTTGTAGCTCAAGGTGGTGACCCCCAAAGCAAAGACCCAGGTGCAGCGGCGAGATTGGGTACTGGTAGCTTTATAGACCCCAAAACTAACCAGCCTCGCTACATACCTTTAGAAATTAAGCCCAAAGGTGCAAGTAACCCAACTTATAGCAAACCATTTGATGCAACGGCTCAGCCTGTTGAACTTGCTCATAAAGTGGGTGCAATAGCTATGGCTCGTTCTGGTATGCCTGACTCTGCTTCTTCACAGTTTTATTTTGCTTTAGTTGATTTACCATCTTTGGATGGTAGTTATGCTGTGTTCGGCAATGTTAAACAAGGTATGGACGTAGTTGCCAAAATTCAGCAAGGGGATAAAATTGATTCAGCGAAAGTCACCCAAGGTGCTGAAAATTTGAAAAAAGGTGGTTGATTTCTAACCTTCAAAAATTAAAATCGTAAATGTTGTATGTAGTGCGAGCGTCTCGCTCGTTACCAAGCCAAAGCTATAACGTTAAAAGCTCAAGCCAAAAGCTATAACGCCAAAAGCTCAAGCCAAAAGCTATAACGCCAAAAGCGAGCAAGATGCTCGCACTACTCAGGCCAAAAGCTATGACGCCAAAAGCGAGCAAGATGCTCGCACTACTCAGGCCAAAAGCTATGACGCCAAAAGCGAGCAAGATGCTCGCACTACTTTTACAAAATTGGGATGCTCCCAAATTGATTCAAGTTGTTGTCACAGGTATTGGTTTAGTTTCAGCTTTAGGCGAAAGCTTAATTTCCAGCTGGGAAAGTCTTATAGCAGCTAAATCGGGAATTAAACTGCATCAACCTTGGGCTGAATTACAACCATATCCTTTGGGTTTTATTAATAAACAACCACAATTACAGCCAGCCTTGTTGGAGATGTTAACGAGGCTGGTTGTTTCCGAAGCATTGCAGGACGCCAAGTTATTTTCCCCTTTACCAGATTGTGCTGTAGTCATTGGTTCGAGTCGAGGTTATCAAGCATCCTGGGAAAATATGGCGCGTTACTTTTACGAACGCCCCCAACTCCCAACTCCCCACTCCCCACTCTCCACTCTCCACTCCCCACTCTCCATATGGTTAGACTCTCTACCCCATATGAACGCTATCGCAGCAGCACGACAAATTGGTTCTACTGGTATTGTTTTGGCTCCTATGGCTGCTTGCGCGACTGGTATTTGGGCAATTGCACAAGCTGCTTTACTTATCCAAACTGGTCAATGTCATCGAGTTATTGCTGGTGCGGTAGAAGCACCAATTACGCCTTTGACGATAACGGGTTTTCAGCAAATGGGTGCTTTGGCAAAAACTGGAGCTTATCCGTTTGATTTATATCGAGAAGGTTTGGTTTTGGCTGAAGGTGGGGCTGTATTTATTTTGGAATCGCTGGAGTTAGCACAGCAACGAAATGCAAATATTTATGGTGAGGTTCTTGGTTTTGGCTTAACGGCTGATGCATATCACACTAATGCACCAGAGCCGGAGGGAAAAGTCGCAAAATTGGCTATAAAACATTGTTTACAACGTGGTGGTATTACTGCACAAGATATTGATTATATTCATGCTCACGGTACGGGTACTATTTTGAATGACCGTATGGAAAGCTTTTTAATACAAGAATTATTTCCATCGAGTGTGACGGTGAGTTCTACAAAGGGAGCCACGGGTCATACTTTAGGAGCTTCGGGAGCTTTGGGTGTAGCTTTTTCGTTAATGGCTTTGCAGAAACAGGTTTTACCTCCCTGTGTGGGGTTGGAAAATCCTGAGTTTGATTTGAATTTTGTTACAGAAGTGCGTGATTGTGAAATTGAGCGGGTGATGTGTTTTAGTTTTGGATTTGGGGGACAGAATGCTGTGGTCGCGTTGGGTAATTTTCGTGAAAAACTATGAATAGATAGCCAGGGAATAAAATAGCCAGGGAATAAAATAGCCAGGGAATAAAATAGCCAGGGAATAAAATAGCCAGGGAATAAAATAGCCAGGGAATAAAATAGCCAGGGAATAAAATAGCTAGGGAATAAAATAGCTAGGGAATAAAATAACCAGGGAATAAAATAGCCAGGGAATAAAATAGCCAGGGAATAAAATAGCCAGGGAATAAAATAGCTAGGGAATAAAATAACCAGGGAATAAATTCCCTGTCTAAAAGCTGAAGTCCTCTAAAGAGGACTAGAATCATAGATTAAAAACAGATATTTCAACAAAATTAGGGCGTGACTAAAACTTTTCTCATTAGTCCTCTTTCAGAGGACTTTAGCTTTTAGACAGGGAATTTATTCCCTGGCTTTTTCTGGCTTTCTCTGGCTTTCTCTGGCTTTCTCGCTGCTACTGGTTTGTTAAGAAGTCTTAACATCTGCCAACACCCCAGTGTCCCGACCTATACTCCTATCCCTGAAAATGGATATGATATAAATGTAGAGAAATCTTAAGAAATATTAATCAATGCTCGTTTCCTCGTCTGGCTTGTCCAAGGTCAAAGATTCAGTAAAGGAAAAAATTTTTTTTGGTAATGAACCCAGTGCCGAATTAATCGCTATCCTTACGGTTTACTTTGTTCAAGGTATTTTGGGGTTAGCACGACTAGCCGTCAGCTTTTTCCTCAAAGATGAACTTAAGTTAAGTCCAGTTGAGGTTTCGGCAATGATGGGTATTGTTGCGCTCCCCTGGATTGTTAAGCCTTTATTCGGTTTTCTCAGCGACGGTTTACCAATATTTGGCTATAGGCGTCGTCCTTACTTGGTTTTATCTGGGATACTGGGAACTATTTCCTGGATAAGTCTCGCTACAGTGGTTCATACAAGTTGGGCTGCAACGAGTGCGATCGCACTTGGTTCTCTCTCGGTTGCGGTGAGTGATGTAATTGTTGACTCCTTAGTTGTAGAGCGTGCGAGGTCGGAATCTCAGGCTGATGCTGGTTCGTTACAAGCGCTTTGTTGGGGAGCATCAGCAGTAGGGGGGCTTATAACCGCTTATTTTAGCGGAATGCTTTTAGAACATTTCACTACGCGCACAGTATTTTGGATTACTGCTTCGTTTCCGCTGATTGTTTCTGGTGTAGCATGGTTGATTGCGGAATTACCTGTCAGTAAAGATAGTCAAGACAAAGACGAATCCGTAGATGTAAAACATCAATTAGTGCAATTACGCAAAGCTATTTCTCAGAAAGCAATTTGGTTACCAACAGCATTTGTATTTTTGTGGCAATCTACACCCACAGCAGACGCAGCTTTTTTCTTCTTCACCACTAATGAATTGCACTTTGAACCAGAATTTTTAGGAAGAGTGCGTTTAGTAACGAGTCTTGCTTCGCTGGTAGGAGTTTGGATTTTCCAAAGATTTCTCAAGAGCGTACCTTTTAGAATAATTTTTGGTTGGAGTACAGTTCTTTCAGCAGTATTAGGTATGACAATGCTGCTGTTGGTAACACATACAAATAGAACTTTAGGTATTGATGACCGCTGGTTCAGTTTAGGTGACAGCTTAATTTTGACCGTGATGGGACAAATAGCCTATATGCCAGTGTTAGTATTAGCTGCTCGGCTTTGCCCACCGGGAGTAGAAGCGACTTTATTTGCTCTGCTAATGTCAGTTTCTAATTTAGCTGGGATGGTTTCCTATGAATTAGGAGCTTTTGCGATGCACTGGTTAAATATTACCGAAACAAATTTTGAGTCACTATGGTTGTTGGTACTAATTACAAATCTGAGTACCCTATTACCGTTACCATTTCTTAATTGGTTACCTGCTGCTGAGAGCGAAGTGGCCACATCAATATTGCAAGCATCCTCAGCAGATGATGATGATGAATCTTTGATAGCTGGTGTTGCAACCGATGTTTAAAGCATTTAATTAACGTAAATTGTAAGCTAACAACCCTTTAATTTGCACAGTTTGTTTTACAGTTTGTTTTAATAATTCTCTTGTGGGGTGGGCATCCTTGCCCGCCCTTGTCTTTTGTCCAGATATGCAAATTATAGTGTCCAGATGTGCAAATTATAATCACAACAGCTTAGTCGCGGGAATGGGAAGCTTTTTATTTTAGCGAGCGGGACTAAAAAGCACTTAACATATGTTAACATAACAGTGTATTTGCTTAACGATAAGTAATCAAAACCCTTCGATATTCAATAATATTAAAAATAAGCATATGCAGAGTTTTCAAGTTGGTACAATGTCCTCTACAGTGACTGAAAAATCTTATAATCGTGCTGCTTGGCAACGTGGATATGAGTCCTTAAAGCAAGAGTCTGATTATTGGATTGATGATATTGAAGGGGAAATTCCCACAGATTTAGAAGGTACGTTGTTTAGAAATGGGCCGGGTTTGTTAGATATTAATGGAGAAAAAATACATCATCCTTTTGATGGAGATGGAATGATTTCCCGGATATCTTTTACCAATGGTCGCGCTCATTTTAAAAACAGCTTTATTCGTACTGAAGGATATGTCGAAGAACAAAAAGCAGGAAAAATTGTTTATCGGGGTGTTTTTGGAACGCAAAAACAGGGTGGTTGGTTAGCGAATCTTTTTGATTTTAAATTGAAGAATATTGCTAATACCAACGTTATCTATTGGGGTAGTAAGTTACTCGCTCTTTGGGAAGCTGCTGAACCACATCTTCTAGACCCTGTAACCTTGGAAACTTTGGGTAAAGAATATTTTAATGGGGTATTGTCCGAAGGTGATGCTTTTTCTGCTCATCCACGTGTTGACCCTAATTGTAAATTTGACGGTGGTGCTCCTTGTTTAGTTAATTTTTCGATTAAGCCTGGACTTTCTTCAACTATTACTATTTTTGAGTTAGACATTACTGGGAAAGTAGTGAGAAAACATGCTCACAGTGTGCCCGGTTTTGCTTTTATTCATGATTTCGCGATTACCCCGAATTACTGCATATTCTTCCAAAATCCTGTGAAATTTAATCCCATCCCCTTTGCTTTGGGAATACGTGGTGCTGGGGAATGTGTTAAGTTTCAGCCAAATCAACCGACTCGTGTTGTAATTGTTCCTAGAACTCCAACCCAAAATTCGACGCAAGGAAATGTATCCGCTAAGGTAAAAATTTTGGAAACAAGTGCAGGCTTTGTCTTCCACCACGCTAATGCTTTTGAGGTGGGTGACGAAATAGTGATGGACTCGGTTTGCTACGAAAGTTTACCAGAAGTAGAATCAGGAAGCGATTTCCGTGAAGTTGATTTTGACAGCCTTAAACCTGGTCAACTTTGGCGTTTTCATCTCAATCTTAAGGATGAAACTGTAAATCGAGAGCTGATAGAAAGCAGGTGTTGTGAGTTTCCTAGTTTACATCCGCAAAATGTGGGACATGATTATAAATATTTATACATTGGTGCTGCACATGGAGAAAGCGGAAATGCTCCTTTGCAGGGCTTTGTGAAGATGGATTTGCAGACAGGAGAAAAACAAATCTGGAGCGCTGCACCTTTTGGTTATGGGAGCGAGCCGATTTTTGTTCCACGTCCTGGTTCGGAACAAGAAGATGATGGCTGGGTGTTGGCTTTAGTTTATGATTCACAGCACCACCGTTCAGATTTAGTGATTTTGGATGCTAGGGATTTTAATAAGGAGCCTGTGGCTAGGTTACATCTAAAACATCATGTTCCTTATGGGTTGCATGGGAATTTTACTAGTGAGCTTTTTGTTTAAAAATTTACTTCTTTTGTAGGATGGGCTTCCAGCCCGTCCATACCAAGCAAGGCGGGCAAGGATGCCCACCCCACAAGATGGAGGGAGGAATTTTTTTGGGAAGTGCGTAAGGTGGCAGGTACTTGAAAAACCTCTAAAGGCATAATAATTACAACTAGACAGTAGATACAATTTTCCTGCTAGGGGTCAATTTTTGTAAATGGTCGCGGATACTGGAAGCAAGAATATAAGCAAGGCTGACAGGAACAGCATTGCCAATCTGGCGCATTGACTCCCCCCAAGTACAGGGAAAATAATAATCATCAGGAAAGGTTTGCAATCTCGCAGCTTCTCTGACAGTAAAATAACGAACTTTGCCATCACTTAAAGCAAGCATATTTTCTCCACCAGGAACACCATGTACTCCAGCTTTCAAGGTTTTGGCTGGCTCATCTAAGGGACTACCTGTGTGTCCGGGGTAGCTTCTTGCTCCTGGAATATAAACACGGTTGGGTATTTTTTTTGCCATATCATCGCTTTTTGGCTCTGGCAGGTCAGCAATTGTATCTCGAACAGTAAGCCAAGGAAGCGTCATACTACCTAATAAGTTCGGCCCGTTACGTTGTAATTGAGCTAGCTGTTTTGCTGGTATCTGAGGACGCTCCGTATTACAAATACCGTGACGTTCCCAATAGTCCCCAGTTACCCACTTTAGCCAAAACAGTGCTTCTTCGGTATGAGTTGGTTCGGGAAAGCACCAATTAGGGTTTAAATCAGAACGAAAACCGACTATAAAAACTCGCTCCCGTCTTTGTGGTACGCCATAGTCAGCAGCATTTATTAGCTTAAAAGTTACACGATACTCAAAGTCACTTTTGATACTACTGTGATGATGATGCTCTAGCCGCACCAGGTGGTCAGTCCATGACTCATCTGATTTCGGCTGTAGCTCTGGATGGGTAAGCTGTAAGTTAATATACTGAAAATAATTAATAAAATTTTGACGCAGTAATCCGCGTACATTTTCAATTAGGAAAGCTTTAGGACGTAAGGAACGTACCGCTTGAAAGAAATGCGGAAACATATCACGTTTGTCAAGATAGGCACCATGCTTACCACCAATTGAAAAAGGCTGACAAGGTGGACCCCCTGCAAGTAAATCTACTTCCTCATTAATAATAGAGTAGTCGAAATCAGCCACATCCATATGATGAACATACCAGTCCTTCAGAAGAGAAATCCCTCGCTGCTGATTTGAACGAATGGTATGACAACTGTGCTTATCGCGTTCCACAAGTGCCAAATGATGAAAGCCAGCCATAGCCGTTCCTATAGCCAAACCCCCTGCACCTGTAAATAACTCTACTGATTTCACTTTTAGGTTTTAGAGAATTGATTAGTTGCGAAACATATTGATAATATCGCAATTTTCCAGAGAGCATCTCAATTTCGTCTATCTGCTTTTGCTCTTTAGATTACTTGTCGAAATTTATCAGGTGTCACCCCAGATGATTTACGAAAGTTAGTTGTTAAATGAGCTTGACTGGAAAAACCTAATTCAGATGCAATTTCTTTTAGTGATTTTTGGCTGTTTTTAAGTAAAATCTTCGCTTTCTCAATTCTTTGATACATCACAAACTGATGTACAGGCATCCCAACAATTTGATTAAAAACCGCACTCAAATGGCTCACACTGATGTTGCAAGCTTGGGCAATTGCGGCTAGACGTAATGAACTATTCAAGTGAGCATTAATAAAATCAATCGCATCATGAACATATTTCTGATCGGGTTGAGATAATTTGATACCAGGTATATAACTTCGGGTTGAATAAGCAGTGATTAAATTGGCAACCAGTGCTTGAGTTAAGATATCAACGTAGAGCATCCCATTCGGAAAATTAGCTTTTAATTCATGTAGAAGTGCCGTTGACAGACTAGAAATAAGGGGTGCCGCAACTCCATTCAACTCCATTAATGAGATGGAATCGCTATCACCCTTGAGCAAATCTTTACTAACCTCCTTCACCAGGTAGGGTGAAATAAATAAGTTAAGCGCATCATAGTCAGTCAACCAACGCCATTGCTGAGAATGACCTAATGGTGCGATTGCCACATCTCCTTGACGAAAGGTTATTGGTTTTGATCGCTTGCTATTTAAATTTTCACATTTGATGCTGGGAGCCATAGTCACTAGCAAGAAATGCTCATCTAAAGCAGGCATGTAAATCTCATTCGGTGGAAGAAAATGCTGATGTAAAACAATGTCTTTCCATCCTGATGTTTCACTGGTTTCAAGGGGAGCAAAGGGAATCTCCCGGAGGAAACTTTGCCGAGATTTTAAAGTTGAGTCAGACATTTGGCTGGTGATGCTATAAGTTCTTATAAAAAAGTCTATGAAAAAGCCTCTGTTTTTGAAATACAGGGATTTCATTTAAGTATAAGCTTTGTTTTTAGGGATAATCGCAGGGTGGCTAAATTATTTGCGTATGAGAAGAATCGGTCGTATTTTGCTCTCTGTAGTGTTGGTTAGCACGGCAGTCGTTTCGGTTGCAGTTGACTGGAACATAACTCACCTTTTTAATCCTGAATGGCATCCGCACGCCAGATTTCATGATGCTGTGATGCTATGGCTATTAAGCGGATGCTGCATTATGGCGCTTTGGTTGTTATGGCGCCGTTCAGCAGAACCTACTATTGCGGTAACTGTGGCAACGTTGGTACCGATCATTTTTTGGTCGCCCTTCTTTTTTGTGACGACAGTAATGCCCGGAATGAGCTTACAGGCAGACTTGAAGGAAGCTGTCCCGCAGGTGGCAGGCATCCCGATCTACCCAAATGTTGCTGTTGCAACAATTAGCGTTATTTTGGCGTTGATTGGCTACGGACTATATAATGCTCCTGACTCAGGAGACAGCGAAGCATGAGGCAAGCCATCCTGATTTCACTTTTTGCGGGACTATTAATCTTACTCCCCAGCCAAGCAGCTCTAGCTCATCCAGGACATGGTGTTCTAATCCAAAATCTTGCCCAAACAACCCTCTCACCCAGTCTAATGCTAACTGGGATGGGTGTCGCATTTTTCGCTGGAGCCGGACATGCCCTGACTCCTGGACATGGCAAAACTATGGTCGCAGCTTACCTGGTGGGTTCGCAAGGAACGCCACAACAAGCAATTTTACTGGGCTTAATCACAACATTTACCCACACGATTAGTGTTTTTGGGCTAGGTATTTTAGTTTTACTGTTATCTCAATATGTGTTGCCAGAACAGATGTATTCATGGCTGAGTTTGTTAAGTGGATTAATGGTGTGTGGCGTTGGCTTTACATTGCTTGATCGGCATCTGGAGCATTCGTCCGACCATCACCATTCTGATACTCATGACCACGAACATACTCACTCTCATCATATTCCTCAGTCTCAAACAAACTTGCCATCGCTTCTAACATTAGGAGTTGTGGGTGGTTTAGTTCCTTGTCCCTCAGCACTTGTGTTGTTGCTCAGTGCGATCGCGCTCCATCACACGACTTATGGTCTAATGTTGGTCAGTGCCTTCAGTTTTGGGCTGGCAGTTGTATTAACTACAATTGGACTTGCCGTCGTTTATGCCCATCAATGGCTGGGCGATTTACCATTGCTCCAACCTTTACAGCGATATGTGCCGATTGTGAGTGCGATCGCTGTGATTGCAACGGGAACCGTGTTAACTGCTTGCGCTGTAATTTAGAGTATAAAAATATGAACATTGGTATCATTGGTTCTGGCAAAATGGGCAGCGGATTGGGCAAAATCTGGGCAAAAGCCGGACATCAAGTAATATTTTCCTATTCAAGAGATGATTTGAAGCTCCGCCAACTTGCCGCGTCCGCAGGGGAAACCGCAAAAGTTGGGACACCTGAGCTAGCCGTAGCAGAAAGCGATGTGATCGTGCTGGCAGTGTGGGCACCTACCTTAGAAGAAGTGTTCCGTACAGCCGGTTCTCTAGATGGCAAGATTATCATCACCTGCGTCAGTGCCTTGCAACCAGACTTTACGGGTCAAACGATTATGATATCGTAAACCCGATAATTATCCGTCTAAGACTGTCTATATGAAAATAAAGCATGAGAAATAACTTAAGTCTTTTAGCCCAGCGTCCAGCAGCTATTCGGATAATTGCCTTTCTTTTATGCTTACTAGTGATATGGTTACCTATTGCTATTCCAATATATTTATTGATATATGATGCTAACTTAGTGACTATTTTGACAATGGTCATGCTAGCAATCACATTCTTTCTTTTTCTGCCTTATTGGGGTAAGTTAGTTCACAATCAACCCCAAATATACCAACATGTGGGTTTAGAATTTACAAAGCAATTCACTTTTGAGTTACTCCGAGGTTTGGTAATAGGATTAATTAGCATTCAATTATTATTTTTGATTCAAGGTTCATTGGGTTGGTTGAAATGGCAGCAACCGAGTCAGTCGGTAGTACGATTTATTTTAGAAGCGATACCTACAGCTTTTGGGACTGCACTTGCTGAGGGGTTATTTTTTCGCGGTTGGATATACGATGAGTTATCCCGGGATTATAGACCCAGTGTTGTGCTTTGGGCAGCTTCGTTAATTTTTCCAATATCACATTTTCTCAAACCAATAACGGAAATAATTCGCACTTCACCGCAATTTTTCGGTTTACTATTACTTTCGTTAATTTGCATTTGGGCAAAACGTCTGTGTAGAGGACGTTTGGGTTTATCGATAGGTATTCATGCTGGATTAGTTTGGGGTTGGTATGTTGTTAATGTTGGTAAGTTGATTGAGTACACAGGTAAGGTTCCTATTTGGGTGACAGGTGTTAATGATAATCCTTTAGCTGGGGTGCTTGGGTTAAGTTTTTTGCTGACTTTGGCTTTATGGATGTGGTCGAAAAATTTAAAGTTGAAAGTTTAGGATTATTAGTCGAATTTGAGCCAATTCGTCAGAGCGCGATTTGAAAAAAATATTTTCAGCGATGGCTATAACTAGAACTTTACAATGGTTTTAGCGTTTGTATAAATTGCTTAGCTTTTCAGTTGATAAAAAATCCAAAATAGTTTCCGCTATCCCCTTTGATGCTAAATAAGGCACGCCATTCCCAACAGTTTTAAACATATTAGTTAGTGACATTTTATCTGGCAATACAAAGTTAGCGGGTAAAGATTGTATTGCTAAAGCTTCAGCTACAGAAATTCTGCGAACTTTATAAGGATGTAAATGCACTTCATTATTCCCATAACAAGCAGTAGGAGAATAACGCCATCTATGTAACCGCTTATAAGATTTTCTCGAATCATCACCTTCATATATAGAAGAAAATTTTGTAATTCCTGCTCTTGGTTGAAAATAGTGATTTGAATTTGGATGATTGAACACATCATTTTTTGTAAACCAAAATTCTACTGTTAACTCTTCAGGAATATTATCTGGACAAAGCAGTACAGAATTTTCTTTAAATGGTTCACTCTTAGCCCAAGGATAAGAAAAAGCTTTATCTTTTGAATACAAAGTATATTTGCTCCACGGGAATAAACCTGAAGGTAATACCCTTTCGTTACCAAGATTTATTCCTATATCTTGAATCAATGTATTTCGGAAGCCCAGTAGAATAATTCTGTCTCTATTTTGGGGTACACCGTATTCTATAGCATTAATTAAACGCTCAGTTAAAATATAACCAGCTTGGTTTAACTTTTGCTTCAACGAATCATAAAAAGAACGGTGCTTTTTCGTCTTCCACAAACCTTTAACATTTTCAAATAGAAAAAAATCTGGTTTTTGTTGGCAAATTAACTCAATATATGTAGCAGATAATTTACCATTATCTCCTAAGTTACCTCGATTTTTTCCACCTACAGAAAAGTCCGGACAAGGTGGACCACCGATAAAGCCAATAATATCATTATGTTGGCGACAATCTTGTAATAAATCTTTCAGGTATACAGCTTTTTCACCTTCAATAAGGTAAGTAACATCAGCTTCTGCACCATGATGATATCCATATTGTGGTAATTTAAGGTTAAGAACTTCGCGTGAGTGACGATATGCCTCTGCAAAAGGTGAAAAAATTTCATTCACATAAACAATATTAAAGCCGCTTGACTCAAAACCGAAATCAAGAAAGCCTGAACCTGCAAAAAAAGAAAAGATACTTGATTTAAGACTCATTGAACAGACATTGCTTACTTTAAATATGAACCCGCGCAAAAAGAATTACTATTAATATTTATACTAGACCAAAAAATAAAAATATTTTCCCATTATTTCTAGGAAACCTCTATTGCCAGTAATTAAAATATAATGACACTTAGAAAAGTATTTATCAAATAATTCTTCAGTCCCATAAACCTCACTATTAGTCCTCTTCTAGAGGACTTTAGCTATCAGACAGGGAATTTATTCCCTGGCTTACTGGCTTACAAGGTTTGTTAGAATGACCTACAAAGGATAAGCAAGGAATTTAGCAGATGACAATTGTGATTACTCTCACTCCAGAAATCGAAGCACGACTCCGTGAAAAAGCAGTACAGCGTGGAGAAGATGTAAGCATTGTTGCCGCTCAAATGCTGACTAACGCATTGGAGTCAGAAGCACAAGACTTACGAGAAGCTATCGAGGGTATTCAACGTGGCTTAGATGATTTTGAGGCTGGAAACTTCCGTTCATTCAATGATTTTGCAGAAGAAAAACGTCGTAAACATAATCTACCAGCCGATTAATGAGATACCAGGTTGAAATTTCTAGTGTTGCAGACGCTGAAGCAGATAACGCATTTCTTAGAGTATCTCAAATTACATCACCCCAGAGAGCAAGCGAATGGTATTAAGGGTTGCTAAGAGCAATCGAGTCTCTGTCCTCAATGCCAAAACGTTGCCCTTTAGCGCGAGAAAACGAATATTTTAGCAATGAAATTCGGCAATTACTCTACGGTCAAGGGCGTAACATATACCGTATTATTTTTACTGTTTTAGAAGAAGAAAATATTTGTACTGTCCGCATTCTTCACATTCGACATGCAGCACAACAAACACTTGGTGAAGAAGACAAAAACCAAGTATAAATTTGCTTTAGTGTATGTAAATCTTGTGGGGTGGGCATCCTTGCCCGCCCTTGTATTTATTCAAAATTAACTGTGTTCATTCAAAATTAACTGTGTTTATTCAAAATTAACTGTGTTTATTCAAAATTAACTGTGTTTATTCAAAATTAACCCCCAAACAAATATAGAGACGCGATAAATCGCCGTCTCTACATTTTTGTTTAAATATTGCCCTGGCATCGAGCAATTGTTGCGGGAGACAACTCTCCAACTATCGTAGCCGCAGCAGCGTTTCACAACTGAGTTCGGGATGGGTTCAGAGTGGTTCCACCGCGCCATAGACACC
>JAESGU010000084.1_pt1 | contig 61765 bp, 61 predicted proteins | sample 9266271 | NCBI WGS metagenome assembly JAESGU01 (sample SAMN15740544, study PRJNA653495) | algae metagenome | isolation source: Scytonematopsis contorta HA4267-MV1 and co-occurring heterotrophs from mud... | place: USA: Palolo Valley Trail, Honolulu, Hawaii | collected 2009-07-25
TTGTCTTGCTCAGGAGTGAGAAATACCCTTAAACGAGCGCCCATATTTCAGTCACCTCGGCAGATACATTCTACGTATTTATTTATCTTTACATAGTTTGGTTTTTTCGCGCCGACTTACTTATATGGTCCCAAACCATCACAAATTCTTGATACATATACTCAACTTACAGGAAGAATGCCGCTACCACCAAAATGGTCAATCGGCTATCATCAATGTAGATGGAGTTACGAATCTGAAGAAGTAGTACGCACACTGGCGCAAGAATTTAGAACTCGTCGTATTCCTTGTGATGTTATCCACCTTGATATTGACTACATGCGAGGTTTTCGGGTATTTACTTGGAGTCCTACACGGTTCTCTAACCCTAAAAAACTAATTAGTGATTTGAAAGAAAATGGATTCAAAACTGTAACTATTATTGACCCAGGAGTAAAATACGAACCAGAAGCTAATTATCACGTTTTTGACGAAGGAATGAAAAACGATTATTTTGTTCGTCAAGCGGATGGTAGATTATTTCATGGCTATGTGTGGCCTGATAAATCTGTATTTCCTGACTTCCTGCGTGCGGATGTTCAAAAATGGTGGAGTGATTTACATAAATCTCTTACTGATATCGGTATTGCTGGTATTTGGAACGATATGAACGAACCAGCTATTAATGACCGACCATTCGGTGATGGTGGTGTTCATATATGGTTCCCCCTCGATGCACCACAAGGAGGAGAAAATCCTGCAACTCATGCAGAAGTTCATAACCTGTATGGTCTGAATATGGCAAAAGCTAGTGCTGAAGGTTTAATCAAACATCGCGCTAACGAGCGTTCGTTTGTACTGACACGTTCTGGGTTTGCAGGGGTACAGCGTTACTCTAGTGTGTGGATGGGTGATAATCAATCGCAGTGGGAACACCTGGAAATATCGCTACCGATGCTTTGTAATATGGGGCTTTCGGGAGTAGCATTTGTTGGATGTGATATTGGTGGATTTGCGGGTAATGCCACAGCAGAACTATTCGCACGTTGGATGCAAATTGGTATGTTGTATCCATTGATGCGAGCGCATTCGGCAATGAGTACCGCACGTCATGAACCGTGGGTATTTGGACAAAGGGTAGAAGATATTTGTCGCGAGTATATTAATTTGCGCTACCAGCTATTGCCTTTCTTTTACACCTTATTTTGGGAAGCAGCTACAACTGGAGCGGCTATTTTACGACCTTTAGTTTATGAGTACCCGGACGACCCGAAAACCTATACGCTTTATGACCAAGTATTATTAGGTTCTAATTTAATGGCGGCACCAATATACCGACCGGGAGTAGAGTATCGTGCCGTATACTTACCTGATGGTACTTGGTACGATTGGTGGACAGGAGAAAAACTAGAAGGCGCTACGCATATTTTGGCACATGCACCATTAGAGCGAATGCCATTATACGCACGTGCGGGTGCAGTTATTCCCATGCAACCAGTAACGCAATACGTTGATGAACATCCTTTAAACGAGTTACAACTGCGAATCTTTCCAGGAAGCAGTGAATACATACTTTACGAAGACGATGGAAACAGCTTTGAATATCAAAAAGATATTTACTCAACAACAAAGATAAGTGTATGTACTGAGGGAGAGCGAGTTATTGTAAATGTTGCCCAAAGACAAGGAGAATGGACACCGGAAAAACGTCAAACCATTGTTGAAGTAGTGGGTTTTGGCAAACAAAGTTTTGAAGATGATGGCAACTCACACCGCTTGGAATTTAGCGATGGAAGTTTGTAGCGGATGTAGGTCTTGTAACTGTTCAGCCGGCTGAAAAACTTGCTGCAAAATTACGCGAACTGAATATTGACCACAACATTGGCAAGGATGTAATTATGAAGTAGAACGAGCTGATATGCGTCGCAAATTTCAACTAGGATGCGACCAAATTGTGCAGATAGATAATCAAGCTGTGGCAGTTTTACAGTCAAAGATAGAGGCGATTAATTTTATTTAAATCATATTGAGTTATTACCAGAATATCAATGTTTAGGTATTGGAACTCAACTGATACAAAGCGTTATTTCACAAGCTAAATCTTTAAATAAACCTGTAGTACTCCATGTATTAAAGATAAACCCAGCAAAATCATTATATGAACGTCTCGGTTTTGAAACTGTTGAAGAAATAGCGACGGGTTTTGACTGTAACGATATAAAGCGTGGTGTAAAATACAAAATGTCAACAATTGCCGGAAACAAGTATGTGTAACTACCACGAAATCACTTTGAGCAAGTAAAAAGGTAACTTTTGATTTATGGCTCTTAAGCGCGGATTAACTCTGGGTAAATATGCTCCCCTGCATACAGGACATCAATTTGTCATCGATACTGCTATATCCGAAATGGACGAGGTGATTGCGATGATTTATGATTGCCCTGAAGTGACACCCACCCCCCTGACGATTCGTGCTAATTGGTTGCGAACAATTTATCCCAATATTCAAGTAATAGAAGCGTGGGACGGTCCCACAGAAACTGGAAACACCCCGGAAATTAAGAAAAAGCACGAGGATTATATTCTCAAAAAACTAGAAGCTAGAAAAATTACTCACTTTTACTGTAGTGAATTTTACGGAGAGCATGTAAGTCAAGCGCTCGATGCAGTTAATCGACTAGTGGATTGCGAGCGTCAAAAAATTCCTATTTCTGGTACCATCATTAGAGAAAACCCTTACAAATACCGCTCGTACTTGCACCCCATAGTATACCGCGGCCTAATAACCAACGTAGTTGTTTTAGGCGCTCCTTCGACAGGTAAAACAACCATAGCGTCAAAACTAGCGGAAGATTTTCAGACAGTATGGATGCCAGAATACGGTCGCGAGTACTGGGAACAACACCAAATTAATCGACGCCTTTCCCTCTCTCAACTTGTAGAAATCGCCACAGGACATCTCGAACGAGAAGAAATTTTACTTTGTCAATCCAACAAATACTTATTTACAGATACAAACGCATTAACTACCTATCATTTTTCATTGTATTACCACAACGCAGCCGCTCCGGAATTAGTACAACTAGCTCAGGAAACAGCATCGCGCTACGATTTAGTATTTCTTTGCAATACTGATATTCCATATGAAGATACAACAGACCGCTCCGGAGAAGCAAACCGCAATATATTTCAAAAACAAATTGAGAGTGACTTAATTATCAGAAAAATACCTTTCTTTCGCTTGCAAGGCAATCTTGAAAAGCGGATTCAATCCGTTAAATCTGTTTTAGCTCAATACCAAAAATACAGAAACATGATAGATTTATTTTCCCCGAATATTTCTTAGAGTACATATAAATGTTTGATTTTTGGAGTATTAACAACATCGCCTTTCAGCTCGTCGGATACCCGATGAGCTACGTCGAACTAATCGGAACAATTTTAAATTTGTGGTCGGTATGGCTAATTTCTAAACAAAAAATGCTGACTTGGCCAGTAGGAATAGTTGGTTCGATACTATTTTTGGTATTATTTTACCAAATCCGTCTATATGCGGATATGTTAGAGCAGATTTACTACGTGATAGTTAACATCTACGGTTGGTGGAGGTGGCTGACACCATTACAAGATACAGGCAAAATTTTAACCACCCGATACAGTTCGCAACAGCAAATTATTTTCTATGTAGCAGTCACCATCGCCGGTTCATTTGCGATGGGAGCATTAATGAGCCGAATTCACCTTTTGTTTCCTGCATTATTTGCAGAGGCTGCATCTTTTCCCTATTTAGACTCTTTTACAACCATCATGAGCTTTACTGCAATGTGGCTGATGGCTCAAAAGAAAATAGAAAGCTGGTATTACTGGATTGTCGTTAATATTATTGGTATTGGACTATACTACGCTAAAGGCGTCAAATTTATTTCTTTACTTTACGCCGTGTTTTTATTAATGGCAATTAATGGTTTATGTTCTTGGATAAAAATGGCTAAAACAAATAAACCTTGAGCCACTAATAGTCGTTAGGGGCCGCTATTACTTGCAAGTAAAGTAAACCAGCTTCGTAGCCCTGCTTAAAGCCTCCCCCTTTTATTGAAAGGCTAACAGGTTTTTTGGTGACCGGAGCTAACTCTCCAGAAACAGGTTATTTGCACTTAGTACCAAGCCGTTACCGATTAGATTTCCGTTAGCATCGTAGGTAAAATTTTCGTCAGTAATTACAGACCTGTCAGCATTAATCAGCTGGTTTGTCCTATCATAAGTGAAATTTGTTGTTTGTCCTTTGTAGGTTTCACTATTTAAGAAGCTGGCTAAATTATAGTTGTAGCTGTAGTTAGCTAAGGTAGAACCTGCACTATTAGGGTGAGTTATACCTGTCAAGCGTTGCAGTGCATCGTAATTGAAAGTACTAGTACCAACAAGTTGTGTACCCGCTAAGTTTGAGAAGCGTTCAACTTGAGTGCGATCGCCTCGACTATTATAGGAATAATTAACTTCTGCTGGGTCAATACCAGTCCCTTGCCAAGTTTGGCTAGTTATTAAATTACGTGCATCGTAAGTCGAGTTAACCCTAACACCGAAATTATCGCCGACAGAGGTTCTATTACCAGTCCCATCATAAGTGTAATTCAAAGTTATAGGCGCTAATCCAGAGACACCCGTTTGAGCAACTTGCGTGACTCTATCCCTACTGTCATAGTTGAAACTAAATGTACTATCAATATCGGTAGCCCTAAGCAAATTACCCACAGCATCATAAGTAAAATTAATTACGCGAGATGGAGTGTTATTACTCAACCAAGTTTCTTGAGATAAACGATTAACTTCATCGTAAGTAAAAGAACGCTGGCGATTATTGCGGTCTGTAATTTGGATTAAATTATTGACTGCATTGTAAGCATAAGCCACCACATTACCCAATGGGTCAATTTGACGAATTTGTCGTCCTAATCCATCATAAACAAAGCTTGTCCGATTACCTAATGGGTCAATTACCGCAGTTTGATTTCCTGTTAAATCATACTCAAAAGTAGCTGTGTTCCCATTCGCATCAGTAATTCCTGCAATTAAACCATCAGGTCGGTAAGTTGTAGTAGTTGTGCGTCCCAATGGGTCAGTTTCTCTAATGCGTCTGCCAAGAGCATCATAGCCAAACTCAGTTACAGCATTAAATGGGTCTATCTGGTTTCCTGTTGGGTCTTTAATTTGAGTAATCCGTCCTTGATTATCTCGCAAAAATTCTACCGTTGCACCTGTGGAACTCAGAATACCATTATCTCGGAAAGTTAAGGTATTGTTAGTTTCTTTGTACGATATTAATCTCCCTTCGCGAGCATTTTAACTGGCAAATAATAACAAAAAGTGTTATCGTAATGTCTACTGTTGTTATAAGGAAATAAACTTATGAATATTTCCCTTACTCCTGAGTTGGAGGCATTTGTCCAAGCCCAACTCGAATCTGGCCTTTATCACTCGCAAAGCGAAGTGATTCGGGAGGGGTTGCGTCTTTTGAAACGTTTTAACGACCATTCTGAGGAATATAAATTGTGGCTTAATAAGCAGATTGCCCTTGGTCTTGAGGAGCTTGACAGTGGGCAGGGTGTGCCTGCCGAAGGCATACGGGAGCGCATCCGCGTCAAGGCACAACAACTTAAGAAAAAAGCCACATAATGCAGCAAAAACCTTATATTCTTTCTCCACGAGTGGAAGACGACCTGGCAAAGATTTATGCCTATATAAGTCAGGATAATCTGGACGCAGCCGAGCGGATGCTCGATAAACTCTTAGCTGCATGTGACCTTCTGACAGACAACCCCAAGATAGGGCAAGTCCGTGCTGACCTTACGCCGCTTTCTGTACGTTTCTGGTTGGTGCATCCCCGCTATTTCCTAATATACCGAGGCGAAAACCCCGTAGAGATTGTTCGTGTACTGGCGGCGAACATGGACATCGCTCGCGAACTAGCCGGAGAATAAAAATACAAAAGACCTACCATTAGAATTTTCCATTGGAGTTCTTCCATGTGTTGCGAGCAGATATGCTCCTTGGATTAGCTCACTGTGAGTCCACCATCAATCACCAAACCTTGTCCGGTAATATAGCTGGCAGCAATATATTGAAGTTTCTAACCATACCCTATCTGAAGTATAATAAGCTCCAACGCTGCTAATATCGCTTCTGATAAAACTTGATAACGCTCTTTAATTACTGGATTGTATGCAACATCGGTATTAGATGCAGTGGCTCCGATGCGAATATCGCCGTTATCGCGTGTAACGATTTGCTTTTCAGGAAGTTTACGAATATCAACCAGTTGACTAAGTGTATTTACTCGTCTAACACAATATGATGAAGAAAGTTAATAAATCTTCTGACTAAAGGATTATACAAATAGTCGTAGATTAGCACTCTATGTTTTGAATTTAGAGAATAGATATCATCCTTAAGTTAGATTACAAACAAATATTTATGAATTCTGCATTTCTCATCTAAAAAATGTTGATTAATATGGCAATTGGGTTCTATATTGACGAGATAAAATGAGCAAGTGATGAAAACAAAAACATTCGAGAAAGTACTTTTAAGTTTTTCTCACTTTCTCTAAGTGTATTAAGGAGAAAAATAATTATTTTTATACAAGTTCCTGCTACACTAATTCTCTCTAAATGTTACAAGAAATTTCCGAATAAAAATATTCAGGTGGATGTAATCAGCAAAAAAGTTTATATTTAGCTTCACATACAATTGGTATTACATATTTTTCTAAACTAAGGAGAAAATTTTAAATTGGCGAACCACTCATTTTGTTTCTATTCGTTTTTCTTTTTCGGAATTATTTTTGCTCGATATTTTCTCATCGCAGGGGGAGCGTACTTGCTTTTCTATTCGGTTTTAGGAAAGTCTCTCGCTAAAAAGAGTTTGCATTTAAAGCCACCATTGAGCCAGTTGATTTGGAAGGATGTTGAACTATCGATTCTCTCTGCCGTTGTTTTTGCTCTTTGTGCAGCGTTCATCATCTCAGTATATGATTTGGGAGTAACGCTTTTGTACAGTGACCCATTTAAGTATGGACTATGGTATTTAGTAGTTAGCTTTCTCGCAATACTTGTTCTTCAGGATACGTACTTTTATTTTATTCATCGGATATTTCACCACCGCTTGCTTTTTAGATGGATGCATTCTGGACACCATATTTCGCGAGAGCCAACACCGTGGAGTTCCTTCGCGTTCGATTTGCCGGAAGCAATTGTACAATCGTTCTTCTTGGTAAGTGTAGTTTTTATAGTCCCGCTCCATTTTATCACCTTAATTGCCTTGCTAATGACGATGACAATATGGTCAGTGTTGAATCATCTAGGATTCGAGCTATTTCCCTCGTCATTTAAGAGTCACTGGTTTGGGAAGTGGTTCATTGGTTCGACGCATCACTCAATACATCATCGCAAGTATACTGTACATTATGGATTGTATTTCACGCTTTGGGACAAACTGCTCGGTACTCAAGACCCTAATTATGAGAATGAATTCCACGTCTAAAATTTTTTGCTAAGGGTTAATTAAGGGAATAAAGATGATATCAGTTGTAGCTGGACATCTCTATTGTTATATTAATTAAACATTAAGGATTAAGGACATTCAAGCAGTTGAATATATTAGGATTTTGCAAATAAATTTGTAGAGACTAACATGTTTAGTCTCTATGCATCGTTGCCTCCAGCCAAAAAGAAATGCCAGAGCTATCACCACTCGTGAGCGATAACCCGAAATTTTTACTCTTCTAATTAGGGCTTGCAGTTGGTCTGACAATAATTTCACTGACATCAACATCATCAGGTTGCTCAATCGCAAATAGAATTGCTCGTGCAATCGCAGAAGCAGGAATGGATAGTCTTCCATTTAAATTCGACATTTAAATCTCCTCTGATTGTGATGTTACTGGAAACGCGGGAGTAGTTTGTTTATCGCAAACTGCTCAAACGTTGTTGGTGTAGCGGCTTCAGATGTTCGTGCTGTTGCATAAATTCCTTCACGGTCGCCCAAAGCGCGGAACAAATTCCCCAACTCTCGTTGTACATCAAGCGTTGCTCCCATCAATGTAAGGTGCTGCTGTATCGATTCAATTGTCACCTGGACATATTCGATGGGAAAATCAAACACTCGTGAAAGGATAGCTGTTGTTTCTAAGAGCGTTAAATTTTCTGGTCCCATTAGATTACGAGTCCACTGACCCGTCCAACTATCGTCAAGTAGATATTTTGCTGCCTCATCCCCGATATCGTCAGTACTAATCCAAGGAATATCGTGGTCGCCAGCATAGGGGAAGCATACAGTCCGTTCACACCGAATGAGCTTGATTTGCTCCAGGAAATTCTCCATAAAATAGCCAGGACGCAGATGTAGCACATTAGAATTGGTTTGGTTGAAAATTGATTCGACGTTTCCACAGAATGAGACTGTACCTAAATTAGATGCTGAACCCGCACCAATGCTGGAGATGTTGACGACTCGCTTGATGCCGTTTTCACTCACTGCTTTAGCTCCAGCCATTGCTGTTTGAATGTACCAGTCGTATAAGCTTTGTGTATCAAGTTTCGGTGGAGTTAGCCAAAACAAAGCATCCGCATTTTGTGTTGCTTCGAGCAATCCGATTATATCATCGCTGCTAATTGGCTTCACAGTTGCACCTTGAGTAACTTTTGCCGCCAACTTCTCTGGATGTCTTGCCAAAAGAATTGTTTCGGCTCCAGCCTGGATAATTTTTTCTGCGGTGCGTCGTCCAATATTGCCGGATGCAGCAGCAATTACAATTTTCATTTTTTTTCTCTCTTTTATTAATTTGTATTGAAAGATTGACGCAAAGAAAGCGTATTACCCCATGCTTCAAGAGCAGGGATAGGATTCCAGTATTCGCGGTAGTGGAAAATCTTTCCATCTTTGGTTTCTAGTCGCATCACATAATCTTGCTGATAATGGCGACCTGTGGCAACAATCGTAGCTGACCCATGAACCTCAGCCCATAGAATATTAGGGTTTGACGTTGGATATTTACGGACATTGGTAAATATCAAATTTTGCATTTGTGCTGGTACATCTTTCATGTAGTTATAAATGGCTAATTTACCTTCTAGTCGCTCTGCTGTACCCAAAGCAGAAGCATAAGGAAATTCAATTACTGCATCTTCAGTAAATAAATTTACCCAAGCTTGGATATCCTTGACAATCAGTGCCAGATGCAGGGCAAAAATCATTTCAACTGTGTCTTTCTCTTGTGTTTCACCTTGAAATTGCATCGCTCTAAACCACGTAATATTTGATTCGGACGCTTTCATAGTATGAGTAAAAAACAAAGTTTAAAATGCACAGACCTGGCAAATTATTGCCTAATCCTCCAAATCAATATTTTATGGATGGACAAAGATGGTTTACAATAAGCTCAAGAAAATAATTCAATTAGCCCCAAAAAATTATGGCAATTGAAATACCCAACAACAGTGGGATTTACGAAGGGCAGCATCACTTAAGTGCTAGAGATTCCTCCAATATCATCAATGAATGTCAAAAGTTGGCGGCACTAGTGTCTCGACACACCGAGGGTAAGGGTAACGGATTTCATAAAACAGATATAGAACAGCTAGAATTCCAGCAAGAATATAAAGCTGATACCGCACTACACGCTGTATATGAACCGATTTTCGCTATCCTGCTTCAGGGCAAAAAAGAAGCTTTGCTGGGTAAAGAGATATACCGTTATGGCGTGGCTCAATATCTTGTCGTCTCGGTTGATTTGCCCCTGAGCGGATTTATTGTAGAGGCTACTCCAGACAAGCCGTATTTAGGATTCAAGTTGAGTTTAGACCCATGTCAACTCTGCGACATTATTACTACCCAAGCCAAGCCAATTACGACAATTAAAAAAGAGAACTCTGTCAGAGGCTTGTTTGTCAGCAACGTTGATGCAGCATTAATCGATTGCGCCATCAGGTTGACACGACTTTTGGATACACCACAGCATATTCCTATTTTGGCACCGATGATTATCCGCGAAATTTATTATCGCCTTTTAATTGGGGAACAAGGCGAAGCTGTCCGTCAAATTGCGACATCTGGTAGCAATATGCAGCACATTGCTTTTGCAATCAAACTCTTGACCGCTAATTTTACAAAGCCGATGCGGGTTGAGGACTTGGCTGGGGCCGCGAACATGTCTCCTTCATCCTTCCATCACCATTTCAAGAAAGTAACATCGATGAGTCCGCGACAATATCAAAAACAATTAAGATTGTTGTCAGCGCGTCGCCTAATGCTTGCCGAAAACTCCAATGCAGTAAATGCAGCCTATCGGGTGGGTTATGAAAGCCCCTCACAATTTAGCCGCGAATATTCTCGTATCTTTGGTGCGTCACCAATCGAGGATATTAAACGTTTACGCATGAACTGCTTATTTTAGAATTTAGTCAGTAGTCACGCAAATCAATATAATTAAAACTAAATGTATTGGGGTTCGCCTGTATGAAAAATTCTGCTACCCAACTGCTTGAGAGAGACTGCTTACCTTACTTGTCTAGCGAAACTCAGGGCTGGGAAAATATTGTGGTCGAGCAATTTCAACATCCTGCCGGAGAAGAAAATTGTCATAATAGCTCAGAACATACAATTTGTCTGTCGCTTGCTTCTCGTCCAGTTCGCTTCTTGCAAATACAGGGTGGCAAAACTTATACAGGGCTGTACAGTAAAGGAGACATTTCCATCACCGCTTATAAAAACCTGGGAAAATCTAGTTCTCCCCGTCCAAGTCGGCGGTATAACTTACTTTGACTGAATAGAAGCGCTACTTCGTAGACTTGGAAACTGCCCGACGTTCGCTATTACTAGCTACTGGCTCGACAACATCCTTGACCACTATCCCCCTGTTAGGGTTACTGAAATAGTCGCACCGTGGCTTGACTATGGCAGTATTCAAAGTCATATAATTTAATTTTTACATTCCTCTCTATACGTACTTGATTGGATTCACTCCAAACTAGGCGGACATAGATGAGGTAATAATTATTAAATAACAAACGATGACTATATAGCTTTTTATTTAATTAAATTTAACATGAACATGAGCTACCTTTATTACTAAGCCTTATTTTTTCAGACCAAGCAGTGTTTTTTAGCTCATACATAAGATTTCAGCAACCAAATCTGACCTTAAATCCTAGGAAATACTATGATTTAGGGCTACTGCTATTAGCCCCTGCCAGAGTGCCGTTTTTCGGTCGTTGGGATGGAGAAGACCATTACTTGCAAATTCGGATTGCATCTGGGTTTATTCAAACTGTCGCTAGAGAAGCTCTGGCAATCAACACCGACCGTCTGGAGTTACTAACTGAATTTCGGATTCGCGACCCACAGATTGAGGCTATTGCCATGATGCTGCTGACTGAACTCCAACAGGGTAATTCAGGTAGCAAGCTATACATTGATTCGCTGACAAATGTCCTGGCGGTACACCTAATTAGACAATACGCTGCTACTAAACCGCAGGTTCCTATTTACGAGGGTGGATTACCTGAGCGACAACTGTTACAAATCCTAGATTACATCCACGAACACTTACATAGAGATATCAAGCTTGCCGATTTGGCTGGCCTACTGGGTATTAGTCAATTTCATTTTAGCCATTTGTTCAAACAATCTCTTGGTACGGCTCCCTATCAGTATCTGCTCCAACAACGGGTTGAACGAGCGAAGCAATTATTGAAAAAAAGCGGCCGCCCCATTATGGAGATTGCTTTGTTGTGTGGGTTCAACAGTCACAGCCATTTGAGTAAACAGTTTCGGCAACTAGCAGGCATAACACCGAAAGCCTACAGAGCGTTAAAATAAAGATGCGCTCTATTTTAAATTATTTTATTTGAATGATTCGATATTTAAATCATCTTATTTATGTTTAAATTGCGACTCCCTCACGGAGTGCGATGGTGAGTAATGCTGCGGCCGCGAGCGCTGCTACTGTCCGAACGTGGTTCCAAAAAGTCCACTTAACAAGGTAGCTAGCCCATAGAGTAGCGCCACCAATGCTTTCCGGTTCGACTTTCGCCAATGCATCGTTTAGCGGTACATTAAAAACGATTGTTACGCCAAATGTACCAACAAGATAAAACAAAGCACCAATAAGCAAGTAGACAGCACCGGGTTGATGCCATTTTAGAAAAAGTGGAGAGACTAAAAAAAAGACGCAAACCGCAGATGTTCCCAAGAAAACCGTCATAAACAAAGGATTAATCACCGTGATATTGATGGATTGCATAACAGCAATACCCTGTGCTGGTGGTTGTTGTGCAAGGGCTTGCATCACGAAAGTCGAAAAGGCGAAGAAGACTCCGGCTATCAGTCCACAGCCTAGTGTCGCAAAAAGATTCAATGCAAACATAAAAACTCCTGCAGATTAAGCTCATTTAACTACCAATGAATAACTATTTAAGCTTAACTAAATTACCTATGCTGGGCTATCTAATTATTGTGCTACTATCACAATCTTGCTATCAGTTTTCAGAATTCGATGTTAGCAACGGCAAACGATACCATCCAAAAATTGCTAATGCCATCAGTAAACTACCTGTTTGTATAAGCACCTGTTCAACATTCGATAACTCGGTCATAAAACCAGCTAATAACAAGCCAAAAGAACCACCAATAAAGTGAATTGCACTAAATGAAGTAAATACTTTTCCTGCCATCATCTCTGGTGTTTCTTCTTGCAAAATTGTTTGGGACAAAGGATTACCCGCTCCTAACAACAAGCCAGCTAAACCCGAAGATAATACAACTTCGTACTGATTAGTGGCAAAGGCACAAAGGATGATAGAACCTCCTGTTACAAGTAACCCACCATAATAAATTGCTGAACGGGAAAATCTATTGGATAGCACTGAGAAAGATGTCGCACCAATTGTTGCTGCTAACCCAAATACTGATAGGCTAATGCCAAGTAATGTATTGCTATCGAACTTACTCGTTGTCAATACAGGTAGAAGCAAACTCAAAAATGGTAAAATGACGCAGTTCCCAATCATACCAATAATTGCCAAAGTTCTGATTTGAGGGTGCTTGAAGACAAAATTTATACCCGATAATGCAGCATCTTCATGGTCTCTTGATGCTTGAACTCGTTTTGGGACTACAATACAAAATATGCCCGCACAGAGCAAAAAAGTAGCGGCATTAATAAAAAACGTATTTATGATTCCACTAGCACCAATTAAAGCAACACCGATAATTGGGCCAAGAAAATCAGCCCCATTTTCAAGTCCCCCTCGCCATGAGTTGATTTTTTGCAATGACTTGCCGGATAAAGAAGCCAAACTTGGTACTAGTGTTTGTCTGGCTGATGTTCCTGTTGGGTCGAACAGCGCTCCTAAAAATACTAATAGAAAAATCAATAATGGGGAAACTTCATCAAAATAAATAAAAGCTAATGGCAAGGTGAGAACAGAAAAAAAACTCAGTATATCTGCTGCGATGCTTGTATTCCAAGCTCCAAATCTATCAATCGCCCGTCCGCCTAAAATTGCAGCCAATATTATCGGGATTATGTTACCAACACTGGCGATTCCAGCTACTAAGGGAGAATTAGTATATTGTAATACTAGTATAGGGATTGCTACAGCGGCGATTTGGTTCCCCAATAGGGACAACGATTCCGCAGCGATTAAGCCAATTATTGGCATAAAACGAATATTAGATTTCAAATAGTCTTATTTTGCACAGGTTTTAAAAAAATAAAAATCTACCCACATGATGATATTGAATTACACTTGCTTGATTTAATTATCAATTAAAAAAACACATCTTGTTTTGATATACTACAATTGTAGCATGAAGGATTCGGGAAATGGCTTGCTTAATTTACTACACACATTTCGCACCTGAGAGTTTCGTTCGATTTCCAGTTTGCAAGCGGCTTTAGGGATGCCTATCTATTTAGCAAACTAACCTCTAAGAGGGTGTTTATAAAGAGAACATTAAGCATCATTCTTACCACAAGCCAGTGACTAAAGTCACTGTCTAAAAGCTGAAGTCCTCTATAAGAGGACTGAGTAATACATCAAAAACAAATATTTTACCAAATTTCAAATATTCCTGAAAATCTTATTTCTTCTTAGTCCTATGACGAGGACTTTAGCTTTTAGACAGTGACTAAAGTCACTGGCTTGTGTTATACATGGCGCTTAATATTTTATTTATAAACACCCTCTAAGTTCAATAAAAATGAAAGCGAATATTGTGTATTGTTTCAGCTTTCGCTACTAGTTAATGTGCTATTATTTAATTCTCCAGGTGACATTACTGGTATTTCTGCACCTACAAAACCAGAAACATCACGAGTTACAATTGCATCCACTCCATGTGCCATAGCACAAGCACACTGTACTGCATCCTCAAAATCTCGAAAATTTAATGCAATTGCTTGTTCCAGAATAGTTCGCTCAACAGCACAAATGTGTAAATCTGTTAGAACTTGAATAATCGCATCTAAAGCTTTTTCCGTACCTGCTGCTCTGCGAACAATGTAGTAAATATTGGTGATTGTTGTTGCCGCGATAAATCCTTCCACTTCACCAGCATCAACTTTCTCAAAAAGCCTTGCTGCATCCTCAACAAAAGGCTCTCGCTCTTGTAAGAAATCAAGAACTACATTTGTATCAATCAGAACTCGCATTACTGATACTTCTCTGTGAGATAATTGGTGTATGCTGAAACATCTTCATCTTGCAATACTATTGTACTTTTGGCAATACCCCGTAATCTTGATAAATTTCCTTTTTTCTTTACTATACGGGTTTCTTGTTGTAGGGATTCTAATAAAGTTTGTACCAATTGCCAGCGTGCGTTAATTGGTAATTGTAACGCTTGTTTTTGCACTTCTTGCAATGTCATTAGCTTTCTTCCATCTAAATCAACACTACCTAAATTGTAAATCAAAGACCAGTGATTAGCGCGGATTGTAGAGGTTGAGCCTCCTATACGCACGACAACGGAAATAGTGACTCAAAACTCTTGCTATATCTAGATTCTCAATATTTCAGAGACAAGAAAATTTTTTGAGTTCCTCCGCTTGACCTACGATTAAATTTTTGCGTATTTTAAGTTAATGCCATTTAACCGCAAAAACCCCTACGGTTGTTACTATTCCACAAACGCCACTTTTATCCAAATTTTAGTTCTCCACAAAACTCCGCAATCACCTGAGCTTTAACTGCATCGAGGGGAAAACTTTGGGGATAGGTAGAAAACATTAGCATAATGCCCTGCAATGTAGAAGAAAAATAGAGCGAACGCTGTCGAGGATTTGCTACCCCCAATTTACAAAACATCTCTGTCTGTACTTCAAACTGTCTGGCTTGTTCGTCCATTAATTTCTGGCTGTATTTCGCCACAACGGGGTCGAGCTTAGGTTGGGTGAACAGATTGAGATAAAAGCGAAATATTTCTGGCTTTTGCCGCACATCATCCAGCGCTCCTTCCACAATGTGGCGGATTTGCTCTGCTGGCGTTGGTTTTGTTTTAGCCGCATTCATTACTATTAAGACATCATTAATGCGAATATCCACAAGCGCAGCCAGCACCTCCTCTTTACCCTTGAAGTAGTGATACAATAACCCTTTGGAAATTTGCGCTTGCTTGGCGACATCTTCAATCGAGGTAGAATAGTAGCCCTTGGAGCAGAACAAAATCAATGCTGTTTCGAGAATATGTTCAGTTGTGGCGCGACGGATGCGCTCGTTTTCTTCTGGGGTGCGGGGCATTCTTGTTACTCGCTCAGGAATTCAATAATCAGGCTAGAAACTTCGTCTGGATGAGTCAGCGTTGGCGTATGGTCTGCTCCTTCAATCCAGGCAAAGCGAATGTCGGGAACTTGCTGAAACAATTCGGCGGTGTGCAAATTGTCTTTCATTTCTTCCGTACCGATGATAAACAGAGTTTTCGTCTTAATTTCACCCAAGCGCTCGATTGTTGGGGGTTGCGCCCAACACATCTCAAAAGTTTTCCACTCAAACGAACGCTCTATGTTGTGTTTGACCATTGCCAACACCAACTCGCGCTGCGGACTGGACATAACAACACTGTGGACGGGATGGTCTAACGCAAGCTGGGTCATTTTATCTGCGTCTGGAGCCGCTTTTCTCACCTGCTCAAACCATTCTTCTACGTCTTTTGAAGGACGAGAACCAGAAAGTCCGGGGCCTATCAACACAAGTTTAGAGACTCGATTTGGGTAAGCTAAAGCAAAATCGGTTGCAATCTGACCGCCAATTGAATGTCCGACCAGAGCAGTCTGCTTAATACCAAAGTAGTCAAGTAAAGTTCTCAAGTCTTCAACAAAATTAGCTGGTTCAAGTATTGGGGGCGATTTACCTGCACCGCGTCCATCAAAGGCAATTACCTGATAATTTTTGGCTAACTGTGGAGCGACGAATTGCCAATCGCGTAAATCTACTCCACCACCATGTATTAAAACGACGGGTTCGCCTTGTCCTTGAATTTCATAATAGAAGTCCATGTTTACTTACTCCTGCACTAATTCACGTAAGTCTACGATTTCAGGGTACTGGGTTAGGTTATCGGCAATATCAAACCAAGGAACTTTCGATTTGACATATAGGTGAACTAAAGGTTGAGTTTGAGGGTCGTCATCCAGTGTTGCTAAAGGAATCCTTACGTAATTCATCTGTTGAAAAACGCTTGGCATGTTGGAGCCACAACGAGAGCAAAAATTCCGCATGTTACCCGTTGATGACTGATACCCAGTCAATAATTCTTCTCCTTGAATCCAGCGAAATCCTTCTGCCTTTGCATGACCGAATGTGCCAAAGGCTGCTCCATGAACTTTTCGACAAATTGAGCAGTGACAATGGTTGGAGATTAGAAACTTGTCTTTTAGTTCATATTGAATTCCACCACAGGCGCAACTTCCTTTCATGGTGTTTGCTCCCTTTTGTATAGGGTCAGATTAAGAATTCGCGACGCAGTAACGCTACCAAAGTTTTTTAGAACCTAAATGTTCGTTGCTATCATCGCTTTTACCAATATTTTAGTTTATGACTGAACGATTAGTCAATGTAAAAATAATTTTTATATAAACCTGGTAAGCTACCACGCAATCTTTGATAGGTTTGTAGTAGCGCTTTAGCGCCCTTAATACTACGTAATAAATTAGGCTAAATCTATAAAATTTATATCCCAATATAAGAGCGCTAAAGCGCTACTACGAACCCATTTTTTTAGATTTGGTTTTGTAGATATTCTTCGTATTCAACCTGGAATTCGCGTGCGTTTTCAAAATCAGCAGAAAGTTGCGAAAGTGCTTTCACGACAGCATCCTTACTTGTTTCTGCCAGGGCGATGATTTGAGGCTTTTGAGGGATGCGAAATTGGTTGTGGTCGTGAAAAGTAATGGTGACAATCGTTCCCAATGATTTTCCTTCTGTTGACTTGATGATACTCCACATCCAACGCTGTTGGTCGGTTTCTTCTTTGTTACCCCACTCTCTGGAAATACTAAAATCGCCGGGAAACCTGGGTTCTGGATACAAGCCAACCTGTTTTAGCTGCATATAAATGGGTCGAAATAGGAAATTTAAATACGCTCCATATGCCATATCTCCTGCTTTATTGAATGCACGCAATAACTTATCGTTATGCTTTTGAAGTAAGGTTTGCCAATTTGCTGCTATGTGACCTTCAATGTATTGAGCAAGTATAAAAATATTGCTGTTATTGTTTTGAGTAAAAAATTCTTGTAATGACTCCATCTATTGCATCCTCATTATTTTGCCGCTTCCTATTATGTCGAAAACAAATTTGGAATGATTGTAAAAAATTGACCCCCATATATTTTTACATGCTAAAGTCAGCAGCTTTTCTATTTGTAATTTAACTTATATGTTAATAACAATACACCTGACTTATACTCCTTGGAATTAACTAAAGATAAATCAACTACTTTTTTACTTTTGCCAAAAAGTCTGATGCCATTACCAAAGATAACAGGGTTCAGTTTGATGATTAATTCGTCAATTAATTCATTCTCAAACAAAAAACCTGCAAAAGTTCCCCCTCCACACAAATAAATATCTCTCCCCGATACTTCTTTTAACTGCTTAACAAACTCAACTTCGTTTTTATCAATGACCTCAACTTGTTCCGAAGGTTTGGTGTCGAAACGTAATGTCTTAGAAAAGATATAATGCTTCATGTGGGCATAAATTGGTGAAGGTTGTCCGGGTTGAACGCCAAATTGATAGCCATACTCATATGTCGCTTTACCCATCAATACTGTGTCGTATTGCTTCAAATTTTCCAAATACTCATTCACATGTTCTCCCTCATATAAAAATCCTTCAGTTGAGCCATCTTCATGAGAAATGAAATTATCAAGTGTTGTGGCTATATGATAAATAATTTTTTTCATTTTGATTCACCTTCTTTTGACAAAAAATAAGCATATTATCATTTTTATTTATATTCTATTGGGTCAGTAACTCATGATAATATTCCTTTACATTTTCTGGTCGATGAGTTAGAGGTTGAAGCTGACATCTTTTGATTTGGTAAGCTTGTGTAATTTCAATACGGCTTTTGAATTCAATATCGTGAGAAATTACCCAAAGTGTACCTTGAAATTCATTTAACCCATCGATAATTTGGTTGATAGTCTCTACATCTAAATTGTTTGTTGGTTCATCTAAAATTAGCAAATCAATATCAGCAATGCTAATCATTGCGATTGCCAACCTTGCTAATTCTCCTCCACTTAATGACGAAGCTTTTTTAAAAACATCATCATTAAAGAAAAGAAAATGCCCTAATTGCTGTCGGAGTAATTGATAGTCTAAATCGGGGTTTGAATATTGCATATTTTCTATAATTGTAAAATCTCTATTTACAAATTCATAGGTTTGGTCAAGATAAACCAGCTTTATAGTAGGAGCAATCATTATTTCACCCTTATCTAAAACCGCAGGAGAATCCTTGAATCCTAGAATTGCCTTAGCTAAACTCGATTTTCCTGAACCATTTGCTCCAGCAATTGCTATTCTGTCACCATTAGAAACATGAAGTTGGATATTTTCGATTAATACGCAATTACCTAGTTTTAAATTTGCTCCTTGAATATCGATTAAATTTCTACGTTTTTGACTACGTTCTGACAATTGAATCTGAGTTGCTTTTGTTGTTTTGATTTTTGACTGCGAAACTTTCTCTGTAGCCTTCTCAACTGCCGCTTCATGTTTTTTCTTAGCAATTCCTGCTGTTACTTCGGCTTTTCGCTTCAACCCACCAGCAACAATTGTGGGAAGACTACCTGCAAGTTTTTTTCCTTGTTGACGAGATTTAGCAGCTCGTTGTTGTTCCTTTGTTGCTTGATGAACGGCTTTTGAGAGTTCCTTTCGTGCTACCTCATGTGTACGTAAAGCTGTTTGGTGTTCGATTTCTTTTTGCGAACGATAGAAGGAATAGTTACCACCATATACTTTTACTGCTTCATGTGTTAACTCCCAAATCGTGTTGACAACTTGGTCAAGAAAAAATGGTTTGTGTGAGACAATGACAAAAGCACCCGAAAAGTCTTGCAATGCTTGGCTTAACTGCTCCAATGCTACTAAGTCTAAGTGATTTGTTGGCTCATCTAATAGTAAAATATCGGGCTGTTTGGATAGAGCAGTAGCTAACCAGAGTTTTGTTAATTCTCCACCACTTAAACTACTAATCGACTCAGATAAAGAAATTTCTGTTGCAAATTGTGACTCTAAAAGTGTTGTCACTGTCCACCATTCATCAGAGATAGAATTAAGCCAGTCAAGTACTGAATCTTTGGATGCAACCGAATTTAATTGAGGTAGGTAATAAATACTACCCGTCCGAATCGTTTCTCCTGTCTTTGGAGTAAGTTGACCTGCAAGAAGTTTGAGCAATGTGGATTTACCACTACCGTTACAACCAATCAAACCAATGCGATTACCCGGTTGAATCGCAACATTTATATCCTGGAATAATACCCTTGAACTAGGAAGTTCATAAGTTAGATTACTCCCATTAAGAATTGTTTTCTGCTGCATATTTATGCTCCATCTTGGTTTTTACTGACAGTCCTTGTAGCGCAAGACTGTGGCGCAGTATTATCAAGAGGTCGCTAACTATTTAAAGCTAAATCAAAACTAAATACATGACTCTAAGTAATTCAAAGAGCGCAGTACTTGAAGAAACAGATTTTTTTTCGGTTAAGTTAGCGACGAGCAGTAATTTTCATGATTTTAGAGGTCTGAAAAACGTTATATATTACAATGTAGCACAGAAAAGTAAAATTAGTTAAAAATTTAAAAATTTATTGTAATGCCAGAAAGGCTTAATCTGCCGTTGAGAGTAAGTGGGAGTTGCGGACGGTTACTAGAATATTCAGTAAGCGATTCGCTTGTCACCCCAGCATTCAAGGAATCGCTTGCTGACATTTTAAGTGAAAACTTTAACTATTTAACAATAAAAGTTTGACCGGAAAGTTTAATTTGACCGTTGATATCAAAAAGTCCAAATCTACCTTCGCGGATGGAAGTAGCATTAAATGAAAATACACCTGCTGAAATTCTCCAAGAGTTAGCATTACAAGAAAAATCAGAAATGTTGCTTTCTCTTTATGATGTTGACCCATACTCAGAAGTCATGCCACCAGAATATGAGAAGTCTAAATAATATTTCAAACAACTAATTGTCACCAGGGAGCGTGTTAACATTTGTAAAATGGAATAAACATCACATAATTACGACGCGAACAATTTTATTTTGATTTTCGCTTCGACGATTTTGGCGGTGTCCGGTGTGCGCCAAAGTATTTTTCACTGCGATAGCGTAGCCACACCCGCAACTGTTGCGGAATCCGGTCTTTTTGTTCTTTTGTCAGCGTGTTATAAAGGGCTAAAGCTTTTTCTCGCTCACCTCGACAAGCTGGGTTGTTATGAGCATCCCAGTAACTACGAGCAACTCGAATTCGCCGACAAACTTCTTTGATAAGTTCTTCTCCCACCAAGAGATTTTCTTGTTTTGCCATAGTTAAACCACAACACTTACTCTTAATCTTAACTGTTTCTTACCCTATTCTAAAACACCAATATGAATAATTGGGATATCTCTATTGTTGCGCCTGTATATTACCCCGTTGTTCGCCTAGAAAGCACTAAGAGACTTAGAGGGAAATTTGCTCTTTGATAAAACTGTTCAGCAAATCTTTACGATTGAAAATGGCTTAATAACTATCTTTGAAATCGGAAATGTCGAACCATTATTAAACAATGAGACTTTTCAATGAGCAAAAATTTACTGTTGCTCATATTTTGGATAAAATGAACAAAACCTGGATAATACTTGCCTTAAATTAACTTTATTTGCTAGGTTTAAGCAAAATGCCTGAAGACAAAGAGTTCTACGATATTCCAGAGGTACTAGAGAATTACCTCGCACACCGCAGGCGACCTGACAATCCCAATAACGCACTAGAACGTCCGCTTTTTCTAGAACTTGCGGGTGACCTAAGCAATCTGGACATTATTGATTTAGGATGTGGGGACGCCTCGTTTGGTAAAGAGGCTCTACTTCAAGGTGCTAGCTCGTATGAAGGTGTTGAGGTCTCGGAGGCGATGTTTGACGTTGCCCGAAAGACGCTTGTAGGCACATCAGGGAAAGTTCATCATGAAAGTATAGAAAAATGGCGGGCAAAAGATAAGCAGGTTGATTTGGTGTCGTCACGGCTTGCACTAAATTACGTTGAAAACCTCAAACCCGTGTTTCAAGAAGTCTATAAGTCGCTTCGTCCTGGTGCTCGGATGATTGTATCGGTCGAACATCCTGTCATTACATCCAATTTTGCGAGTTTAGCAGAAGGTCGCCGCACTACGTGGTTGGTTGACAACTACTTCAAGCCAGGGGCAAGAATGCACATGTGGCTGGGTTCGGAAGTCACGAAATACCACCACACTTTAGAAGAATATTTTGACCTTGTTTATTACGCTGGCTTTGAACTAGAGCGTGTACGAGAATCATGTCCCAAAAGAGACAATTTTTTGAGCCAGAAGGAATATGAGCGGCGTTTACGAATTCCGCTATTTTTGTTTATTGCTGCACGTAAGCCGAAGTGACTGTCGGTCTTCACTCGTCGCTCAAGTTGCCTCTTTAAGAGGGTGTTTATAAATAAAATATTAAGACACCATCCATACTATAAGCCAGTGACTAAAGTCACTGTCTAAAAGCTAAAGTCCTCGTCATAGGACTAATTTAAGAAATAAGATTTTTTAAATTATCTTAAATTTTATAAAACATCTAATATTACTTCACGAAATGCCTGATACAAATAAAACCCGTAGAGACGCGATTTATCGCGTCTCTACATTCTTTTCAGGAGATGTCTAATAAATAAAGAATCTTTACAAACTCATAATATGGAACTGTCTCCACAAAGTCTTGCAAATTCTTGTACTTTTGAGCAAATTCTTACCGATTTTTTTGCTGTAAATTGTTAATGGAGACTACTTATTCTTAGCTTTATTCTCCAGTGCCTGTTGAGCAGTGCGGAATTTTTCCCCATCTTGGATATGTTCTCCAATCAAAGAAATACAAACTGCTGCTTCTGCACGAGTCACGGGTTGTTGCGGCTTAAAAGTTGCGGTGGCTCCAAAAGTACGTTCAATATTCTTAAAAGTATTACCTTCAAATGTCTCCTTGTAAGTGTTTGAGAAACTTCTGTATTCGGTATTGAATGCGCGTATAAATTTTTTCGATATCTGCTCTCTATCCGTCCAGCGAGGTACATTAACAGCAAATTCAGTATTTAACTTAGCTTCCTGTCCATTAAATTTTGTGAAATCATAGACTCCTCCCCTATCCACAGCAATTTTGATAGCTACCATTTGCTCTCTAGTCAGTGGTTGGTCTGGTGCAAATGTTTTCTCGTCAAACCCAGAAACAAAACCCGTATTAAGTAATCCCTGAATATAACGGAAATTCGGATGAGTGGGAGGTACATCAGCAAAAGTCGCTTGTCCACCTTCAGCTTCTCTAATTTGCTTATCTTGCTCAACCCAAATCGCATTATTCGCTCGCACCAATAAGCGCATAAAATCACCGCGAGTAATATTTGATTGCGGGCTAAATTTACCACTGGTGCTATCAAATACTCCTAATTTTGCCAATTCAGTAATTTCTTTTTCTCCAAATACACCTTTAATATCCTCAAAAGCAACTTGTTTTATTTGAGCAGACTCTACAGGTGTAGGAGATGATGAATTTAGGGGTGTGCTTTGTGGAGTTGATGCTAGTCCCGCAGCTGGAGTAGTATTTACCGAAGTATTCGCAGCTACATTAGAAGGTATTGGTTGTGGTTGCTTTGATATAAACGCACCTCGGAACCATTGAGGACCAAATAGTAATAAAGCAATAATTCCTGATGCCCCCAAGAATCCGCCAATCACCAGAGTTCTAAAAAACTTAAGTATATTTGATATTTGTGACATAGTATTCTCCCTATATAAAGATTAAGTACTTAGCATCTAAAGACAGCCCGTGTACTTGGGGTAGCCAGCCTACAAATACTACTACATAAGTCTATTTACAAGTCAGTGTTGTGAGTTACCTAATTACAACTTGAAAAAACGTGCAGATTGAGCTTACTCAATAAAGTAGTATTATTTAATACATTTTAATCACTGGAAGGGTCGGATTAATAAACGCCGTTTCTAAGAAGTTGAAATACAGCCACCACAAACAAGCAGCAAGCGCAAATCCACTAACTGCTGCAAAAGTCGGGATTAAGTCCCAATTTGTAGTAGTAGTGCCAGTGGCAACAGAAACAATTGCTTCACCCAAAACAATTAGCGTTAACAGACCAAACCTTTCTGGCAAATGTGACGGATGTACGGGTGTATTAGCAAACTGCCTTGACCCAACAATTGGTGTACTTAACTCGATTATCATTGCCACAGCCCAACAAAAGTAACGAATTGGAGCAGGTGTTGCAAGTGAAACCATCCAGAGAATAGTACTGGGAATATAAGAAGCTAGGTATAAATTTAAACTATATTTTGCTACAGAAACATGACGAACCACTCGCACGTATAATATTAAAATAATTGTGCGAATAGCTACATACGATAAGGTAAATCCAATGGCGAAGTTTGACAACCAGTATGATGAGATTGGTCGATAGGTAAATAAACACGGAAGCATGTTTCACCTGGCTGAGACTCAAAGTGAATATCACCTTTGTGTCTTTTGGTAATAATTCGATAGGCAATATCTAAACCTAATCCAGTCCCAGCACCAACATCTTTTGTCGTAAAAAAAGGTTCAAATATACGAGATTGAATCGCTTTTGGAATACCCACACCAGTATCAGTAAATTCTATTAAAATACAAGTATTATCCTTGGTTGTTCTAATCGTTAACAGACCCTTAGCATTCATTGCATCAATCGCATTATCGATTAAATTAGTCCATACTTGATTAAGTTCGCTACCATAAGCAGTGATATTGGGTAAACTTTGGTCATACTCCCGTTTAACGGTAATACCTTTTTTCAACTTATGGCCAAAAATAATTAAAGTGTTATCAATACCCTCATGTATATCTACCTCTTGCAATGAAGCTTTATCCATATAAGAATAATTCTTCACAGCTTGAACTAACTCAGAAATACGAGATGTACTTTGTTCAATCTCATTTAGTAAACAAGTTTGAGCAAAAGTCATTTCTAACCAGTTAATTACTAATTCTAATTTTTCTTCCGGTATGTTTTTAGCAAGATTATCTAACTTTTGATTATCTATACCAACATGAACTAAAGTCGGGGAAATTTTCCAGCTATTACTAATATCATGGTCTTCTAACCAGTTAGTTACCTCATCTTCCTTATCACTTTGGGTGAGTGGGTCGAATTTGATAGAATTACTTTTACTATTGCGTTCAAACTCAGCAAGAAAATCTAATTGTTTTTGTTCAAGAGAATTGAGTTGCCAAGTTAAAGATTGCAATTTTTCTAAATTATCACGTAATTTTGATGCTGACCTTGTACCAGCAGCAGCGGGATTATTTAACTCATGAGCTAAACCTGCTGAAAGTTTACCCAACGCGGCTAATTTTTCTTGTTGCCGAAGTTGCGCTTCTACATCTTTGCTGCGTTCTATCATCGCAGTGAGAATAACATCAGCTAAAGGCGAACATTCAGCAATAATCTGTTTAAAAGTATCGCTATCAATTTGCAAAACCTTAGCTGTAGTTAGCGCACGAGCACTTGCTATAGAAGCAGCACCAGTTAGCATAGAAATTTCACCCATAAAATCACCACGACGGTGAATAGTTAGTAGTTTTGTTTCCCCACCAACTTGTTTAGTAATTTCGATTTCCCCTTCCAGGACAACACGAAATTCGTAGCCCACTTCACCTTCAGAAAATAAAACATCTCCAGCATTAAGAGAAATCTCTATACCATGTTCCTGCATTTTCTGCAAAGCTTCTTCAGATAACTTAGGAAATAATTTATTTTGATTAGGGTCATGGAGCATAAGAAAACCTCACTCAAACTTCTTCTTTCATTAGAATAGGCAAACGAACTTGAAAACGAGTATCCCCTGGTTTTGATGTAAAACAAATATTTCCGTGATGCTTACCCACAACAATGCGGTAAGTCATATCCAAACCTAAACCGCTACCTTCACCAACATCTTTAGTAGTAAAAAATGGTTCAAAAACACGGTGCTGATTTTCTACAGGAATACCACATCCATTATCAGCTATTTGCACTACCACACAGTCGTATTCACAACTGGTATGAATCACAATTTGAGGCTTATCATTTGTAATTGTTCCAATATTATTAATATTTTTGACAAAAGGTTCTTCTAATGCATCAATTGCATTATCAATTAAACTCGTCCACACCTGATTAAGCTCGCTACCATAAGCGCTAATGCGGGGTAAATTTTCTGCATACTCTCGTTTGACAGATATACCACGTTTAAGTTTATTACTCAAAATTGTTAAAGTACTTTCCAAGCCCTCATGTACGTCCACTTCTTGCAGTGGAGCTTTATCCATATAAGAATAATCTTTAATTGCTTTTACTAATTGCGAAATCCGCACCGAACCATTTTCCATTTCTGTTAACAATCCAACACCAGTTAAAGATGTTGCAATCCAAGCCATTACATCACCCAAACAATCTCCAGGAATTTTTTCTGCCACATTATCCAGCCAGTTTATATTTAATCCAGCAGCAACAAAGACTGAGGAAAATTTCCAACCATCGTTAATATCATGTGCATCTAACCAATCTGTAACTTCATCTTCTTTATCACTTTGGGTAATTGGGTCGAGTTTTGGCGCTGTTTTTGCATCCTTAATAGTATTGCATTGCAAGTCAGTCAAAAATTCTAATTGAGCGCTTGTTAATTGTTGATGGTTAAACTTCATTGCCATACAAGGCAAATCTTGAAAAACATCTTGTAATTTGCTAACACCTCTCGTCACAGCTGCCGCAGGGTTATTCATTTCATGAGCAAGTCCCGCAGCCAAAGTACCTAATGCGGCTAACTTTTCCCGTTGCTGCAATAAAACTTGTACATTTTGCATCCGTTTCGCCATAGTACTCAGAACGAATTTACTAACGCAAGCATTAGCGGAAAGTAATTGCCAAAACGCTTCTTTTGGTAACTCAAAAATCCAACTTTCAGTAACAGCGCGCCCGCTTGCCCAAAAATACTCATCACCCATCAAAATAGGTAATTCACCAAATAGCGAAGGTGGTTCGTAAATAGCTAAAACTAATTCTTGATTAGCGACTTTTTGCGTTATTCGTATTTGTCCAAGCAGCACTACAAACACATGATTTGCTGATTCTCCTTCACCTCGATGTAGTTCTCCTGCTGCTAAATAAACCTCTTTGCCTTCTTTTAGCAAATACTGCAACTGCTCGTCGGGTAACTTAGAGAAGATGGGAATTTGGTGTAAAGCTTCTTTCAGGTCTGTCATTGGGGAGTGGGGAGTGGGGAGTGGGGAGTGGGGAATAGAGAGTGGGGAGTGGGGAATAGAGAGTGGGGAGTGGGGAATAGGGAATGGGGAGTTAGGGTGTCTAATGATTTCCCCCCTTCCCTAAAAGGGAAGGGGGGTAGGGGGGTTAGGTCTTCACAATACCTTGCTCAAATATTGATGTACAAACTGCACGCAAATTGAACCCTCACCAACACCCGAAGCTACCCGTTTGATGGAATTATGACGCACATCCCCGACTGCAAAGACTCCTGGTACATTAGTTTCCAACAAAAAAGGGTCACGTTCTAAATTCCATCCCTTGGGACGACGACCATCACGCTTTAAATCTTGTCCTGTTAATATAAAGCCGCGTTCGTCTCGTTCTACTAATCCATCTAACCAATCGGTACGCGGTTGAGCACCAATAAAGATAAATAGTGAGTTTGCTTCAACTGTTTGAGTCTCTGCTGTGAGGGTGTCTTGAATAGTTATAGCTTCTAAACTTGTTTCGCCTTGTACTTCTACTACGCCCTTATTTACTTTAACTGTAATATTAGGTGTTGATTCGATTTGGTCAATTAAATACTGGGACATACTCTTAGTTAGGGAGTCACCACGCACCAAAATAATCACCGAACGAGCGTACCTAGAAAAATACATTGCTGCTTGTCCTGCTGAGTTTGCTCCACCAACAATATATACATCTTCTCCTTGGCAAGATAGGGCTTCTGTTTGGGCTGCACCGTAATAAACTCCCGCCCCTGTTAAACGTTCAATTCCTTGTATATTCAAGCGTCGCCACGATACACCTAATGCCAAAATTAAAGCATGACAGCTAATTTCGCTGCCGTTTGCGAATTGTACAAAGCGATACGGGTGACTTACGCGAAAACCCGTAGCTTCTTGAGGTGTAAGAATTTCTACTCCAAAGCGTTTTGCTTGAGTGACTGCGCGTCTAGCTAAATCTCCCCCACTCAGACCCACAGGAAAACCAAGATAATTTTCTATCCGGGAACTTGTCCCAGCTTGTCCTCCTGGTGCTTCTCGTTCTACCATGACTGTACGCAATCCTTCGGAAGCTCCGTACACAGCAGCAGCTAAACCCGCAGGGCCTCCACCCACTATAACTAAATCGTAAAAAGGTTTACCTGCTTGGGTTTGTAAGCCAATTTTTTCGGCAATTTGCATGTTGGTCGGTTGGAGGATACTGGAACCATCGGGGAAAAGTACCAAAGGTAATTGCAGACGAGTGCAGTTAGCATATTCCACCAATTTTTGCGCTTCTTCCGATAATTCAATATCCATCCACTCGTAAGGCAGTTGATTTCTTGCTAAAAAGTCTTTAACTTGGTGAGAAGAAGGCGACCAACGGTTACCAATGACGCGAACTCCTTCAAATGGTGGACGAAAACCTGCAAACCAATCATCTAACAAATCATCCAACACTGGATACAACCTTTCTTCTGGTGGGTCCCACGGTTTCATTAAATAGTAATCAATTTTAGTGGTGTTAATAGCGCGGATGGCTGCGTCTGTGTCCGCATAAGCTGTAAGCAAAGCCCGTTTCGCGTTTGGGTACATTGCTAGCGCTCCTTCCAAAAACTCGACACCCGACATTTGCGGCATTCTTTGGTCTACAAGAAACAAAGATACTATCTCGTTGCGGAGCTTGAGTTTTTCTAATGCTTCCAAAGCTGTTCCACCCGATTCTGCACGGATGACACGAAAGCGATCGCCATATTCTTGTCGCAAATCTCGCGCTATCGCTTGTAAAACTTCTGGGTCGTCGTCAACCGTCATGATTACAGGTTTAGCCATGAGTTACCTACTGAAGGAAGAAGGAAGAACGAAGAATTATTATAAAAATAATTTATCTTAAATCTGGAACATTCTAATTTTTAAGAATAGTTAATGCCTTATAAGTAATTTATAAAGTAAATAGTGAAGGTATCAGACCAATTTCAGGCATTTGTTGTAATTTCCCTTTTACCTTTGTGTGAATGGCATAAAATTTTAAGTTTTTGCTGATAATTAACCCATTTTTAGCCAGCCAAACAGTTGTTGTGCTGTTAATGTTAGGTCAATTCCATCCAAAATAGTCAAATGGTTCGCTCCACGAAACAGTTCTGGCTGTTGTTTTGGTTTAAATACTAAAACAGAACGGTCGTCTGGGTCAATCAACCAACCCAGTTGACAACCATTTTGGAGGCAGTGCAGAATATTGCCAGTAACACGGTTGGAACTTTGGTCAGGAGAAAGTATTTCAATCGTCCAATCTGGAGGAACAAATACATCATCTTCAGGCTCACCATTTTCGTCAAATTTTATGTGTTCCCATCTGAGAACAGCTACATCTGGAACTATCGAGCGACCTCCAAAAGTACAGCGCAATTCTGGAAAAGCATAAGCAATTCGTCTTTCCTCGGCTACTTCATTAATCGAATAAATAAATTTACTCTGAAGTCGGGAGTGTCGTATCTTGGGCATTGGTTTTTGAATTATCTCACCATTAATATATTCGCTAGCGGGCTTGGTTTCGGCTAACTTAAGAAACTCTTCGAGGGTGACAGATGAAGGTCGCACAACAGTCATGATTTTACGCTCCTAACAGCTTGCTTCCAATTTTTTATTGTATCATGTCTAATTATGGTAAATAGTGAAATTAATTTAATGCTCTTGCTTTTGTAAAGATTCCCAAACTCGCGTAATTATTCTTTTCGTAAACACAGAGAAATTTTTATTCATCATCCATTGATAGTATCTTGAGTCCTCATTAAATATCTCTACTACAGTTCGACCTTTATATTTACCAAAATTAAATACTTCCTGACCTTCTTCATCGCGAACAATTTTATTAGTGGGGTCAAGTAAGTTCAATGGTGTAAACTGCGCTAAGGTCTCTACGTTATTTTTTATTGGATAAGAGAAATTTCCTTCTTTATCTTCATGAGGCGTGTTTTCATAATGTTGAAGCTGAGCTTTTAAAACTTCATAAGTTGCACGGATATCATTTTCAGCATCATGAGCGCCAACTAAATCCTGACCGCAGTAAAATTTATAAGCTGCTCTTAAATTACGAGGCTCCATTTTAAAAAATATAGTTTGTACGTCAATTATATTCCTCCCTTCAAGCTCAAATTCTATCCCAGCACGCAAAAATTCTATCATTAATAAAGGAATATCAAAGTAGTTAGAATTGTAACCAGCAAGGTCACAGTTCCCAAGAAAATTTAATAATTCATGAGAGATATCAGCGAAAGTAGCTTCATCTTTAACATCTTCGTCATAAATTCCGTGAATTTTAGAAATAGCAATAGGAATTGGAATAGTAGGGTTTATTTTCCGCGATAACATTTCTTCATTGCCATTAGGAAATATTTTTAATATTGCTATTTGAACAATACGGTCTTTCTGTTTATCTATTCCTGTGGTCTCTAAATCAATAAATGCTAATGGGCGGATTAAATTTAACTTCATGTTTATAATAAGCTCGGTGTTTTATGCAAAAAATGATTATATAAATATGAAATAATTTACATTTTATTAAACATTCTCCTATTTTAAGATAATAAAAGTTCATAATACAGCAATAATGGTAAACATCCCAATTTTTCAAAGATGTCTTTACCATATAAGGATACGACTGTTGACGAATCCAGGAGGCTAGCCCATCGCAGCAAAGAAAATCTCACTGCTATAGCTCGTTCCTTCACCTAAAACCCTACCTCAAACTGAAAAAAATTTTGATGGATAATTTCTGTTTGGTCGTTAATAGCTTATAGTCATCGATTAAAATTTAATTAAAATAAAATTATATTACCACGATGTTTTACCATTTCCGCAATGCAGTTCTAGATGACGTACCACGCTTGGGGGAATTACTAGATGCTTTTATGCAAGAAACATTCCAGAAAATATGGGGAGGAATATACAACAATTGCAGCAAGATAGCTGTACACCTACATCCAATAATTCTTGACTCATATAAGTACTTCTAAATTTACCTCTATCAAAAGATAGATAATACCTATCTACCAAAAGTCATAGAATTTAGAAAATAGCTTGTACTAAAGGTAGAAGCCATCAATATTATGTTAATTGGATAATTCTGGGATACTACTTTTATATTTTTCTTTGGGTGTTATTCTTATTTATCTTTGAGTAGAAACTAGCTCATAAAAGCCAACTGTAAGACTCTCTGTAATTTGTAAAAAAACTTATAATGCATACAACACAAGCTACAAACGATACAAATGATATCGACCTTAAGCAACTTTTAAGAATTTTAGCAGAAGTCAAAAAGGGTGACTTTTCGGCGCGAATGCCTATTGACCATACTGGTATAGCAGGGAAAATTGCTGATACACTTAACGATATTATTGATATGAACGAGCGCATGGCGAATGAGCTAGAGCGTATTAGCGGCGTTGTTGGGAAGGAAGGCAAAATTTCAGAACGTGCTTCTATTGGAAGTGTTAGAGGCGCTTGGAAAAGTTCGATTGATTCGGTCAACACTTTAATTATAGATTTGAGCGAACCGACCGCAGAGACAGCGCGTGTAATTAGGGCGGTTGCTAATGGAGATTTATCACAAACTATTCCTACATCGATTCAAGGTAGACCTTTGCAAGGGGAGTTCCTACAAACAGCTCGCATTGTGAATACAATGGTTGAGCAGCTAAACTCTTTTGCATCAGAAGTGACAAGGGTAGCGCGGGAGGTAGGAAATGAAGGAAAACTTGGCGTGCAGGCAGAAGTTCCTGGTGTTGGAGGTACGTGGAAAGACTTAACTGATAGTGTAAATTCAATGGCAGGCAACTTGACTGCCCAAGTACGTAATATTGCGGAAGTGACCACGGCGGTAGCAAACGGTAACCTTTCTAAGAAAATTACTGTAAATGTCAAGGGTGAAATTTTGGAGTTGAAAAATACTATCAACACGATGGTTGACCAGCTCAACTCCTTTGCTTCTGAAGTGACCCGTGTGGCGCGGGAAGTGGGAACCGAAGGTAAGCTTGGTGTACAAGCGGATGTAAAAGGTGTGGCTGGTACTTGGAAAGACCTCACCGACAGCGTTAATTCAATGGCGGGGAACCTAACAGCGCAGGTACGGAACATTGCTGAAGTGACAACAGCGGTAGCAGGTGGTGACCTGTCGAAAAAAATCACTGTGAATGTCAAAGGTGAAATTTTAGAGTTAAAAAATACCATTAACACGATGGTTGACCAGCTTAACTCCTTCGCAAGTGAGGTAACTAGAGTTGCCCGGGAGGTAGGGGCAGAAGGAAAACTCGGCGGTCAGGCAAAGGTTCTTGGGGTCGGAGGTACGTGGAAAGACTTAACAGATTCAGTAAATTTTATGGCAGGTAGCTTAACTGCCCAGGTACGGAACATTGCCGAAGTGACAACGGCGGTGGCAACTGGCGACCTGTCAAAGAAAATTACTGTAGACGTGAAAGGCGAAATTTTAGAGTTGAAAAACACCATCAACACGATGGTTGACCAGCTCAACTCCTTTGCATCGGAAGTGACCCGTGTGGCGCGGGAGGTGGGTAGTGAAGGTAAGCTTGGCGTCCAGGCAGAAGTACGAGGTGTGGCAGGAACCTGGAAAGACCTTACCGACAGTGTAAACTTCATGGCGGGTAGTTTAACGGCGCAGGTGCGGAATATTGCCGAGGTGACAACGGCGGTGGCGAATGGTGACTTGTCCAAAAAAATTACTGCAGATGTAAAGGGTGAAATTTTAGAGTTGAAAAATACTATCAATACGATGGTTGACCAACTCAACTCCTTTGCATCGGAAGTTACTCGTGTAGCGCGGGAGGTGGGAACTGAGGGTAAGTTGGGTGTGCAGGCTTATGTGCGAGGGGTTGGCGGTACTTGGAAAGATTTAACTGACAACGTTAACCTGATGGCTGGTAATTTAACAGGACAAGTGCGGAATATTGCGGAGGTGGCGACGGCGATTGCAGGCGGTGATTTATCTAAAAAAATTACCGTTGATGTAAAAGGCGAAATTTTGCATTTGAAAAGCACCATCAATACAATGGTTGACCAGCTAAACTCTTTTGCATCAGAAGTTACCCGTGTGGCGCGGGAGGTAGGAACCGAGGGGAAATTAGGCGGTCAAGCGCAAGTTACAGGAGTAGCGGGAATTTGGAAGGACTTGACCGACAATGTCAATTCGATGGCGGGTAACTTGACGGCACAGGTGCGAGGTATCGCTAAAATTGTGACGGCGGTTGCCAATGGTGACCTAAAGCGCAAACTCATGTTAGATGCCAAAGGGGAAATTGAAACCTTGGCGGAAACAATAAACGAAATGATTGATACCCTAGCGACCTTTGCCGACCAAGTTACCACCGTGGCGCGAGAAGTAGGAATTGAAGGTAAACTCGGGGGACAAGCTATGGTTCCGGGGGCATCGGGTATTTGGCGCGACTTGACGGACAACGTAAATGAATTGGCTGCAAATTTAACAAATCAAGTACGAGCAATTACTGAAGTGGCAACGGCTGTTACTAAGGGCGATTTAACTCGCTCGATTTCTGTGGAAGCCCAAGGAGAAGTTGCCGCCCTCAAGGATAACATCAACCAGATGATTGCTAATCTACGGGAGACAACCCGAAAAAACACTGAGCAAGATTGGCTGAAGACTAATTTGGCGAAGTTTACCCGAATGTTGCAGGGACAAAGAGATTTAGAAACAGTCTCTAAGCTTATTTTATCGGAACTTACACCGCTAGTTTCCGCGCAACACGGTTTATTTTACATTATGGAAACTGCTGTAAATAACCCACCATTTTTGAAGTTGATTAGCAGCTACGCTCACCGCGAACGCAAAAACCTATCTAACTGTTTCTTTTTGGGTGAAGGTTTGGTTGGTCAGTGTGCTTTAGAAAAAGAGCGAATTTTACTTATTCAAGTGCCTAACGACTATATTAAAATTAGTTCAGGTTTAGGGGAAGCGACACCACTAAACATTGTTGTCTTGCCAGTAGTGTTTGAGGGGCAAGTTACCGCCGTCATTGAGTTAGCATCATTCCATCGCTTTAGCGAAATCCACCTAACTTTCTTAGACCAACTGACAGAAAGTATTGCCATTGTGCTAAATACTATATCTGCTAGTATGCGAACTGAAGAATTACTCAAACAGTCCCAATCTTTAGCGGAAGAGTTGCAAAGTCAGCAAACAGAACTTACGGATACTAACAAACGCCTAGGACAGCAAGCACAATCACTTAAAGCATCCGAAGAATTACTGAAAAATCAACAGGAGCAATTGCAGCAGACTAACGAAGAATTGGAAGAAAAAGCTGAATTGCTGGTGCTGCAAAAGCAGGAAGTAGAGCGTAAAAATAGCGAAATTGAACATGCTCGTCAAGCTTTAGAGGAAAAAGCCGAACAATTGGCGATAACTTCTAAATATAAATCCCAGTTTTTGGCAAATATGTCTCATGAGTTGCGAACGCCACTTAATAGTTTGTTAATTTTGGCGCGATTGCTATCTGATAACAGCGATAGAAATTTGACTGACAAGCAAGTGGAATACAGCCGCACTATCTACTCTGCTGGTAATGACTTGCTAACACTAATTAGTGATATCCTTGATTTGGCGAAAATTGAGTCAGGTACGATGTCGGTAGACATTCAGGAAATCTTATTTATCGACTTGCAAAACAATATTGAAGGAAATTTTCGCGTAGTTGCAAATGAGCGCAAGCTTGATTTTCGTATCCATTTTGACTCGAACTTGCCCCGCGCTATTCATACCGACACAAAACGTCTACATCAGATATTAAAAAACTTACTGTCCAACGCCTTTAAATTTACTAAGCAAGGTCATGTCAGCCTTAATGTATCATCTTGTAAGCAGGGCTGGAGCGCAGATAGAAAAATTCTTAACCGTGCTGAACAGGTCATAGCCTTTTGTGTAAGTGATACTGGTATTGGTATTGTCCCCGAAAAACAACAGATAATTTTTGAAGCTTTCCAACAAGCAGATGGCACCACTAGCCGTAAGTACGGTGGCACAGGTTTAGGCTTGTCAATTAGTCGGGAACTTGCTCATTTGTTAGGTGGGGAAATACGTTTAGTCAGCGAACCGGGCAAGGGTAGTACATTTACACTGTATCTACCACAGTATTATTTAAATAGTTCCACTCCTCCAAGTACTGATTTAGTCGAGAGAATGGAATTAGTAGAAATAAGCAGTGAGCAAGCAATAGAAGATGACCGAGAGAATATTCAACAGGGAGAGCGTGTCCTCTTAATAATTGAAGATGACTTGAATTTTGCCCGTATCTTGCTAGGTATGGCACGAGAACAAGATTTTAAAGGACTGGTAGCAACTCGTGGTGATGTTGGTTTGGCAATGGCGCGAGAATATAAGCCAACTGCCATTATGTTGGATATTCGCCTACCCGTAATGGATGGTTGGGCGATACTTGACCGCTTAAAACACGACCCCAGCACCAGACATATTCCCGTTCACATTTTAAGCGCGGACAACGGGCACAAGCGAGGGTTGCAACAGGGAGCAATAGCCTATCTACAAAAACCCATTAGCCACGAAATTTTACTGAACGCCTTAAGTAAAATTAAAGAATTTGTCGAACGTCCGGTAAAAAACCTCCTTATCGTCGAAGATGACGAAATTCAGCGCCAAAGCATCATCGAACTCATTGGTAATGGTGACGTAAACAGCTGTGGGGTGGGTACAGGAGAAGCTGCACTAGAAGCTTTAAAAAGTACTCATTTTGACTGCCTGGTGTTAGATTTGGGATTGCCAGACATGAGTGGCTTTGAGTTAATCAAGCAAATCAAACAGCAACCCAATTATAGTTATTTACCTGTTATTATTTACACCGGTAAAGAATTAACCCCACAAGAAGAAAGCGAACTACGACGCATTTCCGATAGCATCATTATTAAAGAAGTGCGTTCGCCCGAACGTCTTCTAGACGAAACAGCCTTATTTTTGCATCGCGTGCAGGAAAACTTACCCTCACCAAAACAGCAAATACTTAAACAAGTACAGCTTCATGACTCGGTTTTAGTAGGGAAAAAAGTTTTAATAGTTGACGACGACGTCCGGAACATCTTTGCTCTCACAAGCTTACTGGAGTGTTTTCAAATGCGAATACTTTACGCCGAAAACGGTATGGAGGGTATTTCGATACTGCAAAGTCATCCTGATATTGACATTGCTTTAATAGACATCATGATGCCAGAAATGGACGGCTATGAAATGATACAAACCATACGTGCTAATAATCCCTTTAAAACTTTACCTATAATTGCCTTAACAGCAAAAGCAATGAAAGGCGACAGAGAAAAATGTATTGAAGCCGGAGCTTCAGATTACATTACTAAACCTGTTGAAAATCAACAGTTGCTCTCACTTTTGAGAGTCTGGTTATATAAGTAAGCTCATGGAAAAATATTTCGTATACAATCTTATGTGTAAATTTCTATACTAGAAAGTTTCCGTGTAAGTTTTTTTACGGGTTTTCCCTATTTTTTCCGACTTTATGGGAAATTTGCACAAAGGTGACCGCTTGTTTGAGAAGCTTTGAAATTTGAAATGCAGAATTTTGTCTGGATTAGAAGTATAAAGGCAATCACGGGAGAAAATTCCTCCCAACCAGCGTCAAAATTCCTGTAAATAACATCAAGAGATTTCCGAAAGTGCCTATTTTATCCCGCATTCCTCAAAAGCTATCCTTTAAAATAGCCCTAATCGCTACCACCTTTTTTACTCTTAACATACTCCTTTTTCCACCTGTCCATGCTTGCAGACCCGCACCAGGAAGCAAACCTGCAACCCTAGAAGCTCGTATTAAACAAACTTCCTACGTATTTGATGGAACAGTTATTCGAGTCAATCAAGATAAATTAACAATCAGAGTCAAGCGCTATTTCAAAGGCAAAGGTCCGCGAAATATCGTTTTATCGGGATTTAATCAAACCTCATGTCAAAATATCATCAACAAAACAGGAGGTAGATATTTATTTTTCGCCCAAAACCAAAGTAAAAATAGCTGGAATGCGACTTATGACGGAGCTTTCGGTTCGGTTCGGGAATGGAATGAACAGACAGAAACTGAGTTGAAAAACTTGGGTTTAATTAAACGTTAATATATTGTAGATATTGTTTCTTAAAGGGTGTTAAATAACAGGGTGTTAAATACCAGGGCGGTTCGGGATGCCCACTCCACAAGAGTTTCATTTTTTTATACCTAACTCCACTGAGAAGCACAATATAAAATAATTATTAAGCCCCAGAAACCTTATTATTAGTCCTCTTTTAGAGGACTTTAGCTTTTAGACAAGGACTAAAGTCCTTGGTCTATGGTACGAATAATGCTTAATATTCTCTTTATAAATACCATTTTAGCGACTTAAAGATAATGTAACCAATCGAAAGTCAAAAGTAAACAGAGTAAGTCCTTATTCGTTCTTTATTTTCATAAGATAAACTCATAAATCAGTATAAACCTTGTTTAGCAAGCGTTTCAAAAAAAATATATTTTTCCTGCATAATTACTTCATTCTAACTCTAATTATTATATATACCCATCCCCATTACTAACAATGGAGGTATCAATGATTACAACTAAACTGGCAGCTAAAAACAATAAGATTAATTACCAGACTAGTGTATTAAATAGTAAAAAAGTAGTATCAAGGCTGCCAACCTCTGTATTAATGCCATCACCAAAGTTTTGCCAAAAGCAACAAGTCTCATTTATCGGTGGGAGCGGAATCATCAAAGGTTGTCGAATGGATTCAGGAACATGGACTTATGCAGTTGAAATGCCACTTGGTGTAGAGCCAAGCATGGGTAGAATAGGTTCAGAAACTACCATATTTCTACAAGAAGAGGACATTAAAACATAGTTAATAATTTCGTATTTACCATAATCTATCACAGGGGCAAAATCTTGACAGAAGCTATATATAAAATGAGTGAATTTAATGTACGTCTCTCTTATTATAAAAGAGAGATTTTGACTTTTGGCTCTATTATTTATTTACTATAATTTAGGAGAATTTAAGAATGTCTAAACTAATTAGCCAAGCCAATAAAACAAACACAACATTTTCTTCTGATATAGTGCGAACGTATTTACGTGATATTGGTCGCATACCGTTGTTAACCCACGAGCAAGAAATTGTTTATGGGAAACAAGTACAAAAAATGATGAAGCTGCTAGATGCAAAGAAAGTTTTGGAAAACAAACTAAATCGCGAACTCAGCTTAGAAGAATGGGCAGCTGATGTTTTTCTATCTGAAAATGAGGTACAAAAAACTATTGAGCAAGGCAAACATGCCAAAGAAAGGATGATTGCAGCAAATTTGCGCTTAGTAGTAACTATTGCAAAAAAATATCAAAAAAGAAATGTGGAATTTCTGGATTTAATTCAAGAAGGAAGCATAGGATTAGAACGATGTGTAGAGAAATTTGACCCTCAATTCGGTTATAAGTTTTCTACCTATGCTTTTTGGTGGATTCGTCAAGGAATTACTCGTGCAATTTCTCAGCAATCACGGTCTATTCGCTTACCTGTTCATATTTTTGAAAAGCTTAATCAAATTAAAAAAGTTCAACGAGAGCTAGCTCAAAAATTGGGACATTCTCCTTCTGTTAACGAAGTTGCTAAAGAACTTCAACTTGAACCATTTCAAATTCGTGATTACCTAAAAATAGCAAGTAGCCCAGTTTCTTTGGATATGCAAATTGGCGAAAATGAAGATACTCAGTTACTAGAAATACTAGAGGATAAAACCTCATCGCCAGAACAACATATTATTCAGGAATCTTTGCGGCAGGAATTGAAAAAAATGCTAAGAGAATTAACTCCCCAACAGCAAACAGTGTTAGTTCTACGTTTCGGTTTAGAAGATGGCCAAGAAATGTCTTTAGCGAAAGTCGGAGCTAAATTAAATCTTAGTAGGGAGCGCATTCGCCAATTAGAACGTGATGCTTTAACTCTAATGCGTCGCCGTTTTTTAAAGATTGCCAAAATGGAAGATTATGTTGCTTCTTGAGTATAGACCTAACCCCCCTACCCCCCTTCCCTTATAGGGAAGGGGGGTTTTAAAGGCGATGTGAAACGATGATAAACTAATAATATTATGTACAAGAGCTTACCCATAATACACACAATGTAGTAGAGACGTTACATGTAACGTCTCTACAGATATTCTAATTACGGTCTTCTTGCCGGATATGATATAACGATATAACATAATATTAAAAATATACAAGTAATAATTAACATAAAATGCATTGATATAAATCACAGATGTCAATGATACAAATCAATAAGTGCTTGTATAAATTAATATAAATTAGCAATGAGTTTTTTTATATACTAAGTACACTCCAATGAAATGTATCTGTAATAACACTAGCAGCCAAAATCAAGTATTAAAATGATTCCCAGTATATCAAGATACTAATCAGGGTTAAGCCGTCTAAAAAATGGCGGTGGTAATTAGGGTGGCATTACCGTAATACCTCAGTAAAAATATTGGCGGCTCGGTAACACAGTGAAGAAAATATTAATATTGTCGGCAAATCCAACAAATACAAGCAGTTTGCGCTTGGATAAGGAAGTGCGCGAAATTCAAACAGGATTGGAACGCGCCAAGAAAAAAGATGAGTTTGAAGTCATCTCTAAATGGGCTGTGCGTCCTGAGGATTTGCGTCGTGCTTTGTTGGATTACGAGCCTCAAATTGTACATTTTTGTGGGCATGGTTTAGGTAATGGGGGCTTAGTGCTGGAAAATCATGCTGGAGAAGCACAAATTGTCAGTACTGAAGCTTTAGCTAACTTATTTCAATTATTCGAGACTAAAATTGAGTGCGTCTTACTTAATGCTTGTTACTCAGAAGTACAAGCTCAAGCAATTAACCAACACATTAACTATGTAGTTGGAATGAATCAATCAATTGGTGACGCAGCAGCAATTAAGTTTGCTGAAGGATTTTATGATGCGTTAGGTGCAGGAAAAGATGTTAAGCTTGCTTTTGAATTAGGGCGTAATGCTATTGAATTAGAAAATATTCCTGAATCTTTAACTCCGGTAATTTTTATTAAAAAAAGTGATAATTATTCATTAGTTAGCAATGAGAATATTTATCCTACTTCTACAATCGAATATCCAGAAGGTCCAGTACCTTTAAATTCTATTTTCTACATTGAGCGTCCACCTATTGAAGCAAAATGTTATGAAACAATTACCCAACCAGGCGCTCTGATTCGCATCAAAGCACCCCGACATATGGGTAAAACTTCATTAATCACGAGAATTCTCCACCATGCAAAACAACAGAAATATCAGGCAGCATATTTAAATTTCCAAGGTGAAGGAGCAGGTTTTTTTTCTAGCTTAGATATTTTCTTGCAGTGGTTTTGTGCAAGTATCGCTGACAAGTTAAATTTACCTGATAATTTGTCTGAGTATTGGAATGGTTTTTTAGGTGCTCAGGTTAAAAGCACCAAATACTTAGAGCGATATTTATTACCTAATATTAATAATGCTCTTACTTTAGGTTTAGATGAAGTCGATGAAATTTTTAAGCATCCTCAAATTGCTCCTGATTTCTTTGGACTGTTACGTTCCTGGCATGAGTTAGCAAAAAACGAACCTCTTTGGCAAAAGTTGAGATTAATTTTTGTACATTCCAAGGAAGTTTATATACCTCTGAATGTGAATCAATCTCCTTTTAACGTTGGTTTACCACTGGAACTACCTCAACTTAATCAATGCCAAGTACAAGAGCTCGTAAAACGTCACGGACTTAATTGGAGTCAGTGGCAACTTGAACAAATTATGACTCTGCTAGGTGGACATCCTTATTTAGTGCGGATGGCTCTTTATAAAATAGTCCGCGACCAGATGGCTTTTGAGGAGCTTTTGCAAATTGCCGCAACTGAGCAAGGCCCATACGATAGCCACTTGCGTCGCCATTTATTAAACTTGGCTAGTGATGAAAATTTGCAAGCTGCGGTCAAATTTATCTTTGCAGCCGATGTACCAGTGGAATTAGCAACAGTAAATTATACAGAAGCCTTTAAGCTCCGCAGTATGGGATTGGTAAAATCTCAGGGAAATCAGGTGATGCCTTTGTGTGACCTTTACCGTCAATATTTTCGTTATCATCTGAGGTTTGACAGATGGACATAAAAGCTCCTCTTGCCTATGAATATCAAGTTGGGGGTAGTTTGCCAATAAATGCTCCCACCTATGTTCGACGAAAAGCAGACGAAGACCTGTATCAAGGCTTAAAAAATGGAGATTTTTGTTACATCCTAAACGCCCGCCAGATGGGTAAATCTAGCTTGCGAGTACAGGTGATGAAACGATTGCAAGATGAGGGGTATGCCTGTGCTGCAGTAGATATTACCGCCATTGGCACAGCAGATATTACCCCAGAGAGATGGTATGCGGGGGTAATTGATAGGTTGGTCGCGAGTTTCAAATTTGACAATGATTTTGATTTATATAAATGGTGGGATAAAAACGCTTTGCTTTCTCCAGTACAGAAGTTTAGCAAGTTTATTGAAACTGTACTGCTAGAGAAAATTACTGAAAAAATAGTAATATTTATTGATGAAATTGATAGCATCCTCAGCTTAGAATTCAATTTAGATGATTTTTTTGCAGTTATCCGGGAGTCCTACAATCGTCGAGCTGACCAAATTGCTTATAACCGCCTTACCTTTACTTTAATTGGTGTGTCTACACCTTCAGATTTAATAAAAGATAGGCGACGTACACCTTTCAATATTGGTCGTGCAATTGATTTGACGGGATTCCAACTACATGAGACAGAACCGCTAAGTCAAGGTTTGGCAATACTAGGCAATTCTCAAAAGTTGATAAAAGCCGTTTTGGACTGGACTGGGGGACAACCCTTTTTGACTCAAAAGGTTTGTAAGTTACTAACTACAGGTAGTAATATTCCTGCTGGAGAGGAAGACATTTGTGTTGCAAACTTAGTGCAATCACAAATTATTGATATTTGGGAAGCGAAAGACGAACCAGAGCATCTAAGAACTATTCGTAATAGAGTTGTGAGAATTGATGAAAAGTTTACTGGGCGACTTTTGGGTTTATGTCAGCAAATTTTGACATCATCTCTGAAAAATGAAGGTGAGGAAGGGATAGAAGCAGACGATAGTCCCAAACAAAAACAATTGCGTTTGACGGGATTAGTAGTTAGACGAGAAGGAAAATTAAGAATTTACAATCGCATTTATGAGTCGGTCTTTAATTTAAATTGGGTTGAGGAAGAACTCAGGAAGCTACGTCCTTATGCTGAGGCTTTAAAAGCTTGGATAGCTTCAGATTACCAAGATGAGTCTCGGCTTTTATCTGGGAGAGCGTTGCGAGATGCACTTGTTTGGGTAAAAGAAAAAAGTTTAAGCGATGAAGATAATAATTTTTTACGTGCTTGTCAGGAATCAGCTAACCAAAAGGCACACCGGGACCTAAAAGCTGAGAGGAAAGCTAAACAAATTTTGGCAGAAGCCCAACAAAAAGCACAACTAGCTTTTGAAGAGGAAAGGAAGGCAAATCAACGTTTAGCGCAAGTCCAAGAAAATACACAATTAGCTTTAGAGAAACAAAGACAGGTAAATCAGCGGACAAAATGGCGAACTGGCATTGGGTTAGGAGTATTATCCTTGTCTATATTTGGGTTCGTAACCGCATTAGTATTCGCAGGAAAAGCAAAGGAAGAACTTACTCAAGCACAACTTACAGCAAACACAGAACAACTTGCAGCAAAACAGGCAAAACAAGAAAAACAAAAAGCTATTGTTACACAACAAAAAGCCGAGCAGAAAGCTAAAGAAGCAAATAATAAAGTGAGAGAGGCAAATAATATAAATAACAAAATACGCCAAGAGATACATCAAAAATTACAACAGGTAAATCAGGAGATTGAACAGGCTAAGCAAAAAGTGACATCTAAAACTAAAGCAGCAGAAGATGCAGAAAACAAAAGATTGCAAGCACAAAAACAAGTGCAGCAAGCAGAACAACAATTACAGCAAGCCAAAACATACCTTTACACTATTCAAGGAAAGCTAGACAATGCACAACAAAAACAACAGTTAGCACAACAACAAATGCAGCAAGCTCAAATTGAAAGCAAAGAATCAGAAGTAGCACGTGCGGAGGCAGTAATAGCGCATAAAATAGCCTTTAATCAAAAACAACGGATACAAAATCAACTGGAACAAGTTAATAATAGCTTTGAAATAGCCCAAAAAAGTATAGAGTTAGAAAGAGAAGCAAATAATGCGTTACAACAGTTTAAAGAATCAAAACAAATAGAAGGTTTAATATCAGCAATAAAAGTTGCCAAAGAACTAAACAATCTAATAAAAAACCAGCCTTTAGGAGAATATCCTACATACAGTCCTTTATTTAATTTACAAAGCATTCTGGCTGAAATTAGTAAAAATTTAAATCCGCAAAATCGTTTAGAAGAACATAAAAAAGAAGTCTGGAATGTGAAATTTAGTCCTGATGGAGAAATTCTAGCATCCACTAGTTTGGACAATACTATCAAAGTATGGAAAAAGGATGGTACTTTGATGATAACTCATGATTTTGCAGCTTCAAGTATCAATTTTAGCCCATCTGGGCAAACATTAGCGTCTGGTGGTTGGGACGGAACTATAAAACTTTGGAAACGTGATGGTCAATTATTACAAACCTTTAAAGGGCATACAGGTTCAGTATATAGTATTAGTTTTAGCCCCGATGGAAAATTTTTAGCCTCAGCTAGTTCCGACCAAAGCATAAAAATCTGGAATCAAAACGGTAACTTACTACAAACTTTTAAAGAACATGAAGGTGAAGTGCGGAGCATAAATTTTAGTCCAGATGGAGAAACTTTAGTTTCTGCTGACAACAACAACACAATAAAAGTTTGGACAAAAGATGGCAACTTGATAAAAACTTTCCAACATAGTGAAAATGAGAATTGTAAAAAGAATGATTATGTCAGAGAAAATTGCGAAGTGTTTAGCGTCATTTTTAGTCCAGATGGAAAGACTTTAGCTTCGGCAAGTGCTGACAGAACTATTAAAATTTGGCAAACAGATGGAACTTTGATAAATACCCTCAAAGAACATAGCAATGGAGTTTTTAGTGTTAGTTTTACTCCTGATGGAAATAAGTTGGCATCTGCAAGTTTAGATGGAACCATCAAAATCTGGAATTGGAGACATGATGGTAACTCATTACAAACTCTTTCTGGTCATAGTGATAAGGTTAACAGTATTAGTTTTAGTCCAGATGGGCAAACTTTAGCTTCTGCAAGTGATGACCACAGCATTATACTCTGGAAACAAGATACTTCTTTGATAACTTCTCTTACCGGGCACAGCGACAAGGTTAACGGCATTAGTTTTAGTCATGATGGAAAAACCTTGGTTTCTGCAAGTGATGACGGAACTATCAAACTGTGGAATCGTGATGGTAGTTTGCTGCAAACCTTAAGTGATTATAACAATCGGATTACAAGTGTTGGCTTTAGCAGCAATAAAAAAACTATTACTTCAAGTAGTTCTGACGAAACCATAAAAATCAGAAGTAGTGACGGCTCATTATTGCAAGTACTTTCTGGTTACGGTAATGAGATAAATAGCATAAATTTTAGCCCAGATGAAAAACATTTTGCTTTTGGTAGTGATGATGGGACAATCAAAATTTTCAACACCAATGGCACTTTGCTAAACACATTTGTAGGGCATAGTGGGAATGTTAATAGTGTCATTTTTAGCCCAGATGGGCAAACTTTAGCCTCTGCAAGTGATGACAAGACTATAAAACTTTGGAAACTAAATGGTACATGGTTACGAACTTTTAATGACCACAGTGATAAAGTTAATAGTATTAGTTTTAGTCCTGATGGGAGAACTTTAGCTTCGGCTAGTGATGACCAAACGATAAAACTTTGGCGACTAAATGATGGTAAACTTATAGAAAAATTTAACGGGCATAGTGATAAGGTAAATAGCGTAAGTTTTAGTCCTGATGGACAAATTTTAGCCTCCGCCAGTGCAGACAAAACCATTCAAATTTGGAAGCCAAACGGTAGCTCTATAGCAACACTTTATGGGCATAGTAAGCAGGTAAACAGTATCAGTTTTAGCCCAGACGGACAAACTCTAGCATCAGCAAGCGATGACAACAACGTGATTCTTTGGAGTCTAAATTTAGATGACTTGATAGTACGGGGTTGTGGTTGGCTAAAAGATTACCTTGCTGTCCGTCGTGATTTGCAGAAGCAGGTATGTCCAATAGAGTAGTGTATAGTACGCTCCCCTGTTATTTACTCTCTGCGTTTTGGGACTTAATTGTTAGTTAATAATTGCGTAAATGATTAGTTTTTCTTAAGTGAGAATATTGAGATTAGTGCCAATTTGGCAGACTATTATTTTCTAGAATAATAATAATCTTATGTAAAGTACACACAATCGTAGGAGCAATTGTAATGAAAGTTTGTGACTTATCATATTTGTCAGAAGAAAATAATCTGCAAGACTTAACCAAGGTAAACGGTGGTGCTAAGAGTAAAAGTTCTGGTGGTAAAACTAGAACAGACAAGCATGAACCTCAATGGATTCCTTTCCCTCAAGATAAAATTTGCCCGCTTGTGATAACAAAAGATGGTCTCATTACGCATCGTTGCCCAGGAGAGCCTGAGCCAGTATATCCTTTGGGTGGAGCGGCTTATTAATAACTCAACAGCATTTTAGACAATTGTAATTACCTTTTATATTAATCAATTAGTTGTGGTAATCGGTTGATATAAAAGGTAATGGGAAAAAAGGATAACAATTTTTTGGGGGAACTCATCATGAAAGTCTATGATTTATACCTAGCTATATGAGATTCACTAGTTCTATTTTATTTGTTTATGTGGATAATGTTAAAATGCGATATTGCACCCCTGTATCAAATATTCTAGTTCCTCCTCCCTCAGCTATTGTCTGTCTTAATGCTTCTGGGTGGGTAACTGCGACGCCAGCTAAATAATTTATACCCATATCTGCTAATTCTGGCAACCAAGGTAGAGTTGGTCCCATCAAAACTAACTTTGCATTTTGCGACAATTCAACCAAACGCGGAAATGTCTTATTAACAATCGAGGTAGCCGTAAGAAATACCCAGTCTGCTTCGGGTAGAAGATATTCGCAAGCGGTATCGGGTAAGTCTTGTGTACTCGGCTGACGTTCAAGTACCATTAGGTCTATCTCTTTTTCGTAATCCGATAGGCCAGGATAGCGTCCAATAACAACCACTCGCTTTCCCCGAATCAACGGTAGAAAATGCTCAAAAACAGCGAGATTTGCAGAACCTTTCGGTAAAAGAGGTTGTGATTCAGGCAAAAGTGGCGATTTGGGGTTAATAACAGAATTAATTGCAGCCATCCCAACTGTCGCTTGATAACTATCCCACGATTTTATCCAGGGTGCTAGATTTGCGATCGCCGTCTTAACGAGCGTACCCGACCAAGGTAAAGTGCGGGTTGGGTGACCGGGACTCATACACAACCCAATTCCGTCTGCTTGACAAAATGTCCAGGTTAAGCCAATGATAATTTCTCGTACTGAAGCATCCGTCTGACTTGACTTCAAAAGCAGATTATAGATTTGCCGTGGGTCTACTTTCATGATTAATTTTTTAATTATTGTCGTTACACTAACAGGATTATTTCTAAGCCTTAGTTAACGATGAACTGATAAATTATTTATTCAAATCTTAATTATATTTACATTTTGTATATCTTTACACTTACAAGCTCATCCGGTAGAATTATCTAGTTCTGAAAAAAAGTATAAACAATGACTTTTAATCAAGTAATTGATAAATTGTCGAAATTCCTAGTTGCTAGCACCTGTACATCTTTAATAATAGCTTCTACTGCTACACCCAACTATGCAGCAAGGAAGTCTGTATGTTCTTTTATTACTGGCAGAACAGTAAATATTCGCAGTGGCCCTGGGACTAATTATAGAGTTGTTGCTAGTTTAAGACGCGCTGATGTCGTTCGGGCTAGCCATAGACAAGGTAACTGGGTTAGAATCACCGCCAGAGTGTTTGGCAATCCCCCAAGAGAGAGAGTAACAGCGTTTAATGGTTGGGTCAGCAATCAGTATATTAATGGTTGTTCCGAAGACCAATTTGATAGATGGCGACGGTAAGCGTTAAGCTGCTGACATGATAAAATACTCTCGTTTAAGAGTGTGAAATGATACCAAGGGCGAGAAGCTAACATCCCCCTAGTATCATTTGTGAGAAATTTGTTGGGTTGACAAAGACCTGCCGTATTAAACCAGCGAGATATTAAAATTTGCCGTAAACAAAATACAACCTGAAGTGTAACGCATTCTCAAAAAACAGTTCGTTTTTCTTTGGACAAATACAAAACACTTTCAAAATTAGATGCCTTCCCTGACCCCGCAATAAACAATATAAGTATAATTTTTTATTGTTTCTCCCTCAACAGAATTAAAAATTGAAAATTAATTAATAAAACAATAAAAAACTTTTTTCCACCTGCATACTGTCTCTACTTCGCTCCTATAAATATGTAACCGCACTAATAACCAAGTAATCAAAAAGCGAGGTTTTTACCATGAAACGTATTTTAATTGGCTGTCTATCTGCTTTAGCACTTGCAACCGGAACTATGACAGGAACAATATTATTAACAATTGCTCCATCAATGGCGCAATTTGCCAATGTGAAACAGCAATTAAATTCTCTCCCTTCAAGTCGCGTTAGCTTTGCAAAAGGAGCATCAAGCGCAAATATCCAAAATGCAGAGAACAATATTTATTTATTAAGAGCTAAAGCCGGACAAAAATTAACATTAAAAATTAATAGTTTAGGCGCTCGTGCTAGTGTAACTCTCTATGGTGTAAATGGTAAACCTTTGAGTCCTGTTTTTGCTGGAGCTAGTGGTGATGGTAAAACATTTTCAGTTCGTCTTCCAGCTACAGGGGATTACTATATTGTTGGTGGTTCTGGCACATCTAACCATCTCTATGATTTTACAGTCACAATTAAGTAATACAAGCGGTATTTTTTTAGTTAAAGCATAACGACGCAATAAATTAGTTAAGGTTCAACTATATTCATTTACATATTTAATTTCAAAGGAAAGCAAACATGCGTAATTCACACCACTTGTTACCATTAGTGGCTTTATCAACTCTCGCTGTAATCTTCATCTCCACAGCAAAAGAAGCAAACGCATTACCAGGAAAAAGTGTTAATAAATTCTTGCAATGGGCACAATCTAGACCTTTGCCAACATTGCAATATAGTAGCGAAGTATCAAGTTATTCAGGAAATAAAGGTAATTTGCACTTTTATGCGGGTACTACTGGCAAAAATGGCACAGTCACTAAAGAGGGGATTACAGTTAGCAATGATAAAAATATTAAATTTAGTAGAAATAATACGAAAGCAGTCAAGTTAATTGAAAGTATTTACGGTTCACAAATAGCCAATGATTTCAAAAATTCTCAATTTCTTGAAAAAGTAGGTAGAGATTCCTTCCTGCGCGGCAAACAGTATGCTTACAGTGTTGCTCAAGTTCAAGATGGAACTAATTTTGAAATTTTCCTTTTGAAGGATTTACAGAAAGCAATTAATAGAGCTAAATACTGCCAAACTCACCAATGTGATGTTTAGAAAAATAGCATCCCTTTAAAAAATTATGCAATAATAACGCACCACTAATTATATCATAGTGGTTGCGTTTTGCGTTTTAGACTTTTCATATTAAGCTTTTGAACTAATTCCCTTCGAGTATATTCTGAATTTATTGATGCTCACAAAACTGTTTATTTTTTAACAACACCATAAAAACAAGTAATTATTAATAAGGCGCAGCCTGCTGGTTCGACTTATTGCGAATTGTTTTGGTGCAATTAAGCTATCCTCTACAGAATCGGATATTAGCAACATTATTATACATGATAACAAACTTAAATAGGTAAAAGTTTTTCCTTGCTTAATTTGCTGCCAAATTACATCAAAAAATGGTATTTTAATTAATATTAGATATATCAAAATTAATTGTTCCCTAACCAACTGGCTCATCTGTCGATTACTTATTAAAATATGTATGGAGATATACAAAATCTCCAGTATTATAGTACCTGAAATCCGCACGTGTTAGACAAAAAATTGCTCCTTACTTGATTTTTATGCTGCTGAGACCCAACGAACGCACAAAGGAAGACCCAACAGACGATAAGCTGTTTTACTCGTACCCCCGCTTTGTCACCCACGTAGATGACGGGTTTATTCAACAGCTGACTGATTTATATAGCGAACGATTGAAACCCAATACGCGCATCTTTGATATGATGAGCAGTTGGGTATCTCATCTACCTTCGGAGATACAATTTTCCCATGTGGAAGGACACGGACTCAACGGTGAGGAATTGGCACGTAACTCCCGACTGAATCATTACTTCGTACAAAACCTTAACGACCATCCGCAGTTACCCTTAGCAAATGAGGACTTTGATGCTGTCCTCAATTGCGTCTCAGTGCAGTATTTACAGTATCCAGAGGCCATTTTTTCAGAAATCCACCGCATCCTCAAACCTGGTGGTATCGCAATATTTAGCTTTTCTAATCGGATGTTTTACCAAAAAGCCATCCAAGCTTGGCGCGATAGCAACGAAAATTCTCGCATAGAATTAGTTAAAAGCTATTTTTCTTCCGTAGCGGGATTTAGTAAGCCAGAAGTCATCAGTCGTGCATCAACAGCACCCAACTTCCTACAATGGTTAGGAGCTGGTGGTGGTGACCCATTTTACGCTGTTATTGCTCAACGCATATAGTCCAGGAGTAATTCTTAATACTTTTTGAGTGTTTACCAAAATTTAAATTTTGCAAGCTAAAGTCAAAAAGCCTGATAATTGCTTTATAAGTTCAATTAGAAGTCCCTAGTGTAAGCAGGTCAAGTGTAAACGAATATCTACTTACTTAGAGACTATTAATTGTGACTTTTTTTCATGCCACATTCACTGATTTTAATCCTTTTTCTCGTTAAGGATAAGGAGGAACAAAGATGAGATTACTGCGAGTGCGTCAGATTTTTGCTGCAATATTACTGTCTGTTTTATTACTGACAACGGCCTGTACTGCAACAAAAACGCCTGGGCGTTTTGACCAGGCACAACAGGATAGTAGCCGACAAAAAAGTGGTCAAGCGGTTGCTAAGGAAGCAACACAAGGTAGCGAGTTTAATAAATTTTTCCCATCAGCCTCAGGTGGTTTTAGCCGCGTTTTTACCCAAGAGAAAAAAGGTTTTGCTGAAGCTAAACTGAAAAAAGATGGTAAAGATTTAGCTATGCTGAGTATTTCTGATACTAAGAGTGTACCTGGTGCGGCTGCTAAGTTTACCAAAAGTACCAAGAAAATTGCTGGTTACCCAGCGGTAGAGGTTGGTAATACCCAAACAGCTGTCTTAGTCCAAGACCGCTATCAAGTAAAGGCACTGTCTCGTTCTCCATCGTTTACAGCTAGCGACCGTGCAGAATGGCTAAAGAAATTTAATCTTGCTGGCTTGTCGAAATTGAAGGGTTAGTTGTCAGTTAACGGTTGTTTGTTGACGGTTAACTGTTAGCTGCTGACTGTTGTTATACCATTTCAAAGATTCCTGATACAAATAAAATCTGTAGAGACGGCGATTTATCGCGTCTCTTATCTGGAGATTTGTACCAAAGTTTAAGTGGAAGGGTATAGTTGTATGTTGTTCAAAAATAACCAATTAGCAACTAGTAGTTAGCAATTACCAGTTGGCAATTACCAAATAGTAATTACCACTGACCAATAAATAAAGAGGAGGTTTTATGACCAAACCGATTTTTGAACTGGTTGATGAGCTACCAACCAGTAATATGACAGTTTCTGCATTGAATGCTTTGGATTTTGTTATTCCTGGTGAATGGAATAACGTTGTTGGTTTTGTCAATACGATTAAACACGTAACTGCGGAAACAGACGAGAGTTTAATACAACAAATTGGTGAAAGAGCGATTTATCTATATAACGATAAATCTCAAGGATATCAAACCGCAATGTGGCTTTATCAAACCGTTGATGGAACAGATAAGGCTTTAGGAGCAGCCGCTTTAGCTAATAAAGTCGGTTCCAGCGTTGGTTTTTTAGGGTTTTTAAGCAATATCACTCCTAAACCAGAAAAGGCTCAAACAATTGATTTGTCTCTAAAATTAGTTGCTGAGTTGGTTGCTTTTTGCCAAATTAATGGTATCCCTGGTGATAGCATTGGGGATTTTGTCGCCTCTTTGGGCGAATATAATGGTGAATCTTTAATGCGTATAGTGGCGTTAATTTGCTTTGATGGTCTTGTTCCCCTAGGAGCAGGTTTCCTCGACAAAGCTTTATCTAGCGTCAGTCAAATGACTCCTAATGAATTAGAGTCAAATTCCACCTTCCAAGGTATCCAAAGTGTAATTCCTGGTGGGAATTCAGCAGGTAAACTCGATTTTATCGGTCAAAGTCTTGACTCTGTAAAAGGCTGGATGACTGGCTTTGTTGCGGATAAAAATTTGACACCCGATTCAGTTTTAGGTAACTTGCGAAGATTTATCGATTTTTCTGATGATAAATTGGACTATCTGGGAGCATTCCTCGATATGACAACAAATTACTACGAACACACGGGTACGCAAACCTTAGGACGACGTTTAATAGAACGTGCTGTCGCTGAGATTTAGCTAAAAAAACCTACTTCAACCCCTCCTTTTGTACCTACGGTGACCAGTGTGCAGGGAGGGGACTATACTTAAATGTTTATCAATCTTGCAAAATTCGCAAATCGATAACCGTGGCTTTAAAGTCGTAATTTAAGCCTGATAAACCAATATTATTTCCAATTTTTATTTCGTCTTTACCCAGCACTAAACCAGTATCCTCAATTTGGGCCGTGCTACTCAAAGTTATCAATAAATTAGTACTAAAGTTCAATGTTAAGTCGGGAACTTCTTTTACAGAGCCATCTGGTTGCGGTATCAAAGTCGTTATTGGTAGCTGCTTGACAGACTTAATAGTTGCTTGAGCTTGCGGTTGATTATGAATTATAACATTAGTTGATTTACCACTATGTAAATCCCCGGACAATAAAGCTTGAGGACGACGCAAGCTTAAATTTTGTACCAGTAATTCTACTTCTATCGGACGTTTTTTGGTACTAGTTTGGGCATTAGTTTGGGCAAATGCTTGTGAGAAATCGACAGCCAAAAAACATACTAAAGCCATTAATGTTACTAGAATAACATTTAAATTCAAAAATCTGACTTCTTTTCTGAAAAAACTGCCGAAATTGTAATTAATCATGCGATAAAATTTTATCAAGTTATTAGCCAGCTAATTAGGTTAATTTTGACGTTTATTACAATTTCCGACAATTTATAGAAATTGTTTTCTACCCATAGATAGATAAAAATGTAGAAACGTAACATGTTACGTCTCTATCGGGTTGCAGACAATGCATAATTAATGTTAGTTGTCGAAAATATTTACTTAGATGGCTGTGACTATTAAAACCACATGAAAAAGCAATTTCTGTCACTGACTTGCAGCAAGATTTTGACAGTACCGCAAGATTTAAATATCTCGAAACATAAAATCTTTCTAAATTGTAATTATGTAAAATGTCTAAAGGCAAGCAAACAACCCATCAAGTTATCTAATTGTAAACGATGTTACAAAATCCTCAGTCAAAAATTACACAAGTAGCTAGTATCCTGGCACAAAGTTTTATTGATGACCCCAGCTTTGACTTTGTTTTTGGCGAAAATGCAAATAAGTTTAAAGCTTTAAATGCTTTCTTTGAGCTATTTGTAGCTGATGCAATGGAGCGAGGCAAAATTATTATTGCACCAGAAGAACAAGGAGCATGTATTTGGTATCCTGCGGAAGTACCAATTTTCAACGAGCAATTTGAACAAACCCTGATTGAAATTATTTCTGTCGTCTCACATTCTTGTGGTTCCGAATCGGGTAAACGCTTTGAGCATCTAGTACAACAAGTTGGTGACAAGGAACCCAAACAGACCCATTGCGAAGTATTTTTTCTTGGTTTGAAACCAGAAGCACGAGGAAAAGGAATTGGTGGGACTTTGTTAAACCCTGTTCTAAATTATGCTGATACTAAACAAGTTGCTTGTTATCTTGTTTCTTCTAATCAGCGTAATGTCTCATTTTACGAACGACAAGGTTTTAAGAAATATTGCCCCATTGAAATTAGTGACTCCTACTCCATGACTGGAATGTGGCGAGATTTTGCCAATGTGTAAATGTCACAGATTCGACCTCTTTAAGTAAATTTATGACTTGTTAGAGTTAAGCGCAACTTTCTTACTGAGTGGAATTAATACTTTGAATAGGTTACTAGGAACAAGTCATACCAGGTATTATGCGCTCTTAAAGCGTAATCACATAACTTATGCTATGATTAAACTGAAGAGAATTATTTTCGGCTATGTAACTACGCCATCAACATCTTGTCATAGAAGCCTTACCGTATCTAAATCTCTACACTTTATAAGGTTCAAAATACGCTATATGTAAGTTTATTTAGTTAATATATTGTATTAGATTGTATTGAAAAATTACCATGTTTAGGTAATCAGTTTCATCAAAACAAACATAACCATAATTAAAGTATAAATTTTTGGTAATATAGAGTAAAAATTGAGCATAAGTTTTAACAAAAATTAGGTAAATAAATGCAAGTTTTCTTGAATAAGTCTCTTCAAACGCTATCTCTTTCTATAACTGGAAGCAGCCGTAAAAATGCGGTTATACATACTCGGCGACCTATGTTCGATAAACCTAGTTGTCCTTGCTGCTCATACACTTTACTTCGCCATATAAGCTTAAGAGGAATCTACTGGCGTTGTAGTCACTGTTACCAAGAAATGCCGATGTATTCACTATCGCATTAAAGGTAAATCTATAAGTGTTTAAGTACCATGTTCAGATAAAAAAACAAATAATAAGGAGATTCTATATGTCAGTTTGTGTTAATAATCTATCTTATCAAGTTGAAGAAGCAGACCTCAAGCAAATATTTTCAGAATATGGGTCTGTTAAGAAGGTACGGTTGCCAATCAATAAAGATACAGGTGAGAAAAGAGGATTTGCTTTCGTAGAAATGGAAACAGATGCTGAAGAAGCGGCTGCAATTATGGGTCTATTGGGCACTGAGTGGATGGGTCGTAGCCTTAAAGTTAGTAAAGCTATTATTAGTAGTCCAACACGTTAGCTATAACAAGTTAATTGCCTAACAAAAGCTAGTTTTGTAGCTTCATAATTAGAGCTACAATTCTGAAATAAAAAATATAATTACATACCTACAATAACCAGCTTTACGGCATCTGTTAATTATCTTGCTAAACAATCGGCAATCGGCTACTATGTAAATTCATAAATTGTGGGCAACTGGGCAACTTACATTTACTGATGCCCACAATTGAATTAGATTAACTGCGTTTAATATTTAGGTACAGCAAATAACTAAGCACAATCTACAAACTTGAACATTGGTCTTCTTTATTACCCCGCACTCTATTCTCTTCTCCGCTGGGAGAGGGAGCATTTTCTTTACATTGCAAATTACCATTAATTCTGTTGCGTCTAATCTCTACACCTCCGGTATTCTGAAATACTTGTAAATTTCCGGTAATTGTATTGTCGTTAGCAACCAATTGATTTGTGTTTTTTTCAAACTGCAAATCTTGTTTGATTAGTGTGCGAGTAATATTCGCGGCTTTCGATTGCTTAATTTGAATACTACCATCAACTGTGGAATTGTTATTAACAGTTACATTTTCCGCATTCTCCGCCTGAATATTACCATTTACTTTGATGTCAGAAGCTGTAAGTTTTGCATTAGGCTCTACCTTGATAGTACCCTTTACAGTTGTACCATTCATGTTACAACTCTTATCACTGGGTATTTTTACATTATCCAAAGTAACAGCACCTAAGTCACCATCACATATAGTTTCTTCTGCTAAAGCTACTGAAGAACAAAGCACTACTCCAGCTAAACTTAAACCAGCTATTCCAAACAAACAAATATTTTTCATCTTTTTCCTTAAATAGTTGTGCTCGTTTCTTAACTTCACACATGCCCACTCAAAATATAATGAGTATTAACCAAAATAATGCTGAAGCTTATTTAAATCGAGGACTTAGCTATTATAATTTGGGAAATTCTCAAAAGGCAATAAAAGATTTTGACCAAGCTTTGCAACTCGACCCTGACAATGCTCAAGCTTTCCGTAATCGGGGTGTTGCTCGCACGTCCCAGAAAGACTTTTATGGTGCGATAGAAGATTTTAATCAAGCTTTGCAAATTAATTCTAATTATGTCGAAGCTTACCTTGGACGGGGTATTGCTCAGAGAACTCTAGGAGATGCATCGGCAGCTCTTGCGGATTTCAACCGAGCTTTACAAATTGAGCCTAATAATGCTCAAGTTTATCGTAACCGGGGTGTTGCTCGTGCCGCTTTAAGAGACAACAAGGGAGCTATTGCGGATTTCAACCAAGCTTTGCGGATTAGCCCCAACTATACTGAAGCTTATCTAAATCGGGGTATTGTCCGTAGGATGTCGGGAGATTTCCTAACAGCGATTAAGGACTTTAACGTTGCTGCGCGACTTGAACCAACTAATGCCCAAGTTTTCCGCAATCGAGGTGTTGCTTACGTTAGCCAAAAACAATATCAAAATGCTCAAGCCGATTTTAATACTGCACTACGAATTAACCCACAATATGCCGAAGCTTATCTAAATAAAGGTGTTGCTCGTCGCAGTCAAGGAGACTTTAAAGGAGCCATCGCTGATTTCAACAGAGCAGTGCGGATTAATTCCAAATATGCTGAAGCTTATCAACTTCGCGCTACTACTCGCGTATTTTTAGGAGACAAAAAAGGTGCTAAGTCTGACTTGCAAATAGCCGCAGAACTCTTTTTGCAGCAAAATAAAATTCAATCTTATCAGCAAGCTCTCAAAGCGGTTGATGCAATCCAAATCGCTCGCTTAGATAAATAACACTTAAATGTAGAGACCTTTGTTTTGCCCTTAAGAGTTAGACAGATAATAAATAAAATTGGGAACTCTAATAACAGAAGTGGTAATTCAATAATTATCTATGCCAAAAAAAAGCGAGACAACCATTCTTTTAATAACCTTCCTAATTACTGCTGGAGTCTTAGCAGGGGGGTTTTGGTGGTTCTCTCAATCCCAAAACTCTGAAAATTCCAGCAGTTTACAAGTAAAAAGTAATGATAGCAGTCAATCCCAAGCAATACAACAGAAGACCTTTGAACAGGTAAAAAATGTTCCCAAGGGTTTGGCAAGTTATGGAGGCAGTACTTCTTGGGCACCGATTCGTCAGAAAATTGACCCAGTAATTCAAAAAAGCTTTCCTGAGTTTGAGTTGCGCTACACAGACCCACAGTCTGAAGCACCTAATACGACTACTGGTATTTCAATGCTTTTGAAAGCACAGCTAGAGTTTGCTCAAGCTTCCCGACCTATTACTAATGGTGAGTTTGAGGAGGCACAAAAGCGAGGCATTAAGCTAAAAGTTATACCTGTTGCTATAGATGGTTTAGCTGTTGTTGTTCACCCAAATTTAAATATACCTGGTATTACTACTGACCAATTTGAAGCAATTTTTGACGGTAAAATTACAAATTGGCGCGAAGTTGGTGGTCCTAATTTAAAAATTCAACCTTATGGCAAGAAAGGTCGAGATAATGGTGCTTATTTTAAATTAACAGGAACCACAACCGAAGCAATACGCAAAGTTGCTAGCGACCCAGGAGGAATTTATTGGGCGGGTGCGCCATTGTTGGTTTCCCAATGTGGTGTTAAGCCATTACCAATAGGGCGTAATTCTAATCAATTTATTCCACCTTATCAAGAACCTTTTGTGCCTCCTTCTAGATGTCCACAATTGCGGAATAAAGTTGACACGAATGCTATTCGCAGTGGTAAATATCCGCTCTCGCGTCGATTAATTGTAGTTGTTAAAGAAAATGGCGAGTTTGAGCAACAAGCCGGGGAAGCTTATGCTAATTTGTTATTGACTAATGAGGGACAAAGGATGATTGAGGAAACAGGGTTTGTTAGTATCCGTTAGATAATACCAAACGGTATAGGAGTGGCGCTCGCATAACCGAGCGCAAAATAAAGCATGGGAACTGAAAGTTTAAAACAGTTTTTGCTCATGTTAATATGCTTTGATTGATAGTCGATACCTGAACAATGCCCAAAAAAATTAGGGAGTTAAAACAGATGCTACGCCAACTAGGTTTTACTGAACTCCCAGGTAAAGGTAGTCACACCAACTGGATACATCCCTTATATACTGGAAAGTTAACAGTTTCAGGCAAAGATACTTCTGATGCTAAATCTTACCAAGAAAAAGAAGTGCGGCAAGCTATAAAGGAAGTAGAGGAGAAACAACAGCAGGAGAACCAAGAAGATGAGTAAATTTAAGTACCAAATGCTGATTCAATGGTCTGAAGAAGACAATTGTTTTTTGGTTGGGTTTCCTGATTTTACCGGGCAGCGTTGGCGAACTCATGGAGATAGTTACGAGGAAGCTGTGACCAATGGAATTGAAGCCTTAGAATCTTTAATTATGGCTTACGAAGCAACAGGTGAACAGCTTCCAGAACCAATGGTTAATAAAGCTGCTTAATCACGTCTAACCAAAGTTAAATTAAAATAATCCTTTTTCATCTAATTCGCGAAAAACCTCTTTAGCAGCAAATATGCCATTAAGGGCGCTAGGTAACCCTGCGTATATAGCCATTTGCATAATTACTTCGACAATTTCTTCGCGACTACAACCGACATTAAGTGCGCCATGAATATGTACTTTAAGTTGAGGTTGAGCATTACCAAGGGCTGTTAAGGCTGCTACCGTAGCAATTTCTCTCGATTTTAAATCAAGTCCAGGACGAGAATAGATATCCCCAAAGGCAAATTCAATGATATATCGTCCTAAGTCAGGTGCAATATCTTTGAGACTTTCAAGCACTCGTTGACCAGCTTCTCCATCAACTTCTGCCAGTTTTTCCCATCCTTGTTGATAGCGGTCAATTTTTTCTTTGTGATTGTTTACTTTCTGATTTGGAGCTTGGGTCATTTTGTAACTCCAGTTGTTTGTAATAGTGAATTTTTTCCTGGATGACAGAAAGGTTTTGACTTAGCTCTTTTAACTGCTGTTGCACTTGCTGTTCGTGAACTTCCAATAACTCTCGTCGTTGAGATACTGATGGATTTCCTTTTCTTCGCATTTCGGCAAACTGCTGCATTTGTCGAATTGGCATCCCCGTAGTCCGCAACCGAGTCAGAAACTCAATCCAAGCAATATCCTGACTTGAGTAACGACGATGGCCGTTTGCTGCACGGTTAATAGCAGCCAACAAACCAATTCGCTCGTAGTAACGCAGGGTATGCACGCTCAATTTAGTCAACTCTGCTACCTGTTGAATTGTTAGTTCCACATCCATAACAACCACCGTACAACTTAGAGTGCGCTCTAAGTCAACTATATTATTTTAGTTTTCTCCCATAAGCGCAAAACTTGATATCGAATTCCAGCTTGACAAAAACAAATTATATGTATATACATGTAATCATGAAGAAACCACCAAAGCACTCAAGCAAAGTTAACGTTAATGAAATACCATGCCTCTGTATTGGTATGCATGTACGTCGTGCGTCTCGTATAATTACCCAAGTTTATGACGAAGCGCTACGTCCAAGTGGTTTGCAAGTGAATCAATTTAGCCTGTTAGGGTATGTAAAGTTGCTGGGTTCCACACCAATAACAGCATTGGCTGAGAAATTATTTATGGACCAAACAACATTAACCCGAAATGTGAAACTATTGGAAAAACGAGGTTTGATAGCAATTAATCCAGGTTCAGATAAACGAGTTCGGATAGTCAGCTTAACACCTGCAGGGGAGATGGCTATGGAGAAAGCATTACCGTTGTGGGAGCAAGCTCAAAATCATATTGTTGAGAAACTTGGCTCTCAACGCTGTCAAGAATTGTTATCTGTTCTGGCTGATACCACCATATTATCGGAAAATACTTAATTTTTTTGTCATTTATATGTATATACATATTTTATCCGAAGCAGTATTTTTATCTTAGAGGCTTTATCAATGCAAATAGCTGTCCCGAAAATCTTTCAAAACTTTCAAAAAAGGTGGCAAATCATCCTAGCTCTTGGGGTTGGTACTGTAGGAATTGCATTCGCAATATTTTTACAAACTCGCATTCCACCAAAGCAGCAAGCTTTATCGGATGTTCCGGTTCAACCTGTAAAAGCCGTTACTTCCCTTGGACGACTGGAACCGCAAGGAGAAGTGATTCAGCTAGCAGCATCTACTTCAGGAAGCCGCATTGGAGAATTATTAGTGAAGGTTGGGGATAAGGTGCAACAAGGACAAATAATTGCAATTTTGGATACTCGCAACCGCCTGAAAGCGGCTCTTTTACAAGCGAAACAAAGAGTAGATGTGGCAAAAACTCGGTTGGCTCAAGTTAAAGCGGGAGCAAAACGTGGAGAAATTGACGCGCAACAAGCAACTGTAAATAAATTGCAAACCGAACGTCGTACAGACATTACAGCGCAACAAGCAGCGATTGGACGCTTACAAGCCGAGCAAAATACTGAAATTACTGCCCAAAAAGCAACGATTAAACAGCTAGAAGCTGAGTTAAAAAATGCCCAACTGGAGGATGAACGTCATCAATTTTTGTTTAATCAAGGGGTAATTACTGCATCGCTGCGAGATAGCAAACGTCTGGTGGAGGATATAGCAAAAGATAAATTAAATGAAGCAAGAGCACAACTGAGTCGTATTGAATCGAGTCGAGAGCAGCAAATTCGAGAAGCACAAGCAAAGTTACAGCAAATCCAGACAGCTCAGTTAGACCAGATTCAGTCAGCTAAAGCGACTTTAGATAAAATTGCTGAAGTTCGACCTGTGGATGTACGAGCGGCAGAAGCTGATGTAAAAAGTGCGGCTATTGCTGTTCAGCAAGCGCAAGCTGAGTTGGATTTGGCTTACATTCGCGCACCTAGGAGTGGGCAAATTCTCAAGATTCACACTTGGTCTGGGGAAATTGTTGATAGCCAAAAAGGAATTGCGTCTTTAGGACAAACAAGTCAGATGTATGCTGTTGCTGAGGTTTATGAAACCGATTTACCGCGAATCCGCACCGGACAGAAAGCGAAAGTAACCAGTGTTAGTGGTGGTTCTTTAGCGGAAGCATTTGAAGGTGTTGTAGATGAGGTTGGATTAGAAATTGCTAAAAAAGATGTTTTAAATACCGACCCCGCAGCCCAAATTGATGCGCGGGTAGTAGAGGTAAAAATTCGCCTCAATTCAGAATCGAGTCGAAAAGTTGCAGGATTAACAAATATGAAAGTAAGGGTAGAGATTGAACTATGAGACGCAACATACCCCTCGCTTGGCGACAATTAACTCACGAGCGTTCGCGCATGTTAGTTGCAATTGCCGGAATTGCCTTTGCTGATGTATTAATGTTTTTGCAAATGGGATTTCGGAGTGCGTTGTTTAATGGTGCAGTCCAGCTCCATACAATTTTAGATGGTGATATTTTTCTGGTAAGCGAACGCTATAAATCCTTAATTGCTCTAGATAAATTTACTGAGCGCCGACTCTATCAGGCTTTAGGATATGTAGGAGTAAAATCTGTTAGCCCTGTTTACCTCAGCCCAGTACAGTGGAAAAATCCTGTCAATAAACAAGTTTGGAACCTCTATGCAATTGGTATTAATCCTGATGATATGGTAATTAATTTGTCGTCGGTTCAAGAAAAGCGAGAAAAACTTAGACAACCTGATACGGTAATGTTTGATGCAGGTGCGAGGAAAGAGTTTGGTCCGATATCTAAACTTTTTCAGCAAGATGCAGCTTTAAAAACCGAAGTGGAAAACCGCTCTGTTGATGTGGTGGGAATTTTTAAATTAGGCACTTCTTTTGGTATCAATGGTCATCTTATTACCAGCGACCTTAACTTTTTACGCTTATTTGGTCAACGACGACAAAGAGGACTAATTGACATTGGTGCAGTCAAACTAGAATCGGGGGTAAATACAGCGCAAATACTCAAAAATCTCCGTTCTGGACTACCAAATGATGTGCGAGTAATGACAAAGCAAGAATTTATGGAGCAAGAGAAGAATTTTTGGAATACTAGCACACCCGTTGGATATGTATTTGATTTAGGTGCGGTAATTGGGTTTATCGTAGGTGCTGTAATTGTTTATCAAATTCTTTTTAGCGATGTTTCCGACCATTTAGCTGAATATGCCACATTAAAAGCGATGGGTTTTAGAGATAGATATCTTCTGTTTGTTGTTTTTCAAGAAGCATTGATTTTAGCCGCAATGGGATTCGTACCCGGATTTTCGATTTCGCTCGTTTTTTACCAAGTAACCCGTCAACAATACCTTCGCCAATTATGAAGTGGTGACAGAAGGTTTAGGGGCGTGGATACGTCCCAATGAGGCTATTCTATCAAATATTTGAGATAATAAAACCTTGTGTGGTTTTTTCGGTAGCATCTTAA
>JAESGU010000085.1_pt1 | contig 61549 bp, 53 predicted proteins | sample 9266271 | NCBI WGS metagenome assembly JAESGU01 (sample SAMN15740544, study PRJNA653495) | algae metagenome | isolation source: Scytonematopsis contorta HA4267-MV1 and co-occurring heterotrophs from mud... | place: USA: Palolo Valley Trail, Honolulu, Hawaii | collected 2009-07-25
AACTCACGTAACTGAACATCCACCCTGTCTGCTCGTCGCCGCCGCGCATCACTCGCCTCCACTGCCCACCGCAGCGAATCACATCCACCCGCACCTGCGCGACAGTTTTTCAGCAGCCCGCTAGAGCGTTTTCCGTTCGCATTGGCTCACGGAAATCGCTCTATCTCTTTGTCTGGCCGCGTTTGTCCCTGCCGTCAGGCGATTCCGCCTGACTTGAAAACGCTCTAAGCTTCCGAACAAGCGAAAGGCCCGCGGGCGTGTGCCCGCGGGCCTGATGGCCTCACCGAAGGCAAGGATCAGCTGTTGCCGTTGCTGCCGGCGTTCAGCGCGTAGCTCGGGATCGCCTTGCCGGCGGTGCCCATCACCGAAGCGGCGGGCCGGCCCAGGCGCATGTCGCCGCCCATGCCGTCGTTGTAGCGCGTGGTGATCGGCGCGCCGGCAACGCGGGGGCCTTCGAAGCCCTGCGCGGTCACGGTCGGCTGGAAGGTGCCCTCGCCGGCCTGCGCCAGCGGCGCGGCGGCCACGGCGAACAGCGCGGCGGCGGCGAACAGGATGGACTTGGTCATGGTCAGCGCTCCTTGGATGTCTCTTGCTGGTGGGCGGCCTATCCGCCCCGCATGACATCGCTACGGGGCGCCACCGCGCGGGGATGCGGCGCACGGCTGCATTGCATCCATGCGAAGATCAGGTGAAACCAATCGGCCGCCCCGGCCGTAACGCGCACCTGCCGATGCTGGACAGGCGGGTGCTGTTCAGGACGCCGGCTGTGCATCCGCCGGCAGCCAGCCCTGGCGGGCGCGCCAGTCGGTCGGCAGATTGCCGAAGCGGGCCAGCGTCAGCTGCGACAGGTCGGCGAAGTCGCAGGCGCCGTCGGTCACCAGCTGGGCGATCGCGCGCCCGGTCGCCGGCGACAGGCCGAACCCCACGCTGCTCATGCTCGCCAGCACCACGTTGCCGGGATCGGCCAGGCGTTCCAGCACCGGGCGGCCATCCGGCGTGTTCTCGACAACGCCGCCCCAGCTGCGGATCACCCGCACATGGCCGAGCTTCGGGAACAGTTCTGCCAGGCGCAGCGCCAGGCTTGCCATGACCGGCGAGTTGACCGCGCGTGGCGTGGCCGCGCCATCGAGGTCGATCCATTCATGCGGGCCGCCGCCATAGGCCAGGTTGCCGCGCAGCGTCTGCCGGCCGTACAGGCCATTGCCGTCGATGCCGCCCAACGGCAGCAGCGGCAGCGGCTCGGTCACGATCATCTCCACCCGCGCCGGCGCCATCGGCACGCGCACGCCGAATTTTTCCGCGAGTGCAGCGGTGTGCGGGCCGGCGGCGATCACCACGGCATCGCAGCCGATCACGCCGGTCGAGGTCTCCACGCCCGTGATCCTGCCGCCCCGCTGCGTGAAGCCGGTGACGGTGGTGTGCTGCAGGATCGTGCCGCCCAGGTCCTGGATAGCCCAGGCATAGGCCTGCGATGTGCGCTGCGGGTTGGCGTGGCCGCCATACTTCCACAGGATGCCGCCGGCCACGTCGTCGCCGACCCAGGGGCAGTGCGCGCGCACCGCCCTGGCGTCCAGCGCCTCGGCCTCGAAACCCTGGTCGGTGGCGATCTCGGTGGCGCGCCAGAAGCGCTCGAGCTGGCCCTGGTCCAGCCCCACCTTGATGCGATGGGGCCGCCATTCGGTGGGGTAGCCCAGCAGTTCGTCCATCATCGGCCACAGCCGCTGCTCTTCCTTGAACAGCGGGGAATAGGGATGCGTGCAGCCGCCGCCGTTCCGGCCCGACGCCTCCCAGCCCACGATGCCCTTTTCCACCAGCGTCACCTGGTGGCCGGCCTTCAGCAGCCAGAACGCGGTTGAAAGGCCGGTGACACCGCCGCCGACAATCACAATCAAGATCGCGCTCCGCGCTGGGTGACGATCACTTGTGGATGTCCCCGGTCAGGCGCGACCGGTCGATCAGCCCGCTGCCGATGAATTCCGGGTTCTCCGGCGCCGGCTGCCAGTGCGGCAGCCACTGCTGCGGGATGCCGAACCAGCCGGTCCAGTTGTTGCGCACGCTGGCATCCTCGGGCAGGGCGGCGAGGGCTGCCAGCGGCAGCGGGCGCAGCGGCGCGCGGTAGCTTGCCATGGGCGGGGTGGCACCGCCCTGGCGCGACAGCAGCGCGTGCACCGTGTCGCGACAGCGGCGGCCCTGGCAGGCGCCCATGCCGGCGCGGGTCAGGCGCTTCACCTGGTCCTGGTTCAGCGTGCCGAGCCCGGCCAGCCGGCCCGCGCGCTCGTCGTTCAGGTAGCGGGGCGGGCGCAGGCCCAGCAGGTCGATCATGGTCACGCCCTCGCAGCGGCAGATTTCCGGGTGCTCGCTTTCCATGGCGGCCAACCAGGCATCGCGCCGGGCGATGCGGTCGTCCGGCTCCGGGTTGCCGGCGCAACTGCCCACCGCGGACAGCCAGGGCGGCCGCGTGCCGGGCACGAAGCCGCCGCGCGATGCATCGAAGGCAAGCGGCACGCCCAGCAGGTCGAACAGCTCCACGTTCGGCACCGCGTCGATCGCCAGCACGATCGTGTCGCAATCGACCAGCGCGCCATCGACCTCGATGCTGTCCACCTCCATGCGCCCGCCCGCGGTCACGGACGCAGGGGTCTTCTGGTGCAGGGCGACGGTGATGCCGGAATCGGCGGCGGCGCGCAGCACGGCATCGGCCGCGCCGCCCGCGCCCAGCACCGCGATGCGGCGCCCGGTGAAGGCGCGGTACAGCGACACGGCGGCGATGAAGCCCCGCGCGCCCATCACGCCAGGCAGTTCCCAGCGGAAGAACGGCAAGGCCAGGTCGCGCGTGCCGGCGGCCACGGTGATGGCATCGGCCGTGACCAGCCAGGCGCGCGCGTCGTCCGACAGCCCCAGCACGGGGGCGGGCAGCGCGCGGCTGGCGGGGCCCTGCGCGAAGGCGCCCCACACGCAGGTGCCAAGCGCCACCTCCACGCCGGCGTCGATCGCGCCTTCCAGCGCGGGCCGCGCGGCCAGCACGGTTTCCAGCATGCGCGAAGAATTCTGCACCGATGCATCAAGCCGCCCGCCGAACAGGAACGGCACATCCAGCCCCAGCAGCCCGGGTGCCGCGGGATGCTCATCGACCAGCAGCACTTTTTCGCCCGCGCGCGCGGCAACGGTTGCGGCGGCGATGCCGGACGGGCCGGCGCCGATCACCACGCACGGCCAGTGCGCCTCGATGACAAGCGGCTTGCCGGTGATGGCGGTGGGGTCGGGCGGGTACATGCGGCGATGATGGCGCGTGCGGGCGCCCGCGTCACCCCAGGCGCACAGCTGCATCCTCGGCGCCCGGCACGGCCGGGAAATTCCGCATCACCGCCGGGTCGTGGCCCGGCACCACGGCGTCGCCCGCGTCCCGCCGGGCGCGCAGGAAGGCGTGGCCGGCCAGGGCAGACGGCATGTCGTGCACGATCGGGAAGGGCCTGCCTTCGATCGTTTCGTAGAAATGGGCGGCGTCGGATGCCAGCAGCACCGTGCCCTGTTCCGCCGCCACCGACACCGCCATCAGCCCCGCGCTGTGCCCGCCGATGCGGTGCAGCGTGATGCCCGGCAGCGGTGCCGCATCGCCATCGTGGAACACCACGCGGTCGGCATAGGTCAGCCGCACCAGCGCGGTCACGTCATCGCAGGCAAAGGGGCGGCGCAGATGCGCAAAGCACATGCAGGGGCCGGTGGCATACGCCATCTCGCGCGCCTGGATGTGGAAGCGCGCGGCGGGGAAGGCGTCCCAGCCGCCGGCGTGGTCCCAGTGGAAGTGGCTGACCACCACGTCCTGCACCCTGGCCGCGTCGATGCCGACCAGCGCCAGCGCCTCGGCCGGTTCGCGGAACATCGCGTGGCCGCGTTCCAGGCCGCGGGCGCGGGAGAACCCGGTATCGACCACCAGCGCGTGGCCATCGGGGCGCTTCGCGGCCCACAGGTAGAAGACTAGCGGATGGATGGCGTCGTGCGGGTCGGCCTCGATCCCCATGAAATGCTGGTAGCGGCGGCGCTGGGAATTCTCGGCGAATTTCAGGGCGAAGACCTGCCAGGTGCTCATGGCGTGAACCCGCTTTCAATGAAGGCCGCGCGACCGGCCGGGCTTCTGAACAGCGCCAGCCAGGCGCCCGCCGCTTCGGCGGCAGCCGGCGTGGCGGCGGCGGCGTAGGTGGTGAACAGTTGCAGCACGTCGGGCAGCGTGCCGCCCAGGCGCACGCCGGGGGCGGCGACGATCTCGCTGGCCTGGCTGACCCCGATCACCGCGCGCCCGGCGGCAACCTCGGCGACCGCGACGATGCCGGTGGGGAAGCTTTTCAGCGTCGGCTGCAAGACGTCCCACAGGTCCAGGCGTTGCAGCACGGCGCGGAAATGGATGCCGGCGGTGGCGCCGCGCTCGGGGTCGGCCATGGCGATCACGCCCTGGCTTGCGCGCAGCGTGGCGGCCAGTGCCTCCTGTGTCGTGGTGTCGAGCGGGGCCGCGTTGTGCGCCACCGCCAGGCCCACGCCGGTGCGGCCGAGCGTGACGCGGCCGTGCGGCACGACGCGCCCGGCGGCTTGCAGCGCATCCAGCGCCGCGGTGCTGAGCAGCACCAGGTCGGCCGGCTCGCCCGCCAGCACCGCATCGCGCACCGCGCCGACCGTGTCGAAGCGCGCTGTCGCCGGCGGCAGGCCGGGCGTGTCGAGCAGGCGCGTCACCGCGTGCTTCACCGCGCCGGCGCCCAGGATGGTCAGGGCCAAGGCAGGGATTCCGTCACGCCCGCTACGACCCCGACGCCGCGTCCGGATAGAGCCTGCCCCGCGCGCGCCACAGCGCCAGCGAGCGCCCCGCATGCGCGGCGATCGTCTCCACGCCGAAGGGCGGCGGCGCGGCGCTGGACAGTTCCGCCAGCGCCCCGCCGTCGCAACCCTCGGCGCCGATGCCCAGCAGCGCCAGCACGCTGGGCACGATGTCGGTCAGGTCGGCGGGGGTGTCGGACACGCCAGCCGGAATGCCGGCGCCGCCGAAGGCCAGCACCGTGGCCACTTCCTGGCGGTGCAGCCCGCCATGCATGCCGCCGCCCGCCGGAATATCGGCCGCGTCGATCAGCGACTGGCCGCGCAACCCGTAGCGGTCGGGCGCGCTGCTGCCGGCGAAGGTGAAGGTGAGGTCGGGCGAGCGCGCGTGCTTTGCGCCCAGCGCCTCCAGCGGGATCACGCCGTCATGCCCGTTTGGCGCGCGCGCCAGCACCAGCTGGATGTCGGGGGCAGCCTGCAACCAGCGCACCAGCGGTGCTGCCTCAGCGGGGTCGGACAGCCACAGGCCAGGCGCGCCGCCACCGCCCAGCACGATGCCGCCGGGCACGCTCTCCTTGGCCACCGGGAAGCCCGCGTCGCGCAGCCGATCGGCGATCGGCACGCGGCTTTCGCCGGTGACCTGGCCGTGGTCCGACACCGCGGCGATGGCGATGCTTTCGGCATCCGGCTGGGTGCTGCGCCAGGCGACCACCTGGCCGAAGCACGCATCCGCCGCGCGCAGCGCGGCAAGACTGTCGGCGTGGCCGATGCCGCGATAGTGGAAGCTGATATCGGGCTCGCTGGACCAGAACAGCGACACCGCGGCCTTGAGTGGCAGCACGCGCTCCACGAACAGTTTCGCGGCGTGGGCCACACGGGCGCTGTTCGGGATATCGGCGGGCGGCGTGGCGGCAAAACCCTGCGCTAGCGCCGCCGCCGCGGGCGAGGACTCGTCGGGATTCCAGCGCACCGCGCCATGCGCCTGGGCGTCCGGGTAGAGCGCGAGCGCGGCACCGCTGGTGCCGGTCCACACCACCGCCAGCGCGCGGCCGGCGGCGTGCAGGCGGGCACCCAGGCTGGGCCGTGCCAGCAGCTGGCCGTGCGCAGCCACCAGCGCCGCGATGTCGGCCGGGAACTTGGTGTTCAGCACGCGCGGGGAAGCCTTGGCGTCGAACAGGCTGTTCGCCACCAGGCCGTGCGACATCGGCCGGCAGCCGGTGGACAGCGACGGCGTGGCGACGCGGGTTTCGCTGGGGAACACGCTGCGGCTGTTGGCGAAGCGCATGCCGCCCGCCATGAATTCTGCCAGGTGCGGCGTGGTTGCGGGCGACACCATGTCGGGCCGCAGCCCATCGAAGCCGAAGATGATGGCGCGGCTGGCGCGGGCGGGCGTGCTCATGGGGACGAACACTGCCGCATGCGCGGCGACCGGGCCAGCCGGGCGTGCCTCAGTGGCGTTCCTCCAGCCCCTGCGGCGTGGCGCGGAAATGCGTGAGCGTGCGTTCGGCATGCGTCATGCGGTGGCTCAGCAGGCGCTGCGCATACGCCTTCACGCGCCCGGCCTGCGCGGGGTCGTCGGCCAGGTTGCGGAACTGGTGCGGGTCGGCCGCCAGGTCGAAGAACAGCGGCGCCATGCCGGCGAAATGCACGTATTTGCCTGAACCATCCTGCAGCACCGCCAGGCTGCTCGCATCCATCGGAACGCCCAGCGCGGTTTCCGGCGTGGAGTAGTGCACGTCGCGGAAATCGTACTCATAGGTGCGCGCATCGCGCCATGCGGCCGGCCTGGTGCCGGCCAGCAGCGGCAGCAGCGACGCGCCATCGCTGGCACGCGGCACGGCACCGCCCAGCCAGTCGATGATGGTGGGCAAGACGTCAACGCTTTCGGTGAAATCCTCCAGCACCTTGCCCCGGGTCGCGGCGGCGGCCGCGCGCGGGTCCTTCACGACCAGCGGGATGGCAAAGCTCTCGTCGAAATAGCCGATCTTGCCCAGCAGCCAGTGGTCGCCCAGCTGCTCGCCGTGATCGGAGGTGAACACGATCAGCGTGTCGTCCCATTGCCCGGCGGCATCGAGCCAGGCGAAGACCTCGCCCAGCCGGTCGTCGATCTCGGCCAGCATGCCGCAATAGGTGGCGCGCATCTGGCGCACTTCCGCCTCGTCCTGTTCGCGGGCGTGGCCGGGGGCGTCCTGGAAGAACGACGCGCGCCTGATCTCCTTCAGGTAGTGCGCCAGCAAGGGGTGCTGCGCGGCCTCGATCTCGGGCGAGCCAGCGCGCACGGGGGGCGGCATGTCGGCGGCGCTGAACATGGCGTGATAGGGCGCGCTGGCCACGAAGGGCGGGTGCGGGCGGTAGTAGCCAAGGTGCAGGAACCAGCCGCGCTTCGCGCGCGGGCCGCTGGCGGTGCCCTTCAGGTAGGTCAGCGCGCGCTCTGTGAAATAGGCACTGTCCGACAGTTCCGCCGGGATGCGCGCAGGGTGCCTGGTGGCGCCAGGCACCGCGTCATGCCCGTCCGGCAGCCAGATGTCCTCGCGCTTCGCCGGCAGCGCGAAACCCTGTTGCGCGACCCAGCCGAAATACCCGTCCATGTTCGGCTCGAAGGCGCCGACGCTGCGGAACCCGTCCATCAGGTCGCCCAGCACCAGAAAGCGCGGATCCTTCGCACCGGTGGTGCGCGGATCGGGCGTGGTGGTGGTGTAGCCGATCAGCGCGGGATCGTAGCCAATGGTGCGCAGCGCCTTGGCCAGGTTGAAGTGTCGTGCATCCAGCGGCACGGTGTTCTGCACCGCGCGGTGGTTCATCAGGTAAAGCCCGGTCAGCAGGCTGGCCCGTGCCGGCCCGCACGGCACGGTGGTGGTGACATGGTGGCGGAACGTCGCCCCCTCGCGCATCAGGCGGCGGATATTGAGCAATGGCAGCCACGGCAGCACATGCGACATGAAGTCGGCGCGCCACTGATCAACCACGATCAGCAGCACGTTTTTGGGGCGTGACGATTGGGCGCGCGATGGTTCGGTCATGGCTGGCGGTATGTGACGGGCGCGCGATGTGCGCCAGGGGTGGGGCGTGAAGTTTCGGCGACGCAGACAGTTCTGCCTGCCCCGCGCCGACGCCGGCATGCCACTGCGCCCTGCGTCATGGTGCCCCGCAAGTGGTCGATCGCCTGCGGGCAATGGGCCGCATCACGCGGTCAGGGCGTTGCACGAAGTCGTGCGCGAAATCACCCTGCAATCAAGCCCGCATCTCAGTTGCTTCGTGATGACGGGAGTACCGTCGATCTCGGCGACGGTGACCCAGGCCCGTGGCAGGCACGGGTCGCAAGCACAGGTCGCAAGCTTGGGGTCGCAAGCGTGGGGTCGAAGCGTGGCTGGAGGGCAGGATGCCGTCGCAGACCTTCATCGACAACACGGCGCACCCCACCGCGCAACTCTACTACAGGCAGAACCCATTCGAGGTGATCCCCGACAAGTCGGGCGGCGCGGTCCCGGTCGGAGACATCGCCCTGATCGGCGGCATGATGCTGAGCGGCATCCTGGCCGCGATCCTGAAAGCGACGAAGCCAGGCGGCGACCTCCTGATCGTCAGTCACGGCAATGACTGGGGATTGTCATTGCCCATCGGCACCATCAAGCACCAGCGATCCACGCTGGACCAGGGGTCGATCGCCGTGATCCGCGACAACCTGGCTGGGTCCGAGACCGACGCGAACGCCGCAAAGCAGCTGTTCCTGAGCACCGCCGACTACGTCACGCTCAAGGATCGCATCCAGCGTTTGCAGCAACTGAAACTCCGGCGTGTCGATCTGCGCGCGTGCAATCCCGGCGCCAGCGAGAACACCATGTCGGCGCTGCTGGAGTTCTTCGGCAGCGACGTACTGTGCGCGCCGGACATCCTGGACAGTTTCGGCAAGATCGAGGTCGGCGCCCCCACCCGAAATCCGAAAACCTGGGAGAAGTGGAAAAAGGATTACCCCCGCGCTGGAACCGAGGGCACGCAACTGGGTCGTTTCGCCTACCAGATCGACATCAGCGGCAATACGGCCCTGATCCACGCCATGGCCGATTCCGAGGAGCGCGTGGCCGAGTGGGTCAAGGCCCGGCTGGGCCACCGCAGCTTCACGAAAGGCGATCCCTTTTATCACGCGCTGGTCCGCAGGCAGCCATATCTGTTCGTCTTCGCCAACGAGCCGGGGTTCAAGGAACATCTGGTGGAGATGAAGCGCGAACAGCTGCCGAAGCGTGGTCCCGTCAGGATCGATCCGAACGCGCCGCTGCCGCGGCCATGACCCGCTAAACGCCCTCGTCTCCCACGGCGATCGACTCGAGCCTTTCGCGGTCGCGCACCGCAAGCCCACCCTTGCGCAGCGCGATCCAGCCCGCGTCATCCCACTCGCCCAGCTTGCGGTTGGTGCTTTCGCGGCTGGCGCCGATCAGTTCGGCGAGTTCGCGCTGGGTGCTCGCCACCACCGCATTCGCCTCGGTCAGGCGCAGGATGGCGCGGGCCAGGCGGGCGGCGAGGTCAAGGAAGCTCTGCTCCTCCACCTGGTCCGACGTGCGCCGAAGCCGCGCGCACAGCAGCTGCAGCAGCACCTCGGTCATCTCCGGCGTGGCGCGCAGAATCGGCAGCACGTCGCGCCGGTCGAAGCGCAGCAGCCGGCCTTCGCTGATGGCGATGGCGTCCGCCGTGCGCGGCTTGCCGTCCAGCAGCGCGATCTCGCCGAAAATGTCGCCGTCGCGGTAGATCGCCAGCGTGCGGTCGCGGCCCTCGGCGCCGGGCAGGCTGATGCTGACCGCGCCCGCCACCACCGCCAGCATGCTGTCGCCGGCGTCGCCGCGGCGGAACAGGGTTTCGCGCGCGGCCATCGGACGCACCTTGGCGAAGGATGCCAGGCGTTCCCGCGCCTGCGCGGGCAGGCCGCGGAACAGGGGATGCGTCGCCAGGAAGTCGCGCTTTTCCATCTCGGGGTCGATCAGTAGCCGGCGGCGGCGCATGCCACCACTATGCCACGGTTGCGAAATGACAGGCAGCCACCCGTTCCTGCGCCACGGTTTCCAGCCCCGGCATGACCCCCACGCTGCGGATGTTGACTTTGGCGTTCTAGGAATTTATACAGGAAATGTCAACGGGCGGAGCTTTGTCTGGGTCGCTGGCGATGCCGGGTGCATTGCCCTGGGGGGCATTTTTCGAATGAGCCGGTTCACCCGGTGAACCGGCGGTTCGTTTGCCACCATTGCCGCAATTTCGTCAGCGGGGACGAATCTCGAATGCGAGAATTTCCTCGTCGGCACGGGCGCGATAGGCGAGATCGGCGCGGCCGGCGGTGACGGAGCGGAAAACGCCGACGCCGATGTTGTACGCCTCGTCCACGTTGCGCTGGCCGATGGCGCGGAGTTGCCGGGCGCGATCGGCGTCGTCCAGCGTGGCGCGCGCCTGGCGCAGCGCGGTGTCGAGCGCGGGGAAGTTGACGCCGGTGAAGTTCAGCGTGCCCATCCCCGGCACCGTGCCCACCGAATGCAGCTGCGAGCTCAGCTGGTACGACGCCTCGCCGGTGAGTGATCCGAACACGGTGACGAACAGGCCGAAGTCGCGGCGGTTGCGGCGCGGCAGGAAGGTGGCCTGCGGCACCACCTCGACCGTGGCCTTGATGCCGATGCGTGTCCAGGCCGCGGCCATGGCCTGGCAGATGCGCGGCGTGCGCGCGGGCGAACAGAAGATGGTGAGGCCAAACCCCTGGCCCCAGCCGGCTTCCGCCAGCAAGGCACGCGCGGCATCGATGTTCTGCGCAGGCACGGCGCGATCCTCGATCGCGCCGAACACGAAGGGCGGCACCGACTGGTCGGTGGCGTCCATCAGCCCGCCCATGATCTGGCGCGCGATCGCGTCGCGGTTCAGCGTCAGGGAAAGTGCCCGACGCACGCGCACGTCCTTGAACGGATTGGCCTCCAGCGGCGCGCCGTTGGCGTCCGTGATGCCCTGCAGGTTCGACCGCTCGATGTCCGGGTAGATGTTGACGGCATAGATCGAAGGCCCGCTGAACAGGGCCAGCCGCCGGTCGGTGCCGATGCGCTGCACGTCCTGTTCCGGCAGCGCGTTGACGAAATCCACGTCGCCCGACAGCAGGGCGGCGACGCGCGCCGCATCGATCGGGATGGGCGTGAAGCTCACCGTGTCCCAGGCCGGGCGGCCGGCCCAGTAGCTGCCGTTCCGGCGCAGCACCAGCGGCGCGTTGGTGGACCAGGAGGCGATGCGGAACGGGCCCGTGCCGATCGCCGCCTCGCCGGTGTTGAACGGTGCGTTGGGCGTGGTTTCATGCGCGCGGGACGTGATCATGATCTGCGCCAGGTTGACCGGCACGATCGGCTGCGGCCCCTGGGTGCGCACCCGGACCGTGAGGGGATCGATCGCCTCCATCGCCGTGATGCCGGCGAGATAGACCGTGTAGGGGTTCGGGTTGCCCGGCACGTTCGGCACGCGGCGGAAGGTCGCCACCACATCCTCGGCGCCGAACGGCGTGCCGTCGTGGAAGGTGACGCCTGGGCGGAGCTTGAACTCCCATGTCGTCTCGTCGATCGTGCGCCAGCTTTCGGCAAGGCCAGGGATCAGCTTCATCTCGGCATCGCGCCGCACCAGCGCGTCGAAGATGTTGCGCAGCGCCCCGGTGTTGGCCAGGTTCAGCAGCCAGTGCGGATCAAGCGTGCTGGGCGGCGCCTGCATGCCGACGCGCAAGGTTTGCGCGGCGGCCGGGGTGGCCAGCAGCAGCCCGGCCAGCAGCAGGCGCGAAATTCTACGCATGGCATGTCTCCCCGGTGCCCTCGGTATCGAAGCACCCGCGCCGGGGCGCGGCAAGGCGGGCTATGCCATGGGCTCGGCGGTGAAGCGCGTGGTCGGGGCCACGAACTCGTCCTGCGCGGCGACCAGCAGGATCTCGCGCGATCCCGCATCGGCGGTGCGGCGCAGCAGGCCGAAGATCGAGCTGGCGGCGTTTTCCAGCGCCACGCGCGCGTCGCGGGTGCGGGCGAAATGCACCATGAACAGCGCGGCCACCGCATCGCCCGCGCCGTTGACGCTGATCGGCAGGCGCGGCGTGCGCGTAAGCCACCGCCGGCCCTGGTACGACACCATCACGCCGATCGTGCCGTTCGGCGCGGAGGAGTCCTCCAGGCTGGTCACCAGGATCACCTTGGGGCCCATGGCGTGCACTGCATCGGCCGCCTGTCCGGCATCGGCCAGCGTCGCCACCGTCATGCCGGAGAGATATTCCAGCTCGAACTGGTTGGGGGTGAGAAGATCGGCCGCCGGCACGGCGCGGTCGCGAAAGAATTCAGGAATGCCGGGGCGCACGAAGATGCCGCGGCCGACGTCGCCGATCACCGGGTCGCAGCAATAGATCGCGTTCGGATTGGCGCGTTTCACTTTCGCCACGGCTTCGAGAATCGCCTCGCCGATCGCAGCGTCGCCCATGTAGCCGCTCAGCACGCCGTTGCAGGACGGCAGGGCGCCGCGCTCCTCGATGCCCAGGACAAGCTCGCGGACCAGCTCGGCGCCGAAGACCTGGCCGCGCCACTTGCCGTAGCCGGTGTGGTTGCTGAACTGCACCGTGTTCAGCGCCCAGGCTTCCACGCCCAGGCGTTGCATGGGGAACACGGCGGCGGCGTTGCCGACATGGCCGAAAGCGACCCAGGATTGGATCGAGAGTATGTTCATCGCGCGGTCGTTTCTTTATGGGGTAAGATTTGCACGCTATAGGCCCGGCTTTGCAGCGTGAAGGCGTGGTGCGGCTGTCATGAGCATTCCCAACGACCTTGAAGGTGCCATGACGGTCTGGCGGCGCCACCTGCACGCGCATCCGGAAGTCGCGCACCAGGAAAAGGATACCGCCGCCTTCGTGCAGGCGCGCCTCGCCGAACTCGGCATCCCGTTCGAGGGCGGTATTGGCGGCCACGGCGTGGTGGCCACGCTGGCGCGCCCCGGCAGCGCCGCCAGCGTCGGCCTGCGCGCCGACATGGACGCGCTGCCGATCGAGGAGCGAACGGGCGCCCAGTGGGCCAGTACCCGCCCCGGCACCATGCATGCCTGCGGGCATGACGGCCACACCGCTGCCCTGCTGGGCGCGGCGGCGATGCTGCAGGCCGACAGCAGCTGGCAGGGCACGGTGCGCCTGGTGTTCCAGCCGGCCGAGGAAGGCGGCGGCGGTGCCAAGGCCATGTTGGCCGATGGCCTGTTCAGTCGCTTCCCCATGGACCGCATCTTCGGCTGGCACAATTGGCCGGGGCTGGATGCCGGCACGGTGCAGGTGCACCAGGGTGCCGTGATGGCCGGTGGAGCGCGCGTGGAAATCACGCTGGACGGCCAGGCGGTGCACGCCGCCATGCCGCATCTGGGGCGCGATCCCATGCTGGCGGCGGCGCAATTGCTGGTGGCGCTGCAATCCGTGGTGGCGCGCAGCGTCGATCCGATCGACCCGGCAGTCGTGACCATCACAATGATCGAAGGCGGCACCGCCTGGAACCAGATTCCGCGCCGCGCCATCCTGCGCGGCACCATGCGCAGCCACCGCCGCGCCGTGGCCGAGGCAATGGAGCAGACCATCCGCCGCATTGCCGACGGCACGGCCGCCGCCTTCGGCATGCAGGCCACCACCGACATACGGCACGGTGCCGCGGTGACCGCGAACCACGCGGCCGAGGGCGCGCTGGCCTTCGCCGCCGCGCTGGCGGCCGGCTGTCCCGCGCGGCGCGACCTGCCGCCCAGCATGGCGGGTGAGGATTTTGGCTGGTATCTGCTGGAACGCCCCGGCGCCTTCGCCTGGATCGGCAACGGGCCTGGCGGGGCAGGGCGCGAGTTGCACGACCCGCTCTATGACTTCAACGACGCCATCCTGCCGATCGCGGCCCGATGGCTGACCGAAACTGCGAAGCGCGCGCTGGCGGCATAGCGACCAGCGTACTGCTCAAAAGAAGCCGAAATCGGCGCTGGTGAAGCCGGTCACGCTGGTCACCCCGACCAGCGTGGCCAGCAGCACGGCGCTGTTGCCGCCACCCGTGGCCGACGCGTTCGGGTCGTAATACAGGCTGACCAACTGGCTGTTGCCGCCCTGCGCCAGCACGAACACGCCGCCGGCGAAGGTGCCAGAAGCACCCGCCAGGTAGGTGTCCACGGCCGCCGCCGTGGTCAGGCCATTGGCCGTGCGGGTGACCACATCCACGCCTGCGGCCAGGCTGCCGCCGGCCGAGGTGTCGTTGCTGATCTGGATTGTGCCCTGGCCGTTGAACAGCCCAAACGCGGTCGCCAGGAAGTCGAAGCTGTCCTCGGTGCCGCCGGCGACGAACTTCTCGATCGAGTCGCCGCCTTCACTTGATGCGAACCAGCGGAACCTGTCGTTGCCGGTGCCGCCGATCAGCGTATCGGCACCCGCGCGGCCGACCAGAAGGTCGTCGCCGGCGCCGCCATTCAAGGAATTGGCGCCGCTGTTGCCCTGCAGCGTGTCGTTGAAGCCGGTGCCGACCAGGTTTTCGATGTTGAATAGCGTGTCGGTGCCGGCGCCGCCGGTGTTCTGCGCGACGTTCAGCGCCAGGTCGACCGTGACGCCGGCCGTGGCACTGGTGGCGGTCGCGCTGTAGCTGGCGGTATCGATGCCGTCGCCGCCGTTGATCTCGTCGTCGCCCAGGCCGCCATCGAACAGGTCGTTGCCGTTGTTGCCGAACAGCCGGTCGTTGCCCGCGCCGCCATAGGCCACGTCGGCGCCGCTGTTGCCGTTGTAGTTGTCGTTGCCGGCGCCCAGATGCACGAAGCCGAACACGCTGCTGGTGTTCATGTTCACCTGGTCGTCGCCGCTCATGGTCAGCAGATAGGAGCTGCTGGCGGTGAAGCTGCCGTTCACGTTGACCACGTCGTTGCCATCGCCGGCCTCGACCGCGTCGGGATTGGTGCCGGTGCCGGTGGTGTTGCTGCCGGTCGAAATGCCGCGGTTGGCGCCCAGCGTGGTGTTGTTGAAGGTGAAGTTGATCTGGTCGGCGCCGTTGCCCATCTGGATCCAGCTGGTGGCGCTGTTGGGCGCGTTGCCGCTGCCGAAGGTGAGGTTGGCCACGTCGTCGCCGTCGCCGGCGCGCAGCAGGTTCACGCCGTCGCTGTCCTCGATGGTGTCGTTGCCGGCATCGCCGAACAGCTGGTCGGCACCGGCGCCGCCCTGAATGTAATCGTTGCCGGCGCCGCCGCGGATCACGTTGATCCCGCTGTCGCCGAACAGCGTGTCGTTGAAGGCGCTGCCGGTCAGGTTCTCGAAGTTCTTCAGCGTGTCAGTACCGGCGCCGCCCGTGTTCTGCGCGCCGCTGATGGTCAGCAGCACCGTGACCGCGGCGGCGGCGTTGGCGTAGGTCGCGGTATCGGTGCCGCCCTGGCCTTCCAGGTCGTCGTCGCCGGCGCCGCCTTCGATCGTATCGTCGCCGCCCGCGCCGTCGATGACATCGTTGCCGCCATTGCCCGACAGGATGTTGGCCGCGCCATCGCCGCGAATGGTATCGGCGAAGTTCGAACCGGCAATGTTCTCGATCGCGATCAGCGTGTCCTGGCCGCCATCGCCGTCGTTCGTGACCTGCGGCGCGCCTGCGCCCATGTTCACGACGATGCCGGCGGCGGCGCCGATGTAGTTGGCCGTGTCGCTGTCGGCACCGCCGTTCAGCGTGTCGTTGCCGGCGCCGCCTGACAGCAGGTCGTTGCCGCCCAGGCCCAGGATGGTGTCGTCGCCCGCGCGCCCGTCCAGCGTGTTCGGATTGTCATCGCCGATGATGGTGTCGCCACCGGTGCCGCCCAGCACGATCTCGAAGTTCGTGATCGTGTCGATGCCCTGGCCGGTGTCCTGCGGACCGGTGATGCGCAGATCGACCGTGCCGCCGCCGGCGCCGAGGATGAAGGTATCGGTGCCGGCGCCGCCATCCAGCGTGTCATTGCCGTTGCCGTTCACCAGCGTGTCGTTGCCGTTGCCCAGGTTCACGGTCTGGCCCAGGGCGCCCAGCGTCACGCTGTCGTCGCCGCTACTGCCGGTGACGGTCAGCGCCATCACGGTGTTGGTCAGGTTGAGCGTGGCGGCGTCCTGCATCACCAGCGCCTCGAACTCGACGATGCCGGCGCCGATGGCGAAGGTGCCGCCGCCGGTGGTGCGGATCGTGTCGAAGCCTTCCTTGCCGTAGCTGGTGTCGCCCGGGACCGAACTGGCGCTGACGATCATGGTGTCGTCGCCGGCGCCAAGCGACGCGTACTGGGTGGACAGCGCCATGGTCACGGTATCGTTGCCGGTGCCGCCGGCGACGTTCACGGTGGTCAGGTTCGTGCCCAGCGTGACCGTGTTCGGCCCCGTGGAAGCAAGCGAGAGCGTCTCGATGCTGGTCAGGCCGGAAAGCTGGGCCGCGGTGATGGTGCCGGCGGACAGGAAGCCGATGCGGTCGCGCCCCGCGCCGCCGTCGAACCGGTCGGTGCTGTCCAGGTCGGCGATCAGCAGGTTGATCTGGTCGTCGCCGTCACCGCCGGTGAAGCGGTCGGTGCCGGCGCCCGGGTTGAAGCCGACGCGCGCGGTTTCGCCCGCGGCCGCGACCACGCGGTCGTTGCCGCTGGTGCCGAGCACCGCGAAGGTGCCGGCGGAGGTCGCGGGCAGGCCCAGCGCCAGGAACACCTCGCTGCCGGGTGCCAGCAACTGGATGCGCTCGATCTGGGTCACCCCCGCCAGCATGGCGGCGGTATAGACGCCGCCGGCAAGCTGCAGCACATCGATGGCGCTGCCACTGCCGCCGTTCAGCACGTCCGACCCGGCGATGGTGCTGGTGTTGGCGGTGATCACGTCGGCGCCGCTGCCGCCCTGGAACTGATCGACGCCGGCGCCCGTGGCGAACTGCACCGTGGTGGTGGTTGCGGCGGCATTGACCGTGTTGTTGCCGCCGCCGGAGAACACCAGGACCCGCCCGCCATCGGCGCTGGCGGCGAAGGCCTGCGTCAGCGTGACGGCATTGCCGCCGGCATTGAGCTCGATGCGCTCGACGCGGCGCACATTGCTGAAGCCGCCGGCATCGACAGTCCCGGCGGTGTCGAAGCGCATCACGTCGCTGGCGGACGCGCCGGCATTGATGCTGTCGGCCGCAGTGAGCTCGTTGGCATTGACGCGCAGCACGTCGGCGCCATTGCTGCCGATGAAGGTGTCGTCGCCGCCGCCGCCCAGCACGAACTGCACCCGGTTGCCGGCCGAGGTGACCAGGCCGGCGTCGATCGTGTCGTTGCCGGTGGCCCCGCGCACCGAGAAGAAGCCGGCCGAAGCCGCGCCGAAATAGGCGCCGGTGACCAGCGCGTCGGTCAGGAACACGCTGTTGGCGCCGGCGGCGAGATCAAGCCGCTCGAACCGCGTGACGCCCGCGGCATTACCACCGGCGCGGAAATCCACCGTGCCGGCACTGGTCAGGATGACCACGTCATCGACCCCGCCATCGCCGAAGGTGATCTGGTCGATGCCGGTGAGGTTCTCCACCAGGCCGGTGATGAAGCTTTTCTCGGGGCCGAAGGTCGCGATATCGGCGCCGGGAGTCAGCGTGAGATTGGCCATGGTGTTCCGCCCACTTTTTGCGCGCGGCCATATTGGGCCGGCGGGCGCAACCTATCAGCGAGCGCGCCTGGAGTTAACTCTTTTTTTACTTGAATCGGTTCAGGCATCGAGATACGGTCTAAAAAACCACATACCGGCGTGTGGACCTAAGGCCACCAGGGATAAGGTTGCGACATCCCTTCGCATCTTGCAACGAACCGCCCGTTGCCGCGCTCCATCACGACACAACGTTGCCCGGCAAAAATCTGCTTTCCCCGGCGCGGGAACCGTCGCAAGGCTTGCCGCATGGCTGATGCAACGGCGGCCCAGGAAAGCGCCGCGATCGAACGGCGTGGACCGGCGGGCGAGGTCCTGGCGTTGACCGGCCGGCTGGACGCCGGCAGCAGCGCCGCCCTGTGGCAGCCTGCGCACGCGGCGCTGCCGGGGGTGAGCGTGCTCGATCTTTCCGGCGTCGCGCGTGCCGACGGCGCCGGCGCCGCGCTGGTGCAGTCCCTGCTGCAGGCGCGCCCGGGTCTGACCGTGCGCGGCCCGCCGCCCGATGTGGCCCGCGTGCTGGACCGCTTCGCGGGCGCCTACAAGGTAGCCGCTGCCCGCGGCGGGCCGGCGTTGCCTTTCGTGCCGGCGGTCGGCAAGGCCACGGTCGAATTCGCCGGGCGTGAGGCGGACGCCATCGCCTTCCTGGGCCGAACCGTGGTGGCGATCGGCGTGGCACTGCGCCGCCCCGCCACCTTCCGCCTCGACGAGGCGCTGCGCCAGGCCGAGGCCGTAGGCACCCGCGCGCTGCCGCTGATCCTGATGCTGGGGTTTCTCATCGGGCTCATTCTTGCCTTCCAGTCCGCCGTGCCGATGCGCCAGTTCGGCGCGGAAGTGTTCGTGGCCAACCTGGTGTCGATCTCGCTGCTGCGCGAACTCGGCCCCTTGATGACCGCGGTGGTGCTGGCCGGTCGGTCGGGCAGCGCCTTCGCCGCCGAGATCGGCACCATGAAGGTGAACGAGGAGATCGACGCGCTGACCGTCATGGGGTTGGACCCAATGCGCTTTCTGGTACTGCCGCGGCTGGCCGGTGCCATGGTGGCGATGCCGGTGCTGACGGTCGCGATGAACGCCGCCGGGATTCTCGGCATGGGCGTGGTGATGACCGGCTTCGGCTTCCCGCCGGAAGCGATCGCGCGCCAGGTCGTGGGCGCGACCGCACCCAGCGACCTGTTCGGCGGGCTGTTCAAGGCCATGGTGTTCGGCATGGTGGTGGCGCTGATCGGCTGCCGGCGCGGCATGGCCACGGGCCAGGGCCCGAAGGCGGTGGGCGAAAGCACCACCGCCACCGTGGTCGGCGGCATCGTTGCCATCGTGCTGCTGGACGGCGCCTTCGCCGTGCTGTTCAACCTGCTGGACCTGTGAGCGAGACCAGAACCTCCGGCCCCGGCCCCGATGCCGAGCAGGTCATCGTGGCGCGCGACGTGGCAGTGCGCTTCGGCGACCGCACCATCTTCCAGGGCGTGTCGTTCCATGTCCGCCGCGGCGAGGTGTTCGTGATCCTGGGCGGCTCCGGCTGCGGCAAATCGACGCTGCTGAAGCTGATGGTCGGCCTGGTGCCGCCGGCTGCCGGCACGGTCAGCATTTTGGGCCGGCGCATCGACGACCCCGACGCCGCCGTGCAGGCCGCGCTCCGCCGCGACCTCGGCGTGATGTTCCAGCTGGGCGCCATGTTCGGCAGCTTCACCCTGCTGCAGAACGTGATGCTGCCGCTAACCTCGTTCACGCCGCTGTCCAACGAGGCCGCCGAGCGCGTGGCGCGTGTCAAACTCGGGCTGGTGGGCCTGGCCGACTTCGCCGACTTCATGCCCAGCGAAATCTCCGGCGGCATGCTGAAGCGCGCGGCCATTGCGCGCGCCATGGCGCTTGATCCGCCGCTCTTGTTCCTGGACGAGCCCAGCGCCGGGCTTGATCCCATCACCTCGGCGGGACTCGATGCGCTGATCCTTGACCTGGCGCGCTCGCTGGGCATCACCTTCGTGGTGGTCACGCACGAGCTGCAAAGCATCATGGCGATCGCCGACCGCGTGATCATGCTGGATCGCGCGGCCAAGGGCATGATCGCCGAGGGCGATCCGCGCCAGCTGCGCGAAACCGCAACGCACCCGACCGTGCGCGCGTTCTTTCGCCGCGAGCAGGAGAAGGCGGCTTGAACGCGGGCAAGGCGCTTTATTTCCGCGTCGGCCTGATGGTGCTGGCCGGCATCGGCGCGATCATCGGCATGGCGTTGTGGATCGGCGCCGACCGGTTGAACCAGGGCGGCACGACCTACGAGACCTATTTCTCCGAGAGCGTGCAGGGGCTGGATACCGGCGCCCCCGTGCGCTTCCGCGGCGTGGCCCTGGGCCGCGTCACCGAGATCAACATGGCGCTCAGCGAATACCGCGATGCGCTGCGCAATGTCAGCGTCAACGACACCAACTCGCGCCTGATCGTGGTGCGCTTCCTGGTCGAAAGGCGGCGCTTCGAAACCACCGAGGGGCGCACCGTCGCCGCTGCGGTCAATGCCGGGCTGCGTGTGCGCATGTCGAGCCAGGGGGTGACGGGCGTGAACTACCTTGAAGTCGACTTCGTCGATCCGCGGCGCTTTCCAGCGCCGACCCTGCCATGGACGCCGCGCTACGGCTTCGTGCCGTCGATCCCCAGCACGCTCACGCAGTTTCAGTCGGCCGCGGAAGCGGTTCTGCAGCAGTTGCGCGATGCCGACCTGCCGTCGGTGATCGCCGAGGTGCGCGGCCTGTTCACGGTGCTGCGCGAGCAGATGACGTCGGGCGAAGGCTATGCCGCGATGGTGGCGGCCGCCGACAGCCTGCGCAGCCTGGACGCGACGCTGAAGGTTGCCGGCCCCGAGCTGACCGCCACCCTGGCCGAGGCGCGCGCTGCCGCCGAGGGGCTGCGCCGCATCGCCGAAGGCCCGTTGGCCGCCAATGCCACGGCCGCCGCGGCCGACCTTCGCGCAGGCCTGGCGCGGCTGCCGGCGACGCTGGCGGCGGCCGAATCCGCGGCGCGCCGCATGGATGCGCTGGGCGCCGACGCCGGGCGTGATCTGGCACCATTGCTGCGCGACCTGCGCGTCACCGCCGACAACCTGCGCGCGGTGACCGAGCAGATGCGGCGCTATCCCAGCAACGTGCTGTTTGGCGCCCCACCGCCGCGCGACGGCGATGCCGCGCCGGAGCCGCGCCGGTGAGGCGGCGCGCGCTGCTGGTGGGGCTGGCGGTGGCGGCGTGCTCCAACCCGCTGTCGCGGCCCTATCCGGAAAAGCAGCTGTTCCTGCTGGAAGCTCGCCGCACGGGAAGCGCACCGCGCGCGGCGCGTGGAAAAATCGTGCTGGTGCGCGATGTGCAATCCACGCCCGGCACCGAAAGCCGCAGCTTGGTTACCCGCTTGCCCGGCGGGCAGCAGCGCAGTGATTTCTGGAACGAGTTCTTCGCGCCGCCCGCCGCCATGGTCGATGATGCGCTGCGCCGGTGGCTGACCGACAGCGGTGCGGCTGCTGCGGTCCTGGCACCCGGCAGCCGCGCCCGGGCCGATATCGCCATCGAAGCCACACTGACCGCGCTGTTCGGCGACGGCACCGATGCGGCGGCGCCGCGCGCCCGCGTGGGCCTGGCCGTACTGTTCCTGGGGGTGGACCGCGACCCGGCGCGCATCCTGGGCCAGGCCACCATCGACGAGGCGACGCCGATCGCCTCGCTCGCGCCCGAGGCGGTCACCGCTGGGCTCAACACCGCGCTCGCCACCGCGCTGTCAAGGGTGGAGGCGACGCTGCGCGGCCTGGCGTGACCAGCACGTGTGTTCGTGGTGCGTTAACCACTCCCGGCAAGAAACAGGTTGAAGCCGGCAAGCGTCTCCGCCCCGTCATTCTGCGCGGTGGACAGGTTTGCGCCGGACTGGAACGGTTCGCCCGACGGTCCGGCATGTGGGATGCCTGACCGCGCGAACGGGGGGCATAGCGACGGATGATCACCGTTGAGGACTCGTTCACGCCCGCCGATCGGGCGGCGGCGCGCATGTCTGCCTTCGGCCAGGGCGTCAACCTGGAAGGTGCGCGCACCGACACCATGGCGCTGGGCGCCACGGACTACGCCGCGATCAAGGCCGCAGGCTTCGACCATGTGCGCATCTTCTTCGACGCCGTCGGCAGTGGCGGCAAGGCGCCCGCCGACATCGCGGCCAACAGCAAGGTCGCCGCCGTTGACGAAATGATCGCCAAGGCGCTGGACGCGGGGCTGAAGGTCATCGTCAACCCGATCGGCCGCTACATCGAGGATCGCGTCGGCACCGACGCGGCCAAGGCACAGGATTTCGCCGACTGGGTCGGCGCCTATGCGAAGCACCTGTCGCACGTGCCGCCCGAAAAACTCCTGTTCGAGACCGCGAACGAGCCGACCTACACCAACGCGGCCGACTGGAAGGCGGTGGAGGCGAAGCTTGCCGCCGCGATCCGCGCCAATGCGCCCGACCACACCATCCTGGCCAGCGTCAACCTGGCCGACAGCACGGGCTGGAGCGTCCTGGGCGGGCTTGCCGGCTACACGCCGCTGGCCGACCAGAACGTGATCTACAGCGTGCACAGCTACGAGCCCATGGCGTTCACCCACCAGGGCGCCTGGTGGCTGGACTACTTCGCGGGCTTCAAGAACGTGCCCTTCCCCGCCTATGCCGCGAAGATCGAGGCAGCGGTCGCGGCATCCGATCCGGCGCTCGCCGCCGACATCCGCAACTATGCCTTCAACGGCAACGTCGCGGCGCTGAAGGCGCATTTCGCGCAACTGGGCGACTGGGCCGCGCAATGGGGCGTGCCGCTGGCGATCAACGAGTTCGGCGCGATCGACGCCGCCTGGCTCGCCGACCCGGACCGCCTGCTGTACCTCAGCACCGCCTCGAACGCGGCCGAGCGCGCCGGCATGGGCTGGGGCGTGTGGGAAGCGGTGGGCGCCTTTGCCATCTTCGAGCGCGCCGCCGATGGCAGCTTCGTGCTGCAGCCCGGCGTGGCCCAGGCGCTGGGCTTCGCGGGGCGATCGCAACCGCTGCAGATCATCGTTGGCAACGCGAATGGCGACCACCTGGACCCGGCGCTGGGCCAGGTGCTGGCCGCGGGGCCTGGCACCGGCGCCACGCTGTCCGGCAGCACGCTGGCCGCCGCCAGCGCCGCCACGCTGGCCTACAGCGTCGGCTGGGACGGCGCGGTCACGGCCAGCGTGACGTCCCCCTGGAACAGCCTGAAGCGCATCGGCATCAGCGACGATGCGGCGCATCGCGTCACGCTCCGCAACTTCGTGGACGGCACGGTGGAGCTTGGCGGCACCACCGCATCCAGCGTCACGCTCACCGATTTCAAGCGCGGCACCATCACCACCGGCGCGGGCAGCGACACAATCAGCGTGCAGGCATTCTCGAATGCGCGCGACGTGCTGAACACCGACAACCTGTTCGCCATCCGCACCGAGGCAGGCCACGACACCATCACCGTCACCGGCTTCCAGGACTTCACGAAAACCCGCATCGATGCCGGCGAAGGCAACGACACGGTGCGGGTGACCGGCGCTGGCCACGATACAATCTTCGGCCGCGACGGCAACGACCGCATCGCCGGCGGCGGCGGCAACGACATGCTGGATGGCGGGCGCGGCATCGACGTGGCCGAGCTCGCCGGCACCCGCGCCCAGTATGCATTCCGCCAGATGGCCGACGCGCAAGGGGCCTACCTGCAGGCCACCGGGCCCGATGGCATCGATGTGCTGCGCAACTTCGAGTACATCGTCTTCACAGGGTCAAACGAGACGGTGATGGCGGGCCAGTTGGTCGGCAACGCCGCGCCCACCGACATCACGCACGCGATCGGCCCGATCGCCGCCGACCTGAAGCCCGGCACCTATGTCGGCACGCTCGGCGTGGTCGATGCCGACAACGGTGCCGGCTTCACCTGGATGCTGTCGAACAGCGACGCGCAGCGCTTCATGATCGACGAGCGCACCGGCGCGCTCTATTCCCGCGCCACGCCCGGCGCCGGCCCGCACACCATCGGCGTGGTCGTGCGCGATGCCTCGGGCAACCTGTACCAGGAAAGCATCACGCTGCAGGCGCAGGCGGTGAACCTGGCGCCGCGCAACGCCTTCCTGGATTTCGGCCGGATCGCGGAGAACGCCGCCGCCGGAACCTGGGCCGGCCAGATCATCGCCGATGATCCGAATGCCGCGGATACGCTTCGCTACAGCCTGGTCGATAACGGCGGCGGGCGGTTCAGCGTGAACGCCGCCACCGGCGTGCTGCAGGCCACCGGCGTCACGCTCGATCACGAAGCCACGCCCTGGGTCGATGTCATCGCCCGCGTCACCGACGCGGCCGGGCTGTTCCGCGACGTGCCGCTCAGCATCCAGGTGATGGACGTGAACGAGGCACCCGCCAACCTGCGCCTGGCCGGCGAGGGCTATGCGCCGGAGAACGCGGGCCCCACCCGCGTGCTGGCGACCGTGGCGGCGACCGACCCGGAGGGTGGCGCGGTGCGCTATGCGCTGACCGGTGTCGCCGCCGGCATGTTCACGATCGACGCGGTCACCGGCCAGGTGCGCCTGGCCGCCGGCAAGTCGTTCGACTACGAGACCACGCGATCCTACAGCATCGGCTTCACCGCGACCGACGCAACCGGCCTGGTGTCACAGGGCAGCGTGCCGCTGTACATCGTCGACGTGAACGAGGCGCCGACGGTGACCGGCTGGGCCAGCGGCGGGGCGATCGGCGAACTGGCTGCCGTGGGCGCGCTGGTGGGTCGCTTCGGCGCCATCGACCCCGAGCGCAACTGGCTGACCTGGAGCCTGACCGACGATGCCGGCGGGCGCTTCACCATCGACCGCAATTCCGGCGAGCTGCGCCTGGGTACCACGCGGCTGGACCACGAAACCTCGCCCAGCCACCAGGTGCGCGTGGTGGCGACCGATGGCAGTGGCCTCAGCGCCACCCATACCGCCACGGTCACCGTGATGGACCAGATCGAGGTGCCCGGCCTGCCGACGCTGACCTTCAGCGACCTGGGCAGCTTCACCGCGCAAAACCGCGCCGACAGCTACGTGTTCAACCCGTCCGGCACCGGCACCACGACGCTTTCGGCCAGCACGCTCGACATCGGCGGCGTGCTCAGCCCGCAGGCGGTCACCGTGACCACCGCCGCCAGCAGCTTCGTGACGGTGCGGTCGTCCGGCACCTTCGGCGACATCCGCAACGTGCTGGCGACCGATGCCGGCGCGCATGGCGTGCGGCTGGAAAACTTCATCTCGACCGAGGTGAATTTCGGCGATGGCGGCGACAGCAGCGTGACGGTGGCGCGCAGCCGCCTGGGCGCGGTCAGCACCGGCAACGGCAACGACACGGTGCGGATCGAGGGCTACACGACCGCCGCCGGCGACGGCAACACGTTCACGGTCAACCTGGGCGCCGGCAACGACGCGTTCACCGGCGTGTCGTGGAACGGCATCACGCGCTTTGTCGTGTCCGGCGGCGCGGGTGCCGACACGATCGCAACCGGCACCGCCAACGATCGGCTGGACGGCGGCGCCGGCGCCGACCGGCTGACCGGCGGATCGGGCCACGACGTGTTCGTGCTGCGCGCCGGCCAGACCCAGGGCGACGTGATCACCGATTTCGAGGCGCCTGGCTGGACCTTCGTGGACCAGATCCGCTTCGAGGGGTTCGGCGCCGGTGCCACCGTGACCAACCTGGGCGGCGGGCAGTTCCAGGTCGCCCGGGCGGGCGGCGCGGGCGCCGAGACATTCACCGTGATTGGCGCCACCTATCTCACGGCGGATGACTGGGTCTGGGCGTAGGAGACTGTGGCAAACGAACCGACGGTTCACTGGGTGAACCGCGATTCTGGCGCGAGGCGGCTTCGGACAAATCCCCCAGGATACGCGGTGGCGGACTGTGGCAAGCGAACCGACGGTTCACTGGGTGAACCGCGATTCCGTGGCGAGTCGACTCGCCTGGGGCAACAGATGCACTGGCGCGGAACCGCGCCTTCAATGAACACCCCGTAGTATAGGATAAAATACCTGAAACCGTCCAGCCGGATTTCAGTCGAGCTGGATGTTCAGCCCCCGGATCAACGGCCACCACAGCGCCTGCTCGGCCTGCTGCAGCGCCGCCTGCTCGGCCGGGCCGCCGGTCAGCGGATCAAGCCCGATCTCGCGCATGCGGGCCTGCACAGCCGGCTCGTTCAATGCGGCCGAAAGCTCGGCGGAGAGTTTCGCCGCCGCCTCGTCCGGCGTCGCTTTCGGCGCGACCAGGCCCTGCCAGGCATAGGCCTCGAAGTTGGCAAGCCCCAGCGCCTCGGAGATGGTGGGCACGTTCGGCAGGCCGTCGATCCGCGTCGGCGAGGCGACCGCCAGGGGACGCACCCGGCCCGAGCGCAGAACCTCGCCGCCGGCGGCGTAATCGACGAAGCCGGCCTCGATCACGTCGGCCAGCAGGTCGTTCATCACCGGCGCCATGCCGCGATACGGCACGTGGTTCATGCGGACCGCCGCATCGCGCAGCAGGCGTTCCATGGCCATGTGGTGGGGCGAGCCGACGCCGGGCGAGCCGTAGTCGATCCTGCCCGGCTCCGCCCGCGCCGCGTCGGCCAGCGATTGGGCGGTGGTGTGGGTGCTGGTGGCCTTCACGGCCAGCACCAGGTGGAAGCGCGCCATCAGGCCAAGGTGGCGGAAGTCGGCATTGGCGTCGTACGGCAGGCGCTTGTACAGCGCCGGGTTGAACACCACGGTTTCGACGCCGGCGGTGAACACGGTGTGGCCATCCGGGGCGGCGCGCACCAGCTGCTCGGCGGCCAGTGCCGTGGCCGCGCCTGGCCGGTTTTCGATCACGATGGGCTGGCCGAGTTTCGGCTGCATGGTGGCCGCGAGCATACGGGCCAGCACATCCGTGCCGCCGCCGGCCGGGTAGCCCACCAGCCAGCGGATCGGTTTTTCGGGAAACGCCGCGCGGGCGACGAAGGGCGCGGCAAGCAGTGGTGCCGCCAGCACGGTGCGGCGCGTCAGGCTGGTCATGGCGTGTCCCCCTCAAGGATCGTGGCGCGGCAATCGCCGAAGCCGATCGTGGCATAGCCAGCTGCCTCGGCGCGGGCGCGCAGCATGACGGTATCGCCGTCTTCCAGGAAGCGGCGCGTGCTGCCATCGGCGAGCCGCATCGGCTTGCGCCCGCCCTCGGTGATTTCGAGCAGGCTGCCAAAACTCTCCGGCGTGGGGCCGGAAATGGTGCCGCTGCCGAACAGGTCGCCGGGCCGCAGGTCGCAGCCGTTGCAGCTGTGGTGCGCCACCATCTGCGCGGGTGTCCAGTACAGCAGGCGGGCATCGGCGGTGCTGAGTTTTTCCGGCGCGCGGCCGGGGCGTTCCAGCCACACGTCCAGCACCAGCGCCAGCGCGCCGCCGGCCTGGTCGGCCTCGTCCCACAGATAGGGCAGGGGGGCGGGGTCGGCGTTGGGGCGCGCCGCCTGGGGCGCGCGGAACGGCGCCAGCGCCTCGGGCGTGATGATCCAGGGGGAGATCACGGTGCCGAAATTCTTGCCGAGAAAAGGGCCGAGCGGCTGGTATTCAAAACCCTGGATGTCGCGGGCGGAAAGGTCGTTCAGCAGGCAGTAGCCGGCGATGTGATCCGCCGCCTGGCTGATCGGGATGGGCTGGCCCAGCGCGTTGCCGGCGCCGATCCAGATGCCCAGCTCCAGCTCATGGTCCAGCGTGCGGCTGGGCCCGAAATCCGGCGCGTCCTGGCTGGCCGGCTTGCGCTGCCCGTGCGGCCGCGCGACCTGCGCACCCGAGGCGAGCACCGAGGAGGCGCGGCCGTGATAGGCGATGGGCACGTGCTTGTAGTTGGGCAGCAGCGGCACGTCGGGGCGGAACAGTTTTCCCACGTTCGTGGCGTGGTGGATGCCGGCGTAGAAATCCGTGTAATCGCCGATGCGGGCCGGCAGATGCAGGGTGCAGTCGGCCGCGCGGTGCAGCAGGTCTGGCCGCGGTGGTGCCGCGGTGGAGAGCAGGTGCGAGAGAGCGCGGCGCAGGACGCGGCGCGGGCCGGGACCGAGCGAGAGAAAAGCGTTCAAGGTGGGTTGCGCGGCGGCGCGCGCGACCGGTCGGGACTGTGCGTCGAACAGGCCGGCGCGCAAGGCCGCCGCGAGGTCGAGAATGTGGTCGCCGACGGCGACGCCGCCGCGCGGGGCCTGCTGGCCACCAGGCACGAACACGCCATGCGGCAGGTTCTGGATGGGAAACACCGCGTGCCCATCGGCCCCCGGCACCCAGCTGCGCAGGCCCGGATCGTGCGTGTCGTCGATGATCACCGGCGCGTGGGATCGAACCGCTTCGGCAGATCGCGCCAGCACTCCGCGTAGTCGTCCTGGCGCGCGGCATGCTGCGCGGCCCAGGCGGTGACGCGCTGGGCAAAGCGGGCTTCGAACATGAAGGCCATGGTGTTCGTGAGTTTGTGCGGCTTCAGCTCGGCGCTGCTGGCGGCCAGGAAGGCCTCGGTGTCCGGACCATGCGGCAGCATGGTGTTGTGCAGGCTGAATCCGCCAGGCTGGAAACCCTGCGGCTTCGCGTCGTACTGGCCGTACACCAGGCCCATGAACTCGCTCATGATGTTCATGTGGTACCAGGGCGGGCGGAACGTGTTTTCCGTGACGTTCCAGCGATCGGGGAAGATCACGAAATCGACGTTGGCGGTGCCGGGGGTTTCGCTGGGCGCGGTCAGCACGGTGAAGATCGACGGGTCGGCGTGGTCGAACAGCGTGGGCCCGACCGGCGAGAATTTCCGCAGATCGTATTTGTAGGGCGCGTAGTTGCCGTGCCAGGCCACCACATCCAGCGGGCTGTGGCCGATTTCCGTGCGCCACAGTTTCCCACCCCATTTCACCGTGAGTGTGCTGGGCACCTCGCGGTCCTGGTAGGCGGCGATGGGGGTCAGGAAATCGCGTGGATTGGCCAGGCAATTGGCGCCGATCGGGCCGCGCTCCGGCAGCGTGAAGGCGCCGCCGTAGTTCTCGCACAGATAGCCGCGCGCCGGCCCGCCGGGCAGATCGACGGAGATTTTCACGCCGCGCGGGATCACCGCGATCTCGCCGGGGGCCGCTTCGATCACGCCGAACTCGGTGGCGATGCGAAGTGCCCCTTGCTGCGGCACGATCAGCATCTCGGCATCGGCGTTCCAGAAATACGCATCGGTCATCGGGCGCGTCGCGAGATAGAGGCTGGCCGCCATGCCCGCCTGCGCCGCCGCATCGCCGCAGGTGGTGACGGTGCGGATGCCGGCGACGAAATCCTGCGGCGTGTCGGGCAGCGGCACCGGCCCCCAGCGCAGCGGCGCGATCGGCAGTTCGTGGTCGGCGCAGGGCGCGGTGCGCCAATCACCGGCATCGACCTTGGCGAAGCGGCCGATGTGCCGAACCGTGGGGCGGATGCGGTAGAGCCAACTGCGCTCGTTCGATGCACGCGGCGCGGTGAAGGGGCTGCCCGAAAGCTGCTCGGCATAAAGCCCGTACGCACAGTTCTGGGGCGAGTTGCGTCCGACCGGCAGCGCGCCCGGCAGCGCCTCGGTCTCGAAACCGTTGCCGAAGCCGCTCATGTAGCCGGTGCGGCTGGTGACGGAATTCTCGGTCTGCGGCAGCGCGTCCATCGTGGGTCTCCGGATCAGGCGAGCGTGACAGGCAGTGCCAGGTAGCCGCGGAAGCGGGCGCGGCCGCCCCGTGTGGGCGGGGCAGCGGCACGATAGCGCGGGAAGCGGGCCAGGAATCGGCTGATCGCGACGCGGCCTTCCAGCCGCGCCAGCGCCAGGCCCGCGCAGACATGGGCGCCGGCGCCGAAGGCCAGGTGCCGGTTCGGCCGCCGCGCCACGTCGAGCGTTTCGGGCTGGTCGAATTTCTCCGGGTCGCGATTGGCCGCACCGATGCACAGCGTGACCAGCGTGCCGGCGGGCGCGGCCACGCCGCCGATCCCGGTATCGACCGTGACGCGCCGATTGCCCAGCTGGTTCGAGCTTTCGTAGCGCAGGAATTCCTCGATGGCGGTGTCGATCAGGGTGGGATCTTCCAGCAACCGCGCCTTCTGGTCCGGGTGATCGAGCAGGCAGGCCAGGCCGTTGCCGATCAGGTTGGTGGTGGTCTCGTGCCCCGCGTTCAGCAGGAAGATCACGTTGTGCAGCAGTTCCTGTTCCGACAGCTTCGCGCCATCCGCCTCGCCGGCGATCAGGCGGGTCAGCACGTCCTGGTCCGGATCGCCCGGGGCTGCGCGGCGGCGCGAAACGAGGTCGCGCAGATAGGCAAGGAAATCGGTGACGGCCGCGTTGCCGGCATCGTGCTGTGCCTGGGTGGGCACCGGTTCCAGCGCGCCCAGGATGGCCAGCGACCAGTCGCGCAAGGGCCCACGCTCATGCGTTGGCACGCCCAGCAGGTTGCCAATGACCTCCACCGGAATCGCGGCGGCGAAATCCTCGATCAGGTCGGCCTGGCCGCGCGCGGCCATGGCATCCAGCAGCCGGTCCACCAGGGCCACCAGGCCCGGCTCCATCAGCGCGATGGCGCGCGGCGTGAGCGCGCCTGCGATCAGGCGGCGCACGCGCGTGTGCAGCGGCGGGTCGTTGAACACCAGGCTTGTGGTGTGGTGTTCGAACAGTTTCGTCGCACCATATTTCGCGCCGAACTCGACCACCTTGTCGCTGCTGAAAATCGTGGTGTCGCGATAGACGCGATCAAGGTCGGCCCAGCGCGTCAGGAACAGCGCGCCATCCGGCAGCCGGTGCACCGGGGAGGTTTCGCGCAGGCGCCGGTAGGTGGGGTAGGGGTCGTCGTAGAATTCCGGCGGCAGCACGCGCAGGTCGAAAATGTCGGCGGCCAGCGTGTCCATGGGGCCGCAGGATAGCGCAGCGTCAGTCCGGGCGCAGCGACTGGATCAGCAGGTCGGCGGTGGCGACATTGCAGGCGAAGGGAATGTCGTACAGCACGGCCAGGCGCAGCAGCGCCTTCACGTCCACATCGTGCGGGTGCGGGCTCAACGCGTCGATGAAGAAGATCATCGCACCCACTTCGCCTTCCGCGATCATCGCGCCGATCTGCTGGTCGCCGCCCAGCGGGCCGGATTTCAGGCGCCGGATGGCAAGTTCCGGGCAGGCTTCGTGCACGCGCCCGCCGGTGGTGCCGGTGGCCACCAGGTCGAAACGCGAAAGGGCGGCCCGGTGTCGGACCGCCCAATCGACGAAGGCAACCTTCTTGTCGTCGTGCGCGATCAGCGCGAGCCTCACGCCGCCTGCTTCGCGTCCTGGATCGTGCGCCACACGATTTCCGGCGTGGCGGGCATATCCACGGTGGCGATGCCCATGGGGGCCAGGGCATCGACGATGGCGTTGATCACCGCGGGTGGGCTGCCCACGGCCCCCGCCTCGCCCGCGCCCTTCACGCCAAGTGGATTGGTGCCGCAGGGGATCTCGATGAAATCCACCTCGATGTCGGGCAGGTCGTCGGCGCGGGGCAGCGCGTAGTCCATGAACGACCCGCTCAGCAGCTGGCCTGACCCTGCATCGTACGACGTGCGCTCCAGCACCGCCTGGCCGATGCCCTGCGCCACGCCGCCATGCACCTGGCCGCGCACGATCAGCGGATTGAGCGCGTGTCCCACATCGTCCATCACGATGTAGCGCGGGATCGCCACCACGCCGGTGTCGGGGTCGATCTCCACCTCGGCGATGTGGCAGCCATTGGGGAAGGTGTGCGCCTTGATCTCCGCCACCTCGGCGGCATCGAGCTGCCCCGTGCCGCGCTTTCGCATCTCGGCGGCGAGGTCGAGGATGGCGATCGCCTTGTCGGTGCCGGCGACGCTGAACTTGCCGGCGCCCTGGTCGAACTCGATATCGACCACGGCGGCTTCCAGCACCTCGCCGGCGGCGGCCTTGCCTTTGTCGATCACGGTCGCGGCAGTGGCGAAGATCGCCTGGCCCTCGGAATAGAGGCTGCGGGCGCCGCCGGTGCCGCCGCCCGTCGGCACGGCATCGCTGTCGCCCTGCAGCACACGGATCTTGTCGTGCGGGATGCCCAGGCGCTCGCTGGTCAGCATGACGTAGGCGGTCTCGTGGCCCTGGCCGGTGGATTGCGTGCCGACCAGCACATCGACCATGCCATCCGCGTTGAAGCGGATTTCCGCCCGCTCGTTGGGGGCGCCCCCGGTCGCTTCCAGGTAGTACGCCATGCCGATGCCGCGGCGCCTGCCCTTCGCCTCCGACGCCTTCTGGCGCGCCGGGAACCCCTTCCAGTCGATCTTGGCCAATGCCGCGTCCATCACCTGGTGGAAATCGCCGCTGTCGTAGGTTGCACCCATGGCGCTGGTCCAGGGCATCTGCGCGGGCGCCACCATGTTGCGGCGGCGCAGTTCCACGCGGTCGAGCTTCAGGTCGCGCGCCGCCTGGTCGATCAGCCGCTCCACCAGGTAGTTGCTTTCGGGGCGGCCGGCGCCGCGATACGCATCCACCGGCGTGGTGTTGGTGAACATGCCGATCACGTGCGCGTGGATCGCCTGGAACCCGTACACGCTGGCCAGCACCTTGGTGCCGGCGCCGGTCGGGATGAAGGGCGCGAAGGTGGACAGATAGGCGCCCATGTTCGCGACGTTGCGCGTGCGCAGCGCCAGGAATTTTCCATCCTTGTCCAGCGCGAGTTCACCAAGGGTGATGTTGTCGCGGCCATGCGTGTCGGACAGGAAGGCCTCGCCGCGCTCGCTGCTCCACTTCACCGGGCGGCCGAGTTTTTCGCTGGCGAAGCACACCAGCACATGCTCGGCGTACAGGAACAGCTTCATGCCGAAGCCGCCGCCCACGTCGGGCGTGACCACGCGGAAGGCGTCCTGCGGGCGCTTGAAGACCTTGTCGGCCAGCAGGCCGCGCACCAGCCAGCTGCCCTGCGTGTTGGTATATAGCGTGGTGCGCCCGCCTTCGAAGCTGGCGGTGGCGGCGCGCGCCTCCATGCTGGCGACCACGATGCGGTTGTTCACCACGGTCAGCCGGGCGACGTGCGCGGCCCCTTTGAAAAGCGCCTCGGCCTTGGCCTTGTCGCCCACTTCCCAGTCGAACACCACGTTGTTCGGCGCGGCCGGCCACACCGGCGGGCCCTTCTCGGCGGTGGCCAGGTCGGTGGCGCTGGGCAGGATGTCGTAATCGACCATCACGGCCTCGGCCGCGTCCTTGGCGGCGGCAAAGCTTTCGGCGACCACGAAGGCCACCGGGTCGCCCACGTGGCGCACCGTGTCGGTCGCCAGCGCCAGGCGCGGCGCATCGGCGCGGTCGCTGCCGTCGCGGTTCTTCATGGGGATCTGGCAGGGCAGCTCGCCCAGGCCCGCTGCGGCCAGGTCAGCACCCGTGTAGATGCCCAGCACGCCTGGCATGGTTTTCGCGGCCGTGGCGTCGATGCCCTTCAGTTTCGCGTGCGCATGCGGGCTGCGCAGCACGTAGCCGATCGCCTGGTTGGGCAGCGCGATGTCATCCGTGTAGCGGCCCTGGCCGCGCAGCAGGCGGGGGTCCTCGACGCGGCGAACGGACTGGGACAGGCCGAATTTGGTCATGCTGGTGCTCCCGGGGGTCTTGCCGTGATGATGTGGCGCGCCGGGGTGCTTTGGCTAGTGGGGGGGCCTAGTGGGCGGGCAGTGCGGCCTTGCCCTGGCCCTTCAGCCGCTCGCGCACGCGCTGGAACCACACGTACAGCATCGGGATCATGAAGATGCCGATGGTGCTGGATGCCAGCATGCCGAACAGCACGGGGGTGGAAACGGCGCGCCGCGCGATCTCGGACGCGCCGGTGGCGGTGGCCAGCGGCACCAGGCCCAGGATGAAGGCGAAGGATGTCATCATCACCGGCCGGAAGCGCAGCCGCGAACCTTCGATCGCGGCGTCGATGACCGGCACGCCGCGTTCGCGCTGTTCCTTCGCGAACTCGACGATCAGGATGCCGTTCTTCGCCGCCATCGCGATCAGCACCACCAGGCCGATCTGCGCGTACAGGTCCAGCACCACGCCGGTCAGGATCAGCGACAGGAAGGCGCCCAGCACGCCCACGCTGACCGAAAGCAGCACCGGCACCGGGATGGTCCAGGATTCATACAGGCCGACCAGGAACAGGTAGGCGAACAGCACGGCAAAGCCCAGCACCGCGGCCAGCCCGCCGCTGGCGCGCTTTTCCTGAAAACTCATGTCGGTCCATTCATAGCCATAGCCCTGCGGCAGGGTGCGATCGGCGATCGCCTCCATCGCCGTGATCGCGGTGCCGGAGGCGATGCCGGGCGAAGGCGCGCCCAGCACATTGGCGGCGCGCACGTTGTTGTAGCGCACCACGCTGGCCGGCCCGAGTTCCACGCGGATGCTGGCCAGGCTGCGGATCGGCACCATGTCGCCGTTGCGGTTGCGCACATGGATGCGCATCAGGTCGTCCACGTTGGTGCGATCCGTCGCCTCGCCCTGCAGCTGGACCTGCCAGGTGCGGCCGAACTGGTTGAAGTCGTTCACGTAGTAGCCGCCCAGCGTGGCCTGCAGCGCGGCGAAGATGTCGCCCACACTGACGCCCAGCACCTGCGCCTTCTCGCGGTCGAGATCGAGATAGAGCGAGGGATTGCGCGCGTTGTAGGTGGTGATCACGCGGGTCAGGCGCGGGTCGCCGTTGGCGGCCACGATCAGTGCCTGGGTCGCGGCCGAGAGATCGAGTGCCCCTTTGCCTTCCAGGTCCTTCAGCATGAAGCTGAAGCCGCCGCCGGTGCCCAGACCGATGATCGGCGGCAGGTTCAGCGGCAGCGCCACCGCGTCGCGGATCGCCACGAACTCGCGCGCAAGCCGGCCCAGCACCGCCTGCACGTTGGCATCCGCCGCCTTGCGCTCGGCAAACGGCTTCATGGTGATGATCATGAAGCCGGCATTGGGCTGCGCCTGGCCGTCGAGGAACGAATAGCCGATCACCGAGGAGACCGTGGCGGTGGTCGGCTCGCGTTTCACGATCGCCTCGATCTCGCCCACGGCGCGCGCGGTGCGGGCCACGCTGGCGCCGGCGGGCAGCACGACGTTGACGAAATAGGCGCCCTGGTCCTCCTCGGGCACGAAGCCGGTGGGGGTGACGCGCGCCGCACCCACGATGCCCGCCGCCATGGCGGCAACCACCAGCAGCACCACGGCCGAAACCCGCACCAGCCGCGCCACCAGGCTGGCATAGGCGCCGGCCGCGCGGTCGATCAGCGCCATCCAGCGCGCCATGGTTCGCGCATACAGGCCCTGCCTGCCGTGCCCGTGGTGCTTCAGGATGATCGCGCACAGCGCCGGCGACAGCGTGAGTGCATTGATCGCCGACAGCACCATGGCGACCGAGACGGTCACGGCGAACTGGCGGAACAACTCGCCGGTGATGCCGGGAATGAACGCGACCGGCACGAAGACCGAAAGCAGCACCAGCGTGATGGCAATGATCGGCGCGGTGATCTCGCCCACCGCTTCCTTGGTCGCTTCGGGCACCGAAAGCTCGGGCTTCTCGGCCATCACGCGCTCGACGTTCTCGATCACCACGATGGCGTCGTCCACGACGATGCCGATCGCCAGCACCATGGCCAGCAGGTTCACGGTGTTGGCGGAATAGCCGATCGCGCTCAGCACAATGAAGGTGCCGACCAGGCTGACCGGCACGGCGATGGTGGGAATGATGGTGGCGCGCAGATTGCCCAGGAACAGGAACACCACCAGCACCACCAGCACGAAGGCCTCGACCAGGGTGTGCACCACCGCGCTGATGGTTTCCTCGATGAAGATCGTGGTGTCGAAGGTGACCTTCCACGCCACGCCTTCGGGCATGCGGCGCTGCATGCGCTCCATCAGCGCGCGGACCTGGGCGGCGGTGTTGATCGCGTTGGCGCCAGGTGCCTGGTAGATGCCGATCAGCGCGGCCGGCAGGCCGTCCATGCGCATCTCGACGTCCTGGTTGGCCGCACCCAGCTCGATCCTGGCGACATCGCGTACGCGCAGAATGCTGCCGTCCTGGTCGGTGCGGATGATGATGGCGCCGAACTCCTCGGGCGTCACCAGCCGGCCTTGCGTCACGATGTTGAACTGCAGGCTGGTATCGTCGCTGATCGGCCTGGCCCCGATGCGCCCCGCGGCGGCCTGGATGTTCTGGCCCTGGATCGCGGCGATCACGTCGGCCGTGGTCAGGTTGAGCCCGGTCAGCCGATCGGTCTGCACCCAGACCCGCATGGCATAGTCCTGCGGCCCGAACAGGCTGGCATCGCCCACGCCGGGCGTGCGGCGCAGCTCATCCAGGATGTTGATGGTGACGAAGTTCGACAGGAACAGCGCGTCGCGCGACCTGTCCGGCGAATAGACGCTGACCACGTACAGCAGCGCCGCCGACTGCTTCTTCACCGACACGCCCGACCGCTGCACTTCCTGCGGCAGCTTGGCCATGGCCAGCTGCACGCGGTTGCTGACATTCACGGTGTTGATGTCGGGGTCGGTGCCGAGTTCGAAGCTGACGGTCAGGGTGTAGCTGCCGTCATTGCCGGCGACGCTGCGCATGTAGATCATGCGGTCCACGCCGTTCACCTGGCTTTCGATCGCCTGCGCCACGGTGCTTTCCACCACCGCGGCGGAGGCGCCGGGGTAGCGCGCGGTCACCTTGACCTGCGGCGGCACGATATCGGGGTACTGCGCCAGCGGAATGCCCAACAGCGCCACCAGGCCGGCCACGACCGTGACAATGGCAATGACGATCGCCAGGCGCGGGCGATCGACGAAGATGCGTGACATGACTGGTTCCTAGCCGCGAACCGCCGGTGTCGCCGGACTGGCCTGCACGGGGGCGTTGGGCCGTACTCTTTGCAGCCCATCCACGATCACCTGCGCGCCTTCGCTCAGGCCCTCCTCGATGGTGATGTCGGCGCCGATGGCGCGGCCGACTTTCACCCGCTTCGGCACCGCGCGCCCGCCCTCGACCACGAACACGAAGGCGCCGGACTGGTCGGCCAACAGCGCCGCCTGGGGGATCAGCAGCGCGCGCTGCGGCTCGGCGCCCTCGATCGAAACGTTGGCGAATTCGCCGTCCACCAGCGCGCCGTCGGGGTTGGGGATGCTGGCGCGGATCGTCAGCGTGTCGGTGCCGCGATCGACCTGCACATCGACGAAGTTCACCCGCCCCGCATGCGGGTACACGCTGCCATCGGCGCGCGTGACGCGGATCAGCACCTGCGCCTGCGCGTTGCTGGGGTCAGGGCCGTGCTTGCGCTGGTAGTCGATGACCACGCGCTGCGGCACCGGGAAATACACGTGCATCGGATCGACCGACACCAGCGTTGCCAGCACGCCGGACTCGGGGCTGACCACATTGCCGACCGAATAGGCCGAACGCCCGATGCGCCCGGCAAAGGGCGCGGTGATGCCGGTATAGGACAGGTCGATGCGCGCCTTGGTCAGCGCCGCCTCGGCTTCCTTCACCGCGGCCGTGGCGTTGCCCAGGTCGGCAATGCGCTGGTCCAGCGTGGCCTGCGGGATGTTGCGGGTCGCCACCAGCTCGCGCCCGCGATTCACCTGCAGCGTGGCGTTGGCCAGCGTGGCCTGGGCGCTGGCCAGGCTGGCTTCGCGCTGCGCCACGATCGCCTGGAAGGGCGGCTGTTCGATCACGAACAGCGGCGCGTCCTTGGCCACGTTCTGGCCTTCGGTGAACAGCCTGGCTTCCAGGAAGCCGGTGACGCGGGCGCGCAGCTGCACCGTATCGACCGCGTTGATCCGCCCGACCACGTTGCTGGTGGGTGTTACGTCGCGCAGGCTTGCCACCACCGTGCCCACCGCGGGGGCCGGCGGCGCGGGGGCCTGGGCCAGGGCGGGACCGGCCAGCACCAGTGCCGCGGCCATCAGGATTCTTCGCACGCGGTCTCTCCGTCCAGGGTCGCAGGGTTATTCGGGCAGCGCTTGCAGGCGGTAGACCAGGCGCACGGTCGGGTCGCTCCAGGCGCGGTCGCCGAACCATTTCGTCACGATGTCGCCGATCGCGCCGGTGCGGTACAGCGACGAAAGCGCCCGGTCCGCCACCACGCGCAGCCGCCGTTCGCCAGGGGGAAGTGCCAGCGCGTATGGCTCGAAGCTCAGCGGCGTGCGGCTGATCGCGATCAGGTCCTGGGCGCCGCGCGCGAACATCTGCGCCAGGATGATCTCGCGGTCGGCGGCATAGGCATCGACGGCACCGGACAGGATCGCGTCGATCGCCAGGTCGTGGCTGTCGAAGCCCACCGCGATCGACCGGCCGGGCGTGGCGTTCAGCGCCTCGCGCAGCGTGCTTTCGGCGGTGCTGCCGCGCAGCACGCCGATCCGCCGCGGCAGCTCGGTTTCGTCGCCCAGCGCCAGCGGGCTGTCGCGCCGCACCGCCAGCACCTGGCCGGTCAGGAAGGTCACCAGGGTGAATTCCATGCGCTCGCGGCGCGACAGCGTTTCGGTGGTCGCCTCGCACAGAATGTCGGCCCCGCCCTGTTCGATCACCTGAAGCCGCGTCGCACCGGTCACCGGCACGAAGCGGGGTGTGACCGGGCGATTGAGCCGCAATGCGGCCTCGGCCACCACGGCGCGGCACAGATCGACCGAGAAGCCTTCCGGTTCGCCCGCGGGGCCGGTGAAGCTGAAGGGGGGTGCGTCGGCGCGCACCGCCAGGCGGATTTCGCCGGTCCGCGCGATGCGGTCCAGCGCATCCTCGGCACGGGCGGAAACCGGCGCCGCGATGGCCAAGGCCAGCAGCAACGGGGCCAGCAGCAGCGCGGCCCGCCGCGGCAACCTGCCCATGTCGATCTCCCGTGCCCAGAATTCGTTCAGGTTCGTGCCAGGGAACCATATCGGCCCGCCCGTTGCCAGCCCTGAATTGCCGCGCCATCTAGGCTTCATGGCGCCGCTGATCCGCACCGACCCCGCCGACCCGCGCCTGACCCAGGCCGTTGCAGGCATCGACCACACCGGGGCGCCGGCGGAAAGCCGCGTGCCCGTGGAACGCGCGCTGACCATCTATCTGAACGGCACCGAGATCGTCACCGCCATGACGATCGGCGACCATCCGGAGGAACTGGCGCTGGGCTTCCTGCTGAACCAGGCCATGCTGCCCGATGCGTCCGCCGTCACCAGCATCGACCACGACGAGGAGCTGGCCGTGGTGGTGGTGCGCACGGCCGAGGAGACCGACTTCCAGGCGAAGTTGCGCAAGCGCACGCAGACCAGCGGCTGCGCCCAGGGCACCACCTTCGGCGACCTGATGGAAAGTTTTTCGGGCGTGCAGCTGCCCGCGACCAGGCTGCACACCAGTGACCTCTATGCGCTGACGCATGCCATCAACACCATGCCGTCGATCTACCTGGAAGCGGGCGCGATCCATGGCTGCGTGCTGGCGCAAGGGCCGCGCGTGCTGGCCTATCTGGAGGATGTCGGCCGCCACAACGCGGTGGACAAGATCGCCGGCTGGATGGCGTTGAACCGCGTGCCGGCCGGCGACAAGCTGCTGTACACCACGGGTCGCCTGACCTCGGAGATGGTGATCAAGACCGTGCGCATGGGCGTGCCCATCCTGGTGTCGCGCTCGGGGTTCACGGCGTGGGGGGTCGATCTGGCCCGGCAGGCCGGCCTGACCCTGATCGGAAGGGCCCGCGGCAAACGCTTCCTGGCGCTGTCGGGGGCGGAGCGGATCGTGTTCGACGCCGAGCCCGGCTATGCGCTGGAGGAAGCGGCGGCGCATCGCCGCAAGGGTGCCGCTGATGACTGAACGCACGGTGGGCGTGCTGCTGGCCGGCGGCCTGGCGCGTCGCATGGGTGGCGGCGACAAGGCGCTGGTGCGAGTCGCAGGCCGCACCCTGCTGGATCACGTGATCGAACGCCTGCGTCCGCAGGTCATGGGCATGGCGCTGAACGCCAACGGCGATGCGGCGCGCTTCGCGCCGTGGGGGCTGCCGGTGTTGCCCGATGACGTGCCGGACAATCCCGGCCCGCTGGCCGGCGTGCTGGCCGGCCTGGCCTGGGCGCGCGCGCAGGGTGCCGCCTGGGTCGTGACGGTCGCCGCCGACACGCCGTTCATCCCGCGCGACCTGGTGGCGCGGCTGCATGCGGTACGGGGCGCGTATCCGGTTGCGGTGGCATGCTCCGGCGGGCGTACGCAGCCCACCGTGGCGCTCTATGCCGCGTCGCTGGAGACCGATCTGCGCGCGGCGCTGGCCGCCGGCGAACGCAAGATCGACCGCTGGACCGCACGCCATGGCGAGGGTCGTGCCGACTGGCCGGAAGCACCGGTTGATCATTTCTTCAATGTGAACACGCCCGAGGATGTGGCGAGCGCCGAAGCGCTTGCATCACGGGTTGATGCCGCCGCATAAGGCTCGAAACAGGGAGCAATGCCATGCAGTCTTTCCTGATCGCCTTGGGTGTCGCGGCGCTGATCGCCGTTGGCGTGGCGTTCGTGCTGGACACGCGCGTGCAGCAGACCGCCGAGGTCGCGTTCAGCACCACGGCCGTGCGGCTGTAGGCGGCCTGCGGCGTAAGGGGGCGCGCGGCGCGGCCGAAGGCGCCCCCCACCCTCAGCTCCGATAAAAAACCGTCGGCAGGTACAGCACCATCGCCGGCCACCAGGTCACCAGCGCCAGGCTCGCCAGCAGCGGCAGCAGGAAGGGCAGCACCGCCGCCGTCGTGCGCTCGAAGCTCAAGCCCGAGATGCGCGACAGGATGAACAGCACCATGCCCACCGGGGGTGTCAGCAGGCCGATCATCAGGTTCAGCACCATGATCACGCCGAAATGCACCGGATCGACGCCCACTTTCGTCACCAGCGGCAGCAGCACCGGCACCAGGATGGTGATGGCGGCGATGGTCTCCATGAAGCAGCCCACCACCAGCAGGAATAGGTTGATCAGCAGCAGCAGCAGGTTGCGATCGGTGGTGAGGGAGAGCACGGCTTCGGCGATCGCCTCGGTGACGCGGGTGGTGGTGATCAGCCAGCCGAAGATGCTGGCGCCGGCCACGATCATCAGCACGATGGCGCTGGTCTCGATCGTTTCCATGGTCACGCGCACCAGCCGGCGCACCCCCATGGTGCGATAGACGAACACCCCGATGAACAGCGCCCAGGCGGTGGCGGCGATCGCGGCCTCGGTCGGCGTGAAGGCGCCGCTGGTCATGCCGCCGATCAGGATCACCGGCGTCATCAGCGGCAGGAAGGCCCGGACGAAGCTGCGGCCGATCCTGGCGAAGCTGAAATCCGTGTCGCGCGGAAAGCCGCGGCGGTGCGCATACCAGGTCACCATCGCCATCATGCACAGCGCCATCACCACACCCGGGATCAGGCCAGCGGCGAACAACTGCCCGATCGAGGCATTCGCCATCACGCCATAGATCACCATGGGCAGGGATGGCGGGATGATCGGGCCGATGGTGGAACTGGCCCCCGTGATGCCCACGGCGAATTCCATGTCGTAGCCGTGGTCGCGCATCGCCTTGATCTCGATATTGCCAAGGCCCCCCGCATCGGCCACCGCGGTGCCGCTCATGCCGGCGAAGATCACGCTGCCGACCACGTTCACGTGGCCCAGCCCGCCCCGCATCCAGCCCACCAGCGTGAGCGCGAAGGCATACACGCGCTCGGTGATGCCGGCCGAGTTCATCAGGGACCCGGCCATGATGAAGAACGGAATGGCCAGCAGCGGGAAACTGTCGATGCCGTTGGCCATGCGGTGCGCCACCACCAGCGCCGGCAGGTCGCCGGACAGCACCACGTACAGCAAGGATGAGCCGCCCAGCGCCACCGCCACGGGGGCGCCGACCAGCAGCAGGATCAGGAAGGACAGGCCCAGCAGCAGCGTCACAGCCGCGCATCCGTGACATGGGCCGTGCCCTGGAAGCGGCGCCACACGAAGATGCCGAAGCGGAACGTGGTCAGCGCCAGGCCGAAGCACACCGCGCCGTATACGATCGCCAGCGGCGCATCGATCACCACCATGGGCTGGAAGCGCATGACGTCCGCCACCTGGAACGCCAGCGCGGTCAGCACCGCAAAGAACAGGGTGGACACCAGGCCGACCAGCAGGATGGCATAGCGCCGGGCGCCCGGCGGCAGCGCGGCGGCGAACATCTCGATGGCGATGTGGCTGCCGCGGCGGGCGGCCAGCGCGCTGCCCACGAAGCCCACCGCCATCAGCAGGTAGCGGGCGATCTCCTCGGTCCAGGCCACCGAATCATTCAGCACGTAGCGGCTGAAGAACTGCAGGAACACCACGCCCGCCAGCACCCAGAACAGCGCGAAGGCGAACCAGTCCTCGAGCCGCCAGTCGCCCGGCGGCTCGGGGGCTTCCTCCTCGTGGAAGAGGGTTGCTTCGTCGCCTTCGGTCAATTCGTCGCCGCGCGCAGCGCCTGAAGGCGATCGTAGTGCTCGCGCGTCCAGCCGGCACCGGCCTGGGCATCGTTGTGCAGCGGTGCGGCCACCTCGCGGAAGGCAGCGCGGTCGGGGCGGGTCACGGTGCGCCCCTGCGCCTGGAACCAGGGCGGCAGCTCCTGCTCGCTTTTGCGGATCGCATCGGTCGCGCGGTTGGCGGCCTCGCGCCAGACTTCCTCGAATACCTTCTTGTCGGCGTCCGACAGGCGTCGCCACAGCCCGCCCGAGGCGATGGTGACCAGGCTTTCGGTGATGTGCGCGGTCAGCGCCAGGTGCGTCTGCACCTCGTAGAACTTCTTGGCCTGGATGGTCGGCAGCGGGTTCTCCTGGCCATCGACGGTGCCGTTCTGCAGCGCCAGGTAGACCTCGGCGAAGGCGATGGGCGTGGCATTGGCGCCGACGCTGCGGGCAAACATCAGGTACAGCGGCGCCTGCGGCACGCGCAGCTTCATGCCCCGCATGTCGGCTGGCGTCATGATGGGCTTGTTCGACGTGACGTGGCGTTCGCCGTAATAGGTCATCGCCAGGATGCGGTGGTTGGTGGCGCGGTCGTAGCCGGCGGCCAGTTCGCGGAACAGGTCGCTTTCGCGATAGGCGCGCCAGTGGTCGAAATCGCGGAACATGTAGGGCGCATTGCTGACCGCGATCGGCCGGAAGCGGCTGCCGGCAAAGGCGGTGCCGGTGTAGATCATGTCGATCGTGCCCAGCGCCAGGCCTTCGTTGATGGCCGGTTCGTTGCCCAGCGCGCTGGCGGGGAACACTTCCAGGTTCCAGCGATTGGCGGTGCGCGCCTTGATCTGCTCGGCCGCCCACAGCGCCTCGGTGTGGTAGGGCTCGGCCACCTCGTACACGTGCGCAAAGCGCAGCCGGGTCTGCGCGTCGGCCGGCACGGCGAAGGCAAGGGCCGCGGCGGCGGCCAGCAAGGCGCGGAACATGGCGGTTCTCCCTGGGCAGGTCTTGTTGCAGGGATGATGGCCGCGATGCAGTCGATCGCGCAACGTCGCCGTGTCAGCGCTGGCGCAGCGCCCGCCAGCGGCCGGGGCTTTCGCCCACCGCGGCGCGGAACGCCACGCTGAACTGGGCCTGGCTGCCGAAGCCCGAGGCCAGCGCGACCTGTGCCAGCGATTCCCCGCTGTCCTGCAGCAGCCGCATGGCATGCGCGATGCGCCGCGCCGTCAGGTAGCGGTACGGCGGCTGGCCGGTGCAGCGGCGGAAGCAGCGCGCGAAGTGGAACGCGCTGACGCCGGCCGCGGCGGCGATCTCGGCCAGGCCGATGTCCTCGGCCAGGTGCGCCTCGATGTAGTCCAGCGCGCGGCGCAGCCGCACCGGCGCGATGCCGACATGCGGCGGCGGCGGCTCAAAGCCGGCGGCGCGCAGCAGCCGCGCCGCCAGCATCGCCAGCACGCCATCGGTCAGCAGCGCGGCCACCGGGCCGGGGGTGGCCGCCTCGTGCCAGAGCTGGTCGATCAGGGCGGCGATGGCAGGATCCTCGAAGGCCAGCCGGTCCACCAGCGGATCCAGCACGCCCGCATCCGGCGCGCCGGCGGCGACCAGCAGGCTGCCGATCCGCCCCGACTCGAAGCTGGCCACGCGCAGGTGGTGCGGTGCGGCCATCTCCACCGGCAGTTCCAGCGCGGGCGGCGTCAGGCTGAGCGCGCCGGGCGGCTTTTCGCCCACATGCCAGCGATCGCCGACCTGGCGGCGCAGCTGGCCCGATGGCGCCACCGAAACGCTGATGCGCCATTCCGACAGCGCCGGCACGACCAGCGCCTGCGCCGGCTGGCGCAGGTCCACGATGCCCACGCCCTTGGCCACCACGGCGCGATGCTCCTGCGCCACGGTAGCGAAGCCGGTGCTGCGGCAGAACGCCGCGAAGGCGGGCAGCCGGCGCGGACTCATCGGCGGCTGCCGTCGGACAGGTGGTGTGCCGCATGCATGCGCCGGTACATCGCGCGGGTCTCCCGTGCGCCCCCGCGCCGGCCGGCGGACCAACCGCGGCATCAGCAGGGGCTCGGGCAACAATTCCTGGCGCGTTGGGCCACGGTTCCGTCCGCGGCGTGAACGACTGCCGTGCGCCGCACGCGCGAAACCAATGGGGCCGCCGGCGCGAACCACACCTCGCAAGATTCCCAAAACCGGCCGCAAGCCAACGAAAGAGAAGCTGCCGGCGACAGGGCAAACATGCCCATGGGGTCGGGGCGGCAAACCGGAACAGGTGTTCGGCAGCGTCACCCCGGTTTCGCGTCTCGAGTTTCCGAGCCAAGCCACAACAAAGGACCTGTACGCCATGAAGACGCTTCTTGCGGCCACTGCCGTGGCCCTTGCCATGACCACCGCCGCGTTCGCCGCCGATGCGCCGCAGCGCCACAGCCTGAACCGCGCCTCGACCACCGATCAGATCACCGGCGTGGTGGTGGAAGGCAACTCGGTGGTGCTGGTGTATGGCGGGGCCAACATGGCATCGGCCAGCCAGGCGCTGCGCATCACGCCGAACGGCAATAAGATCGACCTGACCTACGACACGCCGGCCGCGCTGAACGTGCGCGCCACCGGCACGCCGGTGATGATGATGAACGCCGGCGGGCGTCAGTTCCCGATCTACAACGTCGGCGGCCAGTAGCCTCCGGCAGCCCGCGCGTGGCGGTGCCGGCCGCCACGCGCTGCTTGCCCAGGCAGGCCCCGGTCTGCGACGCTGCCGCACCCCGTTGCAGGAGTGTGGCCCATGCGTCGTGTTGTCGGCCTTGCCGCTGCCCTGGCCTGCGCCGTGCCGGCGCTTGCGCAATCTCCCGCGGCCCCGCTGCCGTACACGCCGCATTTGGTGCGCACGCCCGATGGCCTGGCCATCAGCGCGCAGGAATGGGGCAACCCCGGCGGCCCCGCCATCCTGTTCATCCACGGCTACGCCCAGGCCGGCATGAGCTGGACCAGGCAGGTGACCGACCCCGCACTGGCCGCGCGCTTCAGGATGGTGACCTACGACCTGCGCGGCCACGGCAACAGCGACAAGCCTGTCGGCAACGAATGGTACCGCGAGGGCCGGCGCTGGGCCGACGAGGTGAAGGCCGTGATCGACACGATCGGCCTCAGTCGCCCCGTGCTGGTGGGCTGGAGCTATGGCGGGCGCGTGATCGGCGACTACCTGACGCAACACGGGCAGGCGGCGATTTCCGGCATCAACTTCGTCGGCGCCGTCACCAGCACGGCCGACCCGCAGCGCTTCGGCACCGCTGCCGGCCTGCTGGGCGGCGCGACATCGGATGACCTGGCCACGGGCGTCCGCGCCATCATCGCCTTCCTGCGTGCCTGCTTCGAAGTGCAGCCGACCCAGGCCGAGTTCGAGACCATGCTGGCCTTCAACAGCATGATGCCGCGGCATGCGCGGATCGGTCTGGTGGGCCGCACCGCGGACTACGAGGCGCCGTTCCGCGCGCTCGGCATCCCGGTGCTGGTGACGCATGGCGAGAAGGACCAGGCGGTGCGGCCCACCATGGGCCGCTACACGGTCGAGGCGATCCCGGGCGCACAGGCCAGCTTCTACGAGAACATCGGCCACAGCCCGTTCTGGGAAGACGCGCCCCGCTTCAACCGCGAGCTGGCTGCGCTGGTGGCACGCGCGGCGCGGTGAGTGGCGTCAGCCCCCCATCGCGGCGAAGGTCGCACGCATGCGGGCAATGTCGGGCGCGCGGCCGGTGAACAGACGGAACGCATCGGCCGCCTGGTGCACTGCCATGCCGCCGCCATCCAGCACGCGGCAGCTTTTCGCGCGGGCGGCTTCCAGCAGCGGCGTTTCCAGCGGGAAATAGACGATCTCGGCCACCCAGTGGCGGGCCTGCAGCAGCGCGGGATCAAGCGGCAGGCCAGGGTGCGCCGCGGTGCCGGTGGGCGTGGCGTGCACCAGGCCATCCGCCTTCGCCATCGCCGCCGCCAAGCTGGTGCCGGCCACCGCGCGGGCCGCACCGAAGCGGGCGCAAAGGTCGTTGGCCAGGGTGCTCGCGCGGAGAAAATCGGTGTCGAACAGGGTAAGCTCCCGCACCCCGGCATGCAGCACGGCATGCGCCACCGCAGCCCCCGCGCCGCCGGCGCCAAGCTGCACCGCGCGGGCAAGGGCCACGCCCGCCAGCCCCTCGCGGAAGCTCGCGCCGAAGCCGGAACAGTCGGTGTTGTGGCCCACGCGCTCGCCACCCTGAAACACCACGGTGTTGACCGCGCCCAGTGCGGCGGCCTCGTCACTCAGCCGATGCAAAAGCGGGATCACCGCCTGCTTGCAGGGATGCGTGATGTTGAGGCCCTGGAAGCCCAGGCGCTCGGCCGCCAGCAGCAGGTCCGGCAGCGCGCCGGCATCCAGCCCCAGCGCCGAAAGGTCGATGCGGCGATACACGCAGCGCATACCCTGGGCCTCGGCCTCGGCCATGTGCAGCGCGGGCGTGCGCGACAGCCCGATGCCGGCGCCGATCAGGCCCAGCAGCAGGCCGTCCGTGGCGAAGCTGGCGAGAGGGGTGTGCATTTCTGGCATCCGGGCTGTGCTGGTGAGGGCCATAGATTTTCCGCTTGCACAACTTTTAACTAACCGTTACGTTCAAGTCAATCGCAGCGTCACCAAGCCCGCTGCTGCTACCATCGGAAACAGCGTCCAGTCCGCAAAGGCAGATCGTCATGACCATGCTCTCCCGTCGTTCATTCGGTGCGTTGGCGCTGGGCGCGGTGGCCGCGCCCAATCCTTTCGGGTCGGGCGTGCTGGCCCAACCCGCCTATCCGACCCGACCCATCACCCTGGTGGTGTCGTGGGCGCCGGGCGGGTCCACCGATTTCGTCACCCGCGTGCTGGCGCAGAAAATGACCAGCGAGCTCGGCCAGCAGGTGCTGGTGGATAATCGCCCCGGCGCCAGCGGCACCATCGGCCATGCCAGCGTGGCCCGCGCCCGGCCCGATGGCTACACGCTGCTGATGGGCGTGAACAGCACCTATGCCATGGCGCGCCACCTGTTCCCGCAGCGCGGCTACGACGACGAAAAGGCGTTCGTGGGCATCGGCCGGGTTGCCACCACGCCGATCTTCCTGTGCATCAACCCGAAGCTGGCACCGACCACGCTGGCGGCCTTCGTCACACTCGCCAAGGCCAACAAGGGCAAGTTCAGCTATGCCAGCAGCGGCGCCGGCAGCAGCGCCCACCTGGCCACCGAGCTGTTCCTGCGCATGGCCGATATCGACGTGCAGAACATCACCTACCGTGGTGGCGCGCCGGCGGTGCAGGCGCTGATCTCGGGCGAGGTGGAAATGGCCTTCGTGGATGCCGTGACCGCGCTGCCGCTGATCGCGGGCGGGCAGATCAGGGCGCTGGGCGTATCCTCGCCGGCGCGGGTTTCGCTGGCGCCGACCGTGCCCACGATCGATGAGCAGGGCTTTGCCGGCTACGAATGCGCCAGCCACTTCGCGCTGCTGGCCCCGGCCGCCACGCCCGACCCGATCGTGCGCCGGCTGCACACCGCCATGTCCACCAGCATGGCCTCGGCCGAGGTGATCGAGAAGCTGGCCGCCAATGCCATCTTCCCCGAGGTCGGCACGCCGGAGGCCTGGCCCGCGTACCTGGCCGCCGAAAGCGCCAAGTGGGGCGAGGTGATCCGCACCCGCAACATCGTGCTGGAGTAGCGTTGTGGGTTTGCCGATCCGGCAGGGTCGGCGGCGACGGCCTTCGGGAGAGCAACCATGAACGACATGCCGGAATTCCGCCCGCCCGCGCCGGGCACGCAGCCGCCCTACGATGCCGCCACCTACCGCAGCACCGGGCTGCGCCACCCCAAGCGCCCCCTGCTGCGCGTGCCGCACACGGTCACGGAACTGTCCGGCCCCCGCTTCGGGCCCGAAAAATTCCCGCCCACCGCCGACCTCACCAACGGCGCCGCGGTGGGCGAGCGCATCATCGTGGCCGGCCGCGTGACCGACGAGGATGGCCGCCCGGTGCCGCGCACCATGATCGAGCTGTGGCAGGCCAATGCCGCCGGCCGCTACGACCACGCGGGCGATACGCACGACGCGCCGCTTGACCCCAATTTCCACGGCAGCGGCCGCGTCTTCACCGACGATGCTGGCCGCTACCGCTTCGTCACGATCAAGCCCGGCGCCTATCCGTGGCGCAACCACCACAATGCCTGGCGGCCGAACCACATCCATTACTCGCTGTTTGGGCCCGGCTTCGCCACGCGGCTGATCACCCAGATGTATTTCCCTGGCGATCCGCTGCTGGCGCTCGATCCGATCTTCATGGCCACACCGGACGAAGCGGCGCGCGACCGGTTGATCTCGACCTTCGACCTCGACATCACGCAGCCGGAAACCGCGCTGGGCTACCGTTTCGACGTGGTGCTGCGCGGACGTGGCGCGACGCCGTTCGAGGCTCCCGAAGGCAAGGGTGCGCATTGATGCCCGCCGCCACCGCCAGCCAAACGATCGGGCCCTACTGGCACCTGCTGGAAGATCCGTCACTGGCCGACCTGCTGCGCTTCGGCGCGGCCGGCGATCGCATCACGGTATCGGGCACCATCACCGACGGCGCCGGCGCGTTGGTGACCGATGCCTGCGTGGAGTTGTGGCAGGCCGATCCGCCCGCGACCGATAGCTTCCCCGGCTGGGGCCGCAGCGCCACCGACCAGGCCGGCCGCTTCCGCTTCACCACGCTGAAGCCCGGCCCGGTGCCCGGCCGCGGCAACACCCTGCAGGCGCCGCATTTGGCCATCGCCATCCTGGCGCGGGGGCTTACCAAGGCGCTGGTGACCCGCGCCTACTTCCAGAACGAGGCGCTGAACGCCGGCGACCCGGTGCTGTCCTCGATCGAGGATGCATCCGCCCGCGCCACGCTGATCGCGGCCCCGGACGGGCCGCATGCCTGGCGGTTCGACATCCGGCTGCAGGGCGGCAGCGAAACCCAGTTCCTGGACGTGTGATGGCGCAGCCCTGCATCATCTCGGTTGCCATCACCGGCAGCGTGCCGCGCAAGCAGGACAACCCCGCGCTGCCGGTCACGGTGGCGGAGCAGGTCGAAAGCACGCACGCCGCCTTCGAGGCGGGTGCGACGCTGGTGCACATCCATGTGCGCAACGACGACGAAACCCCCAGCAGCGACCCCGAGAAATTCGCAGCCGTCCAGGAGGGTATCCGAAAACACTGCCCCGGCATCATCGTGCAGTTCAGCACCGGCGGGCGGGGCCGCGCACTGGAAGCCCGCGGTGCCATGCTGCACCACCGGCCGGACATGGCGAGCCTTGCCACCGGCAGCGTGAACTTCCCCACCATCGTCTACGAAAACCCGCCAGCCTTCGTGCGCGACCTTGCGACCTCCATGCGCGACAAGGGCATCAAGCCCGAGATCGAGATTTTCGACCTCGCCATGCTGTACAACGCGGCCGACCTGATGCGGGAAGGCCTGATCCCGGCGCCGCTGCATGTGCAGTTCGTGTTCGGCGTGAAGCACGCCCTGCCCGCGCGCCGCGCCGTGCTGGAATTCGAGCTGGCGCAGCTGCGTGAGGTGATGCCCGACGCCACCTGGACCGCCGCCGGCATCGGCAAGGACCAGCTGACCCTGAACCGCTGGGCGCTGGAGTTGGGCGGCCATGTGCGCACGGGGCTGGAGGACAACATCCGCATGGACCGTGACACGCTGGCGCCGTCCAACGCGGCCCTGGTCGCGCGCGTGGCGGGCCTATGCGCCGAGTATGGCCGGCCGGTGGCCACGCCCGCCCAGGCGCGGAAAATGCTGTCGCTGCCGGCGGCATGAGCCAGGCGGCGCCACCCCCTCCCCGACCCTCCCCCGCTTCGCGGGAGAGGGGGAAGCAAGAGCTGGTCGCTTTCTGCTCCCTCTCCCGCGAAGCGGGGGAGGGTCGGGGAGGGGGCGGGGGAACCCACACACCCCATGCCTGACCAGCGCCGCGGCATCGCAACCGTCTGCCTGTCCGGCAGCCTGCCCGACAAGCTGGAGGCCGCCGCCCGCGCCGGCTTCGACAGCGTGGAAATCTTCGAGCCCGACCTGCTGGCCTTCGACGGCACGCCCCAGGATGTGCGCCGCCTGTGCGAGGACCAGGGCCTGGCGATCTCCATGCTGCAGCCGTTCCGCGATTTCGAGGCGATGCCGGAACCGCAGCGCGCGCGAAACCTCGACCGCGCGCGGAAAAAATTCGAGGTGATGCAGGCGCTGGGCACTGGCCTGCTGCTGGTGTGCAGCAACGTGCAGGACGCCTGCGCCGACGATCCCGCCCGCGCCGCCGCCGACCTGCATGACATGGCAGCCTTGGCGCAGGCCCAGGGGCTGCGCATCGGCTTCGAGGCGCTGGCCTGGGGCCGCCACACCAACCGCTGGCGGCAGGCGTGGCAGATCGTGCGCGGGGCCGATCACCCCGCGCTCGGCCTGGTGCTGGACAGTTTCCATACGCTTGCGGTCGGCGATGATCTTGCGGGCCTGTCCGACGTGCCCGCCGAAAAACTGTTCTTCGTGCAGCTGGCCGATGCGCCGAAACTCGCGCAGGACGCGCTGAGCTGGAGCCGGCATTTCCGCAATTTTCCAGGCCAGGGCGAATTGCCGGTGGCGGATTTCGTGCGCGCGGTCACCGCCGCCGGCTACACCGGCCCGCTCTCGCTCGAAGTGTTCAACGATGCGTTTCGCGCCGCCCCCGCGCGTAGAATCGCGACCGATGCGATCCGCGCGCTGGCCTGGCTGGATGGCGAAACCGGCGCCGCCCCATTGCCGGCGCCGCCGAAACTGCTGGGCATGGAATTCCTGGAATTCGCCGTTGATACCGCAAGTGGTGCCGAGCTCGCCGGCATGCTGCGTGGGCTTGGCTTCCGCCATGCGGGGTCGCATCGCAGCAAGGCGGTCGAGCTGTATCGCCACGGCGGCATCAATTTCGTGCTGAACGCCGAGCCGGACACCACCGCATCCTGGCATTTCGAGCGGCACGGCCCTTCGGTGTGTGCCATCGCGCTTGCGGTGGACGATTCTGCGCGCGCGCTTACCCGCGCCGATGCCCTGCACGTGCCGATCTGGCAGGAGCGCGTGGGCGAGGGCGAGCGCAGCCTGCCGGCGGTGCGGGCCCCCGATGGCACGCTTGTGTTCCTGGTCGAGCCTTCGGCCTCCGGTGCCGATCCCTATGCCGCCGACTTCACGTTGGTGCCGGGCCAGGATGCGGGCGGGCTCACGCGCATCGACCATATCGCCCAGGCGCTGGAGCCGGGGCAGATGGAGGGGTTCGTGCTGTTCTGGCGCGCCATGTTCGGGCTGGCGCCGCAGCCATTGGTGGAACTGCCTGACCCGCACGGCCTGGTGCGATCCCGCGCGCTGGTGTCGGCCGATGGCGCGGTGCGCGTGACGCTGAACGAAAGCGAGGACCGCGCCACCGAAACCGGCCGCTTCGTGTCCGCCTTCGCGGGCGCGGGCGTGCACCACATCGCGCTGGAGGCGGCCGATCCCGGCGCCGTGCTGCACGCCGCGCAGGCGGCCGGCATCGAGACGCTGGGCATTCCGCCCAATTATTTCGACGACATCGATGCCCGCTTCGGCCTGGATGCGGCGCTGCTGGCCCGGCTGCGCGGCCAGGGCCTGCTGTACGACCGCGAGGCCTCGGGGGGCGCGCTGCTGCACGGCTACACCGGCGACTTCCAGGAAAAATTCTTCCTGGAAATCCTGCGCCGCGTCGATGGGTATCACGGCTTCGGCGCCGCCAATGCGCCGGTGCGCATCGCCGCCCAGGCGCGGAAAACTCAGCGCGCGGTCAGGTAGGCCACCACCATGTCGCCGATCATCGCCTCGTAGCCAGCGATGCGGGTCGGCTGGAACAGGTCGCCGGCGAAAGCGGCGCCCAGCGTCCAGCGATTGGCGCAGTAGAAATAGCCCAGGCCCGACAGCGCCACGTACAGCGCCACCGGATCGACGTCGGCCCGGAACAGTTTTTCGTCCCGCCCCTGGGCCAGCAGCCGGCCGATCTGGTCCAGCAGCGGGTTGTACAGCGCCGGGATCGCCTTCGACGCGCGGATGTGGCGGGCGCGGTGCAGGTTCTCCTCGTTCATCATGGCGACGATCTCGGGCCGTTCGCGAAAAATGCGGAACGTGTCGGTCACCAGGCGGCGCATGCCGGCGGCGGGGCCAAGGCCGGTCAGGTCGGTTGCGTCCTGCCGCGCGCGCAGCGCCGCATAGGTCGCCTCCATCGCGGTGCGGTACAGCGCCTGCTTCGACCCGAAATGGTGGAACACCAGGCCCTTGGCCACGCGGGCGCGGCGCGCCACCGCATCCATGCTGGTGCCGGCCAGGCCGTGCCGGGCGAACAGCGCCAGTGCCGCCTCCAGGATTCTTTCGCGGGCGGGGCGTGGCGTTCGTTGACGGGGCGGCATGGTTGCGGCACCCTGCACTTGACTGACCGGTCGGTCAATTCAGGAGTGAGGTATGCACGGCTCGGCGCGCATCGGCGTGGATGTCGGCGGCACCTTCACCGATGTGGTGCTGGCGCTGCCCGATGGCCGGCTGGCGGTGAACAAGACCACCACCACCCCAGCCGACCCCGGCGAGGGCGTGGCCGCCGGCATCGCCGCCGTGCTGGCAGAGACCGGCATCGCGCCCGCTTCGGTCAGCGAGATCGTGCACGGCACCACCGTGGGGTCGAACACCATCCTGCAGAAGACCGGTGCCCGCACCGGGCTGCTGACCACGCAGGGCTTCCGCGACGTGCTGGAAATCGGGCGCATCCGCACCCCCGGCATGTTCGACCTCTCCTGGAAGAAGCCCGAACCCCTGGTGCCCCGCCGCTGGCGGCGCGAGGCAACGGAACGCATGGCGCCCGACGGCAGCGTGGTGACCTCACTCGATCCCGGAAGCGTGCGTGACGCGGCAGCGTTCTTCCTGGCCGAAGGGATCGAGGCGGTGGCGATCTGCTTCCTGCACAGCTACCGCAACCCCGCCCACGAGCGCGAAGCCTTGCGCATCATGCAGGAAGCGGCGCCAGGAATCCTGCTGACCGCAAGCTGCGACGTGCTGCCGGAAATCAAGGAATACGAACGCAGCAGCACCGCCGTGGTGAATGCCTACCTGCTGCCGGCGATGCGCCAGTACCTGGCCCGGCTCAGCGCCCGCATGCAGGCACTTGGCATCACCGCGCCGGTGCAGGTGATGGCCAGCAGCGGCGGCATGATCGGGCTGGACGCGGCGCGCGACATGCCGGTGTTCGCGGTCGGCTCCGGCCCCGCCGGCGGCGTCACGGGTGCTGCCATGCTGGGCCCCGCCGCCGCCGCGCCCGACCTGGTGGCCTTCGACATGGGCGGCACCACCGCCAAGGCCGCCATCATCGAAGGCGGCGCCGCCGCCGTGGTCTCCGAATACGAGTTCCGCGACGGCATCAGCACGCCCAGCCGCTTCACCAAGGGTGCCGGCTACATGCTGAAGGTGCCCGCGATCGACATCGCCGAGGTCGGCGCCGGGGGCGGCTCGCTGGCCCGCATCGATGCGGGCGGGCTGCTGGTGGTGGGGCCGGAGAGCGCCGGCGGCTTCCCCGGCCCCGCCTGCTACGGCCACAGCACCACGGCGCCGACCGTGACCGACGCCAACATGGTGCTGGGTTACCTCAATCCCGCGGCGCTCGCCGGCGGCTCGCTGAAGGTCGATGCCGCGCTGTCGCATGCCGCGGTCGAGCGCAGCGTGGCGCGACCGCTGGGTCTTTCGGTCGCGGCGGCGGCCTTCGGCATCCGGGCCCTGGCCAATGCCGCCATGGCGCGCGCCATCCGTGCCGTCACGGTCGAGCGCGGGCGCGATCCGCGTGATCTCGCGCTGCTCGCCTTCGGCGGCGGCGGCCCGCTGCACGCGATCGATGTGGCGCAGCTGCTGGGCATTGCCCGCGTGCTGGTGGCCCCCGCGGCCGGCGTGTTCAGCGCGGGCGGCATGCTGGCGGCCGAAGCGCAGCACAGTTTTGTGCATCCCGTGCTGTTGCCGCTGGTCGAGTTCCACGACGCCGCCGCGGCCATGGACGGCATGGCGAAGGCCGGAAAGGCGGCGCTGTCCGCCGAGGGCCATGCCGCGCCGGAACTCCGCTTCAGCGCCGAGCTGCGCTACCTGGGCCAGTCGGGCGGCCTGATCCTGGCGCTGCCCGGCAATCGCTTCGATGCCGCGGCGATGGCGGCGGATTTCCACGCCCAGTACCGCGCCACCTTCGGCTATGCCGCCCCGCACGAGGCGGTGGAGCTGGTGGCGCTGCGCCTGGCGGCGGTGGGCCACGCGGCCGGGCAGCTCGATTTCGGCGCCGCGCGGCTGGATGCCCGCGCCATGCAGGGCGCGCACGGCACGCGCCTGGTGCGGTTCGACCGCGACGGCCCGCCTGTCGAGGCGCGCCTGGCGGCCCGCGGCGACCTGGCGGCCGGCCCGATCGAAGGCCCCGCCATCATCGAAAGCTACGACACCACCATCGCCGTGCCGCCGGACTTCATCGCCCGCAGCGCACCCGCCGGCATGGTCGAGCTCACGCATGTCTGACGCGCCGCACCTGCACACCGATCCCATCACCTTCGCGGTGATGAAGAACGCGATGGACGCGATCGTGGACGAGGTTGCCTATACGGTGATCCGCACGGCGCGCAGCGAGATCGTGAAGGACGTGATGGACTACTCCGCCGCCATCTGCGACGCCAAGGGCGAGATGGTGGCGCAGGCCAAGACCATCGCGCAGCACCTGGGCGCCATCCCGGAGGCGATGGCCGCGGTGCAGGCGAAGTTCGGCAACGCCCTCGCGCCCGGCGACGCGGTGATCATGAACGACCCCTATGCCGGCGGCATGCACCTGCCGGACATTTTTATGTTCTTCCCGGTCTTCGCCGATGATGCACGGCTGCTGGCCTGGGTGGTGGTGATCTGCCACCACACCGATGTCGGCGGGCGGGTGCCCGGGTCGAACGCCGCCGACAGCACGGAGATTTTCCAGGAAGGCCTGCGCCTGCCGCCGCTCAAGCTGTACTCGGCCGGCGCGGTGAACGAAACGCTGCGCGACATCATCGCGCTGAACGTGCGCGTGCCGGATCGCGTGCTGGGCGACCTGGGCGCGCAATACGCCGCCTGCCAGGTGGGTGCCCGCGAACTGGGCCGCCTGGCCGCGCGCCACGGCGCCAATGGGCTGCGCGCGCACATGGCCGGCCTGCTGGACTACGCCGAGCGCATGGCGCGGGCCGAGATTGCCACCTGGCCCACGGGCACCTACCGCTTCACGGATCACATCGACAGCGACGGGTTGTCCGACGCGCCGGTACCGCTCACCGTCGCGGTCACCGTGCCGGGCGACGGCACGCTGCGCGTCGATTGGGCCGGGTCGTCGCCGCAGGTGGTGGCGGCGATCAACAGCACGCTCAGCTTCACCAAGTCGAACACTTTTCTGTCGGTGCGCTGCGCACTCACTGGCGACGTACCGAACAATGCCGGCGTGTTCCGCTGCGTGCACGTCACCGCCCCCGAGGGCAGCGTGCTGAACCCGCGGTCACCCGCGCCGGTTGCCGCCCGCGCGCTGACGGGCTACCGCGTGATGGACACGATGTTCGGCGCACTCGCGCAGATCGTGCCAGAAATCATTCCGGCGGCGGGTGAGGGCGGCAATACGGTCGTTTGCCTAGGCGGCCTCAACCCCGACAACTCGCCCTTCATCATGGTTGACATGATCAGCGGCGCCTGGGGCGGCCGGCCCGACCAGGACGGGATCGAGGCCATCACCAACCCGTCGCAGAACCTGTCCAACACGCCCATCGAGGTGCTGGAGCGGCAGCACCCGGTGCGCGTGGAAAGCTATGCGCTGGTCGATGATTCCGGCGGCCCCGGCAAGTTCCGGGGCGGCATGGGGCTGCGGCGCAGCTACCTTCTGCTGGCCGATCGCGCCATGCTGCAACTGCGCGCCGATCGGCTGGTGTTCCCGCCCTATGGCCTGGCCGGCGGCGAACCGGGCGGTGCCGCGATGAACCGCCTGACCGACGCAGCCGGCACGCGCGACCTGCCGGGCAAGGTCACCATGATGCTGCGCAAAGGCGCGGTGCTGGAGCACCACCAGGCCGGCGGCGGCGGCCACGGCGCGCCGCACGCCCGCGACCCGCAGGCGGTGGCGCGCGACGTGTGGAACGGCAAGGTTTCGGTCGCGGCCGCGCGCACGCGCTACGCTGTGGCCGTGAACGCGATGGGCGAGATCGATGCGGCGGAAACCGCACGGCTGCGTGGCACACCAACAGGGGGAGTTCCGACATGATCATGCTTCGACGCGCGGCACTGGCCGCGGCCTTCACGCTGGTCGCCGGCGCCGCGACGGCGCAGGAACGCATCAGCGTGCGGCTCGATTTCTCGCCCTGGGGCGTGCACGCGGCGATGCATCTTGCGGAAGCGCGCGGCTGGTTCCGCGAAGCGGGCCTGGCGGTCGATGTGCAGGACGGGCGCGGCAGCGGCAACACGCTGCAGCTGGTGAATGCCGGCCAGGCCGATGTCGGGCAGATCCAGCTTGGCCTGATCGCCCAGGCGCGCGAGGCCGGCGCCACCGTGAAGTCGTTTGCGGGCTTCGGCCGCCGCACCGACCTTGCCGTGCTGGTCGATCGCGACGGCCCCATTCGCACCGTGCAGGATTTTCGCGGCCGGTCGCTGGTGGTGTTCGCGGCCAGCCCCTGGGCGCCGTTCATCGACGCCTGGCTGCGCGCGGGCGGGCTTGATCGCAGCACGGTCAACGTGCTGTTCGTCGATCCCGCCGCGCTGTGGGGCACCTATACCGCGAAGCGCGCCGACGGGCTGATGAGCACCACGCCCAGTGCCATTCCGGTGGCCGAGGGCCCGCGCCCCAGCCGCGCCGTGCAGGCCGAGGATGCGGGCATCGCGTTTCCCAGCTACGGCCTGATGGCAACCGAGGCGACCATCCGCGCGCGCGGTCCGGCGCTGGCCGCGCTGGTCGCCACGCAGCAGCGCGCCTGGGCGCATCTGCGCCACAACCCCGATGACGGCGCCATCGCCATCGCCCGCGCGCGCCCTGATGCGCGGCTGGATGCGCGCGTGCTGCGCGAGCAGATCAGGCTGACCATCGACTTCTTCGACACGCCGGCGACGCAGGGTCGCCCGATCGGCTGGCAGGCCGAGGAGGACTGGCAGAAGGCACTGCGCGCGCTGGAAGCCGCGGGCGCCGTGAAGCCGGGCTGGCAGGTCGCCAACTACTTCACCAACGACCTGGTGCGCTGAGCCGATGGCGCTGGCGGTCGAGGCCACCGGCATCGGCCGCCGCTACGGCGCGGTTGCCGCGCTGCACGACGTCTCGCTCGCGGTGCCGGAAGGCGCCTTCGTGTCGCTGCTGGGGCCGTCGGGCTGCGGCAAATCGACGCTGCTGCGCCTGATCGCGGGCCTTGATCGACCCAGCGCCGGCACGCTGCGCGTGAACGGCACGGTGCCGAACGAGCCGCCGCAGAACCTTGGCTTCGTGTTCCAGCGCGACGTGCTGCTGGACTGGCGCACGGTGCTGGACAACGTGCTGCTGGCCGCCGAGTTCGAGGGTGCCGATGCGCGGACACTGAAGCCCAAGGCGCTGGCGCTGCTGGACCGCTTCGGCCTGGCCGACCACGCCAATCGCCATCCCTGGCAGCTTTCCGGCGGCCAGCGCCAGCGCGCCGCGATCTGTCGCGCGCTGCTGATGGAACCAAGACTGCTGCTGATGGACGAGCCGTTCGGCGCGCTGGATGCCATGACGCGCGACGACCTGAACGTGGAGCTGGCGCGGCTGTGGCAGGCGGCGCGCCGTACCGTGGTGTTCGTGACTCATTCGATCGCGGAGGCGGTGTTCCTGTCGGACACGGTCGCCGTTATGTCCCGCGGGCCCGGCCGGGTGGTGGAAGTGTTCCCGATCGACCTGCCGCGCCCGCGCGCACTTTCGGTGCGCGACACGCCCGACTTCGCGCGCATCGTCGCCCGCATCCGGGGCGTGTTCACTGAACTTGGCGTGATGCAGGCCGCCTGAGATGACGCGCGGCCGGGATCTCATCGCCACGCTGGGCACGTTGCTTGGCATCGTGCTGGCGTGGGAGATCGCGGTGCATGTGCTGGCACCACAAGCCATCATCCTGCCCGCGCCCAGCCGCATCGCGCGCGAGTTCATCGACACGCCGGGCTATTTCCTGCGGCAGGCGCGTTTCACGCTCGGAACGACGCTCGCGGGCTTTCTGCTGTCCGTGGTGCTGGGCGTGGCGCTGGCGGTGGCGATCGTTTCCTCGCGCCTGCTGGACCGGCTGATCACCACCGTGCTGGTGGTGCTGAACAGCCTGCCGAAGGTGGCGCTGGCGCCGCTGTTCGTGATCTGGCTGGGCACCGGCATCGAACCGAAAATCGCCATCGCCGTGATGCTGGCGGTGTTCTCGATCGTCGCCGACGTGGCACTCGGCCTGCGCTCGGTCGATCCGGACGCGCTGGCGCTGGCCCGCGTGCATCGTGCCGGCGCCTGGCGCACGCTGTGGAAGGTGCGCTTTCCGAATGCGCTGCCGGCGCTGTTCGTGGGCATGAAGGTCGCCATCAGCTTCGCCCTGGTCGGCGCCATCGTCGGCGAGTTCGTGGGCGGGTCGGCCGGGCTGGGGCACGCCATCCTGATCGCGCAGGGCCAGTTCGACACGCCGCGCGTGTTTGCCGCCCTGGTCGCGCTGGCGATCATGGGCACCGCGCTGTTCTACGCGGTCGAGGCGCTGGAACGCGTGCTGCTGCCCTGGCACGTCTCGCAGCGCGCGCAGCACATGTGAAGACCCCGCCGCGCCCGGGCGCGGCGGGGTTCATCGCAGCTCCAATCAGCTGCGATAGGCGAAGTCGGGCAGCGCCTTCAGGCTGTCGGCGGTGGCACCCGGCAGCGTCAGCTTGTCGTCGCCGACCATGCGCAGCTGCTGGAACGGCACGGCCACCAGCTTGGCGCCGATGCCCAGGAAGCCGCCCACCGAAAGCACCGCCACCGGCACGCGTTCGTTGCGGGTGATGATCAGGTCGTCGATGCTGCCGATCTTGCGGTTGGCATCGTCGTACACGTCCATGCCCACGACCTTGCTGGCGCGCCAGCCGGACTGCATGGACACGACATCGACCTGCGTCACGGTCACGCCGGCGCTGCCCGGCGTCGGCTGGCCGGGTGCGGCGCCCTGCGTCATCGGCGCGCCCGGGGTGGGCGTGGATGGCGTGGTGGGGGCACTCGTCTGGGACAGTGCGGGCAGGGCCAGCAGCCCTGCCACGGCGGTGGCCTTCATCACATCACTGATGCGCATTCCTCGAATTCCTTTCCGGTGGTGCCGGCGTCCTGCCGGGTTCGGGGGCAGAACGCGGCGTTGTGCGTCGGGTTGCGCAGCCTCAGCGCCGCGCCGCGCTGAAAGCACGCAATGCCGCTTCCGCCAGCGAAAGCGTGTCGCCGCGCCGGGCCAGCGCCAGATCAAGCGCCGCACCGGCCAGCGGCACCGCGCGCAGCGCGCCTGCCAACGCGGCATCGCGCAGTGCCGCGGCTTCGCGCGCATCGGTGCGGCCGCGATGCCTTCCCGCCAGCAGCAGCATGACCGCCATCAGCGCCAGGTCGAATACCGCGAGCAGCAAGCCGATCCACGCCAGCGACAGCGACGGCGCCAGCGCGTACCAGGCGGCTACGTGCAACATGACCAGCGCGGCGCCGCCGAAAATCCCGGCGGCGCCGACACACATGGCGCGCCAGGCCATGGCCTCGGCGCGCGATTCCAGCACCAGGCCCTCGGCCTTCGCGGCCAGGCCAAGCAGCCGGAGGGTGGACATCAGCGGCGGAACAGCAGGCCGAGCAGGAAGCCCACGCCGCCGGCAATCGCGATCGCCGCCAGCGGCTGCGCCTGCACGCGTTCGCTGACCTGCTGCGCACCCCCTTCCACTTTCGCACGCGCGCTTTCGCCCATCGACTGGGCCTTGTCGACGACGGCGGTCAGCGCAGGCGTCACGGTATCGTTCATCAGTGTTTCCACCTGGTCGCGCAGCGCGCCGACGGGGTCGGTGGTTTCGCGGGTGGCGGTTCGGTTGGCCATGACGATGGTCCTTCGTTTCGGTTGCAACGCGCCGTCAACGCCGGCCCACGGCATGGGTTGCGCAACCCTTGCGCAGGACGGGCGTTCGGGTGGGCGTTGGCTTCACCGCATCGGAGTCTGCGTCATGCGTTCCATTCTGCTGTGGCTGCTCGGCGTGCCGATCAGCGTGATCGTGCTGCTGAACATCTTCAACATCCTGTAGCCGCGTCGCCCGCCATGACCGGTTTGCACGCCATGGGATTGCGGCAAACGAACCGGCGGTTCAGCGGGTGAACCGGCCTTTTCGCGCTGCCGCTATTCGCGCCGCCGCCATGAGTCTCCGGCGTGCAGGCGCAATCCTGGCAGTTGACGTCACCAGCATAAATTCCTAGAACGGGCCGGTCAAGGTTCGTCCTGCATGCAGGCAGCGGCCGGATCGCCGTTGCGCTGCCGATTGCCTTGCCGGACACTCCGGCACCAGACCATTCCAGCGCAGGAGAATGCCCGATGGCAAAGCGCGCGACTGCCCGGAAGCCGATCGCCAAGGCCAGGTCCCCGAAGGCAAAGTCCAAGCCCAAGGTGGCCGCCAAGCTGAAGCGTGGGGCGCCGGCGAAGCTGCCTTCCCGCCGGAAGACCGCGCCCAAGGCGGCCGCAGCCTTCCCCTCGCCGTTCCGCTCGAAGCGTGACTGGACCAGCTTCCTGTTCTGGCTGAACGACATCTCGCGCGCCGCCGGCGTCACCGTGCCGGAGCAGTTCCGCCCGGCGCTGGCGATGAACGATGGTGGGGGAGAGGGCGGTGGCGAAGGCGGCGATGGCGGCGGGGAAGGTGGCGGCGGCGGTGGCGAGGGCGGCGACGGCGGCGGCACCTGAGCGGTGCCGGATACTCACGCCGCAAAACTCACGGCAGGCCGGCGCGCCGCAACGCCGTGAACAGCACCTCGCGCTGCGCCAGGTAGTCGGGGCTGGCCGACATCGCCGTAGCACGCAGCCAGGCCTGCGTGACGCCGGCATCGCGATCGCGCAACTCGGCCAGCATGGCGCGTGCCTCGTCCAGCTCGTCGGTCAGCACCAGGGCGGCGATCAGGTGCAGTTCGCGCAGCGACCCCGGCACCAGCGCGCGATCGCCCTGCGCCCTGCGGAACGCATCGGCGCCGAAATCCTCGGCCTGGGCATGCAGCAGCGCCAGCCCCAGAGAGGCCTGCCAGGCGATCTGGAACGGGTGTGACGGGGGCGCCAGCGCAATGGCCGCGCGGATCGGCGCGATCGCTTCCTGCGCACGGCCCAGCAGGATCAGCATCAGCCCGGCATTGGCGCGCGCAGGCAGGGTGCTGGGATCAAGCTCGCTGGCCCGGCGATAGGCGGCCAGCGCCTCGGCATGCCGCCCCTGCACGCGCATCACGGCGCCCCGCGCATTGTGCGTGAAGGCGGTGTCGGGGCGCAGCGCGGTCAGCCGCTCCAGCAACTGCTCGGCGGCGCGGATATCGGCCTCGGGATTCACCGCGTAGCCGTTCACCACCATGTTGGTGTAGGTGAAGATCGCCTGCGCATAGGCCGGCGCGAAATCGGGGTCGGCGGCGATGGCGCGCAGGAATCGCTCGCGCGCCGCCAGCCACTGGCCGCCGCGATCGCTGGCCTGGTCCAGCGCGGCCACGCCTTCGCGATACAGCCGGCCGCCGGTTTCGCGCGTGACCTCGGCC